>Ga0190265_10003888_pt1 | contig 10271 bp, 11 predicted proteins | sample Popmic124T_FD_133135 | JGI IMG/M metagenome (GOLD analysis project Ga0190265, IMG submission 133135) | Populus adjacent soil microbial communities from riparian zone of Indian Creek, Utah, USA - 124 T | ecosystem: Environmental > Terrestrial > Soil > Riparian zone | place: USA: Utah | collected...
GACCGAGGGCGAGAAGAAGTCGCTCGTACTCGATCAGCTGCGGCTGCCGTGCGTCGGGCTCACGGGCATCTACTGCGCGCACGACGCCGAGCACCGCAAGCAGACCGGCAAGCGCATCCTGCATCCGCTCATCCGAGAGCACGTGACCGTCGCTGGTCGCGAGCACGTGATTTGCTTCGACGCCGACGCGCGCAGCAACGACAACGTGATGCTCGCCGCAAGGCAGCTGACTCGGATGCTGCTCGACGCCGGCTCCGCGGCCGTGCGCTTCGTGTGCCCCCCCGAAGATGGGCCCAAGGGCATCGACGACTACTACGCCGCGCACGGCGAAGATGCGACGCGCGCGCTGCTTGCGAGTGCTGCCGAGATCGAGCCAGCGCTCGAACTGCCAACGTCGGAACCGACGCGCGAGCGAGATGACCTGGCGCCGCTGTTCGCCGAGGGGCTGCCCCAAGGCGTCGCGCTCGGCACCGACCTGGCAGTCGCCCACCTCCTGGCCGAGCACCACGGCGCAGACCTGCGGTTCTGCCCCCGAGCTCGCCTGGCTCGCGTGGCTCGGCACGCACTGGTCGCGCGGCGCCGCCGAGTGCGAAGCCTCGCGCCGCGCCCAGAACGTGACTCGCCGGCTCGAGCTGGGTGGGGCGGAGCTCTTCCGCCAGGCCGCGAGCACGACCGACGAGGGCGATCAGAAGAAGTTGCGCACGAAGGCCGCTGCGCTGGCTGCCTGGGCGCGCAAGGCGCAGAGCGCTGGGGGCATCCGCCGCGCGCTCGAAGTCGCGCAGACGCTCGCGCCCGTCACCAGCGGCGCAGGCGAATGGGACCGCGCCCCGTGGCTGACGGCGTGCTCAGCCGGAACGCTCGACCTTCGCACGGGCGAGCTCAACGCCCATCGACGCGAGGACATGATCACGCTGCTCGCGGGTGGCACACACCAACCCGACGCCAAGGCTCCGACCTGGGAGAGCTTTCTCGAGCGCATCCTCCCTGACGCCGATCTTCGTGCGTTCGCGCAGCGCGCGCTCGGCTACTCGATGACTGGCGACACGAGCGAGCAGGTCATGTTCGTCTGCTACGGCAGCGGCGCCAACGGCAAGAGCACGATGCTCGAGACTGTGCGTCACGTGCTCAGCGACTACGCGGTGCACGTCCAGACCGACACGCTCATGGCGATCGGTCGCGGGCGCGGCGCGGACAACGACTTGATGCGGTTGCGTGGCGCGCGGTTCGTCACCGCGATCGAGACGGGCGAGGGCAGGAAGCTGGATGAGCCTCGGATCAAGGCGCTGACCGGCGGCGACACCGTCACGGCGCGCCTGCTCTACCACGAGCCGGTCGAGTTCGTGCCGCAGTGCAAGATCTGGCTCGCCACCAATCATCGGCCAGAGGTCACCGGCAACGACCACGCGATCTGGCGCCGCCTGCGGCTCATTCCTTTCGAGGTGCAGATTCCCTCGGCTGAACGCGACAAGAGCCTGCTCGACAAGCTGCGCGCCGAGGCGAGCGGCATCCTCTCCTGGCTGCTGCGCGGTTGCCTCGAGTGGCAGCGCACGGGGCTGCAGCCGCCCGACGCGGTCATGGCCGCGACCGATCAGTGGCGCACAGATTCGGACGAGCTCGCTCGGTTCATCGGCGACCGATGCACAGTGCTTAGCGGCGTTCGCGCGCGGTCGGGAGAGCTCTATAGCTCGTTCGTGGAGTGGGCGCGCAGCGAGGGCAACCGCGAGCCGCTGAGCAGCACGGCTTTCGGTCGCCGGCTCACGGACGCGGGCTACGCCGAGCTCAAGTCCAACGGCCAGCGGTACCGCCGCGGGCTCGGCCTGCAGGCCAACGAGCCAGAGGGCCTGCGATGACGCCGCAAGGACAGACAGGGTCGGGTAGGGTCGGGTTCCACGAGAGTCCCCCGTGCGCGCGCCTGTATGTAGACTTTCGTGGAACCCGACCCTACCCGACCCTGTCGCGGCTTGGCGACACCGGTCAGGCAGCTCGCCGCGCTTCGATCCCTCGCGCGCGCGCGCGCGACGTTGCCTCCACTTTGATACATGCGGGTCATCTGCCGGGCTTTTCTCGCCCTGGACTAGCACTATCGCGCACTTGGAACCCGGCGATCGGCCCGAAGCGTTGGGGCAACTGGAGCCACGCAACACGCCCCGCTCTGGCTCGTGGCGCTCGTAGGCGCGCAGACGGTTCGGTTTCTATCTTGATACCGAACCGCCGTTCGGCTCCAACACCGTTCGCGTGCCGACCACCGCGTGCCGGCCACCGCGCCCTAGCCCGGCGCGCCCCCGCCGGTCTGGAGTCCGGCGCATGACGGGCGCGGACGACGACGGCGCGCCCGAGGGTGGGGCCGCGCGTGCTGGCGCGGCCGCGGCAGCGCTCCCGCGCAAGCTTCGCGGCATCGTCGAAAGCGTCGAGCGCGTCGAGCTCGCGGGCAAGTTGCTCATGAGCTACAGCCCACGCCGGTCCGCACGGAAGCTGGCAGCCGAGACAGGCATCGGCTTTGACCGAGCAGAGGACTACGTCCAGGGCGCGCTCCTTCTGATGGCGCGCAGCGACGAGCGGGTCACCATCGCGCAGCGCCGCGCCATGTTGCTCGAGAAGGCGCGGCACATCTGGCGCCTGGCTCGGGAACGCATGCGCTCGTTCCAGGTCGGCAGCCGTGAAAGCGGCTTCGAGGTCAAGACGGCGCCCGATCCCGACCTGAGGGCGATGCTGGGCGCCCTCGAGTTCGAAGCCCAGCTGTACGGCGTGCACGAGAGCGAGGCCGATCAGCGCGCGATCGCACGCGTGCTCGAGGCGGCGAAGGCCTGCCTCGAACCGCACGCGTTTGTCGCGCTCGTCCACGGGATCGCGAAGGCGAGTGGACGCGAGGCCACGGGCGCGCCGCGAGAGCACGCGTTGCCAGCGGGGAGCGGTGACGACGATGGCGAGTGACGCCGCCGGATCGCGCCCGCTCTGCGGCGCTCGCTGTCGCGACGGCCGCGCGTGCCTCGCACGAGAAGCGCAGGGCCGTGCTCGCAGTCTGCGCGCAGGGAAGAGGCGTGCTGCGACGCAGGCAACGAACGGCGGCTGTTCTAGCCGCCGCTCTCCGCGGATTCGCCAGCGTTTTCGCAGCTTCGATCGCGGCAATGGGCACCCGGCAAAAGGCAGCGAGCGAAAAGCCCAATGGTTCTGCGCGGGCCGACTTGATGACACGCGGTCGGTGAATCCAACCTCTCGCGTTGGACCTACGTCGGCGGCGACGTCAACCCGCGCGCGGATCCCGAGTGTGAGGCGCCCCGCTGCCCGCGGCGCCCGCTGCGCTCGTACCGGCGGAGCACCAACGGCCGCGGCGCGGTGTTCGACGCCGCCGACGAAGTCCAGCGACTCAGCCGCTCGCAAGCGCGAGCAGGAGATCTAACCGTGAAGCAAACCGTCGTCGCACCCCTCGGGCTCATCACGCAGCCCAACAAGTACGGGCAGTTCCCTCCCGGCGGCATGAGCATCGCAACCAACGTGCTTATGCGCGATCCGGGCGTGCTGTCGAGCATGCCCGACCTGCAGACGTTGCGAAGCAACGCGATGCCGAGCGGCGACACCGCGCGCCGCGTTTGGGCGGGCACGGCCTACCAGCTGGTGATGAGCTTGCAAGGCTCGACGTGGACGATGCGTTGGGTGAACGCTGCCGGCGCGACGACGATCACGAGCCCGGCGCTGTTCTCGCACTCGTTCAGCACCGGCATTGCGCCCGTGGTTCGAATCCGCGACCGAACGATCGTTGGAACGGCCAACGGCCCGGTGGTGATGGACAGCGAAACCGACGCCGCGGCGCGACTCGCGGGGCTCGGCGCGTCGATCCTCTACATGTCGAATGAGGGAGCCGGCATCGCGGTCTCCAACGGGCAGACGGTTGCTTACGCGGTCGTCTTCAGGCGCAAGTTCTCGGACGGGTACGAGATCAACGGCCCCTTCTCCGAGCGGCGCATCTACGTGAACGACTCTGGGGCGACGCGGTCGCCAACGCTTTCCGTTCCGCTCGAGAGCGAGATGCGGATCGAGGCGGGGGATCTCTGCGAGCTCTACAAGACGTACGAGAAGCCGAACGGCGTTGACCCCGGAGCCACGCTCTACTTGGTCAAGACTGCGACCGTGACGTCGGCGCACCTGACTGCAGGGGTCCTGAGCATCGTTGACGACGTGCCCGAAGCGAACATGGGCGCTGAGGCATACGTCAATCCTGGGCAGGGGTCGCCCACCGAGAACAAGTTTGGTCCGCCCATCGCGCGCGACATCGTTACGCACAAGGGCCATACGCTGTACCTGGGCACGACCGCTCGCGCGTCGTTGACCGCGTACGTCTCGGGGACGATGGCCGATCCGCCGCTCGCTCCGTCGACCCCGGAGCGGGCGACGGGGCTTGGGCTACGCCAGGTCACCGGTAACGTGACCAACGGGTCGCCGATCATCACTGCGGTGTCTGCTGCGGACATGATTGGGATCGCAGTGGGGCAGGGGGTCGGCGGAAACCCCTGGTTTGCGACCACGGTCTACGTTACCGCGGTCGGGGTGAACACGATCACGGTCAGCGGCAACGCGACCGCTACGGTCGCGGCTACGACCGTCGGCTTTCTCGACATGATGACCGTTGACGGCTTCCGCCGCGAGGTGGGGCCTTATGCGTTTCTTGCGATGTCGCTGACGGCTCCAACGTTTTGGTCCGCGGCGGGGCTGGGGACGTTTGGTTTGACGGTGCTCAGCAACGCGAGCGCGTTCGATGTTCGCGCAGACGAGGCGGAAAGCTCGGGCTCGCTGTCCGGCTTTACGATGGCGATTTCGCGGATGAACCCGCATGAGGGCTCTTTCACGATTCAGGCGAGCAACGGGCAGAACTACCAGCCGCCGATCGCGACCTACAGCCAGGCGGCGCAGACGGTTCCGGTCGATCAACGCTTGAACCGAGTGCACTGGGCGGAAGCGGAGCAGCCCGAGGCCGTTCCGCTGCTGAACAGCTTTTTCGTCGGCAACGGGGAGCTGTATCGCGGCTTCAGCGTCGGCGGCGTCGTGCTGATCTTCGCCAGCGATGGGCTTTGGCAGCTGACCGGCGACGGGACCAACGGTTGGGCCCTGGAGCAGCTCGATCCGACGCTCATCCTCGCTTCGCGTGGCGCGGCAGGGGTGATGGACGGGCTCGTGCACGCGTACACGAACCGCGGGCTCGTGCTGGTGTCGCCATCGGGCGTCGTCACAGAGGTGTCGAGTGGGAAGATCGGCCAGGCGTCGGCCTCGGGCGAGTTTGCTGGCGCGAGCTACGCCGACACGTGGAGCACGTACGTGGTTTGCGACGAGCTGCACCACGAGACGCTGGTCACGCTCAACGGCGGCGACACCTTCACGGTGTTCAACTCGCGCTCGGGACGCTTCACGACGCTGCAGCCGACGAACGACGCGACCGCGGCGTCGTACAGCCGGGCGCTGAGCAGCATCGTGTTCGCAACGGCGACCTCGGGCGGCCCCAGCGTCGAGTACTTCCGGGCCGACTCGAGCACCGTGCGGATGGCCGGCGCGATCGTGCGCTTTCAGCCGCTCGTGTTCGGCGACCCGACGACCAGCAAGGAATGGTCCGACGTTGAGTATATTTTCGAAGGATTCGCGACCGCGGGCGCGCTCGTGCCGAGCTTCGGCGGAGTGAACTACAACACGCGCGTCGTCCCGGCCTTCCCCGCAAACTCGAACGAGTCCCGGTGCATGGTCGGCGTGCCGGTCAACGCACCCAGCTTCAGCAACAGGCTCATACCGGGCTTCACGTTCAGCAGCGGGGCAACCGAGAACGCGTGGTCGCTGCGCGGATTTTCGGTCACAATCGCCGCGGCCTTGGAACTGGGGAGCGTGCGGTGACCGCGCTGGCAGTGCTCTTCGTGCAATCGATGGAGCCCGCGGTCGACGGCCCGCCCGCCTTCGAGGCTCTGCCGCCCGTCGAGCTATCGCGCGTGCGGATGGCGCACGAGTACATCGCGATCGGCGGCGAGACGCTGCGCGTAGTCAGCGTGCGGCACGTGGCGGGCGGCGATGTCGCGGCCGAGCTGCACTGCGAGCGGCTGCCGGCGCTGCCGTCGAAGGGCGAAACCAACGACACGGTGCCCCGGGTTTTCGATCGCGAGGCCGTGCGGTGATCGCCCCGGGCTCAGGCGCGCGGCTTCAGCGTGCCGTCCCACCGCGTCGCGCTCTGCGCCAGCGCGATCGTCTCGTCGTACGCCGGATAGGGAGCCTCGAAGCCGAGCTCGATCAGAACCGCGTGCGGACCGAGCGCCGCCGGCGCTGCCTCGACGTCGGTCTCCCGCAGCTCGACCTCGCAGCCACGGTCGCAGAGCTCGTTGGCGAGCCCGTACAGCTCGTTGGGTTTCAGGGGCGAGAGCTGCAGGTGGTGCTCATCCTCGCCAGCGCCGGCCAGAACCGTGAGGCGTCCACCGTTCTCGGGCTTGGCTTCGATCAGGACCTTACGCGTGTCGACCATGCCCCGATCGTACGCGCGCGCCGAGCGCCGTCCACCGCGCTACTCGCCGCCCGGGAAGCCGCGCGCGCAACGCTCCGCAGCTTCCTGCTCGGTGCGCCCGAACGAGGGCAGCTGACCGCGGACGATGCCGACGACCACCGCCGAGAAGGGCATGTCCGGGTAGCCTGCGGCGGCGAGCTCGACGGCAGTGCGCCGTATGACCGAGATGGCGTAGCGGCCGTCCGAGCGGGGCAGCGCGCGTACCCGGGGATGCGGAGTGAACGAGCACGTGAACGTGCAGGCGCCGTTCGGCTCGCGGCGGATGAGGTGGACGATTGGCATCGACGGGGAGCGTGCGCGATTGGCGGCGATGGACGCCACGGGACGCGAGGAGATGCGAGCGCGACGCTCAGGCGAGGCGGACGCCGCGTCATGATCTCACAGCTTGGAGTGCGCGTCCCTGTACATGCGAACCGCTGTCTTCGCGACGGCTGCGAGCGACTCGTCGTCCATCCCGTGCCGCTCGATGACCGAAGTCCATGTGCAGTGCTCACGCGGACCATCGCCGACGACAAACCAAACACCTCGTTCTCGAGGCAAGTCGGGTTGCGGCAGCATCGGCTCCAAGAGCAAATCGACGGGGTCGGCCAAGCCGGGAAGCCCGTGGCCGCGGACCCGCACACGAGCGAATGTCTCGTCCCTTTCAACGACGTGGATCGACAGTTCCTCGGCCATCGCCTCCCCCCTCTGGGCTTGTGGTCTAGTCCAGCATGCGCCGCTCCCCGGCGGTTCTGCAACTCCGCGCAATCAATTGACTATTGAATTCGCGTGAATTCACTGTTTGACAAACGCAACCGTTCACTATACCAATGAACCATGGCTGAACGCGAAAACCTGACGCCGGTGGGCTTCCGGCTGCCCGACCCGCTGATCGCCCGCATCGATGCGTGGTGTGAGCGTTTCCAGCAGCAGATGCCGGGCTCAACGATGAGCCGGTCGAACGCGATTCGCGTGCTGCTGGAGAAGGCGCTCGCGGCCGAGGGGTTCGCGCCCGAGCAGCCGAAGGGCAAGCGCAAGTAGTTCTGCCGGGCATATGGCCCGGCGATGAAACGGCCCCGCGCTGCAGCTAACAGCCGGCGCAGCGCTCTGACCGCAGTCCAACCCGCAGTCCAGACCGAGGTGAGCCGATGAATGCACCCAGACGAATCGACGATCATGCGGTTGCCATCCGCCGCGCCCGCACGCGCCTGCTGCTCGCGCCCGTGCTCGCCACGCTGCGCCTCTACCGCAGGGAGGTGGTCGAGCACTGCGACGAGACCATCGCCCGGCTCGAAGCGCTGAGCGCGTGGTGCGACGGCGGCAAGTTGCCCAAGTGGGCCGACGAGTTGGCGCAGGCGCACGCCGTTTCTGATACCGCGGCCGAGGACACTCCGGAGCACACCGCGGCGATGGAACGCCTCATGGCTGAGAGGTGCACGGTCATCTTCTGCGAGAAAGCGATCGAGGTGCTCGTGCGCTTGGCAGTGCTGCCGAGCGGCGGCTATCTCGCGGATCACGTCAAGCGCCTTGCGTTGCGTCTCAACGAAAGCTCGCCGTCGCACAGCTCGATGGACCTCGTGATGGACAAGTTCAGCGCGACGCTCGCCAAGAACGGACTCGAGGTCACGGTGCGAGACTTCTTCAGCTTGGAGGCCCGGTCATGACCCTACGGCTCGTGATCCCGCCGGCGCCGAGGGACCCAGTCTCGGAGGTGGCGTCTCCGTTGCAGCAGCTTCCCCGTCGCGAGGCATTGCTCGTGCCGATCCGCGCGTGGCGCAACGCGGGGCTGCTGGAGCCACGGAATGCGCCCCGCAGTGGCTCGCGGCACGTGGTCTCCCTCGCGAGGCATCGGAGCGCACCGGTCGCCGTCCGGTATGCTGCGGAGATTGCCGAGCTCCGCACCCTGACGGAGTACCTCGACGGCGAGGGCGGCGCGATCGAGCCCTGGGAACGAGACATGCTGCGAACCCTCGCGTGGGAGCTCGCCGGCAAGGTCCCCGCAGTGAAGCGCACGCAGGGATTCTGGGCGCGCATGCACCGCGCGCTACACGCAGCCTGACCCCTGCTCCTGCTCACCGGGGCGACTCGGTGGGCAGACTGGAGGCGTCAACGCATGGCCCGCGAGAGAACCGGACAGCTCATCAAGCGCGCGAGCGGCTACTACGCGCGCGTCTGGACCACGATCGACGGCGAGCGGGTGCGCGTCATGCGCGCGCTCGGCACGCAGTCCAAGCCGGCGGCAAAGGCGAAGCTGGCCCGCATGCTCGCGGCCGAGGACGGGACCACGCTCGATCCCAAGCGCGCCGAGACGTTCCGCGAAGCCGCGCAGCGCGTGTACGACGCTCGGATCGCCGAGTACTACACGCGCCGGCCGGGTGTGGCGCCAGCCAAAGGGCCGCGCGACGAGCTCGCCCAGCTCACCCGGTACGCGTTCGGTGTGATCGGCGACCTGGCCGTGCCCGACGTGAAGCCCAACCACATCAACGACGCGCTCGACCACGCGAAGGCGAAGGGGCTGGCCAAGGCGAGCGCGCAGCACCTCCGACAGCGAATGAGCAACGTGTTCGCGGCTCTCGTTCGCGAGGGATCGGTCACCAGCAACCCGGTCGCCGCGGCGAGCATGCCGCGCTTCGACGCCGGGGTGGAGCGCGAGCGCGCCGTGCTGACCGACGCGGAGCTGCAGGTCTACCTCGCGTGGGAGCCGAAAGAGGACCGCAACAAGGGCGCGGCTCGCGAGCTGCAGACCATGGCATGCGTGTCGCGCATGTTCGGCGGGGTCCGCACGGGCGATCTGCTCGCGCTGCGGTGGGAGGCGTTCGACACCGAGCACGGCGGGTTCACGTGGGGCTACGCGCCGCGGCAGAAGACGCGCCGGCCGCAGCTGCTCGAGGTGCCGGCCATGTTGCGGCCGATCATCGCGGACCACTGGGAGCGCTCTGGGCGGCCCGCTGAGGGGCTCGTGTTCCCGGTGCGACGCGCGGGCAAGCGGCGCGATCGGACGGGCGAGCAGCGCCAGGGCGCGACGTTCGCGGCGCGGTTCCGGCGCGACCTGCAGCGCGCGTTCGAGGCTGCCACCGCGGCCGAGCCGCCGATCGACGCGCCGAAGGCGGACACGCAGCGCTGGCGCGAGCTGTTCACCGACACCGACTTCACGCTGCGGGTCGACTTCCATTCGTGGCGACGAGCGTTCGCTCAAGCCTTGGCGGACGCCGACGTCAACGCGCAGACCGCGCAAGCGCTCACGGGACACGCATCTCTTGCCGCTCACGCGCGCTATCTGCGAAGCTCCGGCAAGCTGCGCGCCCTACCCTCGGCCGCGTTGCCGCAGATCACGATCGCCACGCTGCCCAATGGGCGCACGCAAAAGGCAGAGGCGCCAAATCAGGCGGTTTCAGCCCCTCTCAACGAGGGGGGCGTGATAAAAGAAACGCCGGGAAAACGCCGCGCTAAGAACCCAGTCCGCTCCTTTACACGGCGAACGTCGCAGGTTCGACCCCTGTCCCGCCCACCACCACCACGCGAACCGATGCACCCGACGCTGGGATGAGATCGAACGCGACGAGCACGCGACTTCGCCGATGCGCAGCGACGTTCGCGTGGCTGCTGGCGGTGCTATCGCCGGGCTCCGCGTGGGCGGAGCAACCGCGCGACTATATGTTCAGCTTCCAGCCGGACGGGACCTTCGTGCTCGTCGACTGGTATGGCACCGGCGGCATGCTCACGCTCGAGCACCGCGCGCCAATCCACCGCGACAGCAACGACCTCA
>Ga0190265_10003889_pt1 | contig 10270 bp, 10 predicted proteins | sample Popmic124T_FD_133135 | JGI IMG/M metagenome (GOLD analysis project Ga0190265, IMG submission 133135) | Populus adjacent soil microbial communities from riparian zone of Indian Creek, Utah, USA - 124 T | ecosystem: Environmental > Terrestrial > Soil > Riparian zone | place: USA: Utah | collected...
ACTGCGGCCGGGCGCTGGCACGATCACGATGGTCGACAACACCGTGCAGCGCCCTCCGGAGCCCGGCGATGAATGCCCGCCGCTGGAAAAGTCCGGCTGCGGCACTACCTCGCTGAAGCGCCCCTTGATCCGCCTCGCCGGCTACAATCGCCGCTTTCTCCACGTTGACCTCTTGGCCACGCTCCACGGCGGCGACTGCCGCATCGGACAGACCGATTCCTTCACAGATCGGCACTTCACTGGAGGGACTCGCCTGGGCGAGCTCCTGTTGAGGATGCCGAGCGCCCCGGCGGTTTCGCGTCGCCGCGTCCTGAGCCTCACCGGCACGAGCCACAAGGTGACCTCGTCCACGGATTGTGATCCGGACGGGACCTGCTCGGATGACGTCACGCGCCGCGTGACGGTCACGTTCAAGAAGCTGTAGCCGCGTAGAATCGTCGCCGTGCCGGCGCATCCCAGCATCTGAGCCGAAGGACCCTCGTCGTACCCACTCGCGCGTCGACGAGGGCGATGCTGATCTCGCGCAGCCGCGCTTTACTCGGAAGGAGTTTCCAATGGTTGAGAAAGCACGACTGGAAGCCGTGGAGTCGGGCCTCACACCGGTGAGCCCGGGGTGGTTCGTCGTCAACGCACGCGACGCCGCATGGCTGAACAACGGCCGCTCGGGCGGCGCTTGCATCTTCGAATCCGACGATTTCGTCTTGCAGGGACGCCCCGATCTCGATGAGTACGTCAAGCCGGGGGCCGGTTTCGCCCTCCGCGTCGTCGCGCCAGGGGAGCCGGCCGGCATGTACCACGCCGAGTCGGTCGAAGAGGACTTCCTCATCCTCATGGGCGAGTGCGTTCTAATCGTCGAGGACGAGGAGCGTCACCTTCGCGCCTGGGACTTCGTGCACTGCCCGCCCGGCGCGGCGCACACCTTCGTCGGGGCCGGCGACGGCCCGTGCGTGATTCTCTGCTCCGGCAACCGCGACTTTGACGACGACACGTTCTGGAGGGTGTACAAGCGCTCCGAAGTCGCCCTCCGCTACCGGGCTGGCGTCGAAACGGAGACGACGTCGAGCGCCGAGGCCAACGCGCCACTGGAGGCCCAGTGGCGCGTTGCGCGACCCGACGGTTGGAGCGAGCTTCCGTGGAGTGAGTAGGGCTAAGCCGCCTCGGTCGCCACTACCGGCTCAGGCTCAGGCTCCGGCACGGGCTCATGTCGATGCGAGTGCCCTAGAAGGTGAGAATGCGCCTCCGTGCCGTAGCCGCCCGGAACCGGGATGTAGAACTCGGGATAGCCCCACATGCCGTGTTCGGCCACGTCCAGGCCCGACGTCTCGACGTGTTCCTCGACGCGGATGCCCCAGACTCGCTTCATCACCCAGAGGGCGCCGAAGCAGGTCGTGAACGTGAATGCGCCGACCGCCGCCAGCCCGACGAGCTGGACGCCGACCTGGTGCAGCGAGCCCGTGTAGAAGAAGCCGCCGGCACCCGTGTTCAGCGTCGACGCGAGTGCGGGTACCGCGAACAGACCCGTGGCGAGAGTTCCCCAGACGCCTGCCATGCCATGTACAGCGACCGCACCGACCGGGTCGTCGATCCCCAGCCGCTCGACGGCCAGCACGCCGGTCACGGCGATCACGCCCGCGATCAAGCCGATCAGCACCGCTGCCCACGGCGCGACGAATCCGCAGGCCGCGGTGACGGCAACGAGTGCGGCGATGACGCCGTTCAACGTCATGGTCATGTCCGGCTTGCGCATGACCAGCCAGGCCGTAACCGTCCCGGCGAGTGCGCCGGCTGCCGCCGCGAGGTTCGTGTTCAGCGCCACGTAGGCGAAGAACCCAACCTGCTCGCCGCTGACGACGCCGAGCGTGGAGCCTGCGTTGAAGCCGAACCAGCCGAACCAGAGGATCACGGTTCCGAGCACGGCGTAGGGCACGTTGTGGCCGGGGATCGGGTTCGCCCGTTTGCCGTCGAACTTGCCGATCCGCGCGCCGATCAGCAGCGCGCCGGCAAGCGCGGCAAGGGCGCCCTGGTAGTGGACGACCGTCGAGCCCGCGAAATCCTGCATGCCGAGCCCGAACAGCCAGCCGCCGCCCCAGATCCAGTGCGAGACGATCGAGTAGACGAGCGTGAAGAACACGCCGAACGCGAAGTAGACCCACAGTTTTGCCCGCTCCGCCATGGCGCCCCAGACGATCGCCAGGGAGACCCCCGCGAAGACGACCTGGAACAGGTACCCCGCGCCGGCGGGGATCGTGGTGAAGAACGAGAAGGGAGCCTCGGCGACCGCGAGCAGCGAGTCCGACGACGGTAGGAAGCCGCTGGTGCCCACGAGCCCGTTCCCTTCACCGAAGGCGATGCCGAATCCGACCGCCCAGTAGACGAGCGAGCAGACGGAGAAGATGATGACGTTCTTGCCCGCGATGTGCGCCGCGTTCTTCATGCGGGTGAGCCCCGCCTCGAGGAACGCGAATCCGGCCTGCATGAACATGACGAGGACGGCTGCGAAGACCACCCACACTGTGTTGACGGCGATGAGGAGCTGGGCGTCAGTCATGCGACCTCGACCTCCCCGAGTGCGAGTCCAGTCCGGTTGTGCATGACGTTCTCGACCGGTGTCGTCCAGACGATCCCGTCGCCCGACTCGTGTCCCGAGCGGGCGGAGTCCACGATCGCGTCGACCACTGCGCGAGCGAGCTGATCCTCGACCACGAACGTGAGCACCGCCTTCGGCAGGAACCGCGACTCGAACACGCGCCCGCGGTACTCGTGCGTGATCCCGCGCTGGCGGCCGTGCCCGACCGCCTCGACGACGGTCACGCCCACGTGACCCGTCGCAGTCTCGACCGCGTCGATCACGGTCTCGACCCGTTCTCTCGTGACCACCGCCTCCACCTTCGTCATGTCAGACCTCCTGTAGTCGCCCCAGAAATGCAAAAGCCCCGGGGACGACGAGTGTCGTTCCCGGGGCTCCATAGCCCCGACGCCCGCCTTCTGCGGCGAACGTCTACGCACGAATGTAGGAAGTGAACCGGACGGCGTCAAGGTTCGGTAACGATTCGCGGCCGCCGCGCAACTATTGGGTGATGCGCAAAGACCGGCCGGACCTCCGCCTGGCCCACCGCCTCCGCCTCCGCCCGGCCCACCGCCTCCGTCGTCTCGTTGTCAGCAGGGGCCGGCGCTGAGCTGACCCTTGTCGGCGGCTGATCGCGTCGGTAAGGTGATCGGCGTAATGCTGCCCAGCGGTTGACAAAGAGTTCCGTGCGCGCCGCCTTCTGAGGCGAGCGCGCCCTCTTCGTGTCCCGCAATTCAGGAGCAGCAGATGCCCGCCGTCGTAGTCGAAAACTTGCGCAAGGAGTTCGTCCGCAGTGACGGGCGCTCCCGCCTGCGCGGTCGCCGCGAGCGCGTCGAGGCGCTCAAGGGCGTCTCGTTCGAGATCGGGCGCGGCGAGTGTGTGGCCATCCTGGGCCAGAACGGCTCTGGCAAGTCGACGCTGGTCCGGCTCCTCTCCACGCTGCTCCTGCACGACGGAGGCTCGGCGCACGTCTTTGGCCACGACGTCTTCAGGGACACGCGCGCCGTGCGGCGGCTCGTCAACCGCGTCTCGGTCGAGGCTTCGTTCTTCAAGAAGATGTCCTCCGCGGAGAACCTCTCGTACGCGGCACGCTTCTACGGGCTGACAGCCGGACAGACCCGCGACAAGATCCCGGAGATCCTGGACCGCGTCGGCTTCCCGTCCAAGAGGCGCAACGAGGCCATGGAGGACCTCTCGCGCGGCATGCAGCAGAAGGTCGCGCTCGCCCGCGCGCTGCTGACGCAGCCGATCCTGCTCCTGCTTGACGAGCCGACGACGGGACTCGACCCGCGCTCCAAGCTCGAGGTGCAGGAATTCATCCGCGAGGTGAGGCAGGTCCACGACGCGACGATCCTGCTCTGCACCCACGACCTCGACGAGGCCGAGACCCTCGCCGATCGCATCGGCATCCTCGACGGAGGGCGACTCATCGCGCTCGCGCCAGCCCACGAGTTGAAGGCCAAGTACGGCGGCGCCACCCTCGAGGAGGCGTTCTTCGCGGCCACGGGCAAGGCCTTCGAGGACGAGAAAGAGAAGGAGGACGACGACTGATGCCGGGAGCAGCGGCAACCCTTCGCCACGAGCTGATCGGCCTGTCCGGGGTCTTCGAGCGCAACGTCTACCTCGTCAAGCGCTACTTCTGGTGGGACGTCGCTTTCTTCGTCTGGACTGTCGCCAACACGCTCACGATCGTCTTTATCGCCGAGGGGATCGAGAGCACGGGCGGCCAGATCGACGTCGGTCGCGTGACGACGATCCTGCTCGTCGGCGCCGTCGTCTGGGCGTACCTCGGGATCATCTTCGAGATCCTCACGGAGACCGTCGCCTGGGAGCGCTGGGAGGGGACGATCGAGTACACGTTCATGGCGCCGCTCTCGCGCCCGATCCACCTCTTCGGGATGGGCCTGTTCGCGATCGTCTACGGGATCATCCGCGCGATCCTGCTGTTCGGCGTCGTTGCGCTCTTCTTCGACGTCAACGTGGGGGGCGCGAACTTCATCGCGGCGCTCGTGATCCTGCTGATCGCCTCGATCCCGTTCATCGGGATCGGGATGATGACGGCCGTCCTGCCTCTGATCTCCCCGGAGAAAGGGACACAGCTTGGCTTCATCGCGCAGGGAATCCTGCTCGTCGTCTCAGGGGTCTACTACCCGGTCAGCGTCCTGCCGGAGTGGATGCAATGGCTCGCCACGATCTCGCCGGCGACGTACGCGCTGGACGGGATGCGCGACGCGATCCTCGAGGGCGACGGCATCACGATGATGTGGGACGAGATCTGGCCGCTGATCGTGATCGGCCTCGTGTCGATCCCGCTCGGGCTGGAGGTCTTCCGGCGCGGCGAGCGCTACGCGAAGCAGCACGGGAAGCTGAAGAGGTCAGGATGATCCGCGTTCGGCAGGCCGACTCGGACGCTGACTTCGAAGCCTGGAGCCGTGTCAAGCGGGCTGTCCTGCCAAACGAGTCCGCCTGGTCGCCGCAGGAGTTTCGCGAGCGTGCCGAGCCGGAGCGGCTCGTGCTCGTCGCGGAGCTCGACGGCGAGATCGTGGGCGCGGGGATAGCCGGGCGTTCGGACGTGGTCGGTCGAGGCTTCGTCGCGCCGCGCGTGCACCCGGATGCGCGTCGTCGCGGAGTCGGCACCGCCTTGCTCTTTCGGCTGGCCGAGCACGTGCAGAGCCTCGGGGTCGAAAATGTATGGGGATCCGCCGACGATCCTGGGTCGTGCGTCTTCGCCGAGCGGTTCGGCTTCGAGGAGATTGATCGCGAGGTCGAGCAGGTCAAGGTGCTCGCCAACGAGCTCTCCCTCTCGCCGCTCCCCGAGGGCGTCAAGGTGGTCACGATTGCGGAGCGGCCGGAGCTTTTGCGCGAGGCCTACCCGCTCGCGGCTGAGGAGGGGTACGCCGACCTCGCCGTCGCAGGTGACGTCGTCATCAAGCTGGACGACTGGCTGACCGACGAGGCGACGCTGCCGGAAGGGTCGTTCGTCGCGCTCTGCGACGGCGAGATCATCGGCTACTCGGGGCTGATGCAGCACGACAATCCCGGGACTGCCGAGGACGGACTGACCGTCGTCGCCCGCTCCTGGCGCCGGCGGGGCCTGGCCCGTGCGCTCAAGGAGCGCGAGCTCGCCTGGGCCGCCGCGAACGGCATTCGCGAGGTCGTGACCTGGACCCAGCGTGGCAACGAGAGCATGCGAACTGTCAACGAGAAGCTCGGTTACGTCTACCGGTCGGTCGGCGTGAAGATGATGGCCTCGCTGCCGCTCAGGAGCCCGGAATGAGGCGACCGTCGGCGACCACGGCCTTTTACGCGCTCGAGTTCCTGCTCTCGATTCCGGCCTTTGTCGTGATCGCCGTCTACCTCGTCCGCGAGGTCGGGCTCGACCCGTTGCAGCTGATCCTCATCGGCACCGTGATGGAGGCTGCCGTCTTCGTCTTCGAGATCCCGACCGGTGTCTTCGCGGACACCTACGGGCGGAAGCTCTCGATCGTCGTCAGCATCCTGCTGCAGGGCGTGGCCTGGTCGCTCGTCGGGCTCGTGCCCCACTTCATACCGATCCTGATCGCCTGGGCGCTCTGGGGCTTCGGCTACACGTTCATGAGCGGCGCGTACGAGGCCTGGATCACGGACGAGGTCGGTTCGGACGAGGTCGGGCCCGTGTTCGTCCGTGGGGAGAGGCTCGGCTATGCAGGCGCCCTCGTCGGGCTCGGGCTCGGCGTCAGCGTCGCGGCGTACGACCTGAGCCTCTCGGTCGTGCTGGCGGGTGCGCTTACCGTCGCCGTCGGCCTGCTGGCACTCGTTGCCATGCCCGAAACCGGCTACCGGCGCCGGCAACCCGGCGAGGAGCGGCCCAAGGTCGGGGAGCTTGTCGCGACCGCACGCGAGGGCGCGCGCTTTGCCCGCCGTACGCCGATCATTCTCCTGTTGCTCGCCACCACGTTCTTCGCCGGCGCGGCCAGCGAAGCGTTCGACCGGCTCCGCGAGGCGCACTTCATCCGGGACGTCGGGCTCCCGCAGCTCGGATCGCTCGATCCCGTGGTCTGGTTCGGGATCTTTGGCGTGGCTTCGATGGTGGTCGGCCTCGTGGGGACGACGGTGCTCCTCCGCCACTTCGAGCGCGCGACGAGAGGCGGCATGGCGCGACTTCTCTTCGTGCTGACCGGGGTGCTCGCCGCCGGCTGGATGGTTTTTGCTCTGGCCGGCAATCTGGCGCTGGCCGTCGGGGCGCTCCTCGTGGCCGGCCTGGCTCGGTCGCTCGTCGGGCCGCTCTACATGACGTGGCTCAACCAGCAGATCACGGACTCGAGCGTGCGTGCGACCGTGATCTCGATCTCCGGACAGGCCGATGCGATCGGGCAGACGGCAGGCGGCCCGGTTCTCGGCGTGATCGGCAACGTCCTCGGCATCCGAGCGGCGCTCGTCGCGGCCGCTTTCGTGCTGACCCCGGCGCTCGCGCTCTACGGACGGGCGATGCGGCACGGTGGCAAGGAGCCCGAGCTCGAGCAGCTGCCCGCGCCGACGTCATGAGGCGGTTGCGCATTCTCCACCCGCTCCGCGAGACTTCGCGCTCTTCCAGGTTGGCTCGACGGTGAGTCTGATCGGCGCCTGGCAGGTCTACGACATCTGGAACGTGCCGACGGCGTTCGCGATCGTCGGCGTCGCCTGACTGGACGACTTCCGGTTACCCGACTAAGCTGCGTGCAGTCGTAAGAGGCGACGAGGCCTCGGGCGAACACTCGCCCGGGGCTTTTTGCATTTTAGGACGGCCGCGCCGGCGAAGCCGGCACGGCCTTTACGGTCGGCGCCGCCGAGTCGGCGCCTTGGACAGGAGGTTTTTCGAAATGTCGGAGGTGGAGATGAAGGTCAGGGCGACTTCGAGCGCGGAGGCGCGGAAGGACGCGCTTCAGAAGATCAAGGCGGACGGTGTCGAGTTCCTGCTCCTCTGGTTCACGGACATCGAGGGGCATCTGAAGTCGTTCGCGGTCACACCGAGCGAAATCGAAGGCGCGCTCGACGACGGGATGGGCTTTGACGGCTCGTCGATCACCGGCTTCAACGCGATCGAGGAGTCGGACATGGTCGCGATCCCCGACCCGGGCACGTACCGGATGATGCCGTGGAAGGAAGGCGAGACGAAGGTCGGCCGCATGATCTGCGACGTCGTCACGCCCGACGGCGAGCCGTACGAGGGCGACCCGCGCTACGTCCTGCGCAGCGCGCTCGAGCGGATGAAGTCGATGGGCTTCGAGACCTTCAACGTCGGCCCCGAGCTCGAGTACTTCCTCTTCAAGGACGACAAAGGGACCGAGACCCTCGACGAGGGCGGCTACTTCGCGATGACGACGATGGACGCGGCCAGCGAGCTGCGTCAAGAGACCGTCCGCGGGCTCGAGCAGATGGGCATTCCGGTCGAGTACGTCCACCACGAGGTCGGCCCGTCCCAGCACGAGATCGACGTGCGCTACGCGCCGGCTCTCGAGATGGCCGACCACACGCTCACCTACCGGCTGATCGTCAAGGAGATCGCCAAGAAGGCCGGTTTCCACGCGACCTTCATGCCGAAGCCGATCTTCGGCGAGAACGGATCCGGCATGCACACGCACCAGTCCCTCTTCAACGACGGACGAAACGCGTTCTTCGACGCCGACGACCAGTGGCACCTGTCGGAGGTTGGCAAGGCCTTCATCGCCGGTCAGCTGCGCCACGCGCGTGAGATCTCCGCGGTCTTCGCGCAATGGGTCAACTCCTACAAGCGGCTCGTCCCGGGCTACGAAGCTCCGGTCTACGTCGCCTGGTCACGCCGGAACCGCTCGGCGCTGATCCGGATCCCGCTCTACAAGCCCGGCAACGAGCAGGCGACGCGCGCCGAGATCCGCTGCCCGGACCCGGCCTGCAACCCGTACCTGACCTTCGCCGCCCTGCTGCACGCGGGCCTCGAGGGGATCGAGCAGGGCTACGAGCTACCGGAACCGATGGAGACGAACCTGTACCACCTGACCGCTGAGCAGCGGAAGGAGCGCGGAATCACCTCGCTTCCGGAGACCCTCGGCGAGGCGATCGACGAGCTGTCCGAGTCTGAGCTGGCGAAGAAGGCGCTCGGCCCGCACATCTTCGACCGCTACATCGAGCTGAAGCGGAAGGAATGGGACGACTACCGGGTGCAGCTCACCGAGTGGGAGCGCGATAGGTACTTGGCAGTTCTGTAGGAAAAGTAGAAAATAGAATCCTTCACCGGTCCCGTCGTTTGGCGGACGGCGAGGACCGCTGACGGCCGACTGCGAGCTGCTTGTAAAAGCAGCTCGTGGTCGTTCGAGTCAGAGCACTGGCTCTCGGGGTACAGCGCTTCGACGCCCGCACCCATCTCTCGGTTGCTCGAAAGAGGACTAGAGGAAGCTGAGGACGGCGTCACGGCCGATGCTGAGGCCGATCACGCCGCTGTGGCTGTCGATCTCCTCGATCGTGTCGGCCGGAACGAGCCGACGGCGACGCGAGAGGAAGCCGGAGCGAACTGCGAGCGCGTCGGGTACATCCGGCTCGGTCCCGTACATGGGGCCTTCGACCCGGCCGACGACACGCCCTTCCGAATCGGCCACGATGTAGCCGGTGGTTTCGAGTAGCTCTGGGCGGCCGACGCTCACAACGAGTCAACCTATCGCGGGTCTGTTACGGGAAGGCGCGGCCTGTGTAAGGAGTTTGTTAGGGATCGAAAGGGCCGATTTCTACAATCGATACATGGACGCGTCAGCTCGCCATCTTCAGCTCCTCACCGAGACCATCGCGGCCGTCAACTCGACGCTCGACCTCGAGGAGGTTCTCGGCCTGGTGGCGAGCAAAGTCGCCGCCGCGCTCGACGCCGATGCGTGCTTCGTCTACCTCTACGACGAGCGCACGGACGAGCTCGTCCTGCGGGCGACGCACGGGACGCGCGTCGAGGAGATGACCCGCACCCCGCGGATGAAGCCGGGCGAGGGGATCACTGGGACCGCAGCGTCTGAGCGCGCGCCGATCATGATCGCGGCGCAGGCGCACCTCGACGAGCGGTTCAAGGCTTTTCCGAATCTTCCCGAGGACCAGTACGAGTCGATCCTGGCTGTCCCGATCCTGGCCCGCGAGAAGCTGGCCGGCGCGCTCAACATCCGCACCGTCGTCCCGCGCGAGTTCTCGGAGCGCGAAGTCGAACTCCTGTCAGCGATCGCTGCTCAGGTGGCGCAGACGATCGAGCACGCGAAGCTCTACGCCGACGCGCAGGCTCGGGTCGCGGAGCTGGAGGCCCTCGCGCGCATCTCGGAGGCGGTGTCGGAGTCGCTCTACCTCGAGGAGTCTCTCGAGGCGATCGTGAAGACGACGATGGAGGCCGTCGGCGCGACGGGAGCGGCGCTCGTGCTCGAAGACGGCGGCATCGCCTGGCCCGAAGGTCGTCCAGGCAAGCACGCCGTGCGACTGCCGCTGCGCTGGAAGCGGCGACAGATCGGCGAGCTCGTCTGCGACCGCGACACGGCGTTCACGGACCAGGAGCGGGCGCTCCTCGTCTCGATTGCCCACCACGCGGCCGTGGCGCTGGAGCACGGACGAGCCGTGATGCGCGGCGTGCTCGCCCAGGAGATCCACCACCGGGTCAAGAACAATCTGCAGACCGTGGCGTCGCTGCTCCGGCTCCAGGCGCGCTCGGAGTCGACCGACCCGCGCAAGGCGCTCGAGGACTCGGTG
>Ga0190265_10003890_pt1 | contig 10269 bp, 10 predicted proteins | sample Popmic124T_FD_133135 | JGI IMG/M metagenome (GOLD analysis project Ga0190265, IMG submission 133135) | Populus adjacent soil microbial communities from riparian zone of Indian Creek, Utah, USA - 124 T | ecosystem: Environmental > Terrestrial > Soil > Riparian zone | place: USA: Utah | collected...
CATCGAGGAGCTCGACGAGCTGAAGACGCGACCCGACGACGTCGGTCGTGCGGCGCGCGCCGCGCTCCGCACGCTCGAAGAGCTGCGCGTCCGGCACGGTGGCTCGCTCGCCGAACCGGTACCGGTCGGCGAGGGGACCATCCGGATCGAGATCAACGGCATCCAGAAGCACCTCCTGATCGAGCACGGGCTCGACCCGAACGTGCCCGACAACCGCATCATCGGCGCCGCCCTCGGACAGGCCTCGCAGGCGCACACGGTGGTGGTGTCGAACGATGCCGCCTTGCGCATCAAGGCCGCCCACCTCGGGGTGGCCGCGATGGAGCATCAGCCGAGGCGCCGCGCCTGCGCGCGGCCGATCGGGTGGTCGGTGATCGAGTCGACCTACGAGGTGATCGACTGTCTCTACGCCGCCGGCGCCGTCACCGTGAGCGCGGTCGACACCGCGGCGCCGATCGGCGAGAACGAGTTCGTCGTGCTGCGCTCGGGCTCGCAATCAGCGCTCGCACGCCGGGTCGACGACGAGTTCGTCCTGCTGCCGCACTCGGTGCCCGAGGCGTGGGGGCTGCGGCCGCGTGGCAAGGAGCAACGGTTCGCGCTCGAGCTCCTGCTCGACCCCGACATCGCCGTGGTCGCGCTCGACGGGCGGGCCGGCACGGGCAAGACGCTGTTGGCGATCGCAGCCGGTCTCGAGCAGGTCGTCGAGCAGTCGCGCTACGAACGGGTCGCCGTCTACCGGCCACTCGTGCCGGTGGGCCGGGCCGACGTCGGGTTCCTGCCCGGCGGGCTCGACGAGAAGCTCGACCCGTGGATGTCGGCGATCCACGACGCCATCGTGGCGTTGAGCGATCACGGCAGCAGCCACGACGCGCGGCGGCTGATCGACGAACTGACGTGCCGCGGCCAGTTGTCGCTCGAGTCGGTGACGTTCCTGCGGGGCCGGTCATTGCACCGCCAGATGGTGGTCATCGACGAGGCCCAGAACCTCGAGCCGACGACGCTGCGCACGATCCTCACGCGTATCGGAGAGGGCACCAAGGTCGTGTTCACGGGCGACACCAGCCAGATCGACGCGCCCTACCTGGGTGAGTCGAACAATGCCCTCGCGGTGCTCACCAACGCCTTCGCCGGCCAGCGCTGCTTCGGTCACGTCACGCTGACCTCGTGCGAGCGCAGCGACGTGGCGAGCCTCGCCGCTGAACTCCTTTGAATTTGAGCCGGCTCACAGAACGCCGGAGAGACGAACGTCTGGTCGCCGGCTCGTGCGGCGCACGGTCGGCGGCTCGTGAGGCGCACGCAGCCGCTCATGAGATGAGACACCCTCTGCGTATGGTGGTCTCTGTGACGAACGCACCGGTCGCACTCCCCCGCTTCGCGGTCGTCGACATCGAGACGTCCGGACTCTCGACCCGGCGCCACCGCATCCTCCAGATCGGCCTGGTCACAGTCGTGGGCGGTCAGGTCGCCGACCAGTGGAGCACGCTCGTGCGGTTGCGCTGGCCGTGGCAGCGCGTCGGTCCGCGCAAGGTGCACGGCCTCACACGCGGGCATTTGCGCGACGCGCCCACGTTGCGCTCGGCGTTGACCGAGCTCGCCGGCCGGCTCGACGGTGCGGTGTTCACCGCCCACAACGCCGACTTCGACGCGGCGTTCATCGAACGCGCGGCGCGGCGCGAGCACATCGCGTTGCGTCTCGATCCGCGGCTCTGCACGTTGCGCCTGTCGCGCCAGCTCGATCCCGAGCGGACGATGTCACATCGCCTCGGCGACATCTGCACGCGGTACGGCGTGGCGCTCGAACGTCCCCACGACGCCCTGCAGGACGCCCTCGCGGCGGCATCGGTCCTCCCCCACCTGCTCGCCGAACACGGCGTCGACTCCGACGCGTCGCTCGCCGCGCTCTACGACGCGTCGCGATAGCGAGCCAAGATCCGGCTCGCCGCGGCCCGTCCGAGCTCGGCCAGACGTGCCGGCTCGACGACCTCGGCCCGATCACCGAGTCGCACGAGCACCCGTTCGAGCCATCGGTCGCTGGCCACCGGGAGGCGGGCGATCACCCAACCGTCGTCGTCGGGCTCGCCGACGTCGTCGACCGGGTAGGTCTCGATCACCCATCGCGCCGCCGGCGCCAGACGCAACGTCACCCTCGGCATCCCGCCGTCGAGGAACCATTGCCCCGGCTCGGGAAGCGGCTCGTCGGTCGGCTCGCCGAGCTCGCCGGTCGGCTCCAGCGACTCGATCCGGTCGAGCCGGAACGTGCGGAGCGTCTCGGTGCGGTGGTCCGTGGCCGTGACGTACCAGTTGCCGCGGTCGGCGTACACCTGGCGGGGTGTGATCACGCGTTCCGTCGACTCGTCGCGCGACGCGCTCCAGTACGTGATGCGCAGCCGTTCGAGCCGCCGCGCCGCATCGGCGACCCGGTCGGTCGCCTCCGGTCGCTCGAGGTCGACGTCGAGCCCTTCGCCGAACCCCGAATCGGCGCCTGCGTCGCCGCCGAGTGCCGCGGCGAGCTTGGCAAGTCCGCGGCCGAGGGGTCCCGCCGGATCGGCCCCCGGCAGCTCCATCGCCGCCCGGCCGGCTGCCAACAGCTCGAACGCCTCGGTCGAGTTGAGCCGCAGCGGTCTGGTGAACAGCCGCGGCACGCCGACGAACACGGTGCCCTCGTCGATGAAGATGTCGATCAACTCGTCGACGAAGGGCGGCAGCCCGCACATCGCGACCAGTTCGAGGTCGGCCGCGACCTCGCCCTCGGTCAGGCGGAAGCGCTCGGCGACCTCGGCGAGTGGCACCTCGCCGCGCTCCATCAGCCACGGGAGCATGACCAGCAGGCGCCGCAGCCGCTCCTCGGCGCCGCGGTGGACGCGCGACATCAGCCGGCCGCCTCGCGTTCGAGCCACTCGACGATGTCGGCGCGCACGTCGGCGGGTGATCGGACCTCGGCGTGCTCCATCAGGCCGAGCACCCACGAGCGGAACGCTTCGCGGTTGGCGCAGGGGACCCGGACGTCGACGTCGCCGTTCGGATTCGTGTCGACGAGACGTTCCGCGCCGAGCTCGCGGACGACAGCGGGTGCTCGAACGGCGTCGACGCGAACGATCGCCTCCGCCGTGTCACCGTCGGGGCCGAGCATCTTCGGATCGTCGGGCAACACCGTGCGCAGGTTGAGGCCATCGGGGTGCTCGAACTGTTCGCCGTCACCCATCGTGATCCGCCCCTCGATGCGGTCGACGCGAAACGTCCGCCGCTCGCCTCGCGTGTGATCGAAGCCGACGAGGTACCAGAAGCCGTCACGCAACAGCAATCCGTACGGCTCGACGGTGCGGTCGACGTCGCGGTAGACGAACTCGACCGTCGCCCGCCTGGCGATCGCGTCGCGCAGCAACGGCAGGCCGGGCAGCGACGGCATCGTCGCCACCACCGCCGGCTCGCGGTCGATCACGCCCGAGCCGAGCTTCCACATCGCCTCCTGACCGAGATCCGAACCCGTCCGGGTCGCCGCGACTGCCACCTGGAGCGCCCGCATCTCGTCGGGCTCGAGACGCAGATCGTCGAGCTCGTAGCGGGCGCGGTCGATCCAGTACTTCGTCGAGCCCGCGTATGGCCCACCGACGACGACCTCCTGCTCGATCGGCACTCCCATCTCGCGGAGCGCCGCCTTGTCGCGTTCGAACGCGCCCCGCCGGGCTGACTCTTTCTCGGGGTACTGACCGCGCAACTCCCCCGCGATCTCGACCAGGCTGAGCGGTTCCGACGTTTCGAGCAGCAGGGCGAGCAGGTTGGTGAGGCGCTCGACCCGCTCGGCCATCAACGCGAGCCGTACTCGTAGAACCCGCGACCGGTCTTGCGCCCGAGCAAACCGGCCTCGACCATCCGCGACAACAGCGGCGGCGGCGCGTACAAGGGCTCCTTGAACTCCTCGTAGAGGCTCTGCGCCACGGCGAGCGTGGTGTCGAGGCCGATCAGGTCGGTCAGGTGCAGCGGGCCCATCGGGTGGTTGCAGCCCTCGACCATGCCGGTGTCGATGTCGTCGGCGGTGGCGAACCCCGACTCCATCATCCGGATCGCCGACAGGAGGTACGGGATCAGCAACGCGTTGACCACGAACCCGGCGCGGTCCTGGCTGCGGATGACGCGCTTGTGCAGCACGTCGGTGGCGAACGAGTCGGCCTGCGAGATCGTGTCGGGGGAGGTCATCAAGCTGGTGACGAGCTCGACGAGGCGGAGGACCGGGACCGGGTTGAAGAAGTGGATCCCGATCACCTGCTCGGGTCGGGCGGTGGCGATGCCGAGCTTCATGATCGGGATCGAGCTGGTGTTGCTGGCGAGGATCGCCTGCTCGTCGGCCACGAATCGGTCGAGCTGTCCGAACACGTCGGTCTTCATCTTCTCGTTCTCGACGATCGCCTCGACGACGAGCTGGCGGTCGGCCATGTCGCCAAGGTCGGTGGTGAACGCGAGGCGGGACACCGCCGCGTCCCGTTCCTCCTCGGTCAGCTTGCCGGAGCTGAGGCCACGGTCGAGCGACTTCACGAGGCGGCCGCGCCCCGCCTCGGCGGTCGCTTCATCGACCTCTCGGACGAGCACGTCGAGTCCGGCCCGGGCACAGACCTCGGCGATCCCGGACCCCATCAGGCCACATCCGACGACCCCGACCCGCTCGATCGCGGGCGCGCCAACCACACTCACGACTCGGCCCGTTCGGCCGACAGCTCCGCGACGTAGTCCTGCTCGAGATCGTCACGCAGCGCCTCGCGGTCGTCGATCGCGAACTGGCAGGCGACGATCTCGACCAGATCGGGCGCGTCGGCGAGCTCCGCCCACGTCTCGGGCTGCCACGTCCGGCTACGCCGGAACGCCTTGGCGCAATGGACGAACAGCTCGCGGGTCTCGACGACGAGAGCCGACTTCGGTCGCCGCAGCTCGGGATGGTGGCGGTCGAGGATGTCGTCGGCCGTGCTGATCGTGGCCGGGCCGTTGATGCGCAACGTGTCGTCGAGCCCGGGGACGAGGAACAGCAGCCCGACCTGCGGGTTGTCGACCACGTTCTGCAGCGAGTCGAGACGGTTGTTGCCACCGAGATCGGGGATCGCGATGTGGTTGTCGTCGAGCACCGTCACGAACCCGGGTGGGCCGCCACGCGGCGACACGTCGCAGTGACCGGCCGCGCTGGCCGTCGCCAGCATGACGATCGGACTCTTGGCGATGAAGCGAGCCGACGCCTCGTCGATCGACGTGCGCGACTTGCCGGCGGCGCCCGCACCGGGCATGCGGTAGATGGCGCGGAGATCATCCGCGGTCGAGAGGTTCATCCCGCCAGCCTGCCACGGACGACGTCGCTCAGCGACGGCGAGTTCGATACCAGTGGATGAGGGCGTTGGTCGACGCGTCGTGGAGCTCGGGCTGTGGTTCGCCGGTGAGCTCCGGGGTGATCCGGTTGGCGAGCTCCTTGCCGAGCTCGACGCCCCACTGATCGAAGCTGTTGATCCCCCACACGACCCCTTGCACGAACACGATGTGCTCGTACAGGGCGATCAGCTGGCCGAGCACTGCCGGCGTGAGCGTGTCGGCGAGGATCGTCGTGCTCGGTCGGTTCCCCGGGAAGTTGCGGTACGGCTCGGCCGTGTTCGCGCGGCCGAAGGCGAGCGCCTCGGCCTGGGCGAACAAGTTCGCCATCAGCAGGTCGTGGTGGTCGCGATGGGGGTGGTGCGGGTTGGCGAAACCGATGAAGTCGACCGGGACGATCCGGGTGCCCTGGTGCAGCAGTTGGTAGAACGCGTGCTGGCCGTTCGTCCCCGGCTCGCCCCACACGATCGGGCCGGTCGACGTGGTGACCGGCGAACCGTCGAGCCGCACCGACTTGCCGTTCGACTCCATGTCGAGCTGTTGCAGGTAGGCGGGGAAACGGCCGAGCTCCTCGGAGTACGGCAGCACCGCCTTCGTCTCGTAGCCGAGCACATTCGAGTGCCACACGCCGATCATCGCCAGCAGCACGGGCGCGTTGGTCTCGAGCGGCGCGTCGGTGAAGTGCTCGTCGACGGTGCGGAACCCGGCGAGGAACTCGCGGAACGCGTCCGGACCGACGAGCAGCATCAGCGACAGCCCGATCGCCGAATCGACGGAGTAACGGCCGCCCACCCAGTCCCAGAAGCCGAACATGTTGGCGGTGTCAATGCCGAACGCGGCGACCTGCTCGGCGTTCGTCGAGACGGCGACGAAGTGGTCGGCGACGGCTTCCTCGCCGAGCGATCCGACCAGCCATGTCCGCGCGGTGCGGGCGTTGGTGAGGGTCTCGATGGTCGTGAACGTCTTGGACGACACGACGAACAGCGTGGATGCGGGGTCGAGATCGGCGAGCGTGCCGGCGATGTCGGCGCCGTCGACGTTGGAGACGAAGTGACACGTGAGCCGCGGATGGCCGTAGGCGGCGAGCGCCCTCGCCGCCATCGCCGGACCGAGGTCGGAACCGCCGATGCCGATGTTGACGATGTCGGTGATCCGCTCGTCGGCGCGGATGCGATCGGCGAACTCCGCCATGCGGTCGAGCACCTCGTGGACGTCGTCGACGACGTTCACGCCGTCGAGCTTTACGACCGAACCGGCCGGTGCCCGCAACGCCGTGTGCAGCACTGCTCGGTGCTCGGTGACGTTGATCGGTTCGCCGGCCAACATCGCCGCCCGGCGGGGTTCCACGCCGGCCGCGCGGGCGACCGCGACCAGGGCGTTGAGGACCGTATCGTCGATCGCGTTCTTCGAGTAGTCGATCCGAAGGTCGCCGACCTCGACCACGTAGCGCGCGGCCCGGCCTGGGTCGCTGTCGAACAGCTCGGCCAGCGGACCCGGCACCGGGTGTGCGACGAGCGCCTCCCACTCGGGCGTCGCGGTGATGTCGACGCTGACGATGCCGATGAGATTTGGGCCGATGGGATTTGGGGCCGGGTCGGTGTCGGGCATCGACTCGACGCTAGCCAGGCAACTCGCTCGCCGCCGCCGGGTCGAGGAACGCCTTGGTGCCCTTGCGTCGAACCTTGTCGACCGGGATCGTGCGGTCGCGCAGCAGCCAGCGACGCACGGCCGGGGCCTTGCCCGACCCCGTGGCGATGACCATCCGTGCCCGCGCGCCGTTCACCACCATCGGTGTCAGGGTCATCCGCCGGAAGCCACGGAACTCGTCGGTGACCTCGACCGCCCGCTCGCTCTTCAGGACGCGCGTCTCGCCGGGTGGCCACGACGCCGTGTGGCCGTCGTCGCCGAGTCCGAGGTGCACGACGTCGAAGCGATCGGGCAGCGACGCCTCGTACTCGTCGGCGGCGCGGCGCAGGTCGGTGGCGGTGACCGGCATCAGCTGCAACCGGGCCGGCAGGTCGGCCAGTTGCACCGCGTTGCGGTTGGGATCACCGTCGGGCGCGATCCGCTCGTCGACCTGCCAGACCACGACGTCGGCCCACGGGATCGGCAGGTTCCCCAGCGCCGACAGCACGGCTGGCGCGGTGGCGCCGCCGCTGACGGCGATCCGGCCGACCCCGCGCCGGTGGACCGCCTCGGTGAGGCGACGGGCGAGCCAACTCGCCGCGGCTCCGGCAGGATCGTCGCTCACGATCAGCTCCACCCGCTCAGCTTCGCAGGCTCGCGATCCACCCCCGAGCATCGACTCCCCACCCACCCCTGTTTGTGTCACCGCTACCGGCGACCTTCGCCGATGTCGGTGACACAAACCGTGGGTTCGAGACGGTTAGACGGCGGCGAGGGTGCGGCGGACGGTGTCGATCGTGCCGTCAGGGTCCAGCGTGACCTGGTCGTAGGTGAACTGGATCGGGAGGAACCCATCGAGGAGGAGCGCGTTCTGGCGCTCGGTGTCGCGTGACATCTGCGCCTTCGTGCGATGCCAGCGGTAGCCGAGCAGCTCGACGATCACACGCGAGCCCGGGAATCGGCAGTCGACCCGCACGAGCCGGTCACCCGCCCGCGTGAGCACCTGCTGGGTCAAGGGCCTCGGCAGCATCGCCCGCCCGCACAGTTCGAGGAACCGACGCTCCAGCCAGCTGTGACCACCACGGGTGATCTCGCTGCCCTCGATCACGGCGAGCAACTGCGGGATGCCGTAACGGCCGCTCGAGCGCAGCTCGGTGATTCGTCGGTGCAGCGCCTCCTCGCTGGTGAGCCCATCGCGCAGAGCGGCGTCGAGCGCGGTTGTCAGGCGGTCGGGTCGGAGGAAGCGGGCGACGTCGATCATCGTGCGCGTCGCGGACATCACGGCGATCCCTTCCACGGTCGTGCGGTCGAGGTTCGGGAGCTCGGTCGTTGTGTGGACGAAGTGGTGGGCGCGTTGCACGTTGCGACCGCGCAACACGGTGATATGAAACGGAGGCCTCAGGATGAAGCCGTCCAGTCCGTGGAGTGCGGCGGCGCTCGGTCCGCTGACAAAGGCCTCCGGCCCGCAGTCGAGTACGAGTGTGGCGAGTTCGGCACGGGCCGAGGTGGCAGAGAACGGGCTGCGATACGTGTGCGGAAGGACCTGTTCGAGGATGCCGCTCTGGACTCGGCGTCGAAGCTGATCCGGGCTCATCCCCGCCTCGCCGATCTGCTCGGCGGTGATGGCTCCGTGCTGACCTGTCGCGGTGTCCGCCATCCGGCGGAGTGCATCAGGCACGCCGGAAGTGAACCACGTCGCGCCGCCCGGACCAACACGACCCGACACCCCCGCTGTTTGTGTCACAGCAACCGGCGATCCTCGCCGATGTCGGTGACACAAACCAGGGGATGCGGACTCGAAAGCGGGATCCGTGACACGCTGAGGCGACGATGAGGTGGACGGTGCACGGCGAGCGCGTCATCTACGACAGCGAGTGGGTCAGTCTGGCGCTGGCCGATGTCGAACTGCCGAGCGGCAAGCGCTTCGAGCACCACGTCGTACGCATGCCGTACGAGGCGGCCGGAACCGTCGTCGACGATCCCGAACGCGGTGTGCTGCTTCTGTGGCGGCATCGGTTCACCACCGATACATGGGGGTGGGAGATCCCGGGCGGCCGCGTCGACGACGGCGAGACACCCGCCGAGGCGGCCACGCGCGAAACCGTCGAGGAAGCGGGATGGCGACCGGGCCCGTTGACGCTGATGACCGCTTACTACCCGCACAACGGCATCTCGGACATGACGTTCCACTTGTTCGCCGCCACCTCCGCGGTGTACGTCGGGGAACCGACCGAACGCGACGAGGCAGAACGCGTCGAGTGGCTGGCGTGGCCCGACGTGCTCGACGAGCTCCGAGCCGGCCATGTCGGCGACGGGCTGTCGTTGACGGCGTTGCTGTGGCGACTCGCCGTTGGGGACGCCGAGGGCGCTGGCAGACTGACGAAGTGAACAGCCGCCCGATCGTCGACCGCGACGACGTCGACGATGTCGACGACGCCCGCGGAATCGGTAACGAGCTGCACGGCGGCGACGCAGGCGGTGGTGCCGGCGACATCGGCGACGAAGGCGACGGGGGCGACCCCGACGACACGATCGTGCTCCCGTGGTGGCAACACCCGTTCAACATCGCCCTCATCGCCGTGACCGCCGCCCTCCTGGCGGGGATGATCGGCTGGATGATCGGCGATTCCGGCGCCGGCCGTGACGCCGATCCCATCGACGTCGGATTCCTCCAGGACATGCGTGTGCACCACGAGCAGGCCGTGGGGATGAGCTTCATGTACCTCGCCCTCGACGACACCCAACCGGGCCTGCGGGCGGTGGCGCGAAGCATCGCGTTCGGCCAAGGCATCGAGATCGGCCGGATGGTGCAGCTGCTGCGCGACTTCGGCCAGTCCGAGGCCAACGAGGGCGAGACGGTGATGGCGTGGATGGGGCACGCGGTGCCGATCGACGAGATGCCCGGCCTCGCGAGCGACGCCGAGCTCGACGAGCTCGGCACGACGAGTGGCACCCGAGCCGACGAACTGTTCGTCGAGCTGATGGTCCGCCACCACGAGGGCGGGATCGGGATGGCCACGTTCGCCGCGGCCAACGCGTCGGACGGCGAGGTGCGGGCGATGGCGGCGGCGATCGTCGACAGCCAGAACGACGAGATCACCGAGATCGAACGACTCGTCGATTAGCCCGGTCTGATTGGGTCGGCTCACCGCGAGCCGCTCCGTGGCACGTCTGGTCGCCGACCCCTGTCTGATTGGGGCGGCTCACCGCGAGCCGCTCCGTGGCACGTCTGGTCGCCGACCCCTGTCTGATTGGGTCGGCTCACCGCGAGCCGCTCCGTGGCACGTCTGGTCGCCGACC
>Ga0190265_10003891_pt1 | contig 10268 bp, 6 predicted proteins | sample Popmic124T_FD_133135 | JGI IMG/M metagenome (GOLD analysis project Ga0190265, IMG submission 133135) | Populus adjacent soil microbial communities from riparian zone of Indian Creek, Utah, USA - 124 T | ecosystem: Environmental > Terrestrial > Soil > Riparian zone | place: USA: Utah | collected...
GCACGTTGTCCGCGGACTCGATCTCGAGCGGCGAGGCCTCGCGGCGCGACGGCACGAACGACAGCACCATCATGTCCGTGTCGCTGTCGAGGAACACGTCCTTCACGAATTCCTCGGACGTCAGGCAGGCGAGGTGGCTGCGCGGCGTCTTGCCGTCGGCCAGCGCGCAGCCGGCTTTCGGGGACCAGCTGAAGGCCGATTCGGGCGCGACCTTGAGCCAGGCCGCCGTGGGGTCCACGTAGTGCCCTTGCACGTCGAAGATGAACTCGCCGGTCTCGAGCCTCGCGGCAGCGGCCGCGGGTTCCGTGGCTGCGGCGGCCGGCAGGTCGAAGAACCCGCCGGAGCGGCCGGCCGCGGCGTTGGCGGCGTTGAAAGCGAGCAGCGTGCTCGCCGCGCCGCAGGTCGAGAGCAGGAAGTCGCGACGGCCCATCGCGAGTCGGCTCGCGTTCGAATCCGCGGCTTCCTGGGCGAGGTGGTTGGCGTGCCGGTTCGCCCGTGAGAGCGGCACCGGCAGGAACTCGCCGTTGCTGGTGGAATCGAGCTTGATCGGCAGCCGGCGGCCTTGCGGGTCGATGCGATGGCGTGGCGTCTTCATCAGAGGTCTCCCAGGTTTCCGTGCACCGCCTTGCCCTCGAACATCGTCACCAGCACCTGCGTGTCCGAGATCTCCGTCGGCGGGATGTCGAAGAGATTCCTGTCGAGCACGGCGAGGTTCGCACGCTTGCCGACTTCCAGCGAGCCCGTGTTGGCGTCGTCGCGGTTGGTATAGGCCGCGTTGATGGTGAACGCGGCGAGCGCCTCGGGCAGGCCGATCCGCTCTTCCGGCATCCACGGCTTCTTCGTGTCGCCGAGCGCGCCCATGCGCGTGATCGCGGTCTCCATCTCCTCGAACGGGTTCGCGGACGACACCGACCAGTCGCTGCCGAAGGCGACGACCGCGCCGCTCTTCTCCATGCTCGCGATCGGGTACATGTACGACGCCGTCTCCTTGCTGATGAAGGGCAGCGTCAGGTCCGTGATGTAGGCGTCGGCGTAGGCCCAGAGCGGCTGGAAGTTCGCGACCACGCCAAGCTTGCGGAATCGCGGCTGGTCGTCGGGATGGATCACCTGGATGTGCGAGATATGGTGCCGGTGACCGAGGTCGCCGTTCGCGGCGCGTGCCGCCTCGACGGCATCCAGCGACTGGCGCACCGCGCCGTCGCCGATCGCGTGGAAGTGCACCTGGAACCCTTCGGCATCGAGCTGCGTGACCGCCTTCTTCAGCAGTTTCGGCTCGACCATCGGGATGCCGCGGACGTCCTTCTGGCCCTTCAGCTTGTAGGGCTCCAGCACGACGGCCGTGTAATTCTCCATCACGCCGTCCTGCATGATCTTGACTGTGCCCGCGTCGATGCGGCCCCGCGTGTATTCGCTGCGCAGGTTCTTGATGGCGTCGACCTGCTCGAGTCCCTGGTCGCGTTCCCACCAGATGGAACCGACGACGCGCAGCGAAAGCTCGCCGGCCTCGTCCAGGCGATGGTAGGTCTTGAGGTCCTCCTCGTTGACCGAGGCGTCCTGCACGCCGGTGATGCCGAACCGGTTCAGCATCTTGATGGCGTAGCGCAGGCCCGCGTCGCGCGTCGCGTCCGTGTCCGGCGGCGCCTTGTCGGCGACGAGGCTGCTCGCGCCTTCCTGCAGGCTGCCGCTCGGCTCGCCGGTCTTCGGATCGCGGTCGATCCGGCCGTCCGGCGGGTCCTTTGTGTCCTTGGTGACGCCCGCCAGCTCGAGCGCCTTGCTGTTGACCCAGGTCGTGTGGCCGTCGCGGCTCCAGAGGATGACCGGCCGGTCGGGCACGACCGCGTCGATCAGTTCCTTGCGTGCGAGTGCGCCTGGGCCGAACGCGGACATCAGCCAGCCGCCGCCCTTGATCCAGGTAGAGTCGGGGTGCGCGTCGGCGTACTTCTTGATGATGGCGACGTACTCCTCGACCGTCGTGGCCGCGTTCAGGTCGCAGCCGTTCGCCTCGATGCCGCCCGAGATCGGGTGCACGTGCGCGTCCTGCATCCCCGGCAGGACCATGCGGCCCTTCAGGTCCACGACCTGCGTCTGCGGTCCGACATAGTCCTTCGCGCCGGCATCGTTGCCGACGTAGACGATGCGTCCGCCGTCGATCGCGATCGTCTCGGCCCAGCTGCGGGCGCCGTCCACGGTATAGATCGCGCCGTTGCGGAGCGCGAGGTCCGCGACCGCCGATTTCTTCTCGACGGCCTGTTGCGACGCCTCGCGCGCACAGCCCGCGGCTACAGCCGCGGACAGGAGAATTCCGACCGTGTACTTCATCATTGGTAATCCCTAGGTATGGTTTGGTTCCAGGTCTTCTCGCGGACCGGCTTGCCGTTCTCGGAGAGCCGCCGGCGGTAACTGTAGAAGAAATTGTCCCGATCGCTGCGAAACGTCAACTCCGCGTCCCAGACGAGCGTGCGGCCGGGCAGCTCGACCTCCATGCGGTGGGTGCCGGTGACCTTGGCATCGGCTGGCGCGCTGTCGTTGATTTCGTAGCGGATCGTTTCGAAAGACTTCTCCGTGCCCCACGGATAGCGCGTGCCGGAACCGTTGGTCGCCTTCGCGACCACGGTGCCGGTCTGCGGATTGCGGTCTACGGACGATATCTCACCGTAGCCGGAGGTGGTGCCGCCCTCGATCGACTCGACGCCGGCGAACACCGGGTCCTGCGCGGGCGGCAGATAGTTTGGAACGGGACGTTTCTCGTAGGGCACGACCGGCAGCGTCAGCCGCGAGCCGCCGAGCCTCAGTTCCGTCGTCATGGGCTCCGGCGTCGGCCACAGCATCGGCCACATCGCATTGTTGACCGCGAGCCGGATGCGGTGTCCCTTCGGGAACACCCACGAGGTGAAATGCATCTCGACGTCGAGCTCGAACGGCTCGCCGGGCACGAGGGCCTTCGGGTCGCGCGCGGAGATCCGGTGCGTCCCGTTCATGGCGGAACCCGCAACCTGCGTCACCGTGCCGTCCGGCGCGATGTCCGAGAGCCGCGCGATCCAGTTCGCGCGGGTCGCGTTCGCGGCCACGGTAAGGATCGCGTGCGGGAATCCGAGGATTTCGAGGTCTTCCTCGAGCGGGCCGCTGTCATAGACGAGGCTGAACGCGTCGGTGCCGCGCTGGTCGTGCGCGACGTCGCCCCACCACATGACGGGCCCGCCGGCCTCGAAGCCGGTTGAAGGAATGTAGCGGAGTGCGTGTGCCGTCGCTGCCGGCGATTCTGCGGCCAGCGTATGGTTCGGCTGCGGATACAGGATCCGGTTGCGGATCCGCGCGATCGGCCAGCCGTCCTCGTAGCGCCAGCGGCCGGGCGCGTTCTCGAGATGCGGGCCCGGCGGATGCCAGTCGCGCACGAACACCGCGAAGCGCGGCTCGTCAAGGATGCCGGTGTCCTCGCCCTTCAGGAACTGGTCAAACCAGCGTACGGCCTCGTGGCGCCATTCCATGCCGGGGCCGGGATATGGCTCGTTCGGCCAGGTGTGGTGCCAGGCGCCCATGATCGCCTTCACCGGCGCGTTCTTCACGTGCTCGAGCATGCGCGGGACGCTGTCGCGGTAACCGTCGTACCAGCCGCCGATGTGAAAGGTCGGGATGCGGATGTCACCGTAGCGGTCGCGCACCGAGGAGCGGTCCCAGAATGGCCCGTCGCGTTGCTGCTTCTTGTACGTGAGCATCCACGGCTCGCTGTCGAAACGGTTCCGGAAGTTGGCGTCGTCAACGACGTAACCGGGCGCGCCGGGCCTCGCGTTGTCGAGGTCCATGCTCATTTCCCAGGAATCGAGGTGCATGATCCCGTCCATGTAATGCACGTCGTCCTGGAAGAGGTCCTCGGTGGCGTCGATCGCGACGATCGCCTTGAGCGCGGGGATGTTGCGCGCCGCCATCTGGATGGAATTGAACCCGCCCCAGGAGATGCCGAACATGCCGACGCTGCCGTTCGACCAGGGCTGCTTCGACAGCCAGTCGATCACGGTCTCGCCGTCCTTGTGCTCGATCTCCGAATACTCGTGCGGGATCAGCCGGCCCTCGCTGTTGCCAGTGCCGCGGATGTCGACGGCCGCGACGACATAGCCGCGCTCCACGAAGTAAGAATAGAGCGGCCAGTTGCGGCTTCGCGCCTCGTGCTTGCGGTAGGGCAGGTACTCGAGCAGGACCGGGAGTTTTTCGCCGGCCTGGCCGCCTGTCGGCCGGTAGAGGTCGGCCGAAAGCCGGATGCCGTCGGGCATCGAAATCCAGGCCGTCTGAATTTCCATGCCATAAACGGAGCCGGGTAGGATTATCAATAAAAACAGTAGTTTACGAAGCACTAAATCACGATTCAGTAAACTAAATGAACGTTGAGTCGCTCGGGCCGCGCGGGATAGAATGTGGGGCATTCGGCGAAGAGGCTAGCATGGCCGCGATTCTCGAACCCAGCACCGACGTCCGCCCCACCGGCTCCAAGCTCGACCTGATCCAGGCGACCGTCGCCGCAATCTCGCAGCACGGTCTGTCGGAGCTGACTTCCGCGAAGATCGCGAGCGCCGCCGGGCACACGGCCGCCTCGATCAACTTCCATTTCGGCAGCAAGGAAGCGCTGCTGCTCGCGACGCTGCGCGAGGTGTCGGAAGAGTTCGCGGGCGCCATGGCGCGCGTGATGGAGGAGGCCGGGGCCGACGACCTGCGCGCGCTCCTCGGCACCGTGGACGCGAGCCTCGGCCGTGAACTGTCCGACTCGCACAAGATCGCGGTCTGGTATGCCTTCCTCTCCGAGAGTAAGGCGCGCGGCGACTACCAGCGCATCTGCGGAGAGCGCGATTCGGCCTGGAGCCGGATGGTCATAGACCTCTGCAAAAGGCTCATTGCCTCGCGGGGCAACGGTTCGGCATGGCCGGATGCCGAAGCGGTTGCCCAGGGGCTCATGGGCCTGATCGACCAGCAGTGGCAGGGGATCCTGTTCGAGGGCGACGGCTTCGACCGCGAGGCCGCGCGCCGGCAGTGCCGCGCCTATCTCTGCAGCGTGTTTCCCTGGCTCGTGCCGCGTATCGAGGCCGTCGCGTCCGCGCGCACGAAGCAGCCGGGGCCCGAAGTTGCGCACGACCCTGCGATCAAGCTGACGCTACCGGCCTGGGCGTACCACAGCGAGGAGTTCCACGAGCTCGAGCGCGAACACTTGTTTATGCCCAACTGGCAGGTGGTCTGCCACCAGAGCGAGCTGCCCGAGACCGGCGACTACGTCAGCTTCGAGTTCTTCGGCCGCCGCGGCTTCGTCGTGCGCGGCACCGACGGCGAGATCCGTGCCTTCCACAATGTCTGTGCGCACCGCGCTCACGCGGTGGTGTCGGGTGATCGCGGCAGTTGCGCCAAGTTCCTGACCTGCATGTACCACGGCTGGACCTATCACCTCGATGGCCGCAACCGCAGCGTCAGCGCACCCGACACCTTCCCCAAGTTCGACCGCTCGAAGTACGGCCTGAAGCCGATCGAGCTCGAGGTCTTCATGGGCATGGTCTTCGTCCGCTTCCGCGGCGGCGAGCCCTCGGTCGCCGAGCGCATGACGCCGCACGTGGCGGAACTCGCGCACTACAAGATCGAGCAGATGGTCCCGCTCGACGAGACCTGGGTCCACGAGGTCGCGATCGACTGGAAGAACGTGGTCGAGAACTACCTCGAGGACTATCACTTCCCGATCGGCCATCCGGGCCTGTCAGCGCTGATGGAGTCGAAGTACGACCGCGAGAACTTCCCCGGCGGTACCATGCGGCTCTCGCACCGCATGCGCGAGAAGCCGCTGCGTTCGTGGAGCGCGCAGGGCTACGCGAAGTTCCTGCCGGTGATGGAACACCTGCCGGAGCACATGCGCCGGCGCTGGACCTACTTCGGCCTGTACCCGAATGTGTTCTTCGACATCTATCCCGAGTGGATGGATTTCTTCCACGTGCTGCCGCTCGGCGCAGGCCGCACGCTGATCCGCGCGCGCTCGTTCGGCTTCCCGGACGATCGCCGCGAGATGAAGGTGGCGCGCTTCCTGTGCTCGCGGCTGAACTCGCGCGTTCAGGCCGAGGACGAGGTCCTGACCGCCTCCGTGCAGCGCGGACTCGCCTCCGGCGCCTACTCGCAGGGCATCCTGTCCGCTAAGGAAGTCGTGCTCGCGGGCTTCCAGGACTGGATCCGCGAGCGGATTCCGGTCACGCGGCAGGTCGAGATGCCGGCAAAGGGGACGATGGCGGAGAGCAACGCGGCGCTGGCCTCCTGAGGGCGGGACGCGACCGCCTTTACACGGTCCCGGGCGAACTGCACTCTAGTTCGCCATGCCGCATCCGCTCGAACGCGTGCAACGGTCGCTGGCCTGCTTGGTCTTGCTGCTGCCCTGGCCGCGTGACGCCCGGCACGACGAGTGTCGAACTGTCCGAGCAGGTGTCCGATTGCCCCCGATAAGCCCTTTTAGGGTCCTGTGCCTCGCGTGGATTGCGGCCTCACCGGCATGGGCTGAATCCGGCCCGCAGAACTTTGACGCCGCTCGATTGGATGCCGCGGACCTCGCAGTCGCCGGCGAGGCCGCACGGGCGCTCGGCCACATGGGCGCCGCGGCATTTCCCGCGATCAGGGAAGTTCTGGCGACAGGTTCGGCGCAGCAGCGCTGGGCCGCCACCGTCGCGCTCTTTCAGTCGACGGCGGATCCCGAGTCCTTTCTGCCCGAGTTGGCCCGGCAGCTGTCGCAGGAAGATGAACGGCTGGTGCAGGCGAGTCTTGCCACCTTGGCGCGGCTGCAGTCCCGGGCGGCGCCCGCGGTGCCGGCGTTGAAAGCGCTGCTAACGCACGAGGAGCCCGACATTCGCCGTGTGACGCTCGCGACGTTCGCGGCCATCGGCCCCGCGGCCCGGGACGCCGTGCCGGAAATCATGCCGTTGCTGCAGGATGCGTCCGCCGCCGTCCAGCTGGCCGCGGCGGATGCGATTCTGCGCATTCGCCCGCTGGTTCCTCTGTCCGAAGAACGCCTCGCCGCGCATATCTCGTGGCTGAACCGGCATGTCCCCGTGCTGATGCGCGAGATGCATGTGCCCGGCGTTTCGATGGCGATCATCCAGCGCGGCGAAGTCGCCTGGGCGCAGGCCTTCGGGGTGAGCGATGCGCGGACCAGCGACGCCGTGACGACCGACACGGTCTTTGAGGCCTGCTCGATGTCCAAGCCCGTACTGGCGCTCGTCGCGATGCAGCTCGTCCAGGAAGGACGCCTGGAGCTCGACACGCCCCTGGTCACCTACCTCGGGCGCGACTACCTGCCCGACCAGCCAGACCATCGCCGGATCACGGCGCGCATGGCGCTTGCGCACCGCACGGGCCTGCCGAACTGGCGCGCGGGTTACGCCGAGATGGGCGGCCCGTTGACGCTGGAGTTCGCGCCAGGCTCGGAGTACACGTACTCGGGCGAAGGCATCCTTTTTCTGCAGCGGGTGGTGGAGGCGATCACTGACGAGCCGCTCGACAGGCTGGCGCAGGAGCGCCTGTTCACGCCGCTCGGCCTCGTCCGCACGAGCTTCGTCTGGACAGAAGCGCTCGAGCGGGACCTTGCGAGCGGCCATCGCGACGACGGCAGCTTCAAGGACCGGACGCGCTATCGCGAGCCCAATGCCGCGTATTCCCTCTATACGACGCCGACCGAGTTCGCCCGGCTGATGCTGACGCTGCAGCATCCGGAACTGTTGGGCGATCGGGCGCTCACGAGCGAGAGCATCGAGCTGATGCTGGAGCGGCAGCTGCGACTGGACGATGACGACTCGAATCCGCGGCCCGGCCTCGCGCGCCCCGTCGCGGCGTACCGCGCGCTGGGTTGGAGCTTGGACGTGACGCCGGAAGGCGACATCGTCCAGCACTCCGGCTCAAACAGTTCGGGCTTCAAGGCCTTCGGCCAGTTCAATCCGGCCAAGGGCTCCGGGATTCTCATCTTCGCCAATGGCGACGGCGGTTACGGCCTGCGGGCAGCGATCATCGAGGCGATTGGCGACCTCTAGACCGCCCGCAGGTACCACTCGTAGTCGCGGTCGCTGATCTCCGAATGGAACCGCTCTTCCTCCTCGCGCCGGCAGATTCCGTAAAGTCTGTGAAACTTCTCGCCGAGGTACTTCGGCAGGATCCTCCCGGCGTCGAAGGCGTCAAGCGCCACTGACCAGCGCACCGGCAGGCCGACCTTCTCGTCGATGATCGATTCCTGGGCGACCATCGGTCCCGGCTCGACCTTGTTCGTGAGTCCGTGGTGCACGCCCGCGAGAATCGCGGCAATGACCAAATAAGGATTCCCGTCCGAGCCGCCGGGCCGGTGTTCGACCCGCGTGTCCTCGACGCCCGACATCGGGATGCGCAGCGCAACACCTCGATGGTTGCGTCCCCAGTTGGGTTCGAGCGGCACGAAGACGCCGGGCCGGTAGCGGCGGTACGAGTTCGCCGTCGGCGCAAAGATCGCCATCGATTCCGGCATCGACTTCGCGAGCCCGCCGATTGCGTGGCGCAGGGTGTCCGCGAAGGGACCATCGCGACTCGTGCCGGCGAAGATGTTCTTGCCGTCAAGATCCACCAGGCTGATGTGCACGTGCATGCTGCAGCCGGCCCATTCCGCGAAAGGCTTGGCCATGAAGCTCGCCGCCATGCCGTGCTTGCGCGCCACCGCCTTGACCGCGCGCTTCAGCAGAACGCCGTGGTCGGCGGCGAGCTCGGCATTGGCGACGTGGTGCAGGTTGATCTCGAACTGGCCGGGCGAGAACTCCTTGAGCGTCGCGCCTGCGGGAATGTTCTGCGCCTTGCAGGTCTCGAACAGGTCAGCGAGGAACGGGTCAGCCTCCTCGACGTCTTCCATACTCCCGTACTGCGGGCCGGACTGGACCTTGCGCGTGCCCGGTATGAAGCCGACTTTCGGAGTCGGCACGCCGGCGCCCGGCTCGAGCAGGTAGAACTCGAGCTCGGTCGCGCAGACCGCCGTGAGTCCCATCTCGGCGAGCGGCTTCATCGCGTGGCGCAGCACCTGCCGCGGGTCGGCGAAGAAGGGGCCGCCCTTCGAGTCGTCCATTGCGAGCAGCACCTGCGCAGTTGGCACGTGGGCCCAGGGTACGGGCGCGAGCGAACCGGGCACCGCCGTCGAGATCGCGTCGGGGTCGCCGTCGCGCCCGCCGTTGTCGATGCGGTCGAAGGTCAGGCCCTTCGCGTCGAGCAGCACGGTCGCGCCGCAGAAGTTCAACCCGCCGGTGAAGGGCTTGTCGAACTCGTCGCGTCCGACGCGCTTGCCGCGCAGGATCCCGAGCATGTCCGGCTGCAGGAGCTCGAGCTGCCGCGTGTCCGGGTACTTCTCCAGGAACTTGCGCGGCTCGTCGGGCAGCTGTTTCGTCGCCTTGCTCATGCACTTCTCCCTGCGCGCCAGGCAATGGCCGCCTTGGCGCCGTCCTTCTTCAGTATTTCGTTGAATTCGCGCGACTCGGCGGTCTCGTGGGTCTCGATTTCGACGTCGGTCTCGAGCGCGGCGAGCAGTGCCTGGCGCATGCCGCCGATGTCGAGGCTGCGGTTGATCGCGAGCTTGGTGAGGCGCACGGCCTGCGCATCATTGGCGGCGATGAGCGAGGCCAGCGCAACCGCCTCGTCGAGGAGGGCCGCGGCCGGCACGACGCGATTGACGAGGCCGATCGCCTGCATCTCCGCGGCCGTCGCGCGGTCCTCGCCCGTGAGCAGCAGGTACTTTGCTGCCTTCGGGCCCGCGAGCCAGGGCAGGAGGAGGGCGACGATTCCGCTGCCGAACTTCACCTCGGGCTCGCCGAAGCGGCAGTCCTCGGCGGCAATCGTGATGTCGCAGGCGACGGCGAGTTCGAGGCTGCTCCCGAGGCAATAGCCGTGCACGGCGGCGACGGTCGGCTTGGGCGAGTCCCAGAAGCGCATGATCAGGCGGAAGTCGTTCTCGAGCGCGCGGCGAACGTCGGCCGGGTGGGGCTTGCCTTCGCCCATGCCCATGTCGAGGTCGAAGCCGGCCGAGAACGCGCGGCCGGCCCCCGCGACGACGATTGCGCGCACGGCGTCGTCCGCCTCGGCCGCGTCGAGCGCCGCATCCAGCGCCTCGATGACCGGGACGTTGATCGCGTTCAGCTTGTCGGGCCGGTTGAGCGTCAGCAGCGCGACCGCGCCCCGGCGCTCCGACAGGACGAGCGGCCCGGACACTCAGCCGTCCTTGAGCCGGAACCAGGCCGACTTCGACTGCGTGTAGCTCTTGAAGC
>Ga0190265_10003892_pt1 | contig 10267 bp, 12 predicted proteins | sample Popmic124T_FD_133135 | JGI IMG/M metagenome (GOLD analysis project Ga0190265, IMG submission 133135) | Populus adjacent soil microbial communities from riparian zone of Indian Creek, Utah, USA - 124 T | ecosystem: Environmental > Terrestrial > Soil > Riparian zone | place: USA: Utah | collected...
ACACCGTCGCTGGATCCTTTGCGTCGTACGTCGTGAGCCCGACCGGTGTGATGTCGGGGACCGGCAGTACATCTCTCTGCGGCTGGGGCTTGTCGGGCATGGCGTACCTCCTGGAGGTTGACCAACCCTAACCCGATAGGACACCAGCACCTAGGTGCGATACAAACGTCCGGCAGATGTCGTTTTCGGACTTGCTGCAGGCCTTCGGGCTTGGAGCCGTCGCGCAGTCCTCGCTCCTCGTTGCCGGGGTCGCCGTCTGCTGGATCACCCTGTCTCGCAGGGTCGTCGGCATCCTCGCCGGATTCGGCGCCGGCGCGATGCTGTCGGCGATCTCGTTCGACCTCATCGCGCAGGCCGAGGCGCTGTCGCACTGGCAGTACTCCGTCTGGATGCTGATCGGCGTCGCCGTCTTCCTCGCCGGGGACCGGCTGGTCGAGCGGCGGTTCGGGGACGAGGGAACAGGCGGGGCCATGGGAATCGTCGTCGGCTCGGTCGTCGACGGCGTCCCCGAGTCGATCATCTTCGGCATCCAGATCGGCACGGGCCTGGCCGTCAGCCCCGAGCTTCCTCGGTGCGGTGTTCGTCTCCAACATCCCGCAGGCGGTTGCGCCGTCGGCGGATCTGCGCTCGGCGGGCTGGAGCGTCGCCCGGCTCGGCAGGCTCTGGATCATGGTCGTCGTGGCCTGCGGCGTCGCGGCGGCGCTCGGTTTCGTCGCCGTCGAATTCAGCAGCACGGTCACCGGCGATCGCATGGCAGCGTTGGCCGCCGGCGGGCTCCTCGCGATGCTCACCAACTCGCTCATCCCGTTCGCGTACGAGCGCGGCGCCGAGCTGGCCGGCGTCGCGACCGTCGTCGGGTTCTGCCTGGCCCTCCTGGGCACCTAGCCCCGCACCGAGGCTAGATTGACCGTCATGAGGCGGGCCGCAGCCACGAGCGTGCTCGAGAGAGGCAGGCTCTCGTACGAGCAGCGAGCGTGGGCCGACGCATACGAGCAGCTGGTGCAGGCCGACGACGAGGGCCTCTCCGGCGCGGACGACCTCGAGCTCCTCGCGACCGCCGCGTACATGCTCGGTCGCGACGACGAGTACGTGAGTATTCTCGAGCGCGCGCACCGGCAGCACGTCGAGGACGGCGAGCCGCTCCGCGCAGCCCGGGTCGCCGTCTGGCTCGGCCTCCAGCTGGCGCTGCGGGGCGAGATCGGCGGCGCCGCGGGGTGGAACGGCCGAGCGCAGCGCCTCGTCGACCGCGCCGGCCGCGACAACGTCGAGTACGGCTATCTCGTGCTGGCCGATGCCTCCGCGCAGGCCGAGGAGTCCGATTGGGAGGCTGCGCTCGTGACGGCCCGCGAGTCGGCGGAGATTGCCGAACGCCACGGCGATGCCGACCTGCTCGCGCTCGCGCTGATGGATCAAGGGCAGTTCCTCATGCGGCTCGGCCGGGTCGACGGCGGGCTGCGGCTGCTGGACGAGGCCATGGTGGCCCTGACCGCGGGAGAGCTCTCCCCGATCGTGACGGGCCTCGTCTACTGCAGCGTCATCGATGGGTGTCACGAGGCCTCCGAGCTTCGCCGGGCGCGCGACTGGACGGCGGCGCTGACGCGCTGGTGCGCCGAGCAGCCCGACATGGTCTCGTTCACCGGCCGCTGCCTCGTGCACCGAGCCGAGATCATGCAGCTGCACGGCTCCTGGGAGGACGCGCTGGAGGAGGCCCGGAGGGCGGCGGCTCGGCCGGGGATGAGCCGAGCGGGCATCGCCCAGGCTCACTACCGGCAGGGTGAGATCCTCCGGCTTCGCGGTCGGCTCGCCGAGGCCGAGGAGGCCTATCGCAGCGCCAGCGCAAACGGTCGGGAGCCCCAGCCGGGGCTCGCGCTTCTCAGGCTGGCGCAGGGTAACGAGGACGCCGCCGCCGCGGCGATGCGCCGAGCCCTGGGCGAGATCGCCGACCCGACCGCGCGGGCGGCCCTACTCCCCGCGTTCGTCGAGGTCATGCTGGCAGCCGGCGAGGTCGACGATGCGGAGCGCGCAGGCGCGGAGCTCCAGGAGATCGCTGCAGGCTACGAGGACGGAGCCCTGCCCGCGGCTGCCGCCTACGCCCGTGGCGCGGTCAGCCTCGCGCGGAGCGACCCGGAATCTGCGCTGAACGTGCTCCGCCAGGCCGAGCGAACGTGGCACGAGCTCGAGGCGCCGTACGAGAGCGCCCGCGTGCGAGCGCTCGTAGGACAGGCGTGCCGTGAGCTCGGCGACGAGGACACGGCTGCGTTCGAGCTCGAGGCCGCACGCGGGATCTTCGAGGAGCTCGGAGCCGCGCCGGACCTCGCACGCCTCGACGAGACGCGGCCCGAGCGGCACGGCCTGACGGAGCGCGAGCTCGAAGTGCTACGGCTGGTCGCGGCGGGGAAGAGCAACCGCGAGATCGCCGCTGCGCTGGTCATCAGCGAGCACACCGTCGCCCGCCACGTGCAGAACATCTTCGGGAAGCTGGACGTCTCGTCGCGGACCGCGGCGGGCGCGTTCGCGTTCGAGCACCGCCTCGTGTGACGCTCCGGCGTGGTCAATTCTGACCACGCGCAGGCGGCTCAAAGTTGGTGGATCCGGGCGATGCGTCGCGGTCGGGCGGCTCGTAGCGTGGGTGGCCCGGATCCCCGACCCGAAAGGAGCCCGATGACCATCAGCACAACCGACCTGGCCGGCCTGGCAGGCGACCGCGTCACCCTCGACGCCGAGCAGCTCGACGAGCTCGAGTCTCGCATCGAAGGGCGCTTGCTCCGTGACGGCGACGACGGCTGGGACGAGGCCGTGCTGATCTGGAACGGCATGGTCGCCAAGAAGCCGGCCCTCGTCGTTCAGCCGCGTTCGGCCCACGACGTTGCGGCCGCGGTCGGCTTTGCCCGCGACAACGGGCTCCTCCTGGGGATCAAGGGCGCCGGCCACAACATCGCCGGCACCTCGATCGCGGAAGGTGGGCTCGTCCTCGACATGTCCGCCATGAGGGAGATCGAGATCGATCCGGAGGCGAAGCTCGCCCGTGTCGGCGCTGGCTGCCGGCTCCAGGACGTCGACAATGCGACGCAGGCGCACGGCCTCGCGACGGTGCTCGGCTTCATCTCGGACGTCGGCGTCGCCGGGCTCACGCTCGGCGGCGGGCTCGGCTACCTGGCGCGGCGCTTCGGCTGGACGGTGGACAACCTCGAGGAGGTCGAGATCGTCACCGCCGACGGGGCGATCCGCACGGCCCACAGGGACGAGAACGCGGAGCTCTTCTGGGCGCTGCGCGGCGGCGGCGGGAACTTCGGAGTGGTCACGCGTTTCACCTTCCGACTCCACGAGGTCGGCCCACTGGTGCACGGCGGCCTCATGGCGTGGCCCTTCGACCGGGCCGAGGAGGTCATGGAGACGTACAAGTCGATCACGGCCGAGGCGCCGCGCGAGCTGGCGCTGTGGCTGCTGCTCATCCATGGCCCGCCCGCGCCGTTCGTCCCCGTCGAGTGGCACGGCGAGAAGCTCTGCGCCATGTGCATCTCCTACTCGGGCGACCTGGGCCGGACGGAGGAGGTCCTGGCACCCATCCGCGCACTCGGCGAGCCGGTTGTCGACCTGACCGCCGACATGCCGTACACGGAGCTGCAGTCCTACCTCGACGAGACCGAGCCGAAGGGCATGCACTACTACTGGCGGACGGGCTACCTCGCCGAGCTCGCCGACGAGCTCCTCTCGACCCTCCGGGACATCTTCGCCGACTGCCCGATCCCGGGCGCCGAGCTCGGGTTCCTCCACCTCGAAGGCGCCCTCAACGAGCATCCGGAGGACGACGGCGCGGTCGGCAACCGCGACGCCCGCTACATCATGGGCGTGAACGGGATGTGGGAGCCCGACGAGCCTCTCGCGGACGAGTACATGCAGTGGATCCGGACCGCCTGGGAGCGCCACCTGCCGTTCTCGACCGGCCGCAACTACGTCAACTTCCAGAACGCAGATGAAAACGACGCGCACGTGCGCGCGACGTACGGGCCCAACTACGAGCGGCTCGCAGCGGCGAAGCGCGCGTACGACCCCGACAACCTCTTCCGGATGAACCGCAACATTCCCCCGGCCGGCTAGCTGCGGCCGAGCAGGCGCCCGAAGGCCGCGACGAGCTCTTCCGTCCGCTCCTCGCGCGTCCCGTCCTCGGCCGTCATGACGCAGTGACGGGCGTGCTCGTCGAGGAGACCGAGGGCCACCTTCTCGAGCGCCCCCTCGATGGCCGAGATCTGCGTGACGACGTCGATGCAGTAACGGTCCTCGTCGACCATCCGTTGCACGCCGCGCACCTGGCCCTCGATCCGCCGCAGCCGCGCGATCAGTTGCTCCTTGGTCGCCGAGTACCCGCGGGAGGGGGTTGCGTGCGTCGCCATCTCACTCATCGTGCCACACGCCGAGGCATCACGGGTTCCATCTTGACATACCCCCTAACCGTATGGAGGATGTCGGGCGATGGAGGTGGTCGCCTACTCGGTGCCGGAAATCCACTGTGCCCACTGCAGCGCCGCGATCACGGCCGAGGTGACGAAGGTCGAAGGGGTCGAGCGGGTCGACGTCGACCTCGAGGAGAAGGTCGTCTCGGTTCACGGCGCAGGCGTTAGCGACGCCGAGGTGAGGGGCGCGATCGCGGAAGCCGGCTACGACGTGGTCGCCTAGCCCGAGAGCTCCGCGAGCAGGGCCTTGACCCGCGCGTCGATCTCGTCGCGGATCGCGCGGACGGCTTCGAGGTCGCGGCCGGCTGGGTCGGGGAGCTCCCAGTCGAGGTACCGCTTGCCGGGAAAGACCGGGCAGGCATCGCCGCAGCCCATCGTGACAACGACGTCCGCTTCGCGCACCGCCTCGTCGGTCAGCGCCTTCGGCGTCTCCGCACGGAGATCGACGCCCAGCTCGGCCATCGCCTCGACGACCGCTGGGTCGACACGCTCCGCGGGGTTCGACCCGGCCGAGTGAACCGCAACAGCTCCGCCGGACCGCAGGGTCGCGAGCGCCGCCGCCATCTGCGAGCGGCCGGCGTTGTGGACGCAGGCGAAGAGGATCTCGGGAGGGCCGCTCACGGCCCTCCCTCGCGGGCGTCGGCGCCGGCAGGCGCCTCGGCCGGCCGGCCACGACGGACGAGTAGCGAGATGCCCCAGACGGCCAAGGCGATCCCGCCGACCGCGAGGGAGACGAGGATGATCTGGTTCGAGTACGGGACGTCCAGGAGCTTGAGGCCGCTGAGGGCCAGCGCCGAAGCGAGAGCGAGGCGCAGCGCGGTCTCGGGAAGGCCCACGCTGATCTGGCTTCCGATCAGGACGCCGGGAATGGAGCCGACCAGGAGCCACGCGATCGCGGGCATGTCGACATTTCCGGCCACGAGGTGGCCGATGCCGGCGACGAGGAGCAGCGCGGCGGCGTGGGCGATGTCGGTGCCGACCACGTACTTCGCGGCCAGCGGGTACGCGAGAAGCATGGCGAGGGCGAACAGCGTGCCGCTTCCGACCGACGTGAGCCCGACGATGAACCCGCCGACGATGCCGATCGAGACGGCAACGATCCGGTCACGCCGGGACAGGCGACCGAGGCCGCTCGCCGAGCCTCCCGAGTGCGTCAGAGCCTTGGCCACGAACGCAAGCGCCCCGAAGAGCAGCGTGTAGCCGAGCACCTGCCCCTGCACCGAGTCGACCTCGTCGCCGTAGCGGTCGGTGAGATAGGTCGCGACCCAGACACCGACCAGCGAGGACGGTGCGCTGCCGAGGAGCATCCACGCGGCGAGGCGGGCCCTCACCGTCCCCAGGCGGCGGTGCCGCACCGCGCCGAAGGACTTGAAGATCGCGCCGTGGAGGATGTCCGTCCCGATCGCGGTCGACGGGTTGAAGTTGAAGAGAAAGATGAGGATCGGTGTCATGAGCGCGCCGCCGCCCATGCCCGTCATCCCGACGAGCAGCCCGGTGACGAGACCGGCCAGGGCGAGTCGCGGGTCGTTCACGCGCGCGTCAGTGGACGACGAGGACGTCGCACGGCGCGCGCCGGAGGACGTTCTGCGCCACGCTGCCCTCCACGAGCCGCTCGATGAAGCCCTTCTTGCGCATCCCGACGACGATCAGGTCCGCCTCGCGCTCGCGCGCGAGCGCGAGGATGGCCTCTGCCGGCTGACCGACGGAGCGCACGACCTCGGCGGTCACACCGCGGCTTTCCAGGAAGGTCCGTGCCTGCTCGAGCCGCTTGCGCCCGTAACGCTCCGCCTCCGCCCCTTCGTCGTGGTCCGGCGGGACCACGTTGGTGACGACCAGCGACGCGCCGAAGGCTTCGGCGAGCTCCGCCGCGCGCGAGAGCGTGCCGCTTTCCGGGTCGTCGTAAGCGACGACGATCGTCTCCACGAGTGCCACGGGGAGACAGGGTAGGCGGTCGAGCCACGGAGCGGCGGTTCCTGGCCGATAGCCCGCCCGTAGGCCTATGCAACCGAGCTCTTGCTGACCATCTCGTAGCGGCCGTTCCCGCTGAGGATCTCCTCGCCTTCGACCCGCGTGTGGCCCGGAAGGATGAAGTAGCGGTCGTCCGGGCGTTCACTGCTTCGATCAATCCTCGGTTGGCCGAACGGAAGGTCTCCTGGTTCGCCTCCAGGCGGCCCCCCTAGCGCTCACGCTGGGACCACGTCTCGTCCGTGGACGTGAGCGCCTGCGTGGCCGTCTCGTCGAGCGGAACGATCTTCTCGACGACGACGTACGCGTCGAGCTCGTCGACGACCCGTTCGACCTCCAGCCGCTCGTGACCGGAGAGGATGAAAAAGGTCTTCGGGCGAGCCCGCACGGATTCGTACTCGAACAGCCGGAGCTCGATCTTCTGTGTGCAGTCCACGTCGCTGCACTCGCAGAGATACTCGGCCTTCCCGTCGGGAACGGCAGCGGCCAGTTCGCGTAGGCGCTCGTTCACCTCACGGAAGATGACCTGGTTGCGCGCCAGGCGCTGAGAGGACACAGGCATCCTCGCTCCCTTCGTTGCTTCGCTAGGAAGCCGGGAGCGGAGACCGCCCGAACGCCGCAAGCACCAGGGCTAGAAGCGGCGGAGGAACAGGAAGCGCCGAATGGGCGCACCCGACCCACCTACCTTAGCGCGAAAAAGTCCCGGATCGTTACGCGAGGACCTCGCGCGCGTAGAAGTCCAGAAAGCCCTCCTGGTCGGGCCCAACCTGATGGACGTAGACGTGGTCATAGCCGGCGTCGGCGAACTCGTCGATGGCAGCGCGGTGTGCCGCCGGATCGGGCCCGCAGACGACCTTCTCTGCGACAGCGTCCTCCGTGACCAGCTCGGAGGCCTGCTCGTAGTGGCGCGGAAGCGCCAGCTCCTGCCCAAGGTCGCCGGGCAGGGCCGCGTTCGGCCACCACTCAAGTGCCGTTTTGCGGGCGCTCGCCTCGTCCTCCGCCCAGCACACCGTCACCTGGCCGATGCGTGGCTTGCCGGAGCCTCCCGCCGCGTCGAACTCGGCGAGCAGCTCCGCGTCGGGCGAGGTGCCGATGAAGCCGTCCCCGGCCTTCCCGGCGAGCTTCGCGGCGTCGGGCTTCCCGGCGGCGACCATGATGTCGGGCGGCTCGTCCGGCAGCGTGTAGAGACGCGCCTCCTCCACCGTGTAGTGGCGGCCATGATGGCTCTGGTAGCCGCCCTGCCAGAGCAGCCTGATGACCTCGATCGCCTCGGCGAGCATCTCGACCCGCACGGATCCCTCGGGCCACCGGTCACCGAGGATGTGCTCGTTGAGGTTCTCCCCGGTGCCGACGCCGAGGAAGAAGCGGCCCGGCATGAGCGCAGCGGCCGTTGCGGAGGCCTGCGCGATGATCGCCGGATGGGTGCGGATGGTCGGGCACGTGACGCCCGTGCCGAGACGCAGCGTCCTCGTGGCCTGCGCGATCGCGCCGATGACCGCCCAGACGAAGGCGCTCTGCCCCTGGCGGTCAGTCCAGGGGTGGAAGTGATCCGAGATCAGCGCGTACGAGAAGCCGCGCTCCTCGGCGAGCGCCGCGTAGCGGACGAGATCGGCCGGCCCGTGCTCCTCGGAGGAGAGGGCGTAGCCGATCGCGGGTCCAGCCGCCACCCGGGCTAGCTGCTCTTGCGCGCGGTCGCTCTTCCGCCCTTGCGACCGGCGGCCTTCTTCTGGGCCGTCGTCCCGCCTTGCGACGAGTTGCCGCCCGAACCGGACTTCTTGCCGCCGCGGCTCGAGGCGCCGGGTGAGTTAGCGATCTTCGCGGCCCGCTCCTTGGACATCCCCTTGTCCTTGAGCGCCTCGTACTGCTTTTCGTTCTTCACATTCGCTCGCTTGTTGGGCATGACCCCTCCTCTGAGCTAGCGTTCTGCGATTGCCTCGTACGCTCCCGCGAGCGAGAGCCCGTAGACGAGGTGGTACGACAGGTCGGGCGCGAGCGTTCCCGGCGGATGTCGCCAGATCGGCTCGTAGATTTTCAGGGCCGGGAGCATCACGTAGGCCCAGGCCCAGACGGCCGTGCCGAAGGCCACGCCGTGGAGAGCCGACGGCGGGCGGGCCTTCGCCTGGACGAGCCCGAAGAGCGCCCCGAGGCCCGTGCCGTACGCCCAGTGCAGGGCGGCGGCCGCGGCCGCCGCCTGCCTCTTCGTCACTCGATGCGAGAAGACGCCCTCCGAGACGCGCTTGGCGAGCTGGGCCGGCGCCGGAGCGTCCGCCCACGTCCGGGGCGGCTTGCTCTGCTCCTTGAGCTGCGACTTCCCGCGGGCCCGGCTGACGGCTTCCTGGCTCGCGGTGAGGACGGCGGTGGCGACGGCTCCCGCCGCCACCCCCATCGCCACGCCCGCGAGAGCGCTTCGGTCCTTCCTTCGTGCCACGGCCGACGAATACCCGCCCGGACGGGTCGAAAACGTTTGAGGGCGCCCGATCCAGACGGACCGGGCGCCCTCGTTTGTCACTAGGTCGGGTTGCGGATCTCGCAGCCGACGGGGCTCTCGAGCGCGACGTCGTAGTGCGCCGTGTCGGTCCCGGCCCCGCAGCTGATGTTCGAGTCGGTCGCGCCGTCGACGGCCCGGAGGACGTCCGCACCGGCACCGCCGACCATCGAGTCGACGCCGGCGCCGCCCGTGATGTTGTCGTCCCCGCCGTTGCCGCGGATCGTGTCGTTTCCACCGCCGCCGACGAGGATGTCGTTGCCCTCGCCGCCGTCGATGGTGTCGGCTCCGGCGCCCCCGTAGATCTCGTCGTGCGCATCGTTGCCCGAAAGCGTGTCGCCGAGGTCGCCGGCGAACAGGCGGACCTTGCTGAAGAACCCGCCGCCGGTGCCCGGGGCACCCCCGGCGTTGATCGTGTTGACGCCGCCCTCGCCGTACAGCTCGGCGATGCCGACCTGATACCACTGCGGCGATTGGACGAAGACGTCCGTGTCGCCGTCGCCGTTCCAGACGACGCCCTTGGAGCCGGCAGCGAGGGCGTCGTTCCCCGGCGTCCCGCGCACGGCGACCGTGTCCCCCGGGTCGTTGCCGAGGTCGACGAAGAACTCGATCTCGGAGACCGCCGGGGGCCTCAGCGTCGGGTCGGTAGGCTCCGGATTGACCGCCTCGTCGACGTGGCCCGGGGCGAACTCGCCGCCGCGGTGATCCACCTCGACCCGCTCCACGCTTCCGGCAGGGCCGGTCACGACGATCCTGCTCGTCGTGGTCGTGGTTGCGGTGCCGCATGCGGACTCGCCGAGGTGGATGGCACCCCCGACGACCTTGAAGGTCGCCTGCCCGCCCGCGGCGAGCGTAACCGTGATCTGTTTGCTCACGGGCTCGTAGTCGCAGGCGTTGGGCGGCGGCGGGGGCTCCGGGTCGTCGCCGATGAGCACTTCGACGTTGACCGCCTTTGTGCCCTCGCCTGGATCGACGTAGGCGGTGTCGGTCCCGGGGCCGCCGTCGAGCGTCCCGTCGAGATCCTCGACGACGTCGGCCGGCCGGCGGGCGTCGAGCGTGTCGTCGCCCTCGCCGCCGGACATCGTGTCGACGTCGTGGCCGCCGTGGAGCTCGTCGTTACCGCCGTCACCGTTGAGCGTGTCGTTCCCTTGGTCGCCGCGGAGACTGTCGTCTCCCCCGCCGCCGTGCATGACGTCGGCGCCGAGGCCGCCGGTCAGGAAGTCGGCGTTCGTGCCGCCGAAGAGCTGGTCGGCCCCGTCTCCGCCGCGCAGCGTGTCTCCGCGGTCTCCGGCGTACAGCCGGACCTGCCCGTTGTAGCCCTCCGCGTTCAGGAAGTTGCTCTCGCCGCCGCCGCCGTGGAGCTCGA
>Ga0190265_10003893_pt1 | contig 10266 bp, 10 predicted proteins | sample Popmic124T_FD_133135 | JGI IMG/M metagenome (GOLD analysis project Ga0190265, IMG submission 133135) | Populus adjacent soil microbial communities from riparian zone of Indian Creek, Utah, USA - 124 T | ecosystem: Environmental > Terrestrial > Soil > Riparian zone | place: USA: Utah | collected...
AGGCGCCGCTGGTCCGGCAGGGCGGCGTTCGGCCTCGGCAGCGACGATGACCACCGACCCGGGACGCACGCGCGAAACCGGCTTCGACGTCGGTGCGAGGAGAGGTATGACCGAGCAGGAACAGCAACCGCATGCCGACCCCGAGGTGCAGACACGCATCAGGGCGAGCTTCGATCGGCAGGGCCTGATGGGACACCTCGGCGCCCGCCTGGACCACATCGGACCCGGCCGCGTGCACATCGTGCTGCCCACCCGGTCCGAGGTGACCCAGCAGCACGGCTACGTCCACGCCGGGGCCACCAGCGCCATCGCCGACAGCGCCGGCGGATACGCGGCGTTGACCCTGTTTCCCGCCGACAGCGAGGTGCTCACCGTCGAGTACAAGATCAACCTCATCGCCCCGGCCGCCGGTGACCATCTCGAGGCCGTCGGCACGGTCCTGCGAGCGGGACGCACGCTGACCATCTGCCGGCTGGAGGTCCACGGTGTCCAGGGAGCCGAGCACGCGTTGGTCGCCACCGGTCAGCAGACGCTGATCCGCATCGACGCGGCAGCCGCACGATGACGAACCCCGGCGACCTGCCCGGCTGGGTGACCTGGCAGCAGCGGCCGTTCCCCGACGCGAACCTCCTCCTGCTCCCCGGGCGGCAGGCCGCGCTGGTCGACAGCGGCTTCATCGGCCACGCCACCGAGACCGCCGCCTGGGTCCGCGCCCGCACCGCGGACCTCGCGCTGGTCGTGAACACCCACTGGCACTCCGACCACGTCGGCGGCAACGCGCTGCTGCAGGCCGGCGGCGCCGGTGTCGCCGCCAGCACCCCGGACGCTGACGCCGTCGCCCGCCGCGACCCGGGCTGCTGCGTGGCCGAGTACCTCGACCAGCCGGTCGCCCCCTACACCGTCGACGAGCCGCTCGACGACGGGCAGGTCGTCCGCCTCGGCGATGCCGAGTGGCAGGTCGTCCGGACGCCCGGGCACACGCCCGGCCACCTGTCGCTGTGGCAGCCCGAGGAGCGGCTGCTCGTCGTCGGGGACGCGCTGTCGGACTACGACGTCGGCTGGGTCAACGTCGCGCTCGACGGCCCCGCCGCGGCCGCCACCGCCGTCGCCTCCCTGCAGCGACTGACCGATCTGAGCCCGCGGGTGGTGCTGCCCGCGCACGGGCCGATACCCGCCGACCCCGGTGCCGCCTTCGCGACCGCACTGCGCCGGGCACAGCGCCTGGTCGGCGATCCGGACGGTGCGGTCTGGTACGGCGCGCGGCGCATCTTCGCCTACGCATTGATGATCCGCGGCGGCCTCCCCGCAGCGGAGGTCGAGGACTACCTGCACCAGCGCGCATGGCTGATCGACGCCGCACGACTGCTCGACACGACTCCCGAGGCGCTGGCCGCCGAACTCGTCGACGGGATGATCCGCAGCGGCGCCGTCGTCGTCCGTGACGGCCGTGTCCAGGCCGCCGCCGAGCACGCGCCGGTCGCACCGGAGGCCCTGCGGGTGCCCCACCCCCGCGCGTGGCCGGAGGCGGCCGAGCCACCGCCCCACTGATCTGATCGACAGGAGATCGAGGAGAGGCCCCGGTCAGGCGACCGACCGGGGCCTCTCTCGTTCCCGGCCGGGCCGGCCGGGTGCCGGGACGTGCCCTGTCAGGCCGGCGACGGCTCGGTCCTCCGGTCGGTCGCGGTCAGTGCGGCCACCGCGGCGGGTCTGAACCCCTTGGTCACGAGATAGACGCCGAGCGAGAACTCCCACACCGCGATCGGGAGCGCGGCGACGATGGCGATCGGGGCCGCCCGGTCGTAGACGCCGAAGAAGATCGCGAGGTCGGAGGCGAGCAGCAGCGGAGCGCCGATGAGCCCGAGGGTGGGCAGGAGGCGCGGCACCAGGCCGGAGCGGTACAGCACGTAACCCAGGAACAGCGCGTTGAAGACCGGCAGCAGGCTCTGCGAGAGCAAGAACGCCCAGTCGTACGTCGCCAGCTGGGTGTGCCCGGTCGTGACCAGCGACGCCGGGTCCGCACCGGCGGTGCCGGCGACGTCGTTGCGCAGGGTGACGAGGGTGAGCACGCTGACGACGCCGACGATGATGAGGCCGGCCTCCAGCACCCGGGTCGTGACGAACCCGAGCGCCGCCGTCTCGCTCTGCCGCTTCGCCACCGGGTAGAGCACCACGGCCGTGCCGATGCCGGCCAGGGCGACGACGACCTCGGAGAGCGCGGCCACCAGCACCCCGGTGTCGCTGCCCGCGCCCAGCACGAAGTCGGCGTTGTCCCGCACCGGGCCGTACAGGGCGAGGGTGGGGATCGACACGAACGTGAGCAGGTAGAGGACGCCCGCGGCACGGGAGGTCCGGCGCATCGGGTCGGGCGACGCCCGGGACGCTCTGGGGGTGGGCGCGGTGATGGTCATGTCGCTTCCCTTCCGGGTCTGACGGGGTGAGTTCGGAGCAGCGCACGAGCGGCGCGTCGTGGTGGGACGAGCCCGGTCTCAGTCCGTGTCGCGCCGGTACAGCAGGACGGATCCCACGACGAGGGCGACGGCGGCGTAACCCGCGAAGACCAGAGCGCTCTCGGGTCGGGTGAGCGCCACGGCGATCGCCTCGGGGGTGTCGAAGTCGTTGGTGTAGGCGAGCAGCTTGTTGCCGGCGAAGAACGGCAGGAACCGGGCCACCTCCACCGGGAGGAAGAGGTTGAGCAGGTTCTCGACGACGAATCCCCACACCAGCAGGCCTCCGACGGCCGCCGTGCTGTTGCGGACGATCATCCCGATCCCGAGGCCCAGCACCGCCGACAGCGTGGTGAACAGCAGCGCCCAGCCGATCGTGGCGGCCAGGGCCGACGTGTTCCCGGCATCCAGGCCGGCGAGGACGGCGCCGCCGAACCCGGCGGCGAGGCCGAGCGCCCCGACCAGCAGCCCGAGCGCGGCGGCCGTCAGCGTCTTGGCCAGCGCGATGATCCAGCGCGCGGGTCGCGCCGCCACGGCGGCGGCCAGGGTCCCGTGCTGCACCTCGGAGCCGAACAGCAGCACCCCGCCGATGGCGGCGAGCATCCCCGTCACGCTCGTCCAGTAGAAGCCGACCTGGGCGACGACAAGCACCTCGTCGGTGACGAACGTCGCGACCGCCCACGAGACGAGCAGGCCGCCGACGAGGGTGAAGAGGAGGATCGTCCGGTTGGCGCGGACGGTGGAGGCCTTGATCCACTCGCTCCGCAGCGCCGAGAGGACGGCCCTCGCGTCATGGGCCGGCGAGCGCGTCGCCGGGGTTCCGTCGTCCGGGAGACTGATCGGGGTGGCACCGGTGGTGACCATGGTCGGGTTCCTCGGGGCTGGGACGGGTCGGGTGGGTGTCATCACTTGGCGGCGAACTCGGCCGTCGACCGGGTCATGTCGAGCAGGCTGTCCTCGAGCGACCGCGAGGTCTCGCTGAGCTCGAGCAGCCGGATGCCGTTGTCGAACGCGATCTGGGAGACGACGTCCCGGGAGGTCCCGCGGACGACGAGCCGGTCGGCCGCGCTCTCGACGGCGAGGCCGTGCGCGGCCAGCAGCGCCTCCAGCTCGACCGGCTGGAGGGTCTCGACCAGGACGGCGACGTCGTTGCGCCCCGTGATCGCCGTGACGGATTCCGCGGCCAGCAGCCGGCCGCCACCGATGACGACGAGATCGTCGGCGAACATGCTGAGCTCGCTGATGAGGTGGCTGGAGACGAACACCGTGCCGCCCCGGCGCGCGAAGGCCTTGAGGTGCTCGCGCAGCCAGCGGATGCCGTCCGGGTCGAGTCCGTTGGACGGTTCGTCGAGCAGCAGCACCTCCGGGTCGCCGAGGAGCGCGGACGCCAGCGCCAGGCGCTGACGCATGCCGAGGGAGAACTTTCCGGCCCGCTTGTCCGCGGCCGGCTCGAGTCCGACCTCGGCCAGGACCTCCCCGACGCGGCGGGACGGGATGCCGCTGAGGGCGGCGGTGGCCCGGAGGTGGTTGCGAGCCGTGCGGCCCGGGTGCATGCAGCGGGCGTCGAGCACGGCGCCGACGGTGCGGGCCGGGTCCCTGAGGTCCCGGTAGTGGACGCCCGAGTAGCGGACGTCGCCGCCGCCGGGCCGGGTGAGCCCGACCATCATCCGCATGGTGGTGGACTTGCCGGCGCCGTTGGGACCGACGAAGCCCGTGACGCGGCCGGCGGCCACCTCGAAGGTCATGTCGTCGACGGCGAGACGGTTGCCGTACCGCTTGCTGAGTGCAGTGACCGTGATCATCGGATCGGCTCCAAGCAGGTAGCTGGGGTGGAGAGCACGGGGGTGGGACGGCTCACGCGACGCTGATCACGACCTTCCCGCGGGCGTGCCCCGCCTCGACGTGGCGGAGACCCGCGGCCGTGTCGGCCAGCGGGAAGGTCCGGTCGAGGACCGGAACGACCCTCCCGGCCTCGATCAGCTGCGTGACCGCGAGCAGGTCGTCCCGCCGCCAGGGGCTCGGCAACGGCCGGAGCCGCTGGCGGACGATCCCGTTCACGGCGACGACGCGGAGGATGGCCCCGATCGGGCCGAACAGGTGGCCGGGAGAGCCGCCGGCGTTGGCGACCAGGGTTCCGGTCGGGGTCAGCGCCCGGCGCAGCCGGCCCAGCGGCCGGCCGCCCACGTTGTCGAGGAGGACGTCGTAGCGCCGGGACCCGTCGGTGAAGTCGTCGACGCCGTAGTCGATGACGTGCGCGGCGCCGAGCGAGCGGACGAGATCGACGTTGCGCGTGCTGCAGACCCCCGTGACCTCCGCGCCGAGGGCCACGGCGATCTGGACGGCGAAGCTGCCCACTCCCCCGGCCGCCCCGTTGATCAGCACCCGGTCCCCGGCCTGCACCCGGCCGACGTCGCGGATGGCGCGCAGGGCGGTCTCTCCTGCCATGGGAACGGCCGCCGCCTCCTCGAAGGTCAGGTTCGCCGGCTTGGGCACCACCCGGTCCGCGGTGGCGCGTGCGTACTCGGCGAAGGAGCCCTCGAACCAGCCGAGCACCTCGTCGCCGGGGCGGACGTCCCGGACGTCGTCCCCGACCGCCTCCACGACCCCTGCCCCGTCGGCACCGGCCACCCGGTGCTTCGGCCTGGTCAGGCCCACTCCCCCCATGAGCCGGGCGACGTACGGGTCGCCGCGCAGCATGTGCCAGTCGTAGGGGTTGAGTGCCGCGGCGTGCACGCGGACGACGACGTCGTCCGGTCCGACCTGGGGTGGGTCGGTGTCCACGAACTGCAGGACGTCGGGCGGCCCGAACCGCTCCTGGACGATCGCCTTCATGGCTGCTCCTTCGGGACTCGTGATGCCAAGGGGTTCGGGGAGGTGGTGCGGCCGATCAGGCCGGCGACGGCTCGGTCGCGCGGGCGATGACGGGTGACGGCCGGAAGCCCTTGACCACCAGGTAGAGACCGAGCGACAGCTCCCAGAGGAAGATCGGAGCGCCCGCCAGCACGTGGACCCCCGCGGTCAGGTCGTGGGTGCCGAACACGATGCCGATCACGGACGCCAGGAGCAGGGGCGCTCCGACGAGTCCCAGGAGCGGGATGGCCCGCGGCACGAGACCGGACCGGTACATCAGGGTGCCCAGCAGGAGGGCGTTGACGGCCGCCATGACGTTGGGGCCGAACAGGAACGTCCATTCGTAGACGGCGACGAGCGACGAGCCGACGGCGACCAGCGCACCCTCGTCCGCTCCGGCGGTTCCGGCCAGGTCCTGGCGCAGGGTCACGGCCGCGAAGAGGCTCACGACCCCGACGGAGATGATGGCGGCCTCCAGGATGCGAGAGGCGACGAAGCCGAGCGCCAGTGTCTCGCTCTGCCGCCTGACCACCCGGTAGAGGACGACCGCCGTGGCGATGCAGGCCAGGGCGTTGACCATGTCGAGGAGCCCGCCGACGAGGACGCGCGTGTCGGCACCGGACCCGATCACGTAGTCGGGGTCGCTCAGCACGGGGTCGAGGAAGAAGAACCGGGCGGGGATGGAGGACGCGAACGTGAGCAGGTACAGCCCGCCCGCGAGCATCGCGGTCCTCCGCAGCGGGTCGGTCCGGACCGCTGCCGCACCGGTGGTCGGGATGGTCGTCGTCATGTCGGATCGCCTTCTGCTCGTCGGTCGTCGATCGAGGGGGCCTCGGGTCGGTCGGGTGCGACCTGCGTGACCGACACCAGCGGCAGGCCGGTGTCGCGCACGGTGGCCAGCAGGCCGTGCAGCGCGGCCTGGTCGAGGACCGGGCCGCAGATGGTCGTGGTCCCGTCGCCGTCGCGGATCAGGGTCATCCCGTCGAACCACGCGGCCCAGCGGGACTCGAGCCGTCCTCTGACACGGATCTCGTAAGAACCGGGCTCGTGGTGCTGGCCGGTCGCCATGTCGCTCGCGCCTCCTCGGGCTGGTGCGAGCGAACGTAGGAGCGCGCGTGGTGAGCCCGGATCACCACGTGTGGTGAGCGACGTGGTGATTTCCGCCGGGCTCGCCGGCCCTAGCGCTCCGGGACGACCGCGCTGGGGCGCCTGCCGCCGCGGGCCGGGGACATGAGGTCGAGCTCCCGGGCCCGGCGGACGGCGGCACGCCGGTTGTTCACGGCGAGCTTCGCGTAGATGTTCCTGGTGTGCGTCCGGACGGTGTTCAGCGAGATCACGAGCTCGCGGGCGATGTCCGGTCCGTCGAGGTCCGTGCCCAGCAGCCGGAGGACGTCCAGCTCACGGGCACTGAGCGCGTCGACGAGGCCGCGCTGGACGGGCACCCGGCCCGCGACGTCGTCGAATGCGCTCAGGAGACGGCGGACGTGGCGACTGGCCGGTCCCCTGTCGGCGAACGCTCTCAGCAACGCGGCCATGGGCGCTCCCTCGTCGAGGAAGACCCGGACGTGACCTTCGGCCTCGGCGGGAGCCAGCGCCCGGCGGAGGGACGAGAGCGCACCGGGCAGGTCACCGCGTGCGTGCGAGGCCAGCGCCTGCGCCACGGAGACGTCGATGACGCTGCCGGTCCTCGACCCGTCGTCGGCTGCCGCGAGGAGACGCTGCAGGAGGCGAGTCGCCGCGTCGATCGTCCGCTCGTCCCGCTCGGCGGCGTACCGCGCCACGAGCGCGCGGGCCAGGGTGACGTGCTCGAACTCCCGCAGGTAGCTGAGCTCGTCGTCCGCGGCGAGCCCGCGGCCCTCGGCCCATCGGAGCGCCTCGGCCCACCTGCCCTGGGAGATCCAGACACGCGCCCGGAGCGCTGCCACCGGGCGCACCTCCGGGGAGTAGTCACCGACGTACAGACGCTCCGCCTCGTCCAGCAGGCCGAGAGCGGCGTCCTGATCGCCTTCAGCCGCCCGGATCCGGGCCATCGAGACCCGCCAGCGGTAGCGGTTCTGCGGCAGGCCGGCGTGCTCGCCCAGTTCCCGGCTGACGAGCAGGTGGGCCAACGCCCCGTCGAGATCGTCCCGTTCGCAGAGCACCTGCGACATGCCCACATGCATGTCCGCGGCCCCCCGGAGCGGCGGATCGGACTGCTCGGCGCGCTGCAGTCCCCGCTCCAGGGTGGTCATCGCCTCGCCGAGACGGCCCTGCGCGATCGCGATGTCGGCCAGGACGAGGGCGCCTCCGAGCACGTCGGAGTGGTATCCGGCGCTCGTCAGGCTCGCCATGGCGTCGGCGTACCACCGCCGCGCGGTGTCGAGCCGTCCACCGGTCCAGTACGCCAGTCCCAGGAGCGCGGCCGGCGCCCCCCGCGCGAGATGGTCGTCCTCCACGGCGAGGTCCAGCGCCCGCCGCGCATGCGTCATGGTGGCGGCCACGTCGCCGAGGATCAGGGCCCGCCCGGCGCGGTACATGGCGATCGAACTCGGCAGGGCGCGGTAGCCGGCCCGGTCCACCACCACCATGCCGTCGGACGGTTCCCCGGAGTCCGGGGCGGCGTCCAGCCACCGCTCGGCCGCGTCCAGCCGCTCCTGCACACCGTCGAGCTCGCCCCGGGACATCAGGGATCCGACGTAGCCGAGCGTGAGAACCGGCCTGCACCGGAAGAGGTCCTCGGGAAGCGCGTCGAGCCAGCGCCGCAGCGTCGCTTCCTGCCGCGCGCGGCGGAGGGCGGGGATGGCGAGCTCGACGAGGGCCGCGGCTCGCTCGAAGTCCCCGGCGTCCAGTGCGTGCTGGACCGCCTCGGCGGGTTCGCCGTTCCGCTCGCACCATGCGCTCGCGCGGCGGTGCAGCTCGTGGACCCGCTCGGGTTCCTCGTCCAGCAGACGCGCACGCAGCACGTCGGCGAAGAGGTGGTGGTACCTGTACCAGCGGCGGCGGTCGTCGAGCCGGACGAGGAAGAGGTTGGCCCGGTCGAGGGCCTCGAGGGTGGCCTTGCCGCCGCCCAGACCGGTGACGGCGTCGCACAGTCCGCCGCTGAGCCGGCTCAGGATGGACGTCTGCAGCAGGAAGGTCCGGACCTGCTCGGGCTGCCGCTGCAGCACCTCCTCCGCGAGGTAGTCGACGATGTGGCGGTCCTCCCCGGCGAAGCCCTCGATGAAGGTCGCGGCGTCGTCCCGGCCCTGGAGGGAGAGGGCCGCCAGCTGGAGCGCGGCGATCCATCCCTCGGTGCGCCCCTCCAGCGTGGCGACCTCCTCGGAGGTCAGCTGGAGGCCCATCCCGTGCTGCAGGTACGCGGCGGCCTCGTCGCGGGTGAAGCGCAGGTCGGCGACCCGCACCTCCACGAGGTCCGCACGAGCCCGCAGACGAGCCAGTGGGAGCGAGGGGTCGGCCCGGGTGGCGATCACCAGGTGTGCCTGCGGAGGCAGGTGCTCGAGCAGGAACTCCATCCCGTCCTGGATCTCGCGCGCCTCGATGAGGTGGTAGTCGTCGAGGACCAGCACGACGTCGTGCGCGAGGCCGGCGAGGTCGTTGAGCAGACTGGACAGGACCGTCTCCGTCGACGGCCGATCCGACTGCAGGAGGGCCAGCGCGCCGGCCCCGACCGCCGGCTCCGCCGCCTGCAGGGCGGTCACCACGTACGTCCAGAACAGGGCCGGGTCGTTGTCGCGCTGGTCGACCGAGAGCCACGCCACCGATCGCTCCCCGGCCGGGACGGTGGACAGCCACTCCGTGAGCAGCGTCGTCTTCCCGAACCCGGCCGGTGCCGAGACCAGCGTCAGCGCTGTCTCCGCGCCACGGCTCATGCGCTCGCTCAGCCGCGGACGCGGCAGGAGGCCGCGTCGCCCCGCGGGGACGTGGAACTTGGTCGCGAGCAGAGGACCGACCATGACCACCTCGTCGGAGAAGACCGGCTCGAGCCGCTGGACGATTCCTGCCCGGCGGCACGACGGTGGGCTCCGGGGACGCATCGTGTCAGCCGGGGCCGCCGGGTGTCGATGGTCCCCGTGATCGCGCGACCGTCGGCGCCGCGCGTGCGGTGATGCCGTCGAGGATCCGGTGGAGTCCCCAGAGGTACTGCTCGGTGGAGATGTAGCCCGCCATGGTGTCCCCCGCCGCCGCGCTCCTCGGGAAGTGGTCGACCGGTGTCGCGGAGAAGGCGGCCTTCCGGGCGGCCACCCGTTCCGACTCCGGTGGCAGCGGCCCGGCCTGGTGGACGTCGGCCACCTCGAGCGCGATCGAGCCGAACACGTGGACGATGAGCAGGTAGGACGCCCGCGCGGCCTCCGTGCGCTCGAGTCCGGCATCCGCGAGCACGTCGAGGAGGTGCTCGTTCAGCGCGAGGGCATGGGGGCCGGCCATGGGGCCGCCGATCATCATGCCGACCGCCCCGGGGTGGGCCGACAGGTGTGCGCGCAGGTCCAGAGCGAGCGCCTCGACGCGCTCCCGCCATGGCCGGCTCCGGTCGGCGAAGACGTCGTGATCGACCTGACCGAGCAGCCGCTCGACCAGCGCCCTCACCACCGCTGCCTTGTCGGGGAAGTAGGTGTAGACCGCGTTCGGGGCCACACCGACCCGCGCCGCGATGCCGCGGATCGATGCCGCGTGGGGCCCGCCCTCGTCGAGCAGGGCGAGCGCGGCGTCGAGGATGTCCTCCTCGGTGAGGGCCCGGCGGGGTCCGGGACGCCGTCGCCCGGCCGGCGCCGCGGTTGCGACCGACTCCCTTGACGCCACCCCGCCCAGGGTAGAGGGTTTCTGTACGCCGTACAAATCGTGCACGTCGTCCAAGGTGGGACGCGATGACAACCACAACGACCGGCAACGGCCTCCGCCGGACGACGGGCGGGCTCTTCGTGGCAGGCGCGCTCACGTTCGCCGGCGCCGCGACGGTGCTGTCCTCGACCTTCGACTGGCCCGACGTCCTGCGCGA
>Ga0190265_10003894_pt1 | contig 10266 bp, 11 predicted proteins | sample Popmic124T_FD_133135 | JGI IMG/M metagenome (GOLD analysis project Ga0190265, IMG submission 133135) | Populus adjacent soil microbial communities from riparian zone of Indian Creek, Utah, USA - 124 T | ecosystem: Environmental > Terrestrial > Soil > Riparian zone | place: USA: Utah | collected...
GAAGCCGACCGCGGACGGCTGGGCGCTCGCCGCCGCCGAACTCACGGTGCTCTTCGGCGCCTTCACCCTCGTCACCGGCCCGCTGTGGGCGCGAAAAGCGTGGGGTGTGTGGTGGCAATGGGATCCGCGTCTGACCTCGAGCCTGGTCCTGTTCCTGATGTACGTGGCGTATTTGCTGTTGCGCCGCTATGGCGGACCGGGGTCCGACAAGCTCGCTGCCGGGATGGCGATCTTCTCGATGTTCAACGTCGTGTTCGTCTACGTGTCGGTGAACTACTGGCGCACGATCCATCCGCCGACGTCGGTGGTGCCGACGCTGCCGGTGGAGATGGGCATTCCGCTGTGGTACTGCGTCACGGCATTCACGCTGCTGTTCATCGTGTTGTTGCGGATGCGCGCGCGTCTCGAGCATCAGCGTGTTCGCGTCGAAAACCTCTATCTGGCCGAGGAATCGTGATGAGAATCGCCGTGATGATGGTGTGGTTGCTGGCGGCCCCGATGACTGCGGCCGCGCAGCCGCAGCCGCCGAAAGACTTCGTGGCCGTCGACGAGACGCAGCCGGGCGAACAGATCCCCGCCCTGCCGCTCATTGCCGGCGCCTACGGGTTCGTGTGGGTCGTGCTGCTCGGTTACGTGTGGTCGCTTGGCCGCCGGCTGCAGACGGTGGAAACCGAACTCGCGGAGCTCGAATCGCGGAGAAAGTAGATGGAGATCGGCATCCCCACCGCCTCGCACTTCATCTTCATTCCGTCGGTGCTGCTGATCGGAATGGTGATCGGGTGGGTGCTGGGATCGCGCGCCGCGCAGGACGCTTACGCCTCAGAGCTCGCGAAATTGAAAATCAAGAATGAAAAATTAAAAAGCTAGCGGCCGAGCGCGAGGCGCTGCGCGAGGACGTCGGGTAATCCCTCCTCCAGGATGCGCGCCTGCGCCTTCGCAATCGGATAGTCCACTCGATAGATCGTCATCTCGCGCGCCGCCGTGTCGACCACGCCGAAGCCGGCGCGCGGATCGCCGTCACGCGGCTGTCCCACCGAGCCGGGATTGACCAGGTAGCGGTTCGCTTCATCCAGCTGAATCATCAACGGGCGCTGTTCTTCGGCGGTCGAGAGGCCGAACTGATCGCGCGACAGGTAGTGGCCGACCTGCACGTGCGTGTGGCCGAACAGGCAGAGCGGACGGCGCGCCGCGTGCATCGCGCGCAGCGCATCGAGGTCGTCGAAGACATAGGCGTCTTCGTCGAACGGCGTGCCGTGGCAGATCTCGATCAGCTCATCGACGACCATCGGCCCGGCCGGCAGCGCCGCGAGCCATTCGCGGTTGTCCTCCGACAGGGTGTCGAAGGTCCAGCGGATGGCGTTGCGCGCCACGGCGTTGAAGCCCTCCGGGCTTTCCACCCCCGATCCGACCTTGTCGTGGTTGCCGCGAATCAGGGCGTGCGGCGCGAGCTCCCGCACGCGCTCGCAGATGGCGTTGGGGTCGGCCCCGTAACCGACCAGGTCGCCCAGGACGAGCACGCGGTCGTATTTCACGGTCGCCGCCTCGGCCATGACGGTCTCATAGGCCTCGAGGTTGGCGTGGATATCGCTGATTACCAGGTAGCGCATTCGGATTAGGCCTTCTTCGAGGCGGTTCGAGCGACGCAATCCACTTAACTGCTTCGCTCCATGAGCCACTCCACGATGTGATCGACGAGCTCCTCCACGGAGCCGCGTCCCGCATCCACCCTGAAGTGCGCCAGGCGGTAGGCCGCGAAGCGCTGATTATAAAGCTGTTCCATGGCCAGCCGATCCGTAGCCAGCGGGCGCCGGCCGTCGGAGGGTACCCGGCTGAGGACGGTGGTAAACGGCGCGTCCAGCCACACCACGGCGCCGTCGCGGAGCATCAGCTCACGATTGCCGGCATCCTCGAAGGTGCCCCCGCCGGAGGCCACCACGACGCCGCGTTCGGGGAGCAGCTGGATCAGCGCCTCACGCTCGCGGGCCCGGAAATACGGCTCGCCCTTCTCGCGGAAAATCGCCGGTATGTCGCGCCGTTCTGCACGCTCGATGCGCTCGTCGATGTCTTCGGCCTTCCAGTCGAGACGCTGGCCCAGCGCCCGCGCCGCCGTGGACTTGCCGGCGCCCATGAAGCCGACCAGATAGACCTTGTCGGTCCTCACGCGCGCGAGACGCTTTCCGCGCCGCGTTCGGCCAGGCGATTGAGGTCGTCGAAGAACGCGGGATACGAGACCGCCACCGCGTCGGCGCCCTCGATCTGCGTCGGCCCGCTGGCGCCGAGGGCGGCCACCGCGAAGGCCATTGCGAGCCGGTGATCGTGGCGCGCATGCACGGTGCCGCCGGCGAGCCGTGCGCCGCGCCGCACCTGGAACCCATCGGGCCGTTCGTCCGCGTCGGCGCCCATCGCGCGGAGTCCCGCCACGAGCTCGGCGATCCGGTCGCTCTCCTTGACCCGAAGCTCGCCCGCGCCCGACACCGTGACGCTGCCGCCAAACGTCCCGAGCGTCGCAAGCACGGGGAGCTCGTCGATCACCTCAGGGACCTCACCGGGCTCGATCACCAGGTCGCGCATCACGCCGTGACGCACCCGCAGGCGGCCCACCGGCTCGCCATTCCACTCGTCTTCGACCGTGGTCTCCACCTGCGCGCCGAAACGTCTCAGCACGTCGAGCAACGCCGCGCGGCTGGGGTTGAGGCCGACGTGGGTGATGGTGACGTCGGACCCGGGCAGGGCCGCGGCAGCCACCGCCATGAACGCGGCGGACGAAATGTCCCCGGGCACCGTCAATTCCCGCCCCGTCAGCCGTTGGCCGCCCCGCAGGCGAATTTGACGCTTGGCGATGCCTACCGAGGCCCCGAACGCCACAAGGGCACGTTCCGTATGATCTCGAGTAGCGGCAGGCTCTGTGACCACGGTCTCCCCGGCGGCCTGCAATCCAGCCAGCAACACGGCGGATTTGACCTGGGCGCTGGGCGTCTCGGGCGAGAACTGGATGCCGGAGAGATCCCCGCCGCGTATGGTCACCGGCGGCCGGTCGCCGGCACCGGCGGTGACCGCGGCGCCCATCTGGGTGAGCGGCCCGATGATTCGGCGCATCGGGCGGCGTGAGAGTGAAGCATCGCCGATCAGGGTCGATAAGAACGGGTGGGCTGCCACGACGCCGCCAAGCATCCGCATCGTGCTGCCGGAGTTGCCGCAATCGAGCGGCCCCGGCGCGGCGACGAGGCCCCGCAGGCCGCGCCCGTCGATGGTGACGAGTGGCGATTCATCCCCGGCGCGCGCGGGCGTTCGTGAGACGATGGCGCCCAGTTCGCCGACGCAGGCCAGCGTCGACGCGCAATCGGCGCCCGGCGCGTAATTGGCAATGGTGGAGCGGCCGTCGGCAATAGCGGCCAGGAGAGCGTAACGATGCGAGATCGATTTGTCGCCGGGCACGCGCAACACGCCCGCGACGCGGAGCGCGGGGGAGACGGTAACGCGGTCGGCCACTCGCATAACGTTCCACTATAACAAGTCACGACATGCGAAGACGCTCCACTGACGCTCCACTAGACCGTTGTGCGCCGCTATGGTACGTTACTGGCACATGCCGTCAGCCTTCGCCACCTTCGGTGGCTTCGTCTAGACAGGCGCCCTCCAGATGATTCCGCCGCGGACCATTCGTCTCGAGTTCCACAGCAACTTCGATATGCTCGATTTCGTGCAGGTCGTCTCCGATCATGTCGGCAAGGCGGCCGGCCTGGACGAGGATCAACTGCACTGGGTCAGCGTCGCCGTGCGCGAGTCGGTGGTCAACGCGATCAAGCATGGCAACAAGAACGACAAGTCCAAGCGCGTGATCGTCGAGTTCAGCCCGGTGCCGCCGACCGACGCCGACGAGCTCGTGATTCGCATCGAAGACCAGGGCGAGGGCTTCGTGCCCGAGGAAGTGGCCGACCCGCTCGCCCCCGAAAACATCCTCAAGTCGAGCGGCCGCGGCATCTTCCTGATCCGGAATTTCATGGACGAAACGGTCCTGAAAAAAGTCCAGGGCGGCATGGAGATCCGGATGGTCAAGAAACTCCAAAAAGCCGGCGCGTGAGCCATGATCCGCTGCTGCTGGCGACTGCCGTCGAAGCGGTAGTGCGGGCCGGCGATCTCCAGATGGCGAAGTTCGGCACGGGCATCCGTGTCGACATGAAGGGCGCCATCGATCTCGTCACCGAAGTCGATCTCGAAGTCGAGCGCATGTTCCGCGCCCTCGTCGCGGAACGCTTTCCGGACCACGATGTGCTCGCCGAGGAACAGGGCGCGGCCGGCGCGCGCGGCGCGCGCTATCGCTGGGTGTTCGATCCGCTCGACGGCACCACCAACTTCGCGCACGGCGTGCCGATTTTCTGCGCCTCGCTCGCGCTCGAGATCGACGGCCAGGCCGTGGTGGCCGCGGTCTACGATCCCAATCGCAAGGAGCTCTTCACCGCGGAAGCCGGCGTCGGCTCGTGGCTCAACGGCCAGCGGCTCAAGGTCTCATCGAACGCCACCATCCTCGAGTCGATGCTCGTCACCGGCTTTCCCTACAACGTGCACCAGGAGGCCGACGAGTTCCTGAAGGTGTTCGGACAGGTCCTGAAGCACGCGCGCGCCGTGAGGCGCCTCGGCTCGGCGGCCATCGACATCTGCTGGGTGGCCGCCGGACGCATGGAAGGGTTTTGGGAAGCGGTCCTGAAGCCATGGGACACCCGCGCGGCGGCGCTGATTCTCGAAGAAGCGGGCGGCCGCGTCACGGGGATGGACGGCAAGCCGTGGCTCCCCGAGGACGGCCACATCCTCGCCACCAACGGGCACATTCACGAAGAGTTGTTGAGGATTATCGGGTAACCCGTTTGTATAACGCCACGTTGCCGCCTTCGCAGACCCGTTCGTAGCCGCTCAGGAATCCCGGCCACGCCTTCGACAGCTGATACAACCGGTCGCCGCCTTCGGCAGCCTCTTCGATCAGGATCCAGCCGGCGACGAGCGACGGATCCTGGTGGAGCGCCACCGCCCACATCGGCCCGCTGCCCTCGTGAAGAAAGTCCGCGAGATCGAATCCGGCGTGTGACAGCTCCTGCATGTAGTGCGCGAGCGAGCCCATGCTCGCCATGATCGTGCTCCGATCGTATTGCTGCTCCAGGCAGGCCGTGACGGCGCGCCGGCCGATGCTGTTGGCGCGATCGAGCTGCGCCTCGACCACCATCGGCGCCAAATCGGGATCGAACGACGGCGCCTGCACCATCACCAGCGCCAGCATGGGAATGGCCACGAGCGGCGCGGCGAACCGCAGCATCGACACGGCGGTGCCAATGCACACCGCGCACCCGAGAATCAGCGGCACTTCATAACGCATCCTGAACGGGTGCCCCGACAGGTAGGCGTAGAAGGGCAGAGCAACGGTCGCCACCAGCGCGACCGGCAGAATCAGGCTGCTCCACGAGCGGCGCAGCAGCGCGGCGACCGCGATGATGGGCAGCGACCACGTGGCGAACTGCACGAAGCGCGGCCCGGCGAGGTCGACCAGCCCCTGGCGGATCGCCTCGTAGACCGCCATCGGCTGTCCCTGCAGTTTCGGATCGGGCACGTAGAAACCGCCGGTCACGAACCACTGGCCGGTGGTGGCGAAGCTCAGGCCGGTAAAGAACACGACGGTCGCCACGGCGTAGAGCGCGGGTTTGGCGCTCTCGTGCAGCACCGCCGTAAACACCGTGCCGCGCCGCCACTTCACCCACGCGGCCAGCACGGTGGCGGCGCCGACGACCGGCCACGCTTCATAGCGCGTCAGGCACGCGGCCACGATCGTCCAGCACGCGGCCGGGCGGATGCGGACGCTGTCGTTCGAATCCGCGTAGCTGGTGGACGACATTGCCCACTGCGACAGGTGCAGCACCACGAGCGCCGACAGGGCGAACAACAGCGGTTCGGTCATCGGCGTGCTCTGGAGATAGAGCACGTTCGGGTTGACGGCGAACAAGGCGGCGGCGAGGATGGCCCCGGTCCGCGACCCGGTCACGGTGCGGACCAGGGCCGAGATGCACGCGACGGTGATCGCAAACGAGACGATCGAGATCGCAATCGCCGACGCGCCGGTGCGATACATCCAGTCGATCTGTACCGGCAGCGCGTTGAGCAGGTGGGGCAACGGCAGCCACACCGCGCCGATCTGCTCCCAGCCCGGCGTGAGGCTGTCGATGATGCGCCGCGCCACCACGAGGTGCGCCTTGGCGTCGTAGTGACTCAGCGAAAGGCCTGCCCGCCAATAGACAGCGGCGGCGATGGTGCCCAGAATGGCAGCGAGGCAGCCAAGGACGCGCGAAAGGGGATCGAAGCGGGGCACCGTCTCGTCCTATAATGCCTTGATACCACTGTATTGATGACCCCAGAACTCTCGATCGTCATCCCGGTCCATAACGAGTCTCCCAACCTCAAACCGCTCTACGACGAGCTGACCCAGACGCTGGGCCAGTACGGGCGCAGCTACGAGCTGATCGTCGTCGACGATGGGAGCACGGATGATTCGTTCGAGCAGCTCGCCGCGCTGCAGGCGCGCGATCCGCGGCTGCGCCTGATCCGCTTCCGCAGAAACTTCGGACAGACGGCGGCGTTTGCGGCGGGGTTTGCCCATGCGCGCGGCCGGCTGGTGGTCACGGCGGATGCCGATCTGCAAAACGACCCGCGCGACATTCCCGCCATGGTGGCGCTGATCGATCAGGGCAACGACATCGTCTGCGGCTGGCGCAAGGATCGCAAAGACACGCTGGTCACGCGCCGCTTTCCGAGCGTGATGGCCAACAAGTTGATCTCGTGGGCCACCGGCGTGCCGCTGCACGACTACGGCTGCTCGTTGAAGGTGTTTCGCTCCGAGGTGGTGAAGCCGCTCCGGCTGTACGGCGAGATGCACCGGTTCATTCCGGCCATTGCGAGCCAGAACGGCGTGCAGATTGCGGAGATGGTGGTGAACCATCGGCCGCGCCAGGCAGGTGCGACCAAGTACGGGCTGTCGAGAACGATTCGCGTGATCCTCGACCTCGCGACGGTCAAATTTCTCCTCAGCTATTCGACGCGGCCGCTGCAGATCTTCGGGCTGATCGGGATTCTCACCGGCGGCCTCGGCGTCCTCATCACCGGCTATCTCGGCTACATCCGCCTCACCACCACGCAGGGCATCGGCGACCGCCCGCTGCTGCTGCTCGGGGCGATGCTGATCTTCATCGGCGTGCAGCTGGTGACGTTCGGGCTGCTCGCCGAGGTGATGGCCCGCACCTATTACGAATCGCAGGACAAACCGACCTACGTGATCCGTGAGGTCCGCGAAACCGCGGACCTCGAGGCCCTGGCTGGGGCCGCGTCCGCGGAGCGGACGCAAAGAACAGGGCGATGACCGGGCGTTCACCGCGCGAGCACGATCCGGCAATCACGGTCATCCAGCAGGAGCTGTTCAACGAGAATCGCTCGAAGGCCGACAAGTATCGCGAGCTGTTCGTCGGCAAGCCCGGACTCGGCGCGCTCCTCGCCTACGAAACGGCGATGATGCTCGCGAGCTGGGTGCCCGGCGCGCTCGGCCTCGTGCTGCGATCGCGGATCTATCCCTGGATCCTCGGGTCGGTCGGTCGCAATGTCGTGTTTGGCGTCAACGTCACGCTCAGGCATCCGCACAAGATTCGCATCGGCGACAACGTCGTAATCGACGATCTGTGCTGCCTCGACGCCAAGGGCACCAACAACACCGGCATCACGATCGGCACCGGCGTCTTCATCGGCCGCAACACCATCCTCAGCTGCAAGAACGGCGACATCATCATCGACGATCGCGCCAACATCGGGTTCAACTGCGAGATTTTTTCGGCCTCGAGGGTGCGGGTGGGGAAAGACATCCTGATGGCGGCCTACACCTACCTGGTAGGCGGCGATCATCTCTACGACCGAACGGACATTCCGGTGCTGCAACAGGGCCGCACGGCCCGCGGCATCGAGGTGGGCGACGGCACCTGGCTCGGCACGCACGTCGTGGTCACCGATGGATCGACCATCGGTCGTGATGCCATCATTGGAGCGGGAGCGGTGGTCGTGGGCGAGATTCCCGAGTTGTCAATCGCGACCGGCATTCCCGCCAAGGTCACGAGGGATCGCAGGGCACAACCGTAGGGCACCCCTTCAGGGGTGCCGAGCTGAACAACCGTAGGGCACCCCTTTGAGGGGTGCCGAGCTGAATTTACAAAACTGAAATGTGCGGAATCGTTGGCATCGTCGAGCAGGACCCGGGCCGTCCTGTCACGCCGCAGGAACTGGAGCGGATGGTGCGCATGCTGCACCATCGCGGGCCTGACGAAGAGGGGAGCGTCACGCTTCCCGGCGTCGGCCTCGGCATGCGCCGGCTCGCCATTGTCGATGTAGCCACCGGCCAGCAGCCCATCCTCAACGAAGCCGGCGACATCAAGGTGGTGGCCAACGGCGAGATCTACAACTTCCACGAACTGCAGCGGGAGCTCGAAGGCCTCGGCCACCGTTTTCGCTCGCGCCAGTCGGACATCGAAGTGCTCGTCCACGCCTACGAGCAATGGGGTGAGAGCTTCCTCGAACGCCTGCGCGGCATGTTCGCGCTGGCGCTGTGGGACGGCCGCACCCGCACGCTGATTGCCGCTCGCGATCGCGCGGGCGAGAAGCCGCTCTACTGGACGCAAACCCCGCGCGGTCTTCTCCTGGCCTCCGAGGTCAAGGCGCTGCTGGTCCGCCCGGAAGTGTCTCGCGAGCTCGATCCAATCGCGCTCGATCAATTCCTTACCTACGAGTACGTGCTCGCGCCGCGAACCATGTTGCAGGGCGTGCACAAGCTGCCGCCGGCGCATTTCCTGCGCTATCGCGGCGGGCAGGTCACGGTGCACCGGTATTGGGATGCCGCCGACGTGCCACTGAAAGGGTGGAAAGACGGGGACGCGGCAGACGCACTGCGTGCGGCGCTCAAGACAGCCGTCGACCGCCAGTTGATGGCCGATGTGCCGCTCGGCGCGTTTCTCTCCGGCGGCATCGACTCCAGCTCGATCGTTGCGCTGATGAGCGAGTCGTCCTCGCAACCGGTGAACAGCTTCAGCATCGGCTTTGCCGACGGCACCTACAACGAGCTGCCGTATGCGCGTGAAGTGGCGGCGCTGTTCAAGACCAATCATCGCGAGCGGACCGCGTCGCCAAACCTTGGCGACATGTTCGAGCGGCTGGTGGTCCATCTCGACGAGCCGTTTGCGGATGTGTCGCTGTTCCCGACCTTCAGCGTGTCGGAGCTCGCCCGCGAACACGTGAAAGTGGTGTTGTCGGGCGACGGCGGCGATGAGCTGTTCGGCGGCTACGATGCCTACCAGGCGCAGGCGCTGGCCACGAAGCTGGGCTGGATGGGCGATGCGCTGATGCCCGCCCTCGCCGGCGTCGCCTCGGCGTTACCGCCCACTGAGAAGAAGAAGGGCCTGGTCAACAAGGTCAAGCGCTTCAGCGCCGGCGCGGCCACCGCGCCCGCGGATCTTGGTCACTATCGCTGGATGGTCTATCTCAGCGCGCGCGACAAGGCCCGTCTCTATCAAACGGGCCTGCGCGACGCGCTCGGCGCCACCGACGTCTACGCGCCGGTGCGAGAGGCGCTCGGCCGCTTCGGCCAGGACGATCTGCTCAACCGGCAGTTGTATGCGGACCTGAGCCTCTACCTGGCGGACGACATTCTCGTGAAGGTCGACCGCATGAGCATGGCGACCTCGCTCGAGACGCGCGCGCCGTTTCTCGACGGCGACCTCATGGAGCTCGCGTTCTCGATGCCGGGCCACCTGAAGATCCGCAACGGCGAGCGCAAGTGGATCCTGAAGCAGGCGATGCGCAAGGTGCTGCCGGAATCGATCCTGAATCGCCGTAAGGAAGGCTTCAGCATCCCGATGAAGAACTGGCTGCGCCGGGAACTGCAGCCGCTGATGCGCGAGCTGCTGTCGCCCGAGCGCGTGGCGAGGCGAGGTCTATTCGATCCGAAGGTCGTGACCGACCTGATGGACGCGCACACGGCCGGCCGCGAAAATCACGCGCACACGCTCTTTCCGCTGATGGTCTTCGAGCGCTGGGCGGAAGAACATCTCAGGGCTTGAGTCCTCAAGTCCTCGCCGACGTACAAAAGAAAAGGCGCACGGTTACCCGTGCGCCCGTGATCGCCTTAACTGCCGCTTACGACAGGTGCTTGCTGACCAGCTTGGTCATCTCGAACATGTTGACGGTCGGCTTCTTGAA
>Ga0190265_10003895_pt1 | contig 10265 bp, 8 predicted proteins | sample Popmic124T_FD_133135 | JGI IMG/M metagenome (GOLD analysis project Ga0190265, IMG submission 133135) | Populus adjacent soil microbial communities from riparian zone of Indian Creek, Utah, USA - 124 T | ecosystem: Environmental > Terrestrial > Soil > Riparian zone | place: USA: Utah | collected...
ACCGCGCTCGTGCGCGCTGCCGGCATGCGCCGCCACGCCCTTCACCTGCAGGTGGAACTGTCCGAGCCCGCGGCGCGAGCGCACCATCGCGCCGCTTCCCTGTGCGGACTCGAAGACGAAGCCATGATCGGCCTGGCGCGCTTCGTTCTCGATCCGCTCGCGCGAGCCGAGCGATCCGATCTCTTCGTCGGCGTTGAGCAGCACCACCCAGTGCGCGCGACCCAAGGCTCCGGTCTCTTGGAGCGCCTGCAGCGCTTCGAACAGGATCACGAGGCCGCCCTTCATGTCGGTGACACCGGGGCCGGTCGCACGCTCGGCGCTCTCTGGATCGCGCGTGAAGCTCTGGAAGGCGGAGTCCGGCTCGAAGACCGTGTCGTAGTGGCCGACGAGCAAGAAGCGCGGCGCCCGCTCGGGCGAGACGCTCGCCTCCATGCGCGCCACGAGGGTTGGACCGGTCTGAAATCGACCTCGCCCCGGCAGCTCGACCTCGGATCCGGGCAGCGTCTCGACCTTGAAGGCCATCGCCTCGAGCCGCTGGGCGAGCACGGTCGCCTGAGCTTGCAGGCCGGCGAGATTGAAGGAGCCCGTGTTCTGGTTGACCCACTCTTCGAGCGTGCGCTCCATCTCGGTCGCTCGCGCTTGTAGGATCACCTTGAGCTCGAGCTCCTCGGCGCTGAGCGTCGCATTGGATTGGGCGTGCGCGTGGGTCGCGATGACGACCAGGAAAAAGGCGCACGCGAGCCAGGCGTGGCGCGCGAGCGCGAGCATGCGGCCAGGGTGATTCGTGGTCGGATCCTCCGGGGAATGATCGTACCGCCGGCGGGCGCGAAAGTGCAGCTCAGATGGGCAGCGGAAGCCAGCCGAAGAACAGCTTCACGCGCTCGCCTCTCGGGATCTCCGGACCGAATGCGGTCGCGATGATCCCGAACAGCGAGACCCGCGTGGCGTCGGGCTCGCTGCGCCAGCGGATCACGGAGGGCAGGATCAGCGTCTGGCCCAGGTGCAGCTCGAAGCGCGCGTCCTCGCCGCTGCCGCGACGCTGAAACGACAGCAGCCCGGGAATCGTCGCCGCGCGATACGCGTGCAGGCGATCGGAGCTGGTCCAGAGCAGTCCGAGCGCCGTCGACGCGGCGGAGCGATCGGGTGTGCGCTCCAGCAGCAGCGCGAGCCCGTTCACCAGGCTGAAGCTGTAACCACCGTCGTGCAGGCGCAGGCGAGTCAGACGGCCGCCGAGCGCGCTCACTTCGAGGGCGCGGTCGAGCTGCGCGTAGCTGGCCGGCCAGCGTGCGATACGGGCGAGCGCGCTCAAGGGAGGTTTGTCACGCGGATCGCGCGTGATGCGACTCTCGAGCAAGCCCGTGGCCCAGAAAAGCGCATCGGACGGCTCGGCGCCTTCGATCACGCTCACGACGTCGTCTTGGCGAACGACCGCGAAGCGATCGTCACCGCGCTTCTTTTGAAGCGCGCGCGTGTAGGCTCTCTCGAAGCGCCGCGCTTGAGCGATCGAGTCCCATACCGTGACCCATGCGAGCAGCGGCTCCGCTCCATCGATCTCCCACAGCGCGAAGCGGTCGCCGTCCCACCCTTCGGCCGCCGAATCGCCGCTGGCAAAGGTGCGCAAGAGCACGCGCAGGTCGAGCATGCCGAGCGTCTGTGGGCGCGAGCTGCCCCAGCCCGCGGGGGGTGGAGCCAGTTCGATCTGCACGGGTCGATCGCGCCGGTCGAGATAGCGCTCGGGATACAGGATCTGCTCGGTGGAATCGGGCGGATCGCGAAACGCCGCGTCGAGGCCGGCCTGTCCCAGCTCCGAGCGAAGCGCAGACGCGAAGGCCATGCCTTCGACGTACGGGAACGTGAGGTTGGTCGAGATCACTTCCGGCGCGGTGCGCAGCTGCTCGGCTTGCGGATCATCCGAAGCGCCTACGCCGCTCGCGGCCGATAGTCCCACCAGACGCGTGGCGATGCGACCGATCGGGCTCACCGACGACAGCGGCAGACCCATGCGCCACACCAGGTGATCGAGCCCCGCGAGCATGGCGTCGCCCTCGGTCAACGCCTGCACGGCGGTGGCGCGATCGGCTTCGCCCTTGAAGCGCTCGTCGATCGCGTCGAGATCGAAGTGTTGATCCTGCAGCGCGTGCGCGAACTCGTGTGCGATCACGAACTGCCGATCGCCATCTTCATTCGAGTCGTCGTCTGCGTCGCCGCTGGGCGACGCGTCGTCGGACTTGATGAAGAAGCTGCCGCGCTTGGGGTCGTAGTACCCCGCGACCTGACCGGTATAAAACTCGATCAGGTATTGCTTGAGATCCATTTGTTTGGGGATGAGCCCGAAGACTTTGTATGCCGCTTCGACCGCGTCGTCGTCGCTGCTCCATTCTTCGATCAACAGCGACTGCATGGATGCGCGCAGCTCGCTCTCCGATTGAATGCCTGCCGGCACCGGCTCGATGACGCGCAGCTCGCGCAGCGCCGCGACTTCTGCGCCATACAGGTTGACGCTCGCCGTGAGATCGGCCGGCATCTCCACGCTGGGCGGCAACGTGCTGCATCCGGCGATGAATGCGCTGCAAAGCAGCGTGCGAATCCTCGAAGCGCAGCGCCTCGTGCGTGCCTGGCCATCGATCGTCGTCCGGGTGATGCGCGTGTCGCTCCAGCATTTCATCGATCGTTCCCCCCATCCATCTTCCGCGTGGCATCTTCCGCGTGGCGCACTGAGTCCGCGTGCGCTGCGAGCAGGGCATGCGGGGTGGGTAGATTACACGGGCTGTTGCGCATCCGCAGTCGCTCGCGGGCGCGCATGTGGGACGCTCGAACACAACGAGGGGAAGGCGTAGACTCTGGCGCATGCGCAGCCCTCATATCTCCATCCCGATCACGCTGACCGCGGCGTTGGCGGTGGTGGCCACCGCGTTGTCGGTAGTGTGGCCGGTGCTCGTCGCGCGCGAGGTGGAGTCTCTCGCCGGTGGATTCAGTGTCTACCTGTGGGGGCTGGTGATCGTCGGCGCGCTGCTGTTCGCAGCGATCGTTGGCTGGATGATCATGCAGCTGATCTGGCTGGTGCGCGAGATCCGTACCAACCAGCGCCAGGGCAACTTCATCGATGCGGTGACTCACGAGCTGCACACGCCGCTCGCCTCGCTTCAGCTCTATCTCGACACGTTGCGCAGCCAACGCCTGGACGAGGCCGAGCGCGACGAGTTTCTCGGCATCATGTCGCAAGACCTGACGCGCCTGCAGCGCACGATCGATCAGATCTTGCACGCCGCCAAGTCGGAGGCGCGCGACAGCTGGCGCAATTGGGTCGTGCTGCTGCCGTTGCTCACCGAGTGTGTCGAGGAAGCGCGCCGGCAGCACGGTCTGGATGCGGGATCGATCCGCCTGATCGCGCCTGGGTCGGCGCACGTTCGGGGCGATGCCACACAGTTGCGTGTCGTGTTTAGAAACCTCATCGAGAACGCGGTGCGCTATGCGGGGGACAAGCTCAGCGTCGAGATCACGGTGCGGCCGCACTCGGCGCGCAAGCTGGAGATCGAGGTCGCGGACCAAGGCACAGGCATCGCGCCGTTCGAGCTCTCCAAGGTCTTCCAGCGCTTTCAGCGGATCCCCAAGGACGGGATCTCGACGCGTGGCCTGGGCCTCGGTCTCTTCATCGTGCGCAACATCGTCCGAGCGCACGGCGGCAGCGTCCGTGCCGAGAGCGAAGGGGCGGGCAGCGGCAGCCGCTTCATCGTGACCCTGCCGGGAGTCCTCGATGGACACGCGCATCCTGCTGGTTGAGGACGAGAGGCATCTCGCCCGCGGCCTGCGCTTCAACTTCGAGTCGGAAGGCTTCGCCGTCGAGCACGTGGAGCGTGGCGAGGATGCGCTCGAGCGCTTGCTGCAGGAGGGCTCACCGATCGATCTGGTGGTCCTCGACGTGATGCTGCCCGGTATCTCCGGCTTCGACGTCGTGCGCTCGCTTCGCGATGCGGAGCGGACGGTTCCCATCCTGTTGCTCACGGCACGCGGGACCGAGCAGGACGTGGTGCTCGGATTGGACCTGGGAGCCGACGACTACCTGACCAAGCCGTTCTCGTTGCCGGTGTTGATGGCGCGCGCCAGGACGTTGCTGCGCCGCGCGCCGCCGCGGAGCGATGGTTTCGGCCCGGCCAGCTTCTCGGCGGGCGACGTCGTGGTCCACCCGGCGACCTTCGAGCTGGAGCGCGCCGGAGTCCGCGGGCCACTCACCGCGAAGGAGCTCGGCTTGTTGCAAATGCTGCACGCGCGCCGCGGCACCGCGGTGAGCCGCGGCGACCTCCTGCAGGAGGTCTGGGATCTGCATCCCGAGACGAATACCCGCGTCGTCGACACATTCGTGCGACGACTGCGCAAGCTGATCGAGCCCGACCCCGGCAATCCTCGCTATCTGTTGTCCGTCCGCTCGTACGGCTATCGGCTCGTCGAAAAAGACTCGAGCTGATCCGCTCGGGCGCACTCCGACGCTCGACCCAGCGTACGTGATTCGGTGTTCTTCCGAGATCGACGCGCGCAGCGGATCGGGTGTACGCGGCCACGCGTGGAAGTTTCTCGGGCAGCTCCTAACTTACGCGCAGCATCCGCTTGTATTCGCTCATTCGGCAGGGGACGATGAAGCCCGAACATTCGTCGACGAGCACGGCATCCGGTCGAGCCCTCCCCCGAGCCTCGATCGGTTGCTCGCTTCGGCGGACGTGGACCGAGTGAACAGGATCGAGTGAGCGTGATTGAGGGCGTAGGCGGGCTCGCAGCTGGGATGGAAGTCCGAGCGGCGAGCGGACTGAGCGGACACGGACAGCCACAATGAGCGTCGAGATACGTCGGGCATGATGGCTCGACGCTTGGGGGGACGGGGCATGCAGCAGCGAGGCGGCTTTGCCGGCATCGGTTTGGCCGGACGGTGCTGTGCCCTGCTGGTGAGCGGCGGAGCCGTGGCCGGCGTCATGTTCTGGTCGGAGCACGAGGAGCCCTCGCCCCAGCTCCAACAGCGCATGACCGGCCAGTTCGTGCTCGATGAATCGCGCTCCGAGCTCGAGATGAGGCTCGGCCAAGCGGTCGAGCGCGTGGTTCAGCCGCTGGGCGCGACGGTGCGCTCGGTCGCGCGCGCGCAGCTTTCGCGCGTCGTCACGTACTGTCGCGAGTACGACATGGAGCTCGCGCTCGACGGGGTGCGCGTGCAATGCGACGAGACTGCCGAAATCGAGCAAGGGCTGCGCGACGTCGCCTCCGGCCGCGGGCGTGAAGACGCTGCTGCGCTGGAGGTCGAGCTGGCGGAAGACGCGGTCGTGCTCTCGGCGGAGGGCGTCGATGGTGAGCGCACTACGACCTATCGATTCGACGGGCAAGGCCGGCTCGAGGTCAACGTGCGGGTCACGTCTCAGCAGCTCGACCGACCGTTGGCATGGAGCGTTCGCTACCGCCGCGTCACGCCCGAGGTGCCCGTTCGAACGCCGGCCGTCGCCGCTTCGCTGGCGGAGCACTGAGTCGCACCTCGATCGCTCGCGGTTCGCGCGTTTTCGTCGCACCGCTGAATTTCTGTGATCCGAGCCGTCGATCGAAGAATCGACCGCGCAGGATCGGTGCTCAGGCCGTCGCGGCCTGCGCGAGCTCAGGCTCATCCGCGGCGTCGGGTAGCTCGCGCTCGAGCTCTGCTTCGACCAGCTTGAGCAGCTCCCGAGCGCGCTCCGCTTCTATGCGGCGCTGCTTGGCCGCTTCCGCGACTTTGCGGGCCGCCATTGCGGCTTCCAGGAAGCGCCGGTTCGCGTCGATCTGCTCGGCCTGCAAACGGGCGCGAACCAGCTGGGCCTCGTGCGACTGCACGTTCAGCGCTTCGGTCTGACTACGTACTTCTGCGACGCGCCGCTCGGCCGCGCAGCGGCGTGCCGCGGCTTCGGCCGCCGCGCGCGTGGCATTGTCCGCCTTCTCCTGCTCTTCCGCAGCGATGCGCTCGGCGACCGCGTGGGCCTGAGCCGCTTCGGAGGCCGCGAGCTCGTCCTCGCGCTGCTTGCGCTGCGCAGCCACGAGCGCAGACGCGTGCTCCGTCTGCTCGCGCTCCAGAGTCTGGCGCTGGCGTTCGCGTTCGAGCTCACTCGCCCGCTGCTTCTCCTGGATGCGCGCCACGAGCGCCGCCTTGGAAGCCCAGGCCCACCAGCGAGGTGTCGCCAGGTCTCGCAGCGTCGACCAGAGCACGTGCGTGCGGGGCCCGACTCGGCCATCGATCCAGTCGTCGAGCCACAGCAAGTGACAGGATCCATAGACCAAGGACGCAACCGCGATCCGCCAACCCCAGTGCGTCGGCTGATCTGCCAGCAGCCGATCATCGAGTGCCAGCCCGATCGAGATCGCGGTGAGTGCCAGGAAGCCATGGCCGACCTGCTTGCGATCGCGCTTGCTCCGCTCGATGAGCGCCAGCGCGATCGCCGCCAATCCACCGAACCCGAAGACTGCGGACCAACTGGGGAACCGCTCGGCCAATGCATCGATGCTCAGAGTGGTCGGCCAGGCGATGCCCACCACGCCGACCAGCACCGCGATCAGCCACCAGAGCGCGAATACACCGAGCGGCTCGCTGGAGTCCGTGGAGTGAGGGGGCGCGAAGGCCTCGAGCGTCGCAGACGATTCCTGACTGTGCGCCGCTGCCGCGGAGCGCGCTGGCTTGGGTCTCGCCATTCGAGTGTCCTTCCGATGCCGCGAACGAGGGGGGGTGAGGGAGACGTCGCAGCGTTGCGCGTCTACGAGCCGGCGAGCGGCTCGACGATGTCCTTGGCGAAGCGTTCGAGCAGAGCTTCGTCCTGCCCTTGAACGACGATGTAGCTGATGCCGGCGCTCTCGCGTTGCTTTTCCAGGCGGTCGCGGATCTCGCTCGCAGAACCGGTCAGGAACAGCGGGCAGTCGATTACTTCGTCCAGCGTCATGCCGGTGTTGCTCGCGAGCATCTGGCGCACCGCTCCGGGATCGTCGGTGATCTGAACCACGAAGGTCAGCGCGTTGAGCTCGATGTCGTTGAGGTTCCGGCCTGCTGCTTCGGCGCCGGCATGAACCCATTCGATCTTCTCGCGAACTCGCGACGGGGTCGCATCGGCGGCGGTGCGACGTGTGACGCGGCCTTCGGTCAGAGCGGGGTTGATGCCGACGATGTCCGCGAAGCGACCGGCGATCCCCAACACCTTCGGTCCGCCGCCGCCGACCAGGATCTTCGGTCGTTGTCCTGCTGGAAGCGCGGCAGCTCGGGCGATGTCGCGGACCTGGTAGTGCTCGCCCGAGAAGCTCGTCTTCTCGTTGACCCACATCGACGTCACGATCTGGAGCGCTTCGGCGAGACGTTCGATGCGGATGCCGGGACGATCGTACGTCATGCCGGCTTGCTCGTAGTCGGTCTGCATCCAGCCGGCGCCGAGACCGAACTCGGAGCGTCCTCCCGAGAGGAGATGTAAGGTCGCCGAAGACTTGGCGTAGATGACGGGGTGTCGGTAATCCACGTCATAGACCAGGGCTCCGACGTTGATCCGCTCGGTCACGGCGGCCGCGGCTGCCAGCGCGGTCATGGGATCCCACTGCGCGCCGAAGTGATCGGGCCAGAAGAGCGTCGAGTAGCCGAGCTCTTCGATGCGTCGCACCCGCTCCACCCAGCGATCGTCGGGCAAGCTCGCGATTTGGACACCGAAGCGGAACGGCTTGACCATGTCGAGTTCCTTCGTGGCGGTTGCAGCGGCGCGAGCGTATCACGGAGCCTTCTCGAGACGAGCGAGATCGCATGGCATTCGTGCGCCGAAGTGAAATGCCACCCATACCGAACGCCGCGCGCGCGAATGATCGCGTGCAAGGCGTGACCCGACGAAGCCGCTCGCGCGACACCAGACTCGAATTCGCCGCAGCATGCTGTGACTCCGGGCACAGCATGCCCAGCCGTCGCTCGCTAGTCGCCCTTGCCGCCGCTCAGCAAGCTCGCTTTGAGCTCCTCGGTGGGCGGAGCTGCCCCGATCCAGGTCGCGAGCAGCAGCCGTGCAAACTCCGCTCCAGCGACGCTGCCGCGCGCGACTCCGTTGCGCACGATCTCGACGCGATCGGAGAGAAAGCGGTATGCGTAGAGGTCGCCGCTCACCACACCATCCACCAGTGCGTCGAAGGCGGCGATCTGCGGCTTCAAGCGTTCGCATGCCGCAGCGCAGTTTTGCTCGAACGAGTACGCCCACGCGCGCTTCATGTCGGCTTGCGAGATGTCGTACAGGTAGCGCAGGGAGATCTGCTTGAAGCCAGGCGAGTCGAGGACCTCGTCGGCGCGGGTCATCGGCGACTCCAGGTACAGCGCGGCGGCGTAGATGTTCGCGCGGATGAAGAGGCGGCTCGCCGTGCGCAAACCAATTCCGTTCAGCTGCAGTTCGCGACCTTCGAGCGAGATCTGCTCCGGCGCATCGAGCCCTTCGAGCTCGACCGCGTGGGCGCTGCTGCCGGCGAGCAGTGCGGCCAGCGCGACCGAGCGCGCGCAGCGCTCGACGAAGGCGCGCACCGAGCGTCTCACGTCGCGGCTCGAGCTGCGCGGACTGTACCTCATGCGGCGCAGCATACCTGGCTCGGTGGCGGACGAGGAGCAGCAGCTCAGAGCGGACCCTCCGGCACATGTCCGCGTCGGATCTCCGCCGTCTGTTCCGGAGAGAATGGAGGCTGCAGCAGACACTGCGCGTCTTGGTAGGTGCGAAGCAGCTCGGCGATGAAGCGCCGGCGCACGAACGGATCGGTCCACGCCTCGGCCCGATCGTCGTAGGACGCATTGCGAACCGGCGCGAGCTCGCTCCAGAAGAGCGTGAGCTCGCCATGCGTCAAACGCACGAGATGGCGCGGACGACTGCGATCCAGATCCGATCCGAAGCTCAGCCGTCGCTCCGGTAGATCCAGAGTGGTCAGCTGCTCCACGACGACACCTCGGGCGATCGCGCGGTGGAGCGTCGTGATCGCGCGCCAGCGCGCTTCGAGCCCCGTGCTCCACACCAAATAGCGTCGGATCCACGGCTCGAAGCGCCCGGTCTGGGGCCGGAGCCGATCCAGCAGCTGCCGACTTTCACCCGCAGCCTCCGATGCCTCCGCATCCGCCGCGAGCAGCCTCTCGATCCGGGCCTGCAGGCATGCTTGCTCGTGCACGGCCACGCTCACATTGCCGAAGAGCATGAGCTCCGAGCGCATCTTGGCGTTCTTCTCGAAGAGCGCGGTGTGATAGCTGCGAAAGGCTCGCTGTAGCAGCTCCTGTCCCGCGGGCTCACGACCCGGCCTTAGAAACCCGCAGAAGCGGTCGATGTCGATGCGCACGGGCTGAGTCGCATCGCGAAACGCGGACAGGAAGCGCACGAACTCGAGGCCGATCTCGGAGAAGATCTCGAGGTTCGCCGCCGCGGTCTCCTCACGCGCGATATCGAGCAGGGCTCCGGGTCTCGCCAGATCCGCGAGCACGCTGCGGATCTCGTCCGCCGACTGCCGCCAGCTGCGACGCGCCCAGCGATCGGCGAGCGCATGCAGTGTGTCAGTCGCCTCGGGGGTCGCCTGCAGCCGCGCGTCGAACGCTCGATCCAGCTCTCCGGCTCGGATCATGTGCCCCGCGTGCTTCGAGCTCCAGCACGCGAACGCGCACCAGCTGAGATCGGGCCCCGCTCGCTCGACCCATGCGTGCGCGAGCTCGTGATAGCACTGGGTGATCCGAAGGTTGCGCAGCACGGGATCTTCGATGCCGGCGATGCGCGCCACATCGGCGATGGTGGGGATCGCTCGAGCCTCCGTCCCCGCGCTGTGAGTGCTTGCCTCTATCTGGTCCACCGCTGGCGCTCCCTCTTGCCTGCCTACACGGTCGGCCGTGCCTCGCTTCGAGCTCGAATCCATGCGGCTATGCGGAGCAGTGCCGGAAAGCCGATCGCCCACAGCACCACCACGGGTGCGATCCACTTCCAAGGCTCCGGATGCAGAGTGACGGCTTGAAGACCCGCCGCGGCGTAGTAGCTCATCGGAGCGCCGATGCCCGCGAACACCACGGCGAGCAGCGGCCGTGCGGCGAGCCATCCGAGCGACGAGTCGAAGGTGGTGGCGAAGACCGCCCACAGCGCCAGCAAGCTGGGAGCGGTGAGCCAGAACGATTGCGTGAAGGTGGCGACGCCCAACCACGCGAGCGTGCCTTCGATCAGCGGACCGAGGGCGACCACGGCTGCGATCGCGAGCGCCTCTCCGCGCCTGGACCTGCTCAAGGCGAGATGAACACCGACGACGAT
>Ga0190265_10003896_pt1 | contig 10262 bp, 7 predicted proteins | sample Popmic124T_FD_133135 | JGI IMG/M metagenome (GOLD analysis project Ga0190265, IMG submission 133135) | Populus adjacent soil microbial communities from riparian zone of Indian Creek, Utah, USA - 124 T | ecosystem: Environmental > Terrestrial > Soil > Riparian zone | place: USA: Utah | collected...
CGCCTTGCGCAGGCCGATCTCGCGCGTCCTCTGGGTGACGTTGACCAGCATGATGTTCATCACGCCGATGCCGCCGACGACCAACGCGATGCCGGCGATCAGGATCATCACCGCCGCGATCCCCCCGGTGATCTGGCGGAAATTGTTCAGCATTCCCATGCTGGTGAACGTCGCAAAATCGTTCGGTTGATTGAAACGGAGCTTGCGATGGGTGCGCAGGATGGCCGTCTCCTGTTCGACCAGCGCGTCGACCTCCTCGGGACGCCGCGGCACCGTCGCGATGTGCAGCGTATCGCCGCCGCCGTCGCGCACCTGGGGGAACTGCTCGTCAAAGGCGGAGAGAGGAATAATCAGCAGGTTGTCGTTGCTGCCGCCCAGAAACGAACCCTTTTTCACCAGCACGCCGATGACCTGGAAGGAGCGCCCGTTGACCGCGATCTGGCGATCGATCGGATCCTGGTGCGGGAAGAGGGCGTCCGCCACGTCGGAGCCGAGGACGACGACGCGGGCGGCGTGGCGCAGGTCGGCGTCGATCAGGAACCTGCCGTCCGCCACCGACGAGTTGTTGGCGGCCGTGTACTCCGGCGTCGCCCCCACGATCTCCGGGCTGTTGGCCACCTCGCGGCCGGAGCGCACCTCGGTCGAACCGCGCATGTAGCGCTCGGCGGAGACCACCGCGGCGAGCGTCGCCTGGCGCTTCAGAACGGCGACGTCGTCGAGAGTCAGGTCGCGGCGGTTGCGCTCCTCCTCGGGCACGTCCCCCGGGCCTCCGAAGCGCGGCTCATACTTCTGGAACTGGACGAGATGAGTGCCGAAGCTCGAGAAGGCCTGGTTCACCGCGCGGTCGAAGCCGGCGATGAAAGAGACCATCATGATGACCGTCGCGACCCCCGCCACCACCCCGAGCAGGGTGAGAAAGCTGCGCAGCTTCTGCGCCCGCATCGCGACCATCGCGAAGCGGACGTTCTCCGTCCACGACAGGCGGAGGCGGGATGCCGGCCGCTGCGCCGTCACTCGGCCCTCAGCGCGTCGACCGGCAGCAGCTTCGAGGCGTGGACCGCCGGCCAGTAGCCGGCCGTGACGCCGACCGCCACGGAAAGGCCGAGCCCCAGGGCGGCGATTCCCGGCGTGAGGTTCGCCGGAAAGTGAGCGATCCGGTCGACCCCGAGCGCGACCAGCCCGCCCAGGACGACCCCGGCAACTCCGCCCGCCAGAGACAGCAGCGCCGCCTCGAGCAGGAACTGGCGGCGCACGTCCCTCTGGCGCGCCCCCAGCGCGCGGCGCAGGCCGATCTCCTGCGTGCGCTCGGCGACCGAGACCAGCATGATGTTCATGATCACGATGCCGCCCACGCCGAGCGAAACCGAGGCGATGAGCATGGTCAATAGAAAAGCCGCGGCCGAGATCTGCCGCCACAGCTCCTGCAGGTTTTCAGACGTGATGACGCCGAACGGGTCGGCCGCGCGAAAGTCGGTGTGGCGCATCGCCCTGAGCAGCGCCCGCGCCTCGTCGGCCGAGTCGTCCACGCCTTCGACTCCCCCCCGCGCCTGCACCAGCAGGTCGAGCGAGCCGCGGGTGCCGTACTCCCTGCGGAAGGCGTCGACCGGAAGGATCACCACGTTGTCGCGGCTCTCTCCAAGCATGCGTCCCTGTTGCGTGAGCAGGCCGATCACCTGGTACGGGGCGCCGTCGATGCGGATCTCGCGGCCGATCGGATCGAGCTGTCGATAGAGCTCGTCCTTCACGTCCCATCCGATCACCGCGACCGCCTTCGCGGCCCGCGCCTCGCTGTCCAGGAAGAACCGTCCCGCCGTGATGTCCAGGTTCATCAGGTCCGCGTAGTTGGCGGTCGTGCCGGTCAGGCGAACGTTGCTCAGCCGGCGGTCGCCGAACTGCACGGTACCGGCGCCCTGCAGCATGCCTCCCACCTGGTCGGCCTTGCGCAGGTCCGTGCGCAACCGCTCGAAGTCGTCCTCGGTGATGCGCGGACGCTTCAACGCGTCGAGGAACTCCTCGCGGCTCTTGATGATGCCGAAGCGGCTGATCACGTAGACGTCCGGCGCCAGGCCGAAAAGCTTGTCGCGCACAAAAATGTTGAGGCCCGAGATGACGGAGATCACACCTACCAGCGTGCCCACACCGATCACGATTCCGAGCAGCGTGAGAAAGCTGCGCAGAGCGTTCGTGCGCACCGCCCGCAGCGCCTGGCTGAACAGCTCGCCAAAATCCATCAGCTCGCGGGGCGGCGCCCCTCCCCCTTGTTCTTCTTCGGCTCCTCGAGCTTCACCGCATCGTCCGGATTGAGCTCGCGCAGCGCCTTGAACGGCCCGGTGATCACCGTCTCGCCCCCCTTGAGGCCGGCGGTCACCTCGATCGCAAGGTCGCCGATGAGCCCGGTCTTCAGCGGCTGGAAGCGCACCTTCCCCGCCTCCATCAGGTAGACCCCCTCCTGATCGCGCGGCGCGCCGGGCGGCGGCGCGGCCTGCCCCGGCTTCCTCTCGACGTCGCGCACCACCAGCGCCTGGAGCGGCACCGCCAGGGCGTTCCCGGCGAAACCGGTGAGGATGTCGGCGCGCGCCGAGAGGCCCGGCTTCACGTCCGCCGGCGGATCGTCCACGCGCACCTTGACCTTGAACTTGATCGCCTGGTTGGCGTCGATCGTCAGCGGGCTGCTGCCCACCTCCGTCACCGTGCCGTGGAACGTCCGGTTGGGATAGGCGTCGAGGCGCACCTGCGCCTCCTGGCCCAGCTTCACGCTGGGGATCGAGGTCTCATCGACCTCCAGCTCGGCCTCGACCACCGACATGTCGGAGATCGTCAGCAGCACCGTCCCCGGGCTGTTCTGCACGCCGATCACCGCCACCTCGCCCTCCTCCACCCGCCGGGCGGTGACCACGCCGTCCATCGGCGAGCGGATGGTCGTCTTGGCCAGGGTGTCGCGCGCCCCTTCCAAGGTCGCGCCCGCCTGCTCCACCCGGCGCTGGGCGGCCTGCACCACGGCCTCCCTCGTTTCGACCGCTGTCCGCGCCTGCTCGATCTCGGACGCCGGGATGATCCCGGCGCGGAAATTGCCCTCGGCGCGCCGCAGGTCGGCCCTGGCCTGGTTGAGCGCCGCGCGGGACGATTCGAGGTCCTGCCGCAGCGCCTGCATCGAATATTCGTTGCTGCGCGCCGCGGCGCGCGGGTTCACCGCGTCGATCTGCAGCAGGAACTGCCCCTTCTTGACCTGCTCCCCCTCCTCCACCGCGAGTTGGGTGATCTGGCCGGGGATCGTCGCCGAGATGTCTACCTTCTTCTGCGCCTGGATCTTGCCGTTGGCGCTCACCTTCGCCTGGAGATCCTCGCGCCCCACCTTCGCGGTCTGCACCTCGGTCGCCTTGGGACCCCGGCGCGAATAGGCGAAGGCGCCGAGCGCTCCCACGAGCACCAGGGCCAGGATGACCCAGAGGATCTTTCGTTTCACGGATTTGCCCCCAATCGCCGCGTGTCGAATTGAACTCACCCCCCGCCGCGGCTCCCTCCGGGGGCTCATTTCGTTACTACGTGAACGCACCCGGGAAGTTACGGCCTGCCTCGGCGTCGTGCCAGGCAGCGAGTCGGTACCGCTCCGGGATGCCCAGAGGATACCCTGGATCGCTGGATTGTGGCACCGGAGACGGCGGCCGGCCTCTTCGGGGGCTCGGCGGGTGCGGCCTCGCCTCGCCAATAGTTATAGCGATGCAACTTTGTGAGCCGCCCTTCGTATCCTAAAGCCGCGCCCTAAACGAAGCGCGCTTCAATTGACCGGAGCGTCGTCCAGAATCCGAGAAACTGGCCGACGCCCAGCTATTGAAAGGAAGAGTCATGAAGAAGAGCATCGTCACGATCTGCCTCCTCGCCGCTGCCGCAATCGCACAGCCCGCAATGAGCGGCCAGTTCCACAAGGCGCATGAGAAGGGGATCGCCGGGCGCTACATCGTCGTCCTCAAGCCGTCCGCCCTGGGGGTCACGAAAAATTCATCCTTCGTTCCCGACGCCGCGGACACCAAGCGGCTCGCCGACTCGGTTGCCGAACGCTTCTCGGCCCGCCAAGTCGCGGTCTACGGCCACGTCGGCCAGTTCTTGATCGAGGCGAGCGAGGACGTGGCGAAGCGGCTCGCCCAAGACTCGCGCGTCCTCCTGGTCGAGCAGGACGCCAGGATCGAGATCAGCGCCATCCCGAGCTGCTACGACAACGTCTCCACCTTCCCCCTGGCCAACAGCTACGATCCGACCTCGCCGCAGACCATCTCGTGCTGGGATCCCCAACTCAACTGCACCGACAACTGGGGCCTCGACCGCATCGATCAGACGACCGGCAGCCAGAGCGCCCATACGCTCGACTCGAAGTTCTATTTCGATGCGAAAGGAACAGGAACCCACATCTACGTCCTGGACACCGGGATCATCAAGACCCACACCGAGTTCGCCTTGCCCCTGGGCGCCAACCGGGTCGGTGCCGGAATCAACCTGGTGCCGGGCGAGACCTCCACGAACACCGATGACGACATCGGCCACGGCACCCACGTCTCCGCCATCGCCGCCGGCCGGCGCTTCGGGGTGGCCAAGGCCGCGACCATCCACCCGGTCCGCATCTTCCAGAACGGCGGCGCCACCATTTCGACAGCCGTGAGCGGCGTCAACTGGATCGCCTCGAACCACGTCGATCCGGCCGTCGTCAACATGAGCTTCAATTACAACAAGGCTCTCGTGACCACCACCTCTCTCGATTCGGCGGTCACCACGCTGATCAGCACCTACGGCGTCACCGTAGTGAACTCGGCGGGAAACTGGAACCAGGACGCGACCGATTTCAGCCCCACGGGCGTCTCCGCCGTGATCGTGGCCGCCGGCCTCGACTGGGTGAACAACCAGCATTGGGGAGCGAGCCCCACCAACGGCTGCCGTACGAACGGCTGCGGCTCCAACTGGGGCTCGGGCGTCGACCTCTACGCTCCGGCGACCGACGTGCTGGCCGCCCTCGGCAGCGGTGAGAACAACCTGGCCTGCACCTTGACCGGCACCTCCATGGCCGCGCCGCACGTCACCGGAGTCGTGGCCCAGTACCTGGAAGACAACCCCACCGCCACCCCGGCAACCATCCACAACTTCATCACCTCGACAGCCACCGCCGGCGTCGTCACCGGCACTCTCGGAGGCTCCCCCAACCTCCTGCTCTTCACCGACCTCTAACCAAAGCCTCGCGGCTTGCCGGCTTCCAACGCCGGCAAGCCGCCTGTCCCTTGCATCACCGCGCCAGCGGGAGCTTGAAAGAGGGCTGCATGCGTGCGGTTGCTCTGACGCGCACCCTTAGAATCTGTCCTGCGGTTCTCCATTCTCCGGCGACGCTGAGGAAGATCAGAGGAGGGGCTTCGCTGCGGGTGCGGCAGGGCGCTTGCGGCTTGGGTGGAGCGCTCAACCTTGCGGCGAAGCGCTTGCGGTGCGGCAGAGAATCCAGCCGTGCGGCTAGAAATTTCACCTCGCGTTGAAGCAGGCCCGGCGCGGCAGAGTGGACAGCCTTGCCGTAGAGAGATTCAGCTTGCGGTCAATGAGGCTCGGTGCGGCCGAGCGTTACCTCTTGCTGCCAAAGGATTCATCTTGCGGTGAAGTCGCCTCGGTTCGGTAAAGCGTTTCGTCTTACGGCAAGGGAGCTTACCTTGCGGTGAACGGGCCTCGGTGCGGCAGAGAATCTGGACTTGCGGCCAAGGGGTTCGAATTGCGGTGAAGCAAACTTCGTACGGCAAGAAGATTGCGGCTTGCGGCAAAGGGTTTGATCTCGCGGTGAGTTGAATCCGGCGCAGTGGAGACATTCAGCCTACGGCGGGCGGTTTTTGCGTGCGGCAAATAATCCCATTATGCGGTAGAAAATCGCCCGGCGCGGCGGGACACCCTGCCTTGCGGCGGAAGACTCTTTGGACGGCTCCCGCCCCCTGGGCCCTCGATCTCTACGATCTTCCCCCCGGAGACCTTTGCCTTGTAGACGCGGCCGGGCTCGAAGGCGCGCCACGCGGCCTCGGTGGGGGCCTCGTAGACGTAGGTCTTGCCGTCCTCGTCTTTAAAAAGGACCTGGTATTTCTCGGTGCGCTGCTTCTCCCGCTCGGTGCCGGCCAGGGTCAGGGGTGGCCAGGCCGAAGCGAGGTTCTCGCCGGCGACCCGCTCGGTGCGCACGGGTACCCATCGGTCCACCTCGTAGAGGATGCGCTGCCGGTAGACCGGGTCCTCGCGGTAGACGGGCTCGTCGTAGGTCTCCTCGCGGCTGACGTCTCGATAGATGGGGCGGTCTTCATAGACGTCTTCGAAATAGCCGTTGCCGAGGTCGCGGGTGCCGACCTGGACCCGCTCGGTGCCGGCATATTCGCTGTCGGTGACGGTGCGGGTCTTCCGCTCGGTGCCGGTCTGGACCTTGTCGTAGTGGTGGATCTCCCGCCGGCTGCCGACGATGAGGACGCCGGCGGGGACCTTGTCCTGCCAGGCCTGCTCGGTGACCCGCTTCTGGGCTTCCAGCTCGACGGCCCGCTCCCAGCGATGGCCGGTGACGGTGAGGTCCGCATCCTGGGGCCGGCCGAGGAAAACGATGAGGCTCGTGAGGACGAGGAGGCCCAGGCAACCGATCCCACAGCCCTTCTTCAACCAGGAGCCGACGGAGCCTTTGGCGGCGGGCGGAGCCGCCTGGGCCAGGGCCTGCGCCTGGAGCGAAGGGGGAGGCGCCACCGGGCCGGCGCCGCGGTGCTCGACGACCTCGCGGACGGCGGCACCGTCGCGCGGCGCCCCGCAGCCGGAGCAGAAGGTGTGGGTGGCGGGGTTGTCCGCGTCGCAATAGGGGCAGCTCCAGTCCGGCCCGGCCGCGGCCCGAGCCAGGGCCGCCGCGTCGGTGACCTCGGGGGAATCCTCCGGCAGGTAGAACTTCACCTCCGGCCCGCGCGGCCGGCCGCAGCCGCCGCAGAACTTCTCCGGTCCCCGATTCCTCTTGCGCCCGCAAGCAGGACAATCCCAAGCGCCTTCACGAATGGCCAAGATGCGGCTCCTCTCTGGTGTCCACCGATCCTATCGTGTTATGGCCCCCCTCTCCGTGCCGGCGCCTCGCGCTATCAGGTATATTCTAGGCTCGCTCGCTATCCCAAGCTGAAAGCCGATCGATGAGAGGCCATCCCACCTTTTCACCCACCGCGCCGCGGGGATCGTCCGTGATCCAGGGGGCGTTCAACGGCAGCCTGCCCACCTTCCCGGGCGGGCGCGCCGGAGTGGTTCAGGCCCTCGCGGGCGGGGGATCGGCGGTGGCGCTTCCCGAGACGATCCGGCTGCCTCTGGGCGGGGCTGGTCAGCCGCTGCCGGTCGCGGTGCAGCGCAGGATGGAGTCGCTGTTTTCGGCCGACTTCTCCGCCGTCCGCGTCCACGTGGGCCGCGAGGCGCTGGCCGTCCAGGCGATGGCCTTCACCCACGGCTCGAACCTGTACTTCGCCCCCGGCCGCTACGATCCCGTCTCCCCCGGCGGCCTGCGGCTTCTCGCCCACGAGCTGACCCACGTCGTCCAGCAGCGGGCGGGCAGGGTGCGCAACCCTTTCGGCTCCGGCGTTGCCCTGGTGCGGGATCCGGCGCTCGAAGCAGAGGCCGACCGCATGGGATTGAAGGTTGTCCAGCAGCGGCCTGCGCCGGCGGCCGTCCCGAGCCACGCGGCGCTGCAGCGCCGTGCCGCGCCCCACGGGCCTCGCCGCCCCGGCGTGGTGCAGCCGGGAGGGATGACGGACGAGGACATCGAGATGGCCGGCGATGCCTTGGCGAGCCTCATAGCGCCAGTCATGGACCTCTTCTGGAGCGCCGCGCCGGACATTCCGGCCGAGCAGGATCGATATCCAAACGGCATCGACCCGGTGTTATGGAAAGCACTGACCGGCGGCGTCACCTACAGCCTTCGCGTGGGAGGCGTTCAGGGCCTCGTCAACCATCTGTTCCAAAGATTCATCAACTATGGCTTCAAGTACCACATCAACAAAGGCGGGGTCCATCGCGTCCTGGGCTCGGGAGGCGGAAAGGAGGGAAACTGTATGGCCTACACCTGGGCCTTCCTCACCGTCCTTGACGCCTGCGGAGTCCGTGCCGAGGAGCGTGCCGTGCGTACAGACCAGCAAGGAAGATTCATCGTCAAGGTCGACAATTTCATCGATCCGGCGGTCAAGGGCCATCTGTTTCTGAACAACGTCCTTCAGAAGGGTTACTACATGTTCACCAATCACGCGGCTGTCTGGGTCCCGGCCCTTGGCAGGTTTTACGACGCGATGGCCAGGAGCTCCTATGCCTCCCTGGCGCCCGCGATCGAGTGCGAGCTCGAACCCGGCGATGAGCAGAACACTTTCGTGACGAAGGCGAGGCCGAAAATTCTCGCCGGAGGCAAGCACTTCCGAGTGACCCTGACGGAAGAGCAAGGCCCGGGAGGCTTCTACCGGGCGAACCTCGCGTTGCTCGAGTAGAAAGCTTTCTTACCCGGGCAGGACGCGCGGCTTCGGGAAACGCATCTTGAAGCTCTCCACCCGGAAACCGTTGACCGGCTCGCCCTGTTTCACATCCGGAAAAAGGTGGGGAACGGTGCGGAAGTCGAGCAGCTTCGCCCGCCGCGCCACTCCTGAGCCCGCGAGGCGGGTGACGCGGGTCTGGCCTTCCCAGGGCTGGACGATGGTCCGCCAGGAGGGGGGCATCAAGAGGGCGGTACCCGGCAGGGCGCGGCTCTCGGGGTCGGGAGCGACCGTCAGGTCCACCTCGGCAAGGCCGTCGCGCAGCACGATCACCCGCTCGGAGCCGTCTTTGCCCGGCACCACCTGGAAGTCGGCCCGGATCTTGGGGATCCCCCAGTTCTCCCGGCCGTTTTCGGCGCTCGCCTCGGTCGAAACGTAGATGCGGGTGATCGAAAACCGGTGGTGGCGCCAGCGCAGGTTGCGGCCGGCGAGAAAAAGCAGCTCGCGGTAGGGCCCGACCGGCGAATCCTCGTAGTCGACCAGCATCATCACGCCCAGCCCTCCCTCGAACCCGTCGCCGAGCTGAGGCGGCAGGAAGCCACCCTGGCGCAGGAAGTCCGGCGGAAAGGTGAAGAGGAAGATCCAGCCGCTCCCCGCGAGGCTCCAGGGGGGCGGGACGCGGGGGGCGGGGTGGGCGGCTCGCTCGATCATGCGGGGAGCTTACCCTGGAGGTGGCTCTCCAGCATCCGCTCCAATTCCGCGAAGTAGGCCCGGTTCCCCCACAGGTTGGCGGCGAGGCGGTCGGTGAAGCCGCCGAGGAGGCCTTCGGCCTGCTGGAAGGCTTCCCCCTGGCCGGCCAAGGGCTCCGCGGCCGGAGCCTTGCGGCGCCGGCGGCGGGGAATGAAGCGGCCCAAGAGGGCGGCGACCTGGAGGAGGAGCGAGAGGCTCTGGCGGAAATCGCGGGTGAGGGTGCGGTAGATCGGACGCGAGTCCATCTCCTTCTGGGTCTCCAGGATGGCGGCGCGCACGGCGCGGGCCCGGTCCTCCGAGCGGTCGTCGCGGGAGAGCGCGCCGAGGCGGGCAGCGTGAACGGCGAGGTAGCCGAGGTGGAGCGTCTCCGCCGCGCGGCGCACGCTGCGGCGGATGGTCAGGAAGTAGAGCACCGTGCGGTAGAGCTTGCCGAGGATGGCGCCGAGCGTTTCGCGGACCGCCCAGGCCACCGTGCCCAGGCAGCCGCGGCGCTGGGAGTCCTCATCCCCGGCGAGGATTTTGACCTCGCGGTCCGAGAGCTGAACCCCCTCCCGCCGGCTCACCTCGGAGACCATCCGCCGCTGCACCTGTTCCAGGGCGATGTCGTCCACGAACGGCACCGGGATCAACGGGCAGAGTCCGCCGAGGACGCTGTAGAAGGTCAGGCGGCGGAACGAGTCGGCCGGAACGCGCGGGTCGGCGGGTATGTCCATGGCCGGATCTTAGTTCCTGCCGGGCTCTTCCTGGTAGTTGGGATAGGCCGGCCGCTTCGCCTTGGGCAGCGGCTGTTTCGCCAAGGCCTCCAGGGCCACCTCGACGGCCTTCTCCAACTGAGGGTCGCGCCCTTCACGCCAGGCCTTGGGGTCCCACTCGACGTCGATGTCCGGAGCCACGCCGCGGTTCTCCACGTCCCAGCCGTAACCCTCCAGCCAGATCGCGTACTTGGGCTGGGTGACGAGGGTGCCGTCGACCAGGGAGTAACGGCTGTCGATCCCGACGACCCCGCCCCACGTACGGGTGCCCACCACCGGACCGATGCCGAGCGCC
>Ga0190265_10003897_pt1 | contig 10262 bp, 5 predicted proteins | sample Popmic124T_FD_133135 | JGI IMG/M metagenome (GOLD analysis project Ga0190265, IMG submission 133135) | Populus adjacent soil microbial communities from riparian zone of Indian Creek, Utah, USA - 124 T | ecosystem: Environmental > Terrestrial > Soil > Riparian zone | place: USA: Utah | collected...
CGGCGAGGTTGGCGAAGCCGTAGATGCCATCGGCACCGGTCGTAGTGGAGGTGATGACGTTGCCGCCGCCATCGAGGAGCTCGACGGAGACGCCGGTCAAGCCGTTCTCACCGGCATCCTGGACTCCGTCACCGTTGGCGTCGTTCCAGAGGCGATCGCCGATGGAAGCGGTGCCGCGGTAGCCGAAGTCGATGTCGTCCCGGGCTTCGCCACCAGCGAGGGTGACCGTAGCCGTGTTGGCGGTGTCGATGCCGTCGGCGTCGAAGGTCGCTGCCGAGCCTGCCGGAAGGGTGGCGGCGACGACACGGACGGTGTAGGAGCCGGCCGCGAGGTTGGCGAAGTTATAGATGCCGTCAGCACCAGTCGTGGTGGAGGTGATGACGTTGCCTCCGCCATCGAGGAGCTCGACGGAGACGCCGGTCAAGCCGTTCTCACCGGCATCCTGGACTCCGTCGCCATCGGCGTCGTACCAGAGGCGGTCGCCGAGAGAAGCGGTGCCGCGATAGCCGAAGTCGACGTCGGTGCGGTTCTGGCCGCCGTTGAGAGTCACGACCGCCGTGTTGGCGGAGTCGATGCCGTCGAAATCGAAGGTCGGCGTGGAGCCGGCCGGGAGGGTCGCGGCGACGACGCGGACGGTGTAGCTACCCGCGGCGAGGTTGGCGAAGTTGTAGATGCCGTCGGCACCGGTCGTGGTGGAGGTGACGACGTTGCCGCCGTTATCGAGGAGCTCGACGGAGACGCCGGTCAGGCCAGCCTCTCCGGCATCCTGGACTCCGTCGCCGTTGGCGTCATACCAGAGGCGGTCGCCCAGGGAAGCGGTGCCGCGGTAGCCGAAGTCGACATCGGTGCGATTCTGACCACCGGTGAGGGACACGGCCGCGGTGTTGGGAGTGCCAATACCGTCGAGATCGGAGGTCGGCGCGGAGCCGGCCGGGAGGGTGGCGGCGACGACGCGGACGGTGTAGCTGCCCTCGGCGAGGTTGGCGAAGTTGTAGATGCCGTCGGCACCGGTAGTAGTGGTGGTGACGTTGCCTCCGCCATCGAGGAGCTCGACGGAGACGCCGGTCAAGCCGTTCTCGCCAGCATCCTGGATTCCGTCGCCGTCGGCGTCGTACCAGAGGCGGTCGCCGATTGAAGCGGTGCCGCGGTAGCCGAAGTCGATGTCGGTCCGGGCGTCGCCGGAAGCGACCGTGACGGAGGTGGTGTTGGGCGTATCGACGCCGTCAAGGTCGTAGGTCGGAGCCAGGCCCGCGGGCGCGGTGACCACGACGGTGTACGTCCCGGGGACGACATTCTCGAAGGTGTAATTGCCGTCGCCAGCCGTAATGGTCGAGGTCACGACGTTGTTGTCGGCGTCGACCAGGCTTACGGTCACTCCGTTGATGCCGGCCTCGCTGGCCTCTTGGACTCCGTTGCCGTTGGCGTCGTACCAAACCCGGTCGCCGATCGTGGCGGAGCCGGCTGACTGGTAGCCGAAGTCGACGTCCATCTGGATGTCGCCCGCCGGAAGCGTGAGGGCGGCGGCATTAGGGGTGTCGATGCCGTCGAGGTCGTAGGTCGGCTCGTAGCCGGCCGGCAGCGAGTCGGCACCGACGCTGACGGAGTACTCACCGGGCGCTAGGTGCTCAAAGATGTAGTTGCCGTCGCCGCTCGTCGTGGTCGAGGCGATCAGGATTCCGCCGCCGTCGAAGAGCTCGACGGTGAGGTCGTTGAGGCCGAGGCCGAGCTCGTCCTCGTCCTGCTCGCCGTTCCCGTTCAGGTCGTTCCAGACCCGGTCACCGATGGCTCCTTTACCCCGGAAGCCGAAGTCACAGGTGAGCACGTTCTCCTGGGGGATGAACTCGGTGCACTGTTCGCCGGTCGTGGCGGTGAATCCGGCGAGCCGGCCCTCGGGCGAATAGTTCCCCGGGGCGATCTCGACCGTGTAGGTGAGGGCCTCGACCTGGAAGGAGTACTCGCCGTCGGGGCCCGAAATGGTTGTATCTAGGACGACGCCGAACTCGTCAAGGAGTCTGAGCTCTACGCCATCGAGGCCGGGCTCGTCCGGGTCCTGATCGCCGTCGCCGTTGCGGTCGAGGAAGACCGTGTCGCCGATCAAGTAGGGCCGCAGAGGCTCACAGGGCAGTCCTTCCTCGTCTACGCAGAGCACGCGGAAGGGGAGGAGCAGAGCGTTCAAGTTCTGCATGTCCACCCCGATTCCCCTGAACTGGTAAACACCAGGGGGAATGGTGGTGGTGCTGTGGTCCATCGTAGAGGGATCGAAGGGATCGGTCGAGATCTTGAACTGCTCCCACTCCTGGTTGCCGGAGGGGTTTGAGTTGAGGAAGACCTGCCCATCGGGGAAAATCAGCTCGTATTCGATGGCAGGCGGCCTCGAGCTATAGATGCCAGCGCCTGCAGGATCTCGATCGTCTGCAGGGTTTCCGGTTGTTCCCGGAGTTCCGGTCGCTACACCTTCGAAAGTCGCGTCTTCGGTTGCCCAAGGCGGCAGGAAAGGAGCTCCAGGTGTATCGGGGTCGTCGGTGTCCAAGCTGGTGCCGTTGAAGCTCCCGCGGTCGAAATCACCATCCCAGACAGCTAACTCGCTCTGCGTTACAGGAACATCGAAAAACAGACTGAAGGTGCCATCGTAGTTGGTCGGTGTTGCGCTTGGAAAGCCGGGGTGGACGATCTGAATATCGGCCAAGCCCCGCAAGTTGGCAATGTAGGAGAACGGCTGAGCGGTCGGATCGAGAGTCACGCCGGAGACAACGGCGGTCGTTCGCACCTTGAAAGCGTTGACAGTTGTCAGCGCAGGGGTGGTCAGTCGTACGTTGAGACGGTAGAAATAATTTCCGCTCGGCGTCTGTGCTTCGGGCCCGGTGTTGATCGTAAAGTCGAGCCAGGCGTTGTCCGGCATCGCCAGCGACGATATCGTGGGCGAGCCGGGCTGCAGCTCCACGACAGTCGTATTGGCACCATTGGCTGTGGGGTCGGCAAAAAGGGTGTACTCGTAAACCGAGAGCACTCCGGTGTCCCAGTGAGACACATTGAGGAGGTCCAGGTTACCGCTGTCACCGTCGAAGATACCGATTTGGAAGTCGGTGGCGTCCGACGGGACAGAAATTGTTAGGTTGAGCTCAACATCGCTCAACGTGATCAGGTTGCTCCCGGCAATCGCCACGAAGCGCCCATCTGTCGTGTTGCACGTCGGCAGGCACCGGAGCGATTGCGCGGGTGCGAGGTTCGCCCCGAACAGCATCGCCGTGAGCGCCAAGGCCCACGTCCCGATTTTGAACTTACACGAATTCATAGCAGTCTCCTCCATTTGGCAAAGCCACTTCATCCAAAACGAGCTACAAGGGATCTCCCCACTTCTTGACGCAGCTCACTGTCGTGCAGATGACCTGAAGCATGGACCTCCTGCGTCAGGAGATCGTCAGGCCTCCTTCATCCTCTGGCTCCGGCAGTTGAAGCTTTGAAGCTACAGCACGGACATTACAGGGCAGATAACGAGTTTCACCCGCTCGACCGGCCTTCCGACCGCCCTTCCCGATCGAATGCATCAAGAGACTTCAGGGCGTGCTTCACGGCCTCGCCGATCCGTCCCGGGTCGTTCAGGTGCCGCTCCTCTCCGGTTTGCAGGTTCCGGATGAGACACCGCGCCAGGGGGGGCTCGTCCCCGCTCGCGCGGGGTTCCTCCCAGCAGCGCACCAGGAACGACACGGTCGTCCTGGGTGGGTCGCCCTTCCGGGCCGTCTTCTGCTCGTCGTCGCTCATGTCTCACTCCGGGGCTGGTTAGGGCATCCAGAGAGAGAGTTTGCGCGGCCTGCGTCAGTAGAGTGTCAGGACCGGCGTAAGACGGGACTAGGTGGGATAGAATCACGCCGCGATCAACCTACAAGGTCCACAGCTTGAGCAAGATCCGCGTGCGTCTTCTGGGAGGGTTCGAGGTCTGGGTCGGGGACCGCCAGGTCGGCGGCTTCGAGTCCCAGAAGGTCCGTGCCCTGCTGGCTTATCTCCTCTGCCACCGGCGGCGGGCGTTCAGCCGCGACCATCTGGCAGGGCTGCTGTGGCCCGAGCGCAACGCGGAGGGGGCCCGCCACGCCCTGCGTCAGGCGCTCTACAACCTGCGGTCGACTTGGCCGGACGGCCTGCAGCCTCCCGTCACGAGCAACAACCTGGAGATCGGGCTTAACCCGGAAGCGGACTGCTGGCTGGACGTGGAGGCGTTCGAGGAAGCCCTGCTCTGGGGCACCGAGCGCGAGGCGGTCGACCTCCACCAACTCTCGACGGCCGCCCAGCTCTACCGGGGCGAGCTCCTGGCCGGCTTCTTCGTCAAGGACAGCCTGGGGTTCGAGGACTGGCTGGTGACCGAACAGACGCGGCTGCGCGAGGCCGCAGTCGAGGTGCTGCACAGGCTCATCGACAGCTACCGCCGGCGCGGGGAGTATCGCTTCGGGGTTCACTACGCCCGCCGCCTGGTGGCGATCGAGCCGCTCTCGGAAGCGGCACGGCGCGAGCTGATGCGCCTCTGCGCACTCTCTGGCCAACGCAACCGGGCGCTGGCAGTATACGAGGAGCTGGTGAACGCGCTGCAGAGCGAGCTGGGGGTCGAGCCGTTGGAGGAGACCCACGCCCTCTACGAGTCGATCCTCGCCGAGTCCGTGGTCAAGGAGATCGCCTCGCGGGACACCGAGGCCATCGGTCCGATCGTGCCGCTGGCCGGGCGCGCGGAGGCCTACGGCTGCCTGCGGGAGTGCTGGCGCCGCGTGCTCGGCAATGAGGTGCACCTTACCCTGATCACGGGCGAGGGCGGGGTCGGCAAGACCCGGCTCATCAAGTCGTTCCTGGACGTCACCACTTCGCAGCGGCAGACGACGGTGCTCAAGGGGCGCTGCCATGAGCTGGCCCCGCGGGCCGGCTATCAGCCGTTCGTCGAGGTGCTGCGCGGCGCCCTCGCCGAGGAGGACTTCGCGGACCAGTACCTGGACGGCCTCCCGGCGGAGGTGCTCGAGGACCTCGCCCGGCTGGTGCCCGAGCTGCGGGACCTGCGGCCCGAGCTGGCCGTGCAAGCTCCTTTGGAAGGAGTCGAAGGGCGGCGGCGGCTCTTCCGCTCGGTGGGTCTATTCCTGGAAGGCACCTGCCGGAGCGGCGATCCCCTGGTCGTCTTCCTGGACGACCTCCACTTGGCGGACAACGATACGTACGACTTGCTATCCTTTCTGCTCTCCCGCCTGGAGGGTCCGATCTGGATCGTGGCCACCTATCGTGCCCTAGAGCTTGATCGCGACCACCCATTAAGCCAGATCGCTCGGCGCCTGGAGAAGAGCGGCGTCGCCACGCGCCTAGAGGTCGACCGTCTGGAACCCCAGTCCGTGGAGGAGATCGCCGTTTCCCTGGTCGGCGAAGACCAGGCGACGGAGCTGGCCCAGTTCCTGGAGGAGCGTAGCGCGGGCCTTCCGCTGGCGGTGGCCGAGCTGGTCAACTTCCTGTGGGACGAAGGAGTGTTGGTGGCGCGGGGTGCGGGGAGCTGGAATCTCACCAGCCCTCTGGCAGGAATTGACTTGCCCGCGGAGGACGTGGAAGAGCTGATCCGCCTCCGCGTCCGCCGACTTCCCAATTCCACCCGGCGGTTGGCCTCGTTGGCGGCGATCATGGGGCAGAGCTTCGACGCCCAGATCCTGCAGGACGCCGGGGAGGAACACGTCATCGTCGTCGAGCTCGCTCTGGAGATCCTGCTGAAGCGGTGGCTGGTCCGCCAGTTCACGCACTCGTGGCAGCGCAACCAGCGGGAGCGCGACATCGTGCACTGGGAGAAGGGAGCGCGCCGGGGGAGCTTCGAGTTCTCTCACAAGCGCATCCGGAGCGCCCTCTTTCATGAGCTGAACCCGATTCGCCGCCAAGCCATGCACGGCCAGGTGGTGGTCGCCCTGGAGCGCTTGCGGGGTGAGAGGGGGTACGAGGAGCTGGCCTATCATGCCTTGGCGGCGAACCTCTGGGAGAAGGCGCTGATCCCCCTGGAGCGCGCCGCCGAGCGAGCCCGTTGCATGCTGGCCCGGGAGACCGCCCTCTACTACTACGATCGCGCCCTCGAAGCGCTGAGCCGGCTGGTCGGCGCGGCCCGCAGCCGCGATCAGGCCGAGAGGTGGCGGGTAGAGAGGACGCGGTTCGAGGCGTTGCGCCAGGCCGCGGTCGAGCTGAGAGCGTCCGTCACCGCTTGATCCGGCGGACGGCGGCGAGCTCCAGCTCCTGGGAGCGGCTCAGCACCTCGCTCTTGATCTCCTCGCGCTGCAGGCGGGAGAGGCGCCGGGCCTCCATGGCGAGGCCCATCTGGCGCATGCCGAGAATCACCGAGAACTCGAGCGCCACCAGCGCGATCCCCAGGGTCGTCTGGCCGGTGACGGCGACGAGCAGGGCCAGGGCGCAGAAGGAAAGGACGACCGAGTAGATCACCGCGACGATTCGTGAGCGCTTGCCGCCGAAGTGGGCGAGCAGGTGGTGCAGGTGTTTGCGGTCGGCGTGGAACATGCGCAGGAATCGGTCCGCGGGCGCGCTCTTGGGACGATCGAGAAAGCGCACCGCCATCACCAGGAGGGTGTCCATGACGGGGACTCCGAGTGCCAGGATCGGCACGAGGATCGCGACCGCCGCCGGCGCCTTGAGCGAGGAGTGGACGGTCATGGCGGCGAGCAGGAAGCCCAGGGTGAGCGAGCCTGAGTCTCCCATGAAGATGCGCGCCGGCTCCCAGTTGTGGCGCAGGAAGCCGGCGCAGGCGCCGGCGATCGAGGCCATCAGGATGACTGTGCCGGGGCTTCCCTGGAGGATGGCGTAGCCGAGGAAGCTCGCCGCGATGATGGTGACGACGCCGCCGGCCAGCCCGTCGAGGCCGTCGATCAGGTTGATGGCGTTGGTCACGCCGACGATCCAGACCAACGACACTAGGTCGCCGAAGAGGCCGAGCTCGATCTCGCCGATGCCGGGTAGCCGCAGCACCTCGAAAGACCAGCCGGCCTGGATCAGCAGCCACGCGGCCACGATCTGAAAGAGGAATTTCTTCCCTGCCCCTACTCCTACCAGGTCGTCGACGACGCCTACCAGGAAGACCAGTCCGGCGCCGACGACGAGGGCGAGCAACTCGCCCCGGCCGATACCGCCCCCCCACTGGCCCCAGCCCGCGACGACCGCGACACCGATTCCCAGTGCGAGGCCCACGGCGATGGCGACTCCGCCCAGGCGCGGCACGGCGCCGGTCTGGAGCTTACGGTCGTTGGGATGATCGAGGGCGCGGAGCGCGAAGGCGAGGCGGGTTACCGGCGGTACCACCAGGCTCGTGGAGAGGGCCGCGACAAAGGCGGCGCCGAGAGCGTACAGCAGGATTTCATCCATACGGCTGAAGTTTCTCCCCGCGATCGGCGTCGTGAGGCACGCCCCGAAAATCTTGTACTGATCGCTAGTTGTGAGGAGATCTTACACCAGCTCGGGTGCTTTTGAGATATCACGAGGAAGAAATTGGAAACGGGAGGTCGAGGCCACGGCAGCGAAAGCTTCGGCACCCATTGGCGTGCCTCGGAGGTCGAAGGCCTGGTAGCCTGAGTCGGCGAGCAGGCTCCAAAGCTCCCGCATCGACCCACCGAGTTCCTGGATGCGGCGCGGATGAGCTTCTAGGAACAAGACCGGCCGATCCTCGGAGAGGGTGCGACGGGCTCCGCGTAAGGCGAAGATCTCGTAGCCCTCCACGTCGACTTTCATGACGTCGGGCCGGAAAGCCAGCTCCTCGCGGATGCCGTCCAAGGTACGCAGGGGAATCTCGACGGAAGCCGGGTCGTCCGCCGACTCGGGGGCCGCTTCGAGGTGGTGCCAGGAGAAGCGCATCCGCAGGAGGCCGGGCGAGGCGCCAACAGCCGCGCGCATCGGGACGACGCGAGCCCCGGCGTTGAGCCGGACGTTGGATTCCAGAACCCCCCAGGCCAAGGGGGAGGGCTCCACGGCAAGGGCTTCCGCCTCTGGGTCGTCTTGAGTGAAAGCGAGCGAGAAGAGGCCGTGGCAGGCGCCGACGTCGAGCAGGCGCCGCCGGTCCGCCGTGCGGGACAGGAACCCGTCGAGCTCCGCCACCATCTCCGGGGAGCGGAAGCAGAACCATTCGAACGGCTCGCGTGCCTGTGGGTCGATGATGAGGCGCAGCCCGGGCCGGAGAACGATTTCGTCCGCGGCGGCGTCCGCGTTCAGTCGCCGGAAGCGGCGGAGGAGCCACAACCGCCGCGGATCGAGGGCCTGGGACCGGTGCCAGAGCCGGCGCAGACGGTCGACCTGCCGGTCGGACAGGAGGGTGGCGGCGAGGCGGCGTAGCAGGCTCATCGGGGGGTCATCCAGGCCCACTGCATGCCGGCCGGGCGTCCTTCCCAGACCGCGAACTGCCGTTGCTCGTCGGTCAGGCGGTCGAGCAGCGGCAGGTGGAGGCCGTCGCGCTCCCGCATGGAGATGATCTCGATCTCGTGCGTGGCTCGGAAACGCTCTATCAGGGTCGAGGAGATCGAGGGATCGACGAAGTCGTGGATTTCCACCAGGATGTCCGCCTCTGTAAGGGCCGGAGCGCGGACGGGGTCCAGCAGCTCCTTCTCGCACCCCTCACAGTCGGAAAAGACGAGGCTGCCTCTTCCGGAGAGCGCCTGGAGGTCCTCAGGTCCGCAGCGCGCGTCCGCGCGGACGCGGCTGGCGACGCAGTTGAGGCGCGCAAGCGTACGCAAGCGCTGGCGGGCTAGGATGTCGAGATCGAAGGCGTAGACCGTCGCCTCCGGAAGAGCCCGCGCATAACCGACGGCGTAATAGCCCTCGCCGCAGCCCACGTTGACGATCCGCCGGTAGCCGCGCCGTAGCGATGCGGCGACGGCGAGGTGGATCTCAAGCTCGTAGGAGCCAACGATCTTCGGTAGGAGGCCGCTGCCGCTGGCGAAGGGGATGCATCGCATACCCTCGAACGGCCCCGAAAGCACCCGGGGATCGCCGCCGCAGAGGCTTTCCAGGATGGCAGCCGAGCGCGGGTCGAGCCTCTCCCGGCCGCCGAGGTAGCGGAGGTTGCGTAGAAGGAGGAAGAGGTGAGGGGTCTTCTCCCGGAGCTTTTGTGCAAGACGGCCGAAGCGGCTCATCGAGTTGCGGCAGCCTCTTCGGCAATCTGCTCGAGGGCGCCGGCGACGCCGGCGGCGTCGCCCACGTCCACCCGAAGGTAGCGGTCCTGCGGCAGGGCCCGCGAGGCGAGGAGGTGGACGTCCGAGCGGGGGCTGCCGACATAGAGAAGGCTCCGCCCGGACTGGATGCAGCCGTAGATCTTGGACGGGAGCACGTAGCCCACGAACTCGTCCCGCAGGGTGACGAGGTGAGCGTGGGGAGTCGCCAGCAACTGCGGCAGCATCTCCAGAGGAACGGGGCGGCTGCGGTGGAAAGGAAGGCCCTCCAAGAGTAGCGCCTCGGCTACGCGGTCGGCCTTGGCGCCGGTGGCGTTCAGCCACAGGGCCACCCGCCCCGAGCCTTCCCGGTGGTGGCGCCGGTAGCCTTCGAGGAAGGTCTCGTGATCGTGGGCGACCCCGAAGTTTCCCGAATAGAGAAGGAGCACGCGGCCCGCCAGCTCCGCCGGCACCTCCAGGGGTTCGGTGCCGGCGGGAATCTCCACCGGTGAGGGGTCGCGCTTGAGCACGATGCGCTCGGGGCGGATACCGATCTCGAGCAGGCGGGCGCGCTGGTCCTCTCCCAGTACTTCGAAGCGGTGGACCCGGCGGCGCAACGCCACCGTCCAGCGGTGGAAGAGGCGTAGCACCCGGGAAGGGCTCGACCGCTCGGCCATCAGACACTCGGGATGGAAGTCCGTGATGCGATAGGTGAGCCGCTTGCGCAGCAGCAGGTTCAGGGGCGCGAGAAGGTGGATGAGAAATGGCGGGCTACCGGTGAAGAGCACCTCGTCGGCGCGGCGGATCTCCCGCCGCAGGCTCCACACCAGCGCGAGGTTGGTGCGCGCCGTCCACAGGGCCCGGGTGCGCAGGTCCGCGCGGTCGTAAGTAGGCGCTCGCAGGCGCACGACGCGCAGCCGGCCGCCCCCCTTGGGGTTCTCCTCCTCGACCGAGCCGGCGGTGGAGGAGAGGCCGGCCAGGGTCACGTCCTCCCCCTGGGCGGCCCGCTCGCGGGCGAATAGGAGGCTGTACTGACCGACGGCACCGAAGTCCGGCGGCAGCCAGTCACAGAGGTAGATCAGCCGGTGCACGAGCGCTCGGAGTGGCGGGCACCAGGGAGAA
>Ga0190265_10003898_pt1 | contig 10262 bp, 11 predicted proteins | sample Popmic124T_FD_133135 | JGI IMG/M metagenome (GOLD analysis project Ga0190265, IMG submission 133135) | Populus adjacent soil microbial communities from riparian zone of Indian Creek, Utah, USA - 124 T | ecosystem: Environmental > Terrestrial > Soil > Riparian zone | place: USA: Utah | collected...
ATGACGATTCCACCGTCGCATATCGACTGACCTGGGAAGCTGTGGCCGCCGGATCGAACCGCCGCCGGGAGTCCGGTCGAGCGCGCATACCGCACAGCCGCGACCACGTCCGCAACGCCGGTGCACCGAGCGATCAGGGCAGGATGCCTGTCGATCGACCCGTTCCAGATCCCACGCGCGTGCTCGTAGGGAGCGTCGCCGGGAAGAATGACCTGCCCCGCGAAGAGTGCTTGGAACTCACTTAGAGCAGTTTTATCCAGCCTGGAATCGACGGTCATTGTCACTGGATGTGCCTTCCTTTCGCCCGGCGTTTCGACATTCTGGCATCGGACCTCGCTCTCATCCAAGTACCGCAATCGTCACGTTCCCCCCAATAGGGATTTTGCGGAATGGCTAAGTCTGCAAGGACACCCTGGGAACGCCCGACAAGCGATAACCCTGCGCTATCTCAGCGTGCGTCAGCGGCTCGACCTCGGCGATGGGAATTAGAACGTCGACCGCGGCAACGACGAGGCTGAAACCCGTTTCCCAGGGAGATGATCCGTGCTCGGCAAAGGGTGCCCCGGCCCCCGGGGTTGTCTCGCTGGTGACGTCGTTCAGTCGCCCCAGCCAGTGAAACGCGGCGGAAAGGCGATCCCAAGACTCGGCAGAAAGGCCTTGAGCAAACAACTCCCGATGTTGAATCCACTGGGCATCCGACAAAGCCCTCGTTCGCTCGGCTTCGGAAGCGAAATCCCAGGAGCCGGACTGGCCGATGGAGTTCAGTTTGTGCCCTGCGAGGAGAAGCTGTTCAACAAGTATTCGAGCGGCGACCCTCCGTGCCGCGGCCGACCGACGCTTCTCCTGAACGATCGTCACCCCGCCGGTAACGACACCTCCCAAAACGACGCCGAGCAGGGCAAAGAGTCCTTCCGTCATCGTCCAATTGTCTCCGGCCGCCCGGAGCAAGTCGAGAAATTTCTAGAGGAGGGCACTACGACATCGGGGTGTCGATGCGGGCTAGCTCGCCGAGAGCACCCAGGGCGCGTCGGGCCTGCCGGCGTCAAGAGCTCCTCCCGGAATGCACTCCGCGGAACGGTAGGAGGCCGGCATCCACGGATAGATGTCGCGCCAGTAGGCGATCGCAGGCTTGGCGGCGGCCTGTGGTGAAGCGCCGAGGAGCGCGGCCATCCCGGCGTCGAGCTGCATCGCCTTGCATTCGGTCTGGGCCTCGTCTCGCACACCCGTCACGTGGACCGTCTCGTGGCTGAGCACGTGCACCGCGATGATCTGGTCGCGCGTCGGGTGCTGCTTGTCGGAGCTCAGATAGTCCGAAAGGTCTTTGCATTGCTGTCGCTTGATGAGTGTCCATGTTTCGGGCTTTCCGTCTGCGCCAAAGACCACGTACCCGAGGTCGGCACCCACGTCGACGAAGGCTCCCCCGAAGCTCTGGCAACGAACCTCGACCGAGGTTCCGACCAACTCCGATGCTGCAGTCTCCAGACGGCGCTCGAGGCGGACTCGGAGAACCAAGGGGGCAAGAGCTGCGCAGCCGAGCGTTATCAGAACTACGACAGTGATGTAGGGGAATGGTCGAGGACGGCCGAGCGAGTCCGTTCGAGCCGACATCCAGCGGATGCCGGCGCCACCCGCGGCGACCAGCAACCCAAGGCCGATCCAGGCAAGCACTTCAGTTGCTCTTTGAGGAGTTCATCCTTGGGAGTATCGGCACCGGGTGCCGGGCTCATGAGAATTGGAAGGTCTATGGCGGGGCTCGGAGATAGCCGAGCATCCCTCCAGCAACCAAAATCTCTCGTTCGCGTCGCATCAGCGCGATCCGCAGAAGGATGTCCCGACCGGAATTGGTCAGACAGCTCACCGTCTCGGCCCCGCGCGCCACCGCGTCTCTCAGGTGCTCGATTCGCCATTCGTCCCCTACCACTACCGAATTGTGATCGTCCTCGTCTGCGAACAGCAGCGGCACGACTCCCTGAGCGATCAGATTCTGCTTGTGGATGCGGGCAAAGCTCTTGGCCACGATGGTCCGAATCCCAAGGTGCGACGCCGACAGTGCAGCCTGCTCGCGCGATGAGCCCTGACCGTAGTTGTGACCCGCCACGATGATCCCGCCGCCTTCATCGAGCGCACGACGATGGAACCCTGCATCGGTGCGCCGGAACATGAACTCCGCGCAAGCGGGGATGTTCGACCACAGCGCGATCCCCAGTGCCCCATCGGGGGCCATTTCTCCTGTCGACACGTCGTCTCCGAGCACGATGAGTACGCGCCCCCGCACATCGGAAGCAACCGGACGCGGGATGGGAGGCGGGACGATGTTCGGCCCCCTGTCGATCACGACCCTGGCGGCTTCGCCGGCATCCACCGGCTCGATTATGTGGCGGTCGACCACCTCGGGAGCATAGGTAGGTGGGTGCACGAAAGGTGCGGCGCCAAGGCGACGGGGATCCGTGATGACTCCACGCAGCGCTGTCGCAGCAGCAACTGAGGGCGAGCACAGATAAACGGCGTCGCCCTCCGTCCCACTTCGGCCCGGAAAGTTGCGATTGAAGGTGCGTACGGAAGGGACTCCGGCCGATGGAGCCTGGCCCACGCCGATGCACGGGCCGCATACTGCCTCCAACACGCGTGCGCCCGCTGCCACGAGTTCCCGGTAGACGCCCGAGCGCGCGGCGGCATCGAGGACCTGCCGCGACCCTGGGCTGATAGTCAGGTCGACGTCGGGATGCACGCGCTCCTCTCGCAGGACGGCCGCGACGAGCGCCAGATCCTCGTACGAAGAGTTGACCGACGATCCCACACACACCTGACCAACCGGAGTGCCTTCGAGCTCGGCCACGCTCACGACGTTGCCCGGTGAATGAGGCTTTGCGATGAGAGGTTCCAGCGAGGACAGATCGATCACCTCGGCCTCGTCGTACGTCGCGCCGTCAAGCGCCGACAGCTCAACAAAGTCCTCGTCTCGCTTCTGAACCGACAACCACTCGCGCGTCCGGTCGTCGCTTGGGAAAACACCTGCGGTGGCTCCCGTTTCGAGGACCATGTTGCAGATGGTCGCGCGCTCCATCACCGACAGAGTCGAAACACCCTCACCGACGAACTCGAACGCCTTGCCGCGGCCGCCGCGTGTTCCGTGGCGTCTTAACAGCTCCAAGACGACGTCCTTGGCCTCCACCCACTCGGGCAGAGAGCCGCGCAACTCCACCGCCACCACCGATGGGCAGGGGATCCAGAAACCATGACCGGCGAGAGCCACAGCGACATCGAGTCCGCCCGCACCGATCGCGAACATGCACACAGCCCCCGCCGTCGTGGTGTGTGAGTCAGCCCCGAGTAGAACCTGGCCGGGACGAGCAAAGCGTTCGAGGTGAATGCTGTGCGAAATCCCGTTGCCAGGCTTGGAGCACCTGATCCCGTAGCGCGATGAGAACGAACGCAGAAATCGGTGTTCGTCCGCGTTTAGCTGATCCACCTGCAGCACGTTGTGATCGACGTACATCACCGCGAGCGGAACCTTGACCCGCTCGACGCCGAGCGATTCGAACTGCATATAGGTCATGGAACCCGTGGCATCCTCGATCAGAACCTGATCCGGCCTCAGGTGAATCTCCTCGCCGGGTCTGAGCTCGCCGTCCACCAGGCTCTTCGACAGAAGCCTGTGGGTCAGGTTCACGGGGTTTCCGGTTCCGCGTTCCTCGAAGCTCGGGCGTCCACCTCTTTGTAGAGTCGTAGTCCGATTGGGTTCTCCATCTCCTCCGCGAGGTGGCCGATGAGCCCTGCCGTCCGAGCGAGCAACGCAAAGCCACGCGTCAGTGCAGGAGGAAACCCGAGGTCGGCGAGCACGGCACCGGCCGCGCCGGCGCCGTTGATGGGAAGCGCCTTGCCCGTCGCCTTCCGATGGGCTGCCGCGACGAACTCCAGCAATCTCAGGTTTGGTCCAGACAGCTTTAGCTCGTCGGCGAGCTCGTAGAAGCGCGGCGTACGAGGATCGGTCTCACGATGCACGGGATGGCCGAGGCCGGGAATCCGAACTCCGGCGTCCAGAGCTTCTTGGACAGCGGTCGTTGCGGTCGCCTCAAGCACAGAGTCAACCGACCGTTGGTCGGAGGGAATGCTCGAGAGGATTTCGTCCAGGAACCGGGCGGTGTCCTCGACGGGACCGAGGAACACGCTTCCACCTCCAAGCAACCCGGCGGCGATGGATCCCTGGATCGCTTCGGGAGCGCCCGTGTATGTGAGCCTCGCCGCCAGCGCAGTTGGGGTCAGCCCGTGGTCCGCGAGAGACACCAGTACCGCGTTGAAGAGGGTTGCTTCGGCCTCGGATGGCGCGCGCCCTGAGGCAAGCAGGAAAGCGAGTTCGGAGAACGACATCCGTCCCATGACGTCCGACGCGAGATCGCGGCCGCGCACCGTGATGGTTTCCGGAGTCGAGTGTCCGATCGACGTCGTGAGCCAATCCGCGTTCCCAGGGGAGTCCGATCCGGACTTCTCGCTCATGACTGCTCCGAGCGAGCGCGGGTTTCGAAATCCTTCTCCCGGTCATTGCGTTCTGTCGACAGCTCGTGCTTCGCAACTCGGCCGGTCGGGGTGTGAGGCAGTTCCTCGACGGCCTCGACATACCGAGGGACCTTGAAGGGGGCGAGTCGCTCCGAAGCGAAGTTACGCAACTCGTCGAGCGACACGCTCGCGCCGTCTTTGAGCACCACGAAAGCCTTTACCTCCTCTTCAGTCAGCTCGGACGGAACACCGATGACCGCTGCCTCAGTCACGTCGCGATGAGCTTCGAGCGCGGCCTCGACCTCGACCGGAGAGAGGTTCTCACCCCTTCGGCGGATGAGTTCCTTTCTGCGTCCCACGAAGGTGTAGGTGCTGTCATCGTTCACTCGGACGACATCGCCGGTTCGCAACCAACCATTCGCTAGAACCCTGTTCGTTTCCTCTGGCATTCCGTAGTAGCCAACCATGGTCGCCGGGTTCTGCAACTCGAGCTCTCCCGTGGCTCCGACGCCAACCTCTTTGCCGTCCTCGATGACGCGCGCGCGGTTTATCTCGCCCATCGTTGGATGCTGACGCGGGCTGCCGAGGGTCTCGAAGGGCCGGGTTCCCTTTCTCCAGATCAGGGCGTAGGGAGTTTCCGAGAGCGCGTATCCGCACACGACCTCGAGTCCAAAGCGTCGCTCGATGGCGAGTTGCCGCTCCTTGGCCGGCGATGGTCCCGTGTAGCAGCGTCGCAGCGGATTGTCGGCATCGTCGTCCCGTTCCGGCTGTCGCATCAGGATCTCGATCATCGCTCCGATGGCATTGAACTCGGTCGCGCCGTATCGACGAGCCGCGTCGATGAAACCGCTGCCGGAAAAGCGAGGGAGCAGTACGAAGGAGGCGCGCGCTGCGACCGAGCCCAGCATCGAGTAAGCCGGAGCATTGATGTGGAACAGCGGCAACGATGTCATCAAGCGATCCGATTCGTTCAGCCCCATCCAGAAGGGAAACCCAACCCCCGCCATCGCGTACGCGCGCTGAGTTTGCATCACCAACTTGGAGCGACCAGTGGTGCCGGACGTCGGAATGAATACCGCAACATCCTCGGGCCGAGCGGAGTTCGCGACCCGGGCCGCGGGGGCCGCTGCGAGGTCACCGGCGAGCACCAGGGGGGTATCGGAAGTGTGCTCTTCGATCGAGCCTCTCAGTTCCGGGTCGCTAACGATGACGTGCGGCTTCACCTGATCGATGAAGCCCTCGAGCTCTTCCCTGCTGTTCGCGGGGTTGATCGCGGCGATGGTCGCGCCCAAACGCACGGTCGCCAGCCAGGTGAAGAGATACTCGGGTGAGTTGCGAGCGGTCGCGAGCACTCGCTTGCCGCGACCGGCCCCCAATTGCTCGAGAGCGTAGGCCGCGGCGGTTATGCGTTCGTAAGCCTGCTCGTATGTCCAGGTCGAGTCTTCGAAGAACAGCCACTCCTTGTCGGGTGACTCTTCGACTGCCGCTTCGAAGAGACTCGGTATTGTCTGCGGTGCTCCCGACCTGTCGTCAAACGGCGCGCTCAACGGTCGCTTGTTCCGACGGTCTCGCGCTGCGCCACCCAGTCGTGCGCCCAATTCTCGAGTTCGGTGATTACCGACTCCAGCGCTCGCCCCTTCGCGGTCAGCTCGTAGCTCACACCGACCGGCTGTGTCGCTTCGACACTGCGCGTGATCAACCCCTCGGACTCGAGTTCCTTAAGTCGAAGCGAAAGCGAGCGGTCCGAGATCTCAACGATGTGCGCCGATATCTCCGAGAATCGCCGAGGGTTGTACATGATTGCGCGCAGGATGGTGCCGCTCCACCTCTTGCCCACCAGCTCGATCGCTTTTTGAAAGTGTGGGCAGAAGTCCTTGTCTGGACTGGTGGCCATGTCTAACTCTGTGACTCGGCTCGGGGATCCGGCAACGGTGTCAAGACATCGGCCAGCTTGTCTCGCAGATGCTCGTAGTCCGGAGGTAGGGCGAGACGCTCACCGAGCGACTCGATTGGCTCGTCGACAGCGAACCCTGGGCCAAGAGTTGCGATCTCGAATAGGACACCGGATGGCTCGCGGAAGTAGATGGACTTGAAGTAGTAGCGATCGATGATCGGGGTTACTTCGGCACCGGCCTCGCCGATCCGCTTGTGCCACGCCGCGTGCTCGTCCATCGGCGTCGCCCACGCAACGTGGTGCACGGTCCCGGCTCCACTCAGGCCGGGCTGATCCGGCGCTTCGTCGTAGAAGTACAAGCCCCCGCGCTGTTCGCCGCGGGCGATCCAGGAGGAGTCCGACTCCGGGTCAAAGTTCATCGTGGACTCCAGGAAGTCTTTGCTCGCGGCGGGGTCGGCCGTGTAAACACGCACTCCATCGAAGCCCTGCAGAGCGAACTCCTGTGGGATCTCCGGGTGCCGCGCGCTAAGCGGCTCGTCGGTCGTGGCAACCACGGCGAGCTCGAGACCAAGTCCCTCGGGGTCGTCGAAGCGGAGCCTGTCACCATCGCGCTCGGTTGTGACTCCATGGTCGGCGAGGCGAGCAGCCCAGAAATCGAGCGCCTCGGTCGAACCCACCCTCCAGGTGATGCGGTGAACCATGCCCGCCCCCGCGCGCCCACGCGCCGCCCTCGGGTACTCGAAGAACGTGATGTCGGAACCCGCTCCGCCCTCCTCGTCCGCGTAGAAGAGGTGGTAAACGGTCGGGTCGTCCTGATTGACTGACTTCTTCACGAGACGGAGTCCGAGAGTGTCCGTATAGAACCTCACGTTCTGAGGAGCGTCGCCTGTGATTGCCGTGATGTGGTGAATTCCCTCCAGCTTCATGCTTCCTCCTCGATGCGTCTCATTGTTGAGCTCCTCACCTAACTAACCACTTGTAAGTAACTATAACCAGTGTCACAATCGCGGCCGAAGAACGTCCGAGCGCCGAGCTCCAAGGGGGAAGAAGTATGTCGATCGCCGAGCAGGACAGCTCACAGGCTCAGTGGGACGCAACCAATTTCGCGGCCAAGGACAACCTGCTGCGGATCGTGCGCGAGGAGGCCGAGGGTTTCTTCGCCCTGGCCGAGAAGCCCGAGAACTGCGACTCTCCCACCCCCGCGGGTCACTGGCGAGTGAAGAACATCGTGGCTCACATCGCCGACACCACCGAGGGATATCTGGAGCGCTTCGAGACCACACGGGGCGGTACGACCGCGGAGGCTCTGGCTCCCCTCACCGAGATGGCCGTGACCGCCGACAAGCGGGCGCAAGCACTCAGCGAGATTCCGCAGGACGAACTGGTTGCTCGTTTGCGCGACGATTTCGGCCGCGCGATGAAGGTGTTCGAAGAGGTGGACGGGCAAGACTGGAGCAACTTCCTCATCACACACGCGTACATGGGTCCAGTGCCGGCGTTCTTCTACCCCATCGGTCAATTGATGGACTACGGCGTGCATAGCTGGGACTTGCGCGAGGGCACCGGCATGCCTCACTTCATGAGCGCGGATGCCGCCGACATGCTCGTACCGTTCATGTTCGTGTTGTGGCAGGCGACCACCGACGCCACGAGGCTCGGAGGCGAGACGCTCGAGGTTGGCGTGCGCGTCTCGGGACGAAACGCTGGTACGTATCGGGTCACGGCGTCTGCCGACGGAATGACCTACGAGCCCGGCTCTGGCGACGACCTGCCCGTGCTCATCGACTTCGACCCCGCCAGTCTGGTGCTCACCGCTTTCGGTCGCACAAGCTCTGGGACTCCGTATGGCGATCTCGAGGCGGCCCGTAAGTTCGCAGGTTTGTTCTTCAGGATCTAGCCCGCGGGTTCCCGGCTTTCTGAGAGATAGAAGCGCACCGACCGAATAACTCGTTCGAGTTCCTGATCCAGGCGAGGCTCGGAGCCGCGCTCGAGGAATCCGGCGATGACGAAGTTGTCAGTGGGTCCGGAGACGACGACCCCCTCGAAGTCCAAGCGCGCGCCCCTGCGGTTGCGCGCGCTACCCGCAACCGAACGAGCGGGGCAACCATCGAGTACGAGCAGCTCCTCGCTGGTGAAGTCCAGGTCCCTGTACGACCGGTGAAGGCTCGCTCGCAGGTCCAGTAGTGCTTCCAACAGGTCGCCCGGCCGTGCGCGGCCCACTGAGAGCGTTGCCCGGCCGTTCTTCTTGCTGAGCGTTACGACACTGCCCTCTGCCCGGCTCGCCCACGTGGGCGGAACCTTTACGGCAAAACGCTTTGCGTCGTCAAAGCGCACGTTGGAGGTCGTGCCGGATAGCGCTGCTTCTCCACATTCGGCCGTGTTGTCGAAGCGTGACTCAACCCCATCCCTGATCACGGGATCGTCTTCGGCGCGTTCGTCGAAGAACCACACGAGAATCGCAACCTCCATGACCAACGCTCCCACGATCAAAGCGGCGAAGAGCATGTTCTGGCGTGTGAGAGTCATTAACTAAACTGTGCGCAACCGCATTCGCCCACTCAAGACAAATGCGATTCCCGCGCCCAACAGCCCGAAGGCCAAAATGAGCCAGGTCAGAATCTGGGCACCTGTAATCGACAGACCCGAACCGTTTTCCTCTACCTCGGTCGCCGGGGCGACTATTTGAGTGCCCTTCACCTCGGCCGGTTCGATGGTGTTACCCGCGGCCGCCACCTGCTCGGTGTCGCGCGCGGGTTCGGTTCGGCTGGCACCTCCAGAGGCCTTTCTCGATCCTCGCGACGCGCTTGTAGCCTCGGTCTTGGTTGCGGTCGCACCGGTCGCGGGGCGTTCTACCTCCGATGGGCCGGCGCCAGGCAGGTTCCCGATCGGAGACTGAGGGTTGGGCTTGTCACCCGAGGGCACCGTCGGATTCTTGGCGACATCGGTCACGTCCTTGACGATCGTGTCGACTGCCTTCCCGACCTCCTTGGTGACGTCCTCCACCGGTTTTTTGATGGGGTCGGTGACGGGGGGCAGTGCCTTCTCGAGAGGTTCTTTGATCTTGTCGACGGGTTTCGTGACCTCGTCGACCACGTCCTTCAATGGCCCGGTGAGCCCGGACAGTGTCTCGGCGGCCGCCGCTCCAGAGGACGTCCAGAAAAGGAACAGAAAGGAACAAACCAGGACGACCTTCTTCATGAGAACCCCCCGTATGTTGCTATGTGACTTAGTAGTTCGCCCGATACCCAGTTCTTCCCTGCCTACCAGTCGGTTTTCCTCAGGAAGGCCAAGGGCTCTCCTAACCTAGGTTCGGGTCATCCTTTTGAGCTCCTGGCCCTCGCGCCACAATTGGATGACGAGGTGGTCGGCCGGTTCACCGACACAGGTGGTGACGACTTCCTCGATGTCGACGCGGAAGAGATGAGATCCGTCCGGTACCGCCCCGAAGCTTTTCAGGGTGTCTTTGTCGGTGACCTCGTCGGCCCGCCCGCTGATCTTTGCGTCACCCGGCCACGCGCTCGGATCGTCGTCGTCGGGATCGACAGTTGCCTTGTGCAGGGCCATGCGCCCATCACGCTGGAGATCGCGCGCCTTCAGCGAAGCGGGCATCATCCCGAGCCACAGGTCGCCGTTCTTGAAGGTCGCCTCGATCCCGCTGATCCGGGGAGCCCCGTTGATGCGAAGGGTCGCGAGGGTCTTGTGGCGATGAGCATCGAAGAGATCGCGAGCCCCTTGTGCGAACTCCGGAGCCGTCCTAGCCACTTCTTCCCAGCGCGCCAAGCCTCACCTCCAACAACGGCGGTCTCCGGAACGATATCGGGTCAACATTTTTTCGGTCGGACCACACAGAACTGTCCCTGGCTAGTCCGATAAG
>Ga0190265_10003899_pt1 | contig 10260 bp, 8 predicted proteins | sample Popmic124T_FD_133135 | JGI IMG/M metagenome (GOLD analysis project Ga0190265, IMG submission 133135) | Populus adjacent soil microbial communities from riparian zone of Indian Creek, Utah, USA - 124 T | ecosystem: Environmental > Terrestrial > Soil > Riparian zone | place: USA: Utah | collected...
CGCAAAGCCAAACGGGCGGCTCCAAAGGCGACTCCGCCTCCGCCTCCAGCCAGCGTCCCGGCCGAGGACACGACGACGCGCGGGTACGCACCGGAGCAGTCGCCCGTCGCCGATACCGCTCAGACTCCGCTTCGAGACAGTGCAGCGGTTCCAACCCCGAAACCGACGCCGGCGCCGGACACCATAGCCGCCCGGACCCCTGACACCACTTCCTCGACTGACACCGCACGGTCGGTTGCGCGCGACACATCGTCTCCGTCGCCTAGCCCCGTCGCGACCAGCACCGCCGTCGGGGCCCGGACACTTCCCATCGGTACCGAGATTCATGCGGCGTTGGACGATTCGATCAATTCCCGCACCGACTCAGCGGGCCGAGGAGTCACAGCCGTGGTCATGGAGAATGTGACTGGTTCGGACGGCAAGACGCTGATCCCTGCCGGAGCCCCGGTCCAGTTCACCGTCACCAGGCTCAGTGCGGCCAAGTCCAAGACCGCGGAGGGGAGACTGGTACTGCAGGTGGAAACCATCGGCATCGGTGGCCAGCAGCAGCGGGTGGCTGCAGATGTTCAGCCGGTTCCCCATGAGCTTCGGGGCCGGGGAGTCGGAACCAGCGAAGCAGCCAAGGTTGGAGTCGGCGCCGCCGGCGGCGCCGTGCTGGGCCGCGTGCTGGGCGGGAACAGCAAGGGTGCGGTGATCGGAGGCGTGGTCGGCGCCGCAGGAGGCGCGGTAGTGGCCTCACAGACTGCATCGCGGGACGTGGTGGTCAAGGCCAAGACGCCGGTGACGTTCGTGCTCACGGAGCCATTAGTGGCCCCATAGATCGGCTGGAGAGTCTGTCACCCTGAGCCCTTCGCTCGCTCAGGGTAAACTCCGCGAAGGGGCCGAACCGTCGGAGCCCACCTTGTGCGTCTCGTGCGCCACCCGAATCGCCCCTGGTTCCGGCTCGATCCCCTCGCCGCGCTTCTCGGCCCAGGTCTCGGTAAACTCGGCGCCGAACAGCACGATGATCGCAGAGTAATAGATCCAGAGCAGCAGTACGATCAGGGATCCCGCGGCGCCATATGCCTCACCCGGGTTGCTGTGTCCGATGTAGAGACCGATCAGATACTTGCCCCCGACAAAGAGGATGCCGGTGACGAAGCCGCCGACCAAAGCGCTCTTCCAGGCGACCTTGGCATCCGGCATTACCTTGAACATCGCGGAAAAGAGGAGGCTGATTACCGCGAACGAGGCCACGATGTTGACCACCTGCAGCAAGCCCTCTGAGGGCCCCGAGGGCAAGAGGCTTGAGACCTGGTCGCCTATGGCCGAGAGCAGACTGCTGATCACCAGCGATACCAGCAGCAGAAATGCGATCGAGAGCAGCATGCCGAGGGAGAAGAGCCGCTTCGTGAGGAAGTTCTTGATTCCCCCCTGATCCGGGTCGGGCGCGACGTTCCAGGCTCGATTGAGGGCCGCCTGGAGCTGCCCCATGGCACCGGTGGCGCCAAAGATGATCACCACGATTCCGACGATGGTGGGAATCAGCCCGCCGCCTGGCTTTTCCGTCTCCCGAAGAATGTTCCGGACCTCGCCGCCCGCGCTGGGACCCATGAGGGACTCGAGCTGAGACTCCAGGCCTCCGCGAACATCGTTGGGGTCCATGACGGAGCTGACCACCAGCATCAGCAGCATCAGGACGGCAGGAAGGGAGAACACTGTATAGTAGGAAAGCGCTGCCGCGGATGTCATGCAGTCGTCTTCCAGGAAGTCCTTGAAGCTCTGGGTGAAGATGCCGACCAGCCCTGCCCTTGAATCGACCATCGTGGTTCCTGCCTGTTGACGTGACCTGAGAGTGCTCCCTGCGACGGGAGCAAGATGAACAGGTCGGGGGACCCGGGTAAGTGAGCCGAGTCACGGGCGGGCGGGCTCGTGACTCTAGACTCTAGACCGACCATGACATCCTCCCCGGAATCCAGCTATTTTTGATCGATGTCGCTCTCCGCCTTCCACCCCGTTGTCGCCCGCTGGTTCACGCAGAAGTTCGGCGAGCCCACCCCCCCGCAGCGCCTTGGCTGGGAAGCCATCCGGCAGGGTCGGGACACGCTGATTGCTGCCCCAACCGGCTCAGGAAAGACCCTGGCCGCCTTCCTCGAGGAGCTGGATCGCCTCTTCCGCGAGGGGCTGGAGGCCCCGCTGCCGGACGAGACCCGGGTGGTCTATGTCTCGCCGCTCAAGGCGCTGAGCGCCGACATCCATCTCAACCTGGCAGAGCCGCGGCGAGAGATCCGCAAGCTGGCCGAGGAGATGGGGCTCGAGGCGCCCCGGATCACGGCCGCCATCCGGTCGGGCGATACGCCGCAGAGCGAGCGCGCGGCGATGCTTCGGAAGCCACCGCACATCCTGGTCACCACCCCCGAGTCGCTCTACCTCATGCTCACCGCGCAACGCAGCCGGGAGATGCTCCGCACCGTCCGGACCGTCATCGTGGACGAGATCCACGCGGTGCTGGAATCCCGCCGCGGGGCTCACCTGGCGCTGAGCCTGGAGCGGCTGGCCCACGTGGCGCAACAGCCGGTGCAGCGGATCGGCCTCTCGGCGACGATGGAGCCGATCGAGGAAGTGGGACGCTGGCTCGTCGGGAGCGGCGACCCCGCTGCCCCGCTGGGCCGCCACCCCGCTGTCATCAACGAGGGCCACCGCCGCACCCTGGACCTCGCGCTCGAGCTCCCCGGCTCCCCGCTGGAGGCCGTGATGGCGGGCGAGGTCTGGAATGAGATCTACGACCGGCTGGCAGAGCTGATCAACGCACACAAGACAACGCTGGTCTTCGTGAATACCCGGCGGCTCGCGGAGCGGGTGTCTCGCCATCTGGCTGAGCGCCTCGGCGAGGATGCGGTGACGGCGCACCATGGCAGCTTGTCCAAGGAAACCAGGCTGGACGCCGAGACGCGCCTCAAGACCGGGAAGCTCAAGGCACTGGTGGCTACGGCCTCGCTGGAGCTGGGCATCGACATCGGCCACGTGGATCTCGTCACCCAGCTGGGCACGCCGCGGCGGATCTCCACTTTCCTTCAGCGAGTTGGCCGCTCGGGGCACACCGTGCACGGCACGCCCAAGGGACGGCTCTTTCCCCTTACCCGCGACGAGCTGGTAGAGTGCACCGCACTCATCCGATCGGTAAGGCGGGGAGAGCTCGACCGGTTGATCATCCGCGATAAGCCGCTGGACGTGCTGGCCCAGCAGATCGTGGCGGAATCCGCGGGGGAAGACTGGGACGTGGAGGCGATGTTCCAGCTGGTCCAGCAGGCGTATCCCTACCGTGATCTGGAGCGGTCCGAGTTCGACAATGTGATCCAGATGCTCACTCAGGGCTTCTCCACCCGCCGGGGACGGCGGGGTGCGCTGATTCACCACGATACGGTCAACGGCAGAATCCGTGGCCGCCGCGGAGCCCGCATGCTGGCGATCACCTCCGGCGGCGCCATTCCAGACAACGCCGATTTCCGGGTGATCCTCGAGCCGGACAGCACCTTCATCGGCACGGTGAACGAGGACTTTGCGGTCGAGAGTCTCCAGGGCGACATCTTCCAGCTCGGCAACCTCTCCTGGCGAATCCTGCGGGTGCAGCAGGGGACCGTTCGGGTCGAGAACGCCCACGGCCAACCGCCCAGCATTCCATTCTGGCTCGGGGAAGCCCCGGCGCGGAGCAACGAGCTGTCCGCCGCGGTGGCAGAGCTTCGGGGCGATGTAGAGAAGCGGCTCGGTGACCGGGAGCAGGCCACTCAATGGATCGCATCGGTTCTAGCTGGCGACACAGCAAGGGACTGTCATCCTGACGCTGAGCGAGGCGAAGCGGAAGGATCCAACCAGCATGCTTCGGGAAGTTATGCTGCTGCTCATCAACTGGTGGAGTACCTCGGCGAGTCCAAACGCCTGCTGGGGACGCTTCCCACGCAGCAAACCATCGTCGCCGAGCGCTTCTTCGACGAGGCTGGCGGCATGCAGCTCGTCATTCACTCGCCCTTCGGGAGCCGGGTGAATCGGGCCTGGGGCCTGGCGCTCCGGAAGCGGTTCTGCCGCCAGTTCAACTTCGAGCTGCAAGCCGCGGCTACCGAGGATGCGCTGCTCCTCTCGCTGGGGCCGCAACACTCGTTCCCGCTCGACACGGTCTTCAAATTTCTGCATCCGGACACGGTGGAAGAGATCCTGGTCCAGGCACTGCTCGACGCTCCGATGTTCGGCACTCATTGGCGCTGGAACGCCACCATCGCCCTGGCCATCGCTCGCAGCCGAGGCGGTCGCAAGACACCGCCCCAGATCCAGCGGATGCAGGCGGAGGATCTCCTCGCCGCCGCCTTCCCCGACGCGGCCGCGTGCCTGGAGAACATCCCGGGCGACCGGGAGATCCCGGATCACCCGCTGGTGCGGCAGACAATCGACGACTGTGTCCACGAGCTGATGGATCTCCACCTGCTCACCGCGCTGCTCCGGCGGATTCATGCGGGAGAGATCAACTACGTCGCGCGGGACCTGCCCGAGCCTTCGCCGCTGTCGCACGAGATCCTGAACGCGCGGCCGTATGCATTTCTCGACGACGCTCCCGCGGAAGAGCGCCGGACGCTGGCGGTCTACACTCGCCGCGCCTTCGAGCCCTCCTCGGCCGACGATCTCGGCGCGCTGGACCTGGCCGCCATCGAGCGGGTGCGGGACGAGGCCTGGCCCGATGTGCGTGACGCCGATGAGCTGCACGACGCCCTCCTGACCTCGGGCTTCCTGACCGAAATCGAGGGGCTCTCGGGCCGTGAAGGACAGCCGTGGACGGGATTCTGGCGCGAGCTGGTGGAGGCGGGTCGCGGGGTTCGGATCGATCTGGGCGACGGCCTGGTGGTGTGGTCGGCGATCGAGCGGGCTGCGGAGGTGAAGGCGACTCAGCAGGGCAGCGGGGATGCAGTTCGGGAGCTCCTCCGGGGACGACTGGGAATCGTCGGCCCTACAACAGCAGCGCAGCTTGCAGCGACACTCAACCTCACGGAGTCCGACGCCGACATCGCATTGGCGGCACTCGAGGCGGAGGGTGTGGTGCTCCGCGGCGGGTTTACCCCCGAAACCGACACGCTCGAGTGGTGCGACCGCCGGCTGCTGGCCCGGATTCATCGCTATACCCTGCATCGGCTCCGCGCCGAGATCGAGCCGGTGAGTGCGGCGGACTTCATGCGATTCCTATTCGCCTGGCAGCGGGTCGAGCCGGATCAGCGGGCGGCAGGTCTCGAGGGACTCGCCATCGTCATGGCGCAGCTGGATGGGTTCGAGCTTCCCGCCGCGGCTTGGGAGAGTGACGTGCTCGCGGCCCGGGTCACCGAGTACGACCCGATGCTGCTGGACACGCTATGCACGATGGGACGGGTGGCGTGGGGGAGGAAGGGCGGTCAGGCGGACGGGCCGGGTACCCGCGCAGCGGGTGGGGGCGGTCCGATTCGATCCACCCCGATCGCGCTGTTCCTTCGGGAGCACGCTGATCAATGGCTGGCCGGAAGGAACGGCGGAGACTATGAGCTGTCGAGTTACGCGGGGCTCGTGAGAGAGACCCTTCAGCAACGCGGCGCCTCGTTCTTCCATGAGCTGACGGCGATGACCGGACTCCTGCCGACTCAGGTCGAGCAAGGTCTGGCGGAGCTGGCGGGACTGGGGCTGGTCACCTCCGACAGCTTTGCGGGGCTCAGGGCTCTGATCACCCCATCGAGCAAGCGTAAGCCGCTGAGTGGGGCCAAACGGCGGTATCGCACCGCACCAGTGGGGATCGAGACTGCTGGACGGTGGTCGCTGCTTGGGGGGCAGGCGGACGGGCGGACGGGCGGACAGGCGGTCGAGCTGTTTGCCCGGACCCTCCTCCGTCGCTACGGAATCGTCTTCAAGCGCCTTCTGGCCCGCGAGACCGGAGCACCGCCATGGCGCGAACTGCTCATGGTCTACCGCCGGCTCGAGGCCAGAGGCGAGATCCGGGGTGGCCGCTTCGTGACCGGCATGTCGGGCGAGCAGTTCGCCCTGCCCGATGCGGTCGGGCAGCTGCGCGCGGTCCGCCGGATCGAGGGCGGCGGCGCCCTGGTCGCGGTCGGGGCGGCGGACCCGCTCAATCTCACCGGAATCATTACGCCGGGAGAACGAGTTACCGGTGTGACTCGGAACCGGGTCCTATACCGCGACGGCGTCCCGGTCCTGGCGCTGGAGGGCGGAGAGGCGAAGCCGATTGGATCGGATCAGCCGCCTACGCCGGAGATGATCCAGGCGCTGGTACGGAGATCGATCAGCCCGGCACTTCGCGCCCGGTTAGGCATCTCTGGAGCGGCAGCGACTTCGGTACCGTTGGAGCGGAGGCCGGGACGGAGGCGCAGGCAGCAGAAGAGCTTGGAGTCAAGGCCAGTGTCAGGGTGACAACTAACCTTGACCCTGCCCTTTTCCGGGCTTAGATCCACAGATGAGCATCCACTGGCTCTACGGCTTCAGCGACCTGGCCCTGCTACTGATGCGGCTCATGGTCGGACTGGTGTTCGTCTCCAGCGGCTGGAACCACGCCAAGGACCCGGTCGAGCGGGGCAAGAGCATCGGAATGAGCCCCGGCTTTGCCCGTTTCCTTGGCCTGGCCGAGCTTGCAGGTGGGCTCGGTGTGGCGCTGGGGGTTTTGCCCCAGCTTGCCGCCCTTGGGCTGATTCTCATCATGTTTGGCGCCATCCAGAAGAAAATTGCCGTCTGGCACACCGGCTTCTGGGGCAAACACAGTAACGGCTGGCACTACGACCTCCTCTTCGTCGTCATGTGTCTGGTGATCGCGACGACGGGCGGGGGCCGGTACGTACTGGCGAGCTAAAAATCACGCGGAGAACTAGATGACCAGCACGACAGCAACGTGGGAGCTCCCACAGATGTTATTGGCCGAGCTGGAGCAGGAGGCGCAGGCTACGCGCCGGGTGCTGCAGCGAGTTCCGGACGATAAGCTCTCCTGGAGACCTCACCCCCGGTCCTCCTCGCTGGGACAGCTGGCATTGCATGTGGCCATCATACCGAGCCTGGGTCTGCATGTCCTCGGGCCCGATGTGCTGGAGGCGCCGGAATTCGCACAACCGGAGCCTCGCACAGGGGCCGAGCTGCTCCCCGCCCTGGAAGAGAGCCTCGCCTCGGCTCGCCAGTTCCTCTCCGAGCTGACACCGGAGCGGGCTCAATGCACCTGGAAGCTGGTACGCGGCGGGCGGGAGCTCATGGCCGCGCCCCGCATGGCCATGGTCCGGACGTTGATGTTCAATCACTTGTACCACCACCGTGGTTCACTGGTGGTTTATCTCAGGCTGCTGGACGTGCCGTTGCCGTCGGTGTATGGGCCCAGCGCGGACGAAAAGCCGTTCGGGTAGCCTCATCCCACTTTCGGAGGTCTCCAATGCGACACCTCACCATTACCGTCGTCGGCGTCATGCTCACCACCCTGCTCGGCTGCGGCGGCAAGAAGAGCAGCGAAACCGGTGGCGTGAGCGACACCTCGATCAGCGTCACCACGCCACCCGCCCCCGAGACACCGGTCGAAGCGCGTGACTTCTCCTTCGATGAGCGTGAGGGTTTCTCCCAGTCGATTCGGAGCCAGCTCGCCGAGCTCGACGCGCAGATCGAGCAGCTTGCGGCTGAGGCCAAGTCGAAGGGTGGCGCGGTGAGCGACCGGGCGCTGGAGCGGATCCGGGCGGCTCGCAAGACGGCGGATCGCAGCCTGAGCGGGATCGCCAGCGCAACGGCCGACAACTGGGAAGCGGTCAAGACCAAGACCAACCAGTCGGTCGAGAATCTCGCTGAGGCGGTCGAGGGAGCGATGCCGAAGTGATGCGATCTATTATCACCGCTGTCATTGTTGCGGCCGCCCTGGCACCCGCTGCTCAGCTCGCGGCCCAGGTTCCTATCAACGAATGGCCCGTTCCCTACGCCGACTCCCGTCCGCGCGACCCGTATGTGGATAGCCAGAACCGAGTCTGGTTCGTGGGACAGGTGGGGAACTACATCGCCTATCTCGACCCGGCCACCGGCAAGTTCCGCCGCTACGAGATCGAGGACGGCGCCCTGCCCCACAACCTCATCGTCGACCAGAAGGACATGGTCTGGTATGCGGGCAACGGCAACGGCCACATCGGGAAGCTCGACCCGGCTACCGGCAAGGTCACCCGGTACCCCATGCCTCCAGACGTCCGCGATCCGCACACCCTGGTCTTCGACGGCAAGGGCGATATCTGGTTCACGGTGCAGCAGTCCAATTATGTGGGCCGGCTCCGCACCGCCACCGGAAAGATCGATGTGATCAAGGTACCCTCCGGTGGCGCGCGTCCGTACGGAATCGAGGTGGACTCTAAAGGGCGGCCCTGGTTCAACGAGTTCGGCAACGAGAAGCTCGCCACGGTGGACCCGGCAACGCTCAAGATCACCGAGTACTCGATGCCGAACGAGCGCTCCCGCGGCCGCCGCATCGCGATCACCTCGGATGACCGGATCTGGTATGTGGACTATAGCCGCGGCTATCTCGGTCGATTCGATCCGGCGTCGAAGCAGTTCAAGGAGTGGGCCCTGCCGGGTGGCACGAGCGCATTGCCCTACGCAATGGAGGTGGACGACAAGGACCGGCTCTGGGTGGTGGAAACCGGGTCGCAGCCCAACCGGATGGTGGGGTTCGACCCCAAGACGGAGAAGTTCTTCGGGATCACACCGATCCCGAGCGGCGGGGGCACCGTGCGGCACATGATGTTCGACAAGCGCAGCGGCCAGATCTGGTTCGGGACCGACAACAACACGATCGGGCGTGCAGTGGTAACCGGAGCGAATGCACCACCTTCATCCTGAGAAGCGGGTCGACGCCTCTTGGCTCATAGAGGCGTCGGTCAACTCCGGTGCATTGAGCCTTCTCGACCCCAGTTGCAGCGTATCTGCCACCGGTAACTCCTCTCCCGCAATCCCCAAATCCCTGAACCGGCGAGCCGACACCAGCACCCGACCCTCCAGCGAGCCTATCGCGTCGTTGTAGCTCTCCACCGCTCGCACCAGCCCCTTCCGCATGTCCTCGAAATGCTCGGCCATGCTGCCCAACCGCTCGTACAGCTCGCGACCCAGCTTGCTGATCTCCTGGGCGTTCCGAGCGATGCTCTCCTGCCGCCAGCCGTAGGCGACGGAACGGAGCAGGGCGATCAGTGTGGTGGGACTGGCCGGGATCACCTGCTCTCCCACACCGAACTCGATGAGCGACGGATCGTGCTGGCAGGCTGCGCTGAAGAAGGTCTCGCCCGGGAGGAACATCACTACGAAGTCGGGCGCCGGCTGGAACTGGTTCCAGTAGGCCTTGCCACCCAGCTTCACCATGTGGTCGCGGACCTGGCGGGCGTGCTTCTTGAGGAGGAGGTCGCGGGCGCCGTCCTCGCAGGTGTCGTCCGACGCATCGAGGTAAGCGGCGAGGGGCGCCTTCGCGTCCACCACGATGGTCTTGTCGCCCGGTAGCCGGATGATCAGATCGGGCTGCAGCCGCCCATCCTCAGACTCGACCCTGCCCTGCTCCACGAAGTCACAATAGGCGACCATGCCGGCCATCTCGACCACCCGGCGGAGCTGAATCTCGCCCCAGCGGCCCCGCACCTGCGGCGCCCGCAGCGCCTTGACCAGGTTTCCGGTCTCGGCCTGAAGCGCGCGCTGGCTTTGTGCCATCGATTTCACCTGCTCTACCAGTCCCGAGTAGCTCGCGATACGATCCTTCTCCACTTCGTGGAGCTTGCCGTCCACCCGACTCAGCGCCTCGTGGATGGGACGAACCAGATCGTCCACCGCCTTCTGACGCTTCTCGAGGTCGGATGAGGCCGACTGCTGAAACTCGCCCAGCTTGGTCTGGGCCAGCGCCAGGAAGGACTGGTTGTTCTGCCGCAGCGCCTCGGCTGAGAGGGACGCGAAGGTGTCACGGGCGACCCGGGTGAGCGAGACAAGCCAAACGATCAAGCCACCGGTGGCGGCTCCAAGGACGATGCCCAGCAGGAGCATGGAGACGTTCATGAATTTTCCGGGAAGCGGGAGGGGGTACTTGGAAGATAAGGCCGCCCGGGCCTGTCGCGCGCCCGTAAATCTGGAGCTAGCTTAGCGGGCGACGGTCTCACCCATCCAGTCACCTGGAGGCACCATGGTCAGCCTCGGTTCGCTCTGGCTCCCCATCCTGGTCTCGGCCGTACTGGTCTTCGTGGTCAGCGCCATCATCCACATGGTGCTCAAGTATCACAACTC
>Ga0190265_10003900_pt1 | contig 10259 bp, 7 predicted proteins | sample Popmic124T_FD_133135 | JGI IMG/M metagenome (GOLD analysis project Ga0190265, IMG submission 133135) | Populus adjacent soil microbial communities from riparian zone of Indian Creek, Utah, USA - 124 T | ecosystem: Environmental > Terrestrial > Soil > Riparian zone | place: USA: Utah | collected...
CGTCTCCAGACGGAGCAGCTCCGACATCCCCAGCTGGCGGGCGTCGATCGCACGTCGGGCCTGCATCAGCTCGAGCTCCGCCGCCCGCTGGCGACCGCCCGATCCCATCTCGGCGAACGCCGTGCGGGCTTGCTCAGCCGCTTCCGCGGCGCCGGTTGCGTCGCCGTCGAGTCGCGCCGCTTGGGCGCGCAGCAGCCACGCCTCGGCGGCGGTCGCCCGATCACCCTCGGCGCCGAGTCGCCGCAAGGCCTCGTCCGCCAGATCGAGGGCGTCCGCTGTGAGACCGGCGGACAGCAGCACCTCGGCCCTCGAGACCAGCGGCAGGGATGCATCATGGCCGAGCCGCAGGAACGCCTGGCAGTTCTCGTCGAGGATCGTCAGCGCCTGCGGGAGCTGACCGAGGTTGGCCGCCGTCCAGCCCAAGTTGTGACGCACCTGCAGGGCCATGAACTCGAGCCCTGCCTCCGAGAACAGGTTGTACGCCTCATCGAAGTCGTCGACCGCCTGGCGCAGCTCGCCGCGACGCACGCGGATCGCACCTCGATTCATCAACACGCGTGCCAGATCGATCGTGGCTCCCCGCTCGCGGAGGCGGGGGATCGCCTCGGCGAACATCTCGAGCGCATCGTCGATGCGTCCCGACCGGGAGTACAACGAGGCACGTTGGAGGCGACCCGCGTCGCGCTGCGGATCCGAGCCGAGCCGTTCGACATCGTCGAGGTGGGCGAACGCGGCTGTCATCGTCGAACCGAGGGCGAGCACTCCGGCGAGCGCCAGATGGGCGTCGGCCTCGGCCTCCGCATCACCGACAGCCTGGGCGGCGGCGATGGCCGCGTGGAGCGACGAACGTGCCAGGTCGATCTCGCCGAGCAGGCGTCGGGCCCGCCCGAGGATGGCCAACCCGCGGCTGACGCCCAGCAGGTCGCCGTCCGATCGGCATTGATCGACGAGGGCGGTGACCTCGACCGCGACGCTCGCCGGATCGCGTTCGACCGAAGCGGCGAGCTCGGCGAACGCGGCGAGCCGGTCCGGTGCGATCCTGGCTTCGGCGATGCCGCGACGTTACGACGTGACGACACGACCCCGGCACCATCGCCGGGTGCAGCCGATACGGTCATGCTCCGTGGAAGCCACGGATGCCGTCGCCGACCCATCCGCCATTCGGCCGCCACGCTGGGGGACGCTCGCGTTGGCCGCCTTCGTCGGCCTCGTCGTGTGCAGCAACGTGGCGAGCGCGGTGTGGGCACGCTGGGTCGAGACCAACCCCGAGGGCCTGCTGATGCTCTCGTCGCGCAACCGCTACCTCGCCCTGACGCTCGCCTCGGGCATCCCACTCGGCGCCTACGTGGTCATCGCGACGGTGCGCCTGTCGGCTGCCTTCGCGGTCTGCCACCTCATCGGTCGCGCCTACCGCGGCCAGGCGCTCAACTGGTTCACCCGTTACCTCGGGGTCACGGCGGAGTCGCTCGAAGCGTTCCAACGCGGGTTCGACCGAGCCCAGATTGTGCTCATCCCGTTCTTCGCCGGCAGCAACATCGTCGCCGTCCTGAGCGGGGTCCACCGCACGCCGCCGGCCAAGCTGGCGGCGCTTCTCGCCGTCGGGATCGCCGGCCGGCTGGCGCTCATGTGGTGGCTGGCCCGGACGTTCGAGGAGCAGTTGGTCGACTTCCTCGAATGGCTGCAGCGCTACCAGTGGTGGGCGGTCGGGATCTCGATCGCGATCGTGGTGCTCGTCAACATGCGCAACTTCCGTCGCGGCGCCGCCGGCTGATCGAGCCGCAATGGCTCGAACGCCTCCTGGCCTGATACAACGAGTCCCATGGCTCAAGTAACCCTGGGGGGCAACCCCGTCAACACCGTCGGTGAGCTCCCAGCGGTCGGGAGCACAGCTCCTTCGTACACGCTTGCCGGCGCCGACCTCTCCGACATCACGCCGGAATCGTTCAGTGGCAAAAAGGTCGTGCTCAACATCTTTCCGAGCATCGACACCCCGACCTGCGCCACGAGTGTCCGCACCTTCAACCAGTCCGTTGGCGACCGTGACGACGCCGTCGTGCTGTGCGTCTCGCAGGACCTGCCGTTCGCCCAGGCCCGCTTCTGCGGCGCCGAGGGGTTGTCGAACGTGGTCACCGCCTCGGCGTTCCGCAGCGACTTCGGCAAGGACTTCGGCGTCTCGCTCGCCGACGGCAAGCTCGCCGGTCTGTTCGCACGGGCCGTCGTCGTCGTCGACGACTCCGGCAACGTGGTCTACACCGAGCTGGTTCCTGAGATCGCCCAGGAACCCAACTACGCCGCGGCCCTCGCCGCCCTCTGACCGCCACCCGCCCGATCCGTTCTGGCCCGATCCGTTCTGGCTGGCCATTCCTTGCGGGTGCCGGAGACGGCGAGTGGTGCCATCATGACGTCCCGTGCCCGACTCCGGTGAGGAGCTCGAAAGTCTCGCCGAGGCGCTGTATCTCGAATGTGAGTACTCCGCCGCGGTGGCGCACTACGAGCGCGCCTACGCGGCCCATCGCCGGGCCGGCGCCGAGATGGCGGCTGGTCGAGCGGCACGTTCGGCGGCGTGGATCACGGGCAACGTCCTCGGCAACTGGGCGGTGCAGAACGGCTGGTTGGCGCGGGCCCGCACGATCCTCGAGGAAGCGGGCGAGGACGGGCCCGAACGAGGCTGGGTACTGATCATCCAGGCGATCTCGGAGCCGGAAGTGAAGGCACGAGAGGCGATGCTGCGCGACGCGGTGGCCGTTGGCCGTCGCTTCGGTGACCCCGATATCGAGTTCGAGGCCCTCGGATATCTCAGTGGCCTCCTCATCATGACCGATCGGGTCGCCGAGGGTCTGGCCTTGATGGACGAGATGATGGCGGCGGTCTGTGCCGGCGAGATGACCGAGGTGACCGAGGTCGACCGGCTCTTGTGCGGGTTTTTCTGGGCCTGCGAGTTGGTCAACGACGTGCCCCGGGCCGAACAGTGGATGCGCGCCGCCGCCGATCTCATGAGTCGGAAGAAGATCGTCGCCGCGTTCTGCCGTGCTCATTACGGTGGGATCCTGACCGCCGCTGGCCGTTGGGCGGAGGCGGAAACGGAGCTTCTCGCCGCCAGCACCCATTTCGAACGCGCCGTGTCGACGCGGCGCGAGGCCGCGCTCATCCGCCTCGGTGACCTCCGTGTCCGCCAGGGTCGCCTCGAAGAAGCGGCCCAGCTCCTGACCGGGCTCGAGGCGCACCGGGAGGCCGTCCGCCCCCTCGCCGGCCTCTATCTCGCCCGGGCGGAAACCGCCCGTGCCCGCGATCTGCTCGAACGGGCCACCGCCGGGGCGGACGACGAGGTCCCCAAGGTCGGCGGGTCGACAATCGTCGGCGCCCTGCTCGCGCTGCTCGTCGACGTCCACCTCGCGGAGGGAGATGTCGGTGCCGCCGAACTGACTGCAGTGCGTCTGCGCCGCATCGCCGATGCGCGAGGGGGCGCGTACCTGCGAGCCGCGGCTGCACTCGCCGAGGGGCAGGTGTGCATCGGGAGTGGGAAGGGAGATGCGCGTGCGTGCCTGCACGACGCCCTGGAGGGTTTCGTCAGGGCCCAGATGCCGATGGAGCTGGCGACCACGCGCTTGGCGATCGCGCGATCGCTCGCCGAGAGCTCGCCCGAGGTCGCCATCGCCGAGGCGACGTTGGCGCTCGAGGGCTTCGAGCGACTCGAGGCCACCCGGCACGCCGACGCGGCCGCCCAGATGCTCCGATCGCTCGGCGCGCCGGCTCGCACGGGACCGAAGGGAGTCGGCGCGCTGACCAAACGCGAGACCGAAGTGCTCCAGCTCATCGGCGCCGGGCTGTCCAATCCCGAGATCGCCGACCGCCTCTACATCGCCCGCAAGACCGTCGAGCACCACGTCAGCAGGACCCTGACGAAACTCGGGTTGCGGAACCGGGCGGAGGCGGCTGCGCTCGTGACCCGGGAGAAGATTCGTCCCTCGCAATAGGGGACCTCTCCGATGCTCCCGGGGCGGCCGTCTGTCACCGTCCAGACGAGCGCGTAACGGATTCACGCCTGCCGGCACGATCCGTCCACCGCGTCACCCCCCGAGGAGCAGGAGGCAACACATGGGCCAGGACCGGTACGACGTCATCGTGGTGGGCGCGCGCTGCGCCGGCTCCCCGACCGCGATGCTGCTCGCCCGCAAGGGGTACAAAGTGCTCGTCGTCGACCGCGCGAAGTTCCCGAGCGACACACTCTCGACCCACATCCTCCACCCCCCGGCTGTGGAGTCGATGCAGCGATGGGGCCTGCTCGAACGACTCGTCGCGACGGGGTGCCCGCCGATCGACACCTATACGTTCGACACCGGGCCGTTCACGCTCGCCGGCGCGCCGGGCACCGATGCCGCTCCGGTGGCGTACTGCCCGCGCCGCACCGTGCTCGACAAGCTGTTGGTGGACGCGGCGTCGGAGGCAGGCGCCGAGGTCCGCGAGGAATTCGCGGTGCAAGAGATCGTCGTCGAGGACGATCGAGTCGTCGGCATCCGAGGTCACGGCAAGGACGGGGCAATTGTCACGGAGCACGCCGATGTGGTTGTCGGCGCGGACGGACGGAGCTCGTTCCTGGCCAAGGCGGTTGACCCCGCGCAGTACAACGAGAGGCCGCCATTCCTCGGCGCCTACTACACCTACTGGAGCGGTCTGCCGATGGACGGCCGCTTCGAGATGTGTCTGCGGCCCGGATGCGGCTTCGCAGCGGCGCCCACGCACGACGATCTCACGCTGGTGATCGCCGGTTGGTCGTACGACCAGTACGAGGCCAAGAGGGACGACGTCGAGGCCAACTACGTCGCGACCTTTGACATCGCGCCAGGGTTCGCCGAGCGGATACGCGGCGCCAAGCGCGAGGCGCGCTTCGCGGGCACGGCGGTGCCGAACTTCTTCCGCAAGCCGTACGGTCCCGGCTGGGCGCTCGTCGGCGACGCCGGGTACAACAAGGACTTCATCACGGCCCAGGGGATCCTCGACGCGTTCCGCGACGCCGAGCTCTGTGCGACCGCACTGGATGAGGCGTTCTCTGCTACGCGGTCCTACGACGAGGGGATGGCCGGGTACCACACCACCCGCGACGCCCATGTGCTGCCGATGTTCGAGTTCACGTGCCAGCTGGCAGCACTCGAACCGCCCCCGCCCGAACTGCAGGCACTGCTGGAAGCAGCGCACGGCAACCAGGAGGCGATGGACGGGTTCGCACGCGTGAACGCCGGCGTGCTCTCACCGGCCGAGTACTTCTCCGAGGAGAACGTCCACCGCATCTTCGCCGCCGCCGCGCACACCGACCTGCGAGCATCGACGTCCAACTAACCCATTCAAATTCCGAGCAACTGGTCGAGGCCGAGGGTGAGGCCGGGGTGGTCGGCGATGCGCTTGCAGGCCAGGATCACGCCCGGCATGAAGCTGTCGCGGTCGAAGCTGTCCTGACGGATCGTCAATGTCTGGCCGAGCGTGCCGAGGATGACTTCCTGGTGGGCGACCATCCCACGCATCCGCACCGCGTGGACGCGGATGCCGGCCGGGCCGATCCCGCCGCGCGCCCCGGGATAGACCTCGCGCTCGGTCGGGTCGGCGGCCCAGTCGGACGACGCGGCGGCGATCCGCTCGGCGGTCTGAACAGCGGTGCCCGACGGGGCGTCGACCTTGGCGTCGTGGTGGAGCTCGATGATCTCGGCCGACTCGAAGAACGGCGCCGCGATCTCGGCGAAGCGCATCATCAGCACCGCCGAGATGGCGAAGTTGGGGGCGATCACGCAGTGCGCCGGGCCGTTGCCGAACGCCTCGCGGGCGGCCTCGATGTCGGCTACGTCGAGCCCGGTAGTCCCGACGACCGCGTGCACGCCGTGCATCGCCAGCCACGGCAGTGTCACCCGGGCCGCGGCCGCGACGGTGAAGTCGACGACGACGTCGCAGGCGGCGTCGGCGAACGCCCTGCGCTCGCCACCGATCGTCACGACGTCGCCGTCGGCGGCAGCTGGGATCGTGCTGCCGGCGACGTGCGGATCGACGGCGGCCACGAGATCGAGGTCGGGGTCGATGGCCACGGCGCGGCACACCGCCGATCCCATCCGACCACCTGCGCCGTTGACTCCGACCCTGATCGCCACGTCAGCGACGGTAGTCGGGCCCGAGCGCAACCGTCAGCGGTGGCGTTTCGCCGTACACGTTGCGGATGACCCGGCGCACGTCGTCGTGGGTCACCTTCTCCCAGCGGGCGAGTTGATCCTCGACCGAGCGGACCTCGCCCGTCGTCACGAGCATCCCGCCGATGCGGGCCATGCGCGCCCCCGAATCCTCGAGACTCATCTCGTACGATCCGGTCAGGAACCCCTTGGCGATCGCCAGTTCCTCGTCGCTGATGCCATCGGCGACGAGGCGGGCGAGCTCGTCGCCGATCAGCGCCCGCACGGTCGCCGCATGGTCCGGCATCGTCCCGGCGTAGATCGACCACGCCCCCGCGTCGGAGTACGACGCGGTTCCCGAGAACACGCTGTAGGCCAGGCCGCGACGCTCGCGGATCTCGTCGAACAACCGGCTCGACAGGCCACCGCCCAACACATGGTCGACGACGTCGAGCGTCTCGCGGTCGGGATCGAGGCGGCGCAAGGCCCGACCGCCGACGATGAGGTGCACCTGTTCGGTGTCGTCGGGGATCGACGTGTCGGGTCCGACAGCGTCGGGGGCCGACCGTGCGATCGTGCCGTCGCCGGATTGGAACGCTCCGAACGCGCAGTCGACGGCGCGGCGGATCTCGTCGGTGCCGACCGCGCCGGCAACGGCGACGACGGTGTTGCCGGCTCGATAGTGGTCGGCGTGGAAGCGTCGGATCTCGTCGGCGGTGAGCGAGCGGACGGTCGGGCGCTCACCCGCCGTGTCACGCCCCAGTGGGTGCCCCGCGAACACCTGCCGGGCGAACTCGCGGTGCACGACGTCGTCGGGCGAGTCGTCGTCCATCGCCAGCTCCTCGAGGATCACCTGACGTTCGCTCTCGACATCGCTGTCGCGAAGCGACGGTGATGTCAACACGTCGCCGAGCAACTCGATGCCTTCCACGGCGTAGCGAGCAGGGAGTCGGCAGAAGAACGCCGTGTACTCCTTCGACGTGAACGCGTTGATGTCGCCACCGACGCGGTCGACGGCGCGAGAGATGTCCTGGGCGGACCGGTCGGGGGTGCCCTTGAACAGCAGGTGTTCGAGGAAGTGGCTGACGCCCGACTGCTCGGCCGATTCGTCGCGCGCCCCGACACCGACGTACACGCCGATCGACACCGTGCGGGTCCACGGCATCTCCTCGATCCCGACGGTGAGCCCGCTCTCGAGGCGGTCGATCCGTTCGCTCACCGGCGCACCATCACGCGGCAGGCCGTTGGAAGATCGCCGTGTAGGTACCGGCCCGTCCGCGGCGCGCGAGCGCGGCGGCGCCGACCACACTCGCCGTACCGAGCACCGGGAGCGCCGCCAGGCCGAACACGACCTCGGCCTTGCCACGCCCGTCGTAGGCCGACAGCGGCTGTTTGCGCTTGAGCCGGTGGTAGAGCGCGTTGTGGCGATTGCCGATCCGGTTGAGCGCGCTCTGCATCAGCCCGAACGGCCCGTACTCGGCGGAGAAGGACACCGTCTCGACGTGTCGCACGCCCAACTCCTCGAACACCGTGCGCAGGGTACGCGACGGCGGGAACACGAGATGACGCGGCACGTCGAGGTGGAACCAGTCGGCACCGAACCGCTCGGCCTCGAAGCTCTCGACATTGGGGAGTGACAACAGCAACCGCCCCCCGGGCGAGAGCCGGTCGACCAACGCCCGGCCCAGCCGTCGAGGATCGGGAACGTGTTCGAAGACCTGCCACAACGTCACCAGGTCGTAGCGATCATCGGCTTCGAGATCATCGACATCGGCGACGCTCGGGATCGACGCGCCGGCAGCGAGCCGGCGGCCGTTCTCCGACGGCTCGACGCCGCTGACGCGAATCGCTCCGGCCGCGACGGCGCGCCGCAAGAACTTGCCGTCGCCGCTCCCGACATCGAGCACGCTGCGGCCGGCGATCGGACCGCACAGCCGGAGCCGGCGCGACAAGAACCACTCCTCGATCCGTTCGGTGTCGGAGCGGCGCCTGCCGTAGAAGTCGTCCGGATACGCGGCGTTCAGCACGTCGGCGGGCGGCACCGGATCGACGAACACCGTCGCGCACGTCGCGCACCGGCTCATCGGGAAGTCCCGTTCAGGATCACCACTTCGCCAGCGGGCGCTGTCGTCCGCGATGTCCGTCCCCTCGCACATCGGACAATGACGTGCGCGAGGGGCGGACATGCTGAACGGACCGAATGACTGATGGAGTGGATCAGCGGTGGCGTCGACGCCCGCCGCGCGGACCGCCGCGGTCGCCGGCGCTGTCGTCACGATCGTCGCGATCGCGACGGACGCTCGCCGGCCCCAGATCGCCGTGCTCGGTGCGCAGCTCGGCGTCGAAGGAATCCTCGAAGTTCACGGTCACGATGTCGTCACCGTTCGACCGGGGAGCGGGCGACGAAGGCGCTCGCTCCGCACGCTCGGGGGCGGCACCACCGTCGGATCCGCCGCCGCCGTCGCCGACGTCGCCGGCCGGCACGAGGCTGACCTTGCCGCGGTCGTCGATCTCCTCGACCCTGACCTCGATCTCGTCGCCGAGCGTGAGGACGTCTTCGACAGCGTTGATCCGCTTGCCACGACCGAGCTTGGAGATGTGCACGAGACCGTCACGGCCGGGAAGGATGTTGACGAACGCCCCGAACTTGGTGATGTTGACGACCCGGCCGGTGTAGACCTTGCCGAGCTCGGCCTTCGGCGGGTCGACGATGGCGAGGATCGCGGCCTTCGCCGCTTCCATCCGCCACGCCTCGACGGCGCCGATGGTGACGATGCCGACAGCACCGTCGTCGTCGACGCTGATGTCGGCGCCGGTCTCGGTCTGGATCGTGTTGATGACCTTGCCCTTGGGGCCGATGACCTCGCCGACCTTGTCGATCGGGATCGTGATCGACACGATCTTCGGCGCCGTGGCCGCGACCTCGGGACGCGATGCCGCAAGCGTGCCGTTCATCACCTCGAGGATCGCCAAACGGGCCTCCTTGGCCTGCTGCAACGCGGCCGACAGGACGTCGGCGGGGATGCCGTCGATCTTCGTGTCGAGCTGCAGGGCGGTGACCGCATCGGCGGTGCCGGCGACCTTGAAGTCCATGTCGCCGTAGGCGTCCTCGGCACCGAGGATGTCGGTCAGCGTCGTGTACTTGCCATCGTCGTAGACGAGACCCATGGCGATGCCGGCGACGGGCGCCACCATCGGCACGCCGGCGTCCATCAGCGCCAGGCTCGACGCACACACCGACGCCATCGACGTCGAACCGTTCGACGCCAGGACCTCACTGACGAGGCGGAGCGTGTAGGCGAAGTCTTCCTGGCTCGGCACGACCGGCAGCACGGCCCGGGCGGCGAGCGCACCGTGACCGATCTCGCGGCGCTTGGGCGAGCCGACGCGACCGGTCTCGCCGTTGGCCCACGGCGGCATGTTGTAGTGGTGCATGTAGCGCTTCGTCGTCTCCGGCGAGAGCGTGTCGAGCAGTTGATTCATGCGTGGCATGGCCAGCGTGCAGACGGTCATCACCTGCGTCTCGCCGCGCTGGAACAGACCAGAGCCGTGCGCCGTCGGCAGCACGCCGACCTCGGCCGACACCGGTCGCAGGTCGGTCGGGCCGCGCCCGTCGATGCGGGCGCCCTCGTCGACGATGCGGCGGCGGACCAGCTTCTTGGTGAGCGAGCGGACAGCCTCTTTGACTTCCTTCTCGCGACCGGCGAGCTCGCCGGGCACCTCGGAGGTGCCGCACAGCTCGGCCAGCACCTCGGTGATGACCGCGTCGGTGGCGGCGTTGCGATCGGCCTTGGCCGAGATCGTGATCGCCGTGGCGAGCTTCGCAGTGCCCAGCTTCTCGACGGCGTCGAACACGTCGGTCGTGTAGTCGACCTGCGGCGTGTACGTGAGCGGGACGATCGGTCCTTGCGTGGCGATCACGCTGGCGACCAGCTGGCGCTGCAGCGCGATCGACTCCTTGATCCACACCTTGCAGGCCTCGAGCCCGCCGGCGAGAACTTCCTCGTCGACCTTGCGGGCACCGTCGGCGTAGTACGAGAAGCTCTTCTCGGTGCCACCGGCTTCGACCATCATGATCGCGATGTCGCCGCTGTCGAGCTGGCGGCCGGCGAC
>Ga0190265_10003901_pt1 | contig 10258 bp, 5 predicted proteins | sample Popmic124T_FD_133135 | JGI IMG/M metagenome (GOLD analysis project Ga0190265, IMG submission 133135) | Populus adjacent soil microbial communities from riparian zone of Indian Creek, Utah, USA - 124 T | ecosystem: Environmental > Terrestrial > Soil > Riparian zone | place: USA: Utah | collected...
CACCAATCCATTCCTCGCGTCAAGCGCCACACCAAGGCGAGCCATTGCAATTCGACCCCCGCCACTGACGGTCAGCGCATCGTCGCCATCTTCGCCTCTGAAGGTCTGTTCTGCTTCGATATGGAAGGGCGGCTGGCGTGGAAGAAAGACCTTGGCCCGATGGACTCCGGCTATTTCTCGGTGAAGAGCGCACAATGGGGCTTCGCCAGTTCGCCCATTATTCACGACGGAAAAGTGGTTGTTCTCTGCGACGTGCAGACCAATTCGTTTCTCGCCCTCTTCGATCTCGCGAATGGAAAAGAACTTTGGCGCACGCCGCGCGAGGACGTTCCGACGTGGAGCACACCGACCATCGCGAAGGTCGGCGACCGAACGCAACTCCTGGTAAACGGCTGGCATCACACCGGCGCGTACGACTTCGCGAACGGCCAGGAGGTTTGGAAGCTCGACGGCGGTGGGGACATTCCAGTGCCAACGCCCGTGGTCGCGCACGGATTCGCCTATTTTACGAGTGCCCATGGAAGGTTCCGGCCGATGCGTGCGGTACGATTGGAAGCGGGCGGCGACATCACACCGTCCGATCCCGGAGCGACGAACGCCAGCATCGCCTGGGCGCACGCCCGCCAGGGCAACTATATGCAAACGCCCATCGTCGTGGGTGAACACATTTACGGTTGCACGGACAGCGGGGTGCTGACGTGCTTCGATGCGAAGACCGGGGCGATTCGCTACAGCGAACGTCTGGTGCGTGGTGGAGAAGGCTTCACGGCCTCGCCCGTGTCGGATGGCCGCCATCTCTACTTCGCCAGCGAACTCGGCAATGTGTACGTCGTGCCTGCCGGGGAAACATTCTCCGTCACCGCTACGAACAAGCTGGGCGAAACCTTCATGTCCACGCCCGCGCTGAGTGCCGGAACTCTGTTCTTCCGCGCGCGCGAGCATTTGCTGGCGGTGGGTGATTCGTCGAAGACCCGCTGAGCTTCCGGCTTCACCAATCTCGATCGGGTGCAAAACGCGTTGAACGCGGCGGGCGTCCGCTGGTCAAACAAACGCTCTCGCCTGAAGTCATTTGCTTAGGGTGTGATCTCAGTGGAGTCAAAGAATGGCAAGCGGGAAGCCTAACTCGCGTTCAACATGAAAATAAACTCCCCCGACGGCGGCGATTCCCCCAACGCGCCAGTCGTTCGCACTGGGCCCAACGCGCTGACCGCACCTTTGACGGCGGCACTGTTGAGCTGGGTTGCCATTTCCATCGGCTTCTTTGGCTTGAAGATGTTGATGCAGGAGCGCCCGGAGTTTGTCGGCCAGCCCATGCGAGTGACCCGCGCCGAGTTGGTTCAGGAATCGCCCTACGTGGTCACGCGTAAAGTGAGCGATGACATTTCCGTCATCAGGCCGGTGCAGCCGGAGTTGTCGGATGTCCGCTTCGAAATGAACGGACGGCGCGATTATCGTGGACTGCGGACCATCATGGACATGTCGGGCCAGTTCCGCGCCCGCTACGTCCTGACCAACGCCTTCGCAGAACCGATTTTCGTTTTGTTCAAGTGCCCGCACCCGCGAAGCAAAAACGACGAGAGCCAGAACCTGCTCGCCGGCGAGTTGAGGCTTCAGGCGGCCACGAACGGCGTGCAGGAAAACACCACGAACGCGTGGCTCTGGAGCGGGATGCTGGAGGCGCACGGCGCGACCAGCATTGAAATCTCGTACCACGTCGGTTCGTTGAAAGGCGTCACTTACCGCGTCGGCGACAGGAGCGGAAACCAGGTCAAACATCTGCGGGTAAACTTGCAACGCAGCGACCTGCCTTCGATGCGGTTTGAAAGCGGCGACGGCGCAAAACACTCATCGGACGAAACGGTGGTTTGGGAGCGCAAAGACTTTCTCGCGCCGGACTTTTTCAGCGCCGAAATCGGCGAGACCCGCAATCTGTTCACCTCGCTGTCGCAACTGCTGGAGATCGGTCCGATCATCTGCCTGCTTTTCCTGCTCGCGGTGTCGGCCGCCATCCTGGTGATTCAACCGCTCACGGCGATTCAAATGCTGACCATCGCCGCCGGCTACGCGTTCTACTTTCCGTTGATGCTTTATCTCAGTTCGCGCTTCTCCTTCCCGGTCGCGCTGATCATTGCCGCCGTCGTGCCGGGCGCGTTGCTGGTGAACTACGCGCGCTGGTTGCTCGGCCCGAAAATCGGACTGATCGGCGCGCCGGTTTTTCTCGCGCTGTATCAGGTGTTCCCCACCCTGGCGGCCTTTGCCGGATGGAACCGCGGCATGGTGTTGCTCTGGCTGGGCGTCGTGACCCTGGCCGTGCTGATCAATTTGCAGAATCGCGCCTTGAAACGAAGAGCCGTTTCCACCGCCGCCGCCACGGCCGCTGCGCTTTGGATTTTCTCCTTTAGCATCAATGCCGCGGAGGTTCAGGTCATTTTGCCGGCTGACCTGATCGCGAAGCTGCCGGAATCCAGGCGCGAAACCACCAACTCGCTCGTGGCCTTTGAACCGGCGCAATATCATGTCCGCCAAGAGGCGAGCTACTTTCGCGTGGAGACACAGATTCCATTCCAGGTTCTCCGTGTGGGCGAAACCACCATTCCGTTGTTCAGCCTGCCGGTGCATTTGCAGGAAGCGCGTTTCGATTCGGCTGACACGAACCTCGCGCGGCTGGTGACGGTGACAAATCATCTTGCGCTTCATGTTCAGCGCGCGGGACAGGCGACGCTGATGCTCAACTATCGCGTTCCGATTGCGAACCACGAGGGCAAGAAGCGCGCGCAGGTTCCGCTTGCGCTCGGGGCTTCGGGCAACGTGCGCCTGGAATCTCCGCGCAATGACCTCGAAGTCCTGAGCGGCAGCTTGTGGACGAAAAGTACCGCCGATAAATCCAACGTGTATGAGATTGGCGTGGCCGGGTCGGATTCACTCATTCTGGAATGGCGCGATCATGCGGGCGGTTTGTTGGCCGGCCCCGGACCGGGAACCGACGTGGCAAAAGAGTTTTACGGCATCGGCCTCAAGCACGCGCAGAACCTGACGGTGATTAACTCCGACGGCAGTTGCACGCACTTCGCGGAGTTCGAGGTGCCTGTGTTTCAAACCGAAGAGTTCCGCCTGAAGCTGCCGGCGGGAGCACGGCTGATTTCTGTTTCCGTGAACGGCGCTGAAATCAGTTCACCCGCCGTGGAAGATCAATTGTGCCGCATCCGTCTGCCGGGCCGCGAAGCACAGCAGACCGCGCATCGGCTTTCATTTCGCATGGCCTACCCGGCGATGCGGCTGGGATTTGTCGGCACAGCCGAACTTACGTTGCCGGAAGTGTTCCAGACCGCGGGGACGCTGGAATGGATTGTCGCGTTGCCGCACGGTTTCGAGACGCAGGTGATTTCCAGCGGATTGGAGACGCAGAAAGCCGCGCCGGACTTGACCCGCTTCGGTGACTACGGACGCATCCTCAAGTCGCAGGCCCACACTTATCTCGCGAAGAACCTCGCCCCGCCGGGCGCGGTAAGCCTGAGCCTGAAATATCGGCAGACGATCCCGTGAAGCTCTCTTCGATGACGTTTGTGGACCCCGATACGCGCGGCCGGGGCGGTGGCGATTCCTTTTGAACGCCATGGTTCCTGCTCAATCGCTCGGCCGCTTTTTCTCCCAGAACGAAAAGATCTGTTTCCACCATTCCGGCGTTTGCTCCGCGATGTCGTTGTGGCCGGCACCGCGTATGACTTCGATGGATTTTGGGCCGGCGTAGCTATCGTAAAGCCTTTGTCCGAACGTGGCCGGGACAATCGTGTCCGCCTCGGCGAGCACGACCTTGACCGGGCCGCGATAGTCCTTCAACCACTCCGCCGGCGTGAACCGGTCGCGCATCAGCAATTTCACCGGCAGAAACGGCATCTGCCTTTGGCCGACCGCCGCGAGGTCATCGTACGGCGCAAAGAAGAGCAGGCCGGAAACACGCGCACCGTGAGTTTTCGCCAGATGAGCCGCGACTCCCGCACCGAGAGATTCGGCGACGATGTAAACCGGACGATTCGTTGGCAGCACGGCGAACGCTTGCTCCGCGGCGGCGAGAAAACTCGACATGCTCGGAGAACCATTGCGCGCGCCGTAGCCGGGATACTCCAGCACGAACACATCAATGCCGCCGAGGGCGTGGATGGGTTCCGCGATGTAGCCGCGATTCAATGCACTGCCAGCGTTGCCATGTGCGATCAAGACGCTCGCCGTAGGAGGGCTTTTCGCAGGCAGGTGCCAGCCGATGATTGCATCCGTCGCACCGCGCCACGGCATGAAGCCTTCCTGCCGGGCGAGTTGTGCCGCCATCTGCGGAGAGAACTTCGTGGGCAGGTAGATGAGCTTGCGTTGGACCAGCATCACGAACAACGCGAGCAGGACGTACAGGGCCAGAAGCGTCAGGAGAAGCTGCACAGTTCGGCGCGGACTTGTTTGTTTCGAGGCGGACACACCAATGAGTGGGATTGTGCGGGGCGCGGAACAGAGCACAAGCGCGCAACGCGCAAAATCTTTCCCCTGCATCCCGCATCGACAGAGGCGACGGCACCCGCTAAATCCAGCGCATGAAAACATTCCGCCGCGTTCACACTTTTGTCGCTGTTCTATTGCTCGCCGCCGTTTCAGCCTCGGCGGCAGATTCGATCATTGCCCCCGGCGCGAAGCTGGAGAAGTTGGGCGAAGGCTATTCGTTCACCGAAGGGCCGGCGGTGGATCGCGACGGCAACGTGTTCTTCACCGACCAGCCGAATGACCGCATCGTGAAGTGGAACGCGGCGGACGGACAATTCTCCGACTGGCTCAAGCCCGCGGGCCGCGCGAACGGGACTTACTTCGACAAGGACGGCAATCTCCTCGCTTGCGCCGATGAGAAGAACCAACTGTGGTCCATCGCGCCCGACAAGAAGGTGACGATGCTGGTGACGAACTTCGGCGACAAGCTGCTCAACGGCCCGAATGATTTGTGGATTCGCCCCGACGGTGGCCTCTACTTCACCGACCCGCTTTACAAACGAAATTACTGGAAGCGCGATCCCGCCATGCAGCAGGACGGCCAGCACGTTTATTACCTCACACCCGACCGCAAGACCGTCACGCGTGTCGCGACGGACTTGCGCCAGCCCAACGGCCTTATCGGCACACCGGACGGCAAGACGCTTTACGTGGCCGACATTGGCGCGCGCAAGAGCTACGCCTACGACATCCAGCCCGACGGCCCGCTCGCGAACAAGCGCCTCTTCTGCGAACTCGGCTCCGACGGCATGACCATCGACAACGAAGGCAACGTTTATCTCACCGGTCGCGGCGTGACCGTGTTCGACAAAAGCGGGAAGCAGATTGAACAAATCCCAGTGCCCGAAGGCTGGGCGGCCAACGTCACCTTCGGCGGCAAAGACCGCGACCTGCTCTTCATCACCGCGAGCAAAAGTGTTTACGGGTTGAAGATGCGGGTGAAGGGGGCGCGGTAAACGTCGTTGCGCTCGCGATGGTTCGCGCGCTTCGGCTTTCAACCGTTCCGGATCGCGGACTACTGCCTTGCCGTCCAACGAATGCTTTGCGCGAGCAGCTTCCGATAATTCGAATCCTGGAACGCCAAGGGACCGTGACCGAGTTGAAGATAGACAACGCGCGATTTCTTCTCGGTGCGTGACCACGCCAACGGCTTGCCGCTCTTTGGGTGCGTGGTGGTGATAAGCGGCGTCACGTCGGGTCGCGTCCGAAAGCCCCAGTAGATTTCGTCGTTGATGGTGAAGTCGCGCAACCCGGCGGTGATGGGATGGTCCTTCGCCACGATGACGACCGGCACCTCCACATCGTGTTCGTAGCCGAGTTCGGGCGTGACCTTGCCTTTCTTGTCCTGCGGCTCCGGGTAAGTGCCGCCCATGATGCGTTCGAACTCCGGCCAGCTTTGATACGAAACCAGCGCATGGTGCGTCACTACGAGGCCGATGCCTTTGTCGAAGAGAGAAAGGAACCGCGCTTTCTGCGCGTCGTTGATGTTTTGCACCATGTCGTAAAGCACGATGCAGTCGTAACTCAGGAGATCGTTGCGGTCGTAGGCGGTCGATGAGGTCCGGGCCTGAGTGGCATGGGTGAAGGTGATTTCAGGATTCTGCTCGAAGACGCGAAGGAACTCGTTCGTGGCGAAGCCGTGACCGCCCGTGACGAGCAGCACTTTGATTTTGTGGTCGGCAGCAACGGCGGCGTGGCAAGCGATCGTCATCATGCCGAGGAGCACGGCACGACCGAAAAGGAGTCGAGGTGTCATGGGCCAAGTCTTTTGCGACCGCGGACAAAAGGCAAGCGTGGCGCTGGACAGGAGCGGACGATCAGATTTCTGTTACGTTGGCCAAGGCAACGGCGTCAAGGAAGGGCACTCATGCGACTGCGGAAACCAGTTTCTGGAATCGACATTATGGCGGAACCGGGTTGTAGTGGGGCGATCCAAAAGCAATGAACCGGCAAGGGAACCAATTTTTTCGTTTAGGCGGGTGCGCTGCGGCGGCAATGCTCGGGTTGGTGTGCGGGCCCGCGGCCGGAGCGCAAGCGATCCAAGAGCTCCGGCAGCAGGTGCAACCGATCTTGAAGGAGTATTGCTACGACTGCCACGGGGACGGTGCGAAGAAGGGGAATGTTGCGTTCGATGAACTGAAACCGGACGACGTGGTGAAGGACCATGAATTGTGGCTCAAGGTTTTGAAGAATGTTCGCGCTGGATTGATGCCGCCGGAGAAGAAGTCCAAGCCTTCCGTGGAAGAGCGCGCGAAGCTGGAGGAATGGATCAAGCATGGCGCCTTTGCCCTCGATGAGAAAAATCCCGACCCCGGGCGCGTGACAGTGCGCCGGCTGAATCGCATCGAGTATCGAAACACGATTCGCGATCTCACGGGCCACGACTATCGCGTCGAAGAGGAATTGCCGCCCGATGACACAGGCTACGGTTTCGACAACATCGGCGATGTGCTGTCGATGTCGTCGTTGTTGATGGAAAAGTACATGCAGGCGGCGGAGGTGATCGTCGCGAGCGCGGTGCCGCGCGTGACGCGCGTGGTGGCGGAGACGGCAATTCCGGGAACGGAGTTCCGCAAGACGGAAGGCAAAGGCACGGCGGAACGGATGTCGTTCTACGATGAGACCAAAGTTAGCCACACCTTCAGGGCCGAACAGGCGGGTACCTACAAGATTGCGGTCGAGGTGGAAGTGCTTGGACAGTTCGACTTCGATCCGGGCAAATGCAACGTGGTCTTCAAGGCCGATGATCGTGAGTTGTGGCATAAGGAATTCGGCTGGCAGGCGGGCAAGAAGTTCAAGTTCGAGTTCGGCGAGGAGTGGGCGGCTGGAGAGCATCGGCTCACGCTGGAGTTGAAACCGCTGACGCCGGTGGAGGAGAAGAAAAACTCACTCGATTTGCGGGTTACTGCTGTGCGAGTTCAAGGTCCGACCGAGGAAAAGCACTGGGTGCGCCCGAAGAGTTTCCATCTGTTCTTCACCAAAGACCCGCCACAGTCCGCGAAAGAACGGCGCGAGTACGCGCGGGAAGTATTGAGTAGCTTCGCGAAGCGCGCGTATCGCCGATCGGTTGACGAGCGGACCATCGATCGTCTCGTTTCAATCGCGGAGAGCACTTACACGCAACCGGGCAAACGTTTCGAGGATGGCATCGCGCAAGCCATCGTGCCGGTCCTGGCGTCGCCGAGGTTCTTGTTCCGCGTGGAAGATGTGGAATCGATGGTAGGGCGTGTCGCTCCGCGCGCGCCGGGTGCCACGACAAGTGAGGGAAACGGCGCGCGCGGAGCGACACGCCCTACCTTGCAAACGGCTTCGTTCATTGATGAGTACGCTCTCGCGTCGCGGCTCTCTTATTTTCTTTGGTCCACCATGCCGGACGACGAACTGTTCCGCCTCGCGGAGCGACATGAGCTTCGCAAGAACTTGAACGCGCAAGTGAAGCGAATGCTGGCGGACAAACGATCGGAAGCGCTGGTGCAGAATTTCGTCGGCCAATGGCTACAGACGCGCGACGTGGAAGGCATCGACATCAACTCGCGCGTGGTGCTTTCTCGCGATAGCGGCCAGGAGGGCGAGTTCCAACGGCGCCGCCAGCGCATTCAGGAACTGAACGCGATTCCTGACGAGCTCAAAACGCCCGAGCAGAAAGCGGAACGTGAGGCCATGTTCAATCAGCGGCGCGGACGCAATCGCCAGCCGCAAATTGAACTCGACCGGGACTTGCGGCGTGCCATGCGCGAGGAAACGGAAATGTCGTTCGCCTACCTGATGCGCGAGAACCGCAGCCTTTTGGAGTTAATTGATGCCGACTACACGTTTCTCAATGAGAAGCTCGCGAAGCATTACGCGCTCACGAACCTTGATGTGACCGGCCCCGAAATGCGGCGCGTCTTGCTGCCGGCGGGCAGTTCGCGCGGCGGTGTGATAACGCACGGCGCGGCGCTCGTTGTGACGTCGAATCCCACACGCACGTCGCCGGTGAAGCGCGGCCTGTTCATTCTCGACAACATTCTCGGTTTGCCCACGCCGCCACCGCCACCGGATATTCCCAACCTCGAGGATTCTGAGAAAGAGGCCGATGGCCGCAAACCAACGTTGCGTGAAACGCTCGCCATCCATCGCGAAAAGCCGCTCTGCGCTTCGTGTCACAACCGCATGGATCCGCTGGGTCTGGCCCTGGAGAACTTCAACGCGATGGGCATGTGGCGCGACAAGGAGCGCAACCAGTCGATCGATCCGGCTGGTAAACTGATCACCGGCGAACCTTTCAACGACATCCGGGACGTGAAGCGCGTGCTCGCCACCAATCATCGCCGGACGTTCTATCAATGTCTCACGGAAAAGATGCTGACCTACGCGCTCGGTCGCGGCGTCGAGTATTACGATGTCGAAACGGTGGACCGAATCGTCGATCAACTCGACAAGGACAATGGCCGTTTCTCTGCGTTGCTCACCGGCATCGTCGAATCAGTGCCGTTCCAAAAGCGCCGCAACATTTCTTCAACTACTGCCGCCACTCCGTCGTCTGACCAAAGGGCCGAAGCCAGGTAACGCCATGAATACTAACCGGAACATTGCTGCTGAACGTTTCACGAGTCTCAACCGCCGCCATTTTCTCCGCGGGCTCGGCGCCTGCCTGGCGCTGCCGGCCTTCGAATCGGTGCGGCCCTTCGCCGCACTGGGCGCTGAAGCGAAGGCGGCGTCCCAACTCGCTGGTGGCGCGCCGACGCGCATGGCGTTCGTGTATTTCCCGAATGGCGCCATCCAGCCGAATTGGTGGCCCAAGGGCGAGGGCCAGGAATTTGAACTCGCGCGCACCATGGAGCCGCTGGCCAGGATCAGGCATCAACTGCAAATCCTCGGAGGCATGGATCACGTCCACGCCACGCCCGGTCCTGATGGCGCCGGAGATCATGCGCGCGCGAGCGGCACATTCCTCACCGGAGTGCGCGTGAAGAAAACGGCGGGCGCGGACATTCACGCGGGCATTTCGATCGATCAGGTGGTCGCGAATCAGATTGGGCATCTCACGCGTTTTCCGTCGTTGGAGCTGACGTGCGACGCGGTGCGCAAATCAGGCAATTGCGACTCCGGTTACTCCTGCGCCTATCAATACAATCTGGCCTGGCGTTCGCCGACGCAGCCGGTCGCGCCCGAGCCGAATCCGCGGTTGCTCTTCGAGCGATTGTTTGGCGCGGGCGCGCATGGCGAACGCGCGAAGGGACTCGCGCTGCGCCAGCAGCAGCAGCGTTCCATTCTGGATTTCGTGCTCGACGACGCCCGTTCGCTGCAACGCGATATGACCGCGCGCGACAAGGACAAGCTGGAAGAGTATCTCGGGAGCGTGCGCGAAATTGAAAAGCGCATCGAGAAGTCCGAACGCCTCGGCGCGTCGCCCGACCCGAGCGCGGCCACCCCCGCTGGCATTCCTGCGAAGTTCGATGATTACATCCAGGTGATGTTCGACATGATGGTGCTCGCGTTCCAGACCGACTCGACGCGCGTCGCCACGTTCCTGCTGGCGAATGAAGGCAGCAACCGCTCGTTCCCTGAGTTGGAAATTCCTGAAGGCCATCACTTCCTCACCCACCATCAGGGCAAGTCGGAAATGATCAGCAAAGTCGCTGAGATGGATCTTTGGTACATGAAACAATTCGCGAAGTACCTGGAGGAGATCGAGCAGAAGAAAGAGATCGACGGCAAATCCGTGCTGCACAATTCCATGATCGTCTCTGAC
>Ga0190265_10003902_pt1 | contig 10256 bp, 4 predicted proteins | sample Popmic124T_FD_133135 | JGI IMG/M metagenome (GOLD analysis project Ga0190265, IMG submission 133135) | Populus adjacent soil microbial communities from riparian zone of Indian Creek, Utah, USA - 124 T | ecosystem: Environmental > Terrestrial > Soil > Riparian zone | place: USA: Utah | collected...
CGCGCGCGCGGCGGCAGCGTCGCCCGCGACGGCGAGCGCCTCGCCCTGCTCGAGCAAGAGCCCCATTCGCGCCGCGGCATCGGGCGCTCCGAGCTCGAGCAGCTGCAGCGCGCGAGCGAAGTGGCCCGCTGCCTCCTCGTGAGAAAGGCACTGCATCGCGGCCCGGGCCGCCCGCAGCGTGTACTCGAGCGCGCGGCCCCGATCGTGAAGCGGCGCTGCCAGCGCGAAGTGCTGCGCGAGCTGACTCAGCAGCGCCGGATTGCCGGCCGCGCCGCGTTGCTCGAGCGCGAGCCCGGCGCAACCGTGCAAGCGCGCGCGCTCCGTCGCCGGTAGCTGCTCGTACAACGCATCGCGGATCAACGCGTGGCCGAAGCGGTACTGACAGACCGCGTCCGGCACGGCGCGCACGACGCCGACCGCGAGCGCATCCGCCAGCTGCGCGATCACGCCCTCCGCGCTGCAGCGCTGCAAGGCCGCGAGCAGCCCCACCGAGAACTCGCGGCCGAGCACTGCCGCGCTGCGCAGCGTCTTCCTCGCCGGCTCGGCGAGCGCCTCGAGATGCCGCTCGATCGCCCCGCGCAGCCCGGTGGCGTGCGGAGCGGCGGCGAGCCGATCCCAATCCGCAGGCGCTTCGCCCCCGCTCGACGAGCCGTGGAGAATCTGCTCGAGGAACAACGGATTGCCGCCCGTCTGCGCGTAGAGCCGCTCGATCACGAGCCGCGGGGGCGCGCAGCCCGCGCGCAGCGCGACGTAGCGCGAGAGCTCGTCGCGGGCGAGACCCGAGAGCTCGACCCAGCGCGTCGCCGGGGCCTTGGCGATGTCGCGCAGCAGCGCCGCGATCTGCGGGTCGCGCGGCACCCCGTCGCGGATCGTACCGGCGAGCAGCACGCGCGAGGTGTCGAGCTGCGCCAACAAGAACGCGATCAAGCGCAGGCTGGACGCGTCCGCGCGCTGCAGATCGTCGAACAGCAAGACCACCGGCTTGCGTTCGGCCGCGCGCTGCAGAAACAGCGCCATGCTGTCGAAGAAACGAAAGCGCGCCGACTTGGAGTCGATGTGCGGCGCCGCGGGCAGATCGGGCAGCCACTGCCGCAGCTCGGGCAGCGCCTGCGCGATGTCCGCAGCGCCGACCCCCATCAGCGCGCGCAATCCCGCGGGCTGAAGCTCGGCGGCGGCGGCGCGGAGGATCTGGATCACCGGCCACAGCGCGGGGGCGCCTTCGACCTCCATGCAGCGCCCGAAGAACACGTGCGCATCCCGCGCGAGCGGCCGGCGCGAGAGCTCGTGCAACGTGCGCGTCTTGCCGATGCCCGGCTCGCCTCCGATCAGCACGCTGCGCCCGCGGCCGGCGAACGCATCGCAGAGCGCCGTGTCGAGCAGCGCGAGCAGGTGCTCACGGCCGACGAACACGTCTTCCGCGCTGCTCGCCACCGGCAGCACCGGCGTCGCGGTCGACGACGCCGCGGTCGAGCCTGGACTCGGCGCGGCGTCGCGAGCATCGTCTGCAGCGCGCAGCTCGCGCGCTTCGAGCATGAACCGGTAGCCGTGCCCACGAACCGTGCGAATGCTCGACTCGGACTCGCCCCGCTCCCCCAAGGCCCTGCGCGCGCCGCCGATCGCCTTCTTGATCGACGCGCTCGTCACCGAGGCGCCCGGCCACAACACCGCGAGCAGCTCTTGCTGCGACACGCTGCGCTGCCGGTTCACCACGAGATGAAGCAGCAGCCGCAACACCTTCGGTTGGACGCGGACGCGCTGCCCGCCCCGCCGCAGCTCGAAGCGACGCTCATCCAACTCGAACGCCCCGAACGCGAGAATGTCAGGCACGAATGACCCTAATCAAAGCCGGTTGCGGATGCCGCCCAGAGCTACCCGGGAAGCGCGATTCGGGCAAGCGCCTTTCCACGATCGATGCGCATGCTCAGTCCTTGGGCAAGCCGAGAATGCGCTCCGCGATGATGTTCTTCTGGATGTTGGGCGTGCCGCCGCCGATCACGGTCTCGGGCCAGCTGAGCGCCGTGCGCTGCCACTTGCCCTGTTCGATCGCTTCCGGGCCGCTGCCGACGTAGCCCGAGGCGAGCCCCTCGAGCTCGAGCGCGAAGTCGCCCATCGCGACCTCGAGCTCGGCGCGGTGCAGCTTGTTGATCGAGGTCTCGCTCGACAGCGGCTCGCCCTTGAGCTGCTTGGTCAGGAAGCGCAGGCCGTTGAGGCGCATGCCCTCGATCTGCGTGGCCATGCGCGCGAGCGTCCGGCGCACGCGCGGGTCGTGCGCGGCCGGCAGGCCGTGTTTGCGGCTGCGCTTGGCGAGCTCCTGCAGCTCCTCGAGCCGCCGGACCAGCGCCGTGACCTCGGCGATGCTCGAACGCTCGTTGGCCAGAGCTCCGACCGTGACCTCCCAACCCTGCCCCTCCTCGCCCAGACGCTGATCCACCGGTACGCGCACCTGCGTGAAGAACACCTCGGCGAACAGCTGTCCGCCGCTCATGTTGGTGATCGGCCGGACCTCGATGCCGGGGCTCTTCATGTGGACCAGCAGGCAAGTGATGCCGCTGTGCTTGCCCAGCTCCGCGGCCGGCGCGGTGCGAACGAGCAGGATCATCCACTCCGCGATCGGCGCGAGCGAGGTCCAGATCTTCTGACCGTCGACGACGTAGTGATCGCCGTCGCGCACCGCCCGGCACTGGAGCGACGCCAGGTCGCTGCCCGTCTCGGGCTCGGAGTAGCCGGTGCACCACTGGTACTTGCTGTCGAGGATGTCGGGGATGAAGCGCTGTTTCTGCGCCTCGCTGCCATGCTCGATCAACGCCGGCCCCACCCATGCCAGGCCCATGAAACACGTGCCCAGCGGCGGCGCCTTACGCTGCGCCATCTCTTCCTTGAGGATCACCTGTTGCATGATCGTGCCGCCGCCACCGCCGACCTCGCGCGGCCAGGCGAAGCCGACCCAGCGCTTCTCGCGCACCTTGCGCTGCCAGGCGCGCAGGTCCTGGACGGGGAGGTTCTCGTCCAGGAACGCGCGCACTTCGTCGCGGAACGCCAGCTCTTCGGGGCCGAGATCGAAGTCCATCACAGACCTCCGAGCCGAGCGAGGCGCTCGTAGTGGTGGTCGGCGTCGCCGAACTGCGGGCGCACCCACTTGGAGCGCTTGAGGTAGAGCTGCGCGGCGTACTCCTCGGTGTAGCCGATCGCCCCGTGCAGCTGAATGGCATCGATCCCGATGCGCGCGAACGCATCGCTGACGTACGCCTTGGCCATCGAGGCCGCGCGCGGCAGCTCCGCAGGAGCGGCGTCGAGCGCCCAGGCCGCGTAGTACATCAGCGACTTCGCCGTCTCGATCTCGACGTGCATCTCGGCGAGCGGATGCTTGACGCCCTGGAACTTGCCGATCGCCACGCCGAACTGCCGCCGCGTCTTGGCGTATTCGACCGTCAGCTCGTGCACCGCTTGCGCGGCACCGACGGCCTCGGCGGCGACCGCGACCGCGCCCGCGTCGAGCAAGCGGGCGAGCGCGGCCTCGCCTCGCGGTGGCTCGGCCAGCACCGCCGCGCGCGCGATCCGCACGCCGGACAGGCGCAAGGTGCCCATGCGCTTGGTCGCGTCGATCAACGCATGGCTCGGGGCTTCGACGCCGGGTTGGTCGCGCTCCACGAGATAGAGCCCCACGCCGCGCTCGTCGCGCGCGGCGACCACGAACAGCGCCGCGCTGCCGGCGTCGTGCACGAACGCCTTCTCGCCATCGAGCACGCGCTCGTCGTCGCTGCCGGTCACACGCACGTTCACGCCATCGGGCCCGATCGACTGATCGCGTTCGAGCAGAGCCACGGTCGCGATCAGCTCGCCGCGCGCGATGCGCGGTAACCACTCGGCTTGCTGTTGCGCCGTTCCGAGCTCCGCCAGCGCGGCGCTCGCCAGCAGGTTGGAGAGCAACGGCGAGGGCAGCAAGCCGCGCCCCGTGGCCTCGAGCAGCACGGCCACGTCCACCCAGCCCAGGCCAGCGCCACCGTGGCGCTCCGGCACGAGCAGGCCGACGAAACCGAGCTGAGCCAGCTGTCGCCAGAGCGCCGGCTCGTAGCCGAGCGCCGTTCGAGAAACCCTGCGCACCTCCGCCAGCGAGCCACTGCCCTGGACCAGCCTGCGCGCCTGCGCGCTGAGCAACTCCTGCTCCTCCGTGAATCCGAAGTTCATCCCGTCGCACCTCCGACCCAGCGCGACGCTACGACGTTGCGCGATTGCAGTCGACCACCTACACAACCCGGCTTTGCTAGCCCAGACAGGCTGACCTCGCCACGAGCAGATTCGTTCGTCCTCGAGTTCAACCTAGGCTCGGCCCGAGGCCCGATGCGATAGTGACGCCCTCGACTGCGCGAGCAGAGGGGGGTCCAACATGTTCTCTGGATTGAGCGGCCGCTGCAGGCGCTCTACGCTGTGCGCCTTTGGGCGATGGGCTCTCGTCGTCGCATGGTCATCGGGTTGCGGTTGCGATGGGTCCGATGGGTCGGGGGATTCCGGCTCGCCCGATTCACCCGACGCAGGGCGCGTCCAAGCGCGGAGTGAGTACCCGGCGACCGCGGCTGCGCTCCACGACGGGCCTTGCAAAGCAGAGCAACGCTACGAGCAAGCGGACTTGCTGGAGCCCAGCGTCATCCGCCCATCCGCGGGCGTGATCGAGACCGAGCTGGTCGTGCGGATCCGCGAGCGGTGCGTACCGGTCTGGGTCCCCGACAAGACCGATCCGCGCTGGGAAATGCAGACCCTCGCGCTGCGTACCTATGGCTTCCCCAAGACGCCGGGCACGCAGATCAGCGAGCGAGATGCCGATGATCCCGAGAGCGACGAGCTCGTCTGGAGCGCGCCGGGACCCACGTTCGTGATGCATCCAGCGAGCAAGCCCGGAGCCAGCGACGGGACGACCTTCAAGCTGCGCCTGTACAACCGCATGCCCGCCGAGTCCGATCCCACGGCGTGTCGCGTGAACCTCAAGTGCGACACCACGGGGCCCAACGCAGGTGTGGACCCGGTCACCGGTCGATGCAGGGTCGGACCGAATCCAGACGCGGGCGGCGTGCCACCCGAGACGCCTTCACAAACGCTGGACGGCAGCGTCATCGAACCACCCAATTGCTTTCACGGCGAGAACTCGACGAACTTTCATTTCCACGGTTTTCACGTGTCGCCGCAGGCGGGACAAGACAACGTGCTGCTCGAGCTGCGCCCGCCCGCAAGCGACGGCGTCAGTCCACCCGCTTCGGGGCACGGCGATCACGAGGCGGAAGTGGTCTACGGGCAAGCCCGGATCGCGCTCGATCCGCTGCGCTACACCCAGGCGCCGGGAACCCACTGGTACCACGCCCACAAACACGGCTCGACCGCGCTGCAGATCCTCAACGGGCTCGTCGGCACCTTCGAGGTGGAGGGCGCGTTCGACCAGCAGCTGAACGGATACTTCCGGACGGCCGGTGGTGGCAAGCTCGTGAATCGCTTGCTGGTCGTGCAGCAGCTGCAGGAGAAGCAGCCGGGGCTCGGCGGCGCCGATCAGTCGGGTGCGGTCCTGGTCAACGGACAGGGCAATCCGATCGTGAGAATGCACCCAGGAGAGATCCAGCGCTGGCGCTTCGTGGGCGCGACGATGCAGGCATCCGCGGCGCTGCAGATCGGGTTTCCGGATGTGCCGGGCAAGCCGAGCCCGGAGGTGCGGCAGATCGGGATGGACGGCGTTCAGTTCTCGCCCGAGAACTATCGCTGTCAGCCGTTCCTGAACAACCCGGATTGCAGCCCCGCGAGCGACGACAGCCCGTTCGACGAGCTGACCCGGTTCAGCCTGGCCCCGGGCAACCGCGTCGACGTGCTCGTCAAAGCTCCCGACGAAGCCGGTTCGCACTGCGTGGTCCTGAACATCACCACCACCTTGGCGGAGGCCAACAAAGGTCGCGAACAGCACGCGGTCAGGGCGGAGCTGGCCCAAGGCACGTGCGGAGATAGCGGTGGACTGGGACCGCTGTTCACGCTGATCGTCGACGGCAAAGCGAAGCCAATGACCTTCCCGGAAGCGTCCGAAGACGCGTCGAACGACACCTACCCTCCCATGCCTCCCTTCCTGGCCGACCTGCCGCCGGCCCAGGACATCCCCCCGGCACGCCAGCGAGCCGTTCACTACCAGATGGTGAGCCAGGGACAACTGCAGGCAACGCAGTTCTGGATCAACCAGGAGAAGTACGACCCGAGCTGCGCGAACGAGACGCTCACGCTCGATGCCCCGGAGGCATGGACGCTGTGGAACAACAGCACGGGTATCGCGCATCCCTTTCACATGCACCAGAACCCCTTCCAACTGGTCTCGCAGTCGGATCGCGTGTCCGCAGCCAATGCCGACGGCGCTTACAAGTATCCGGTTTGGCGCGACGTGGTCCCGATCCCGAAGGCGACCGCAGCGGACAAGAGTCTGAGCCAGTGGCCGCCGAACTCGAACCCTGCGGATCCGTCTCGCGGCACCGACAGCACCGCGGCGTGGGGCAACGCGGTCATCGTCTACGTCGCCAAGGAGTTCACCGGCGCGTTCGTGAACCACTGCCACATCCTCGGCCACGAGGATCGCGGCATGATGCACAACACCCAGGCCGTGTGCCCCGTCGAGCGCTGCGCCAGGAGCGCTTGCTACGCCGAGACTGGACCCGTCGAGGACGGGATCGAGTGCGGCGCCGACGGTTTCTGTTCGAGCGATTGCGCGGACGGAGAGCTCTTCGCGGCCGCCGCCCCCTGCCCCGCACCCCCGGCCCAAACCAGCGACTGGCCGGCAACCTACGGCGTCGATGCCGGCATGCCGCTGCCCTGAACGCAGCGGTCGCAGCGCGGGCGCGGTCGGTCTACCGCCCGCTCTACCCGGGGTAGCGCTGCGCGATCGGCATCCGTCGGCCGGGGCCGAAGGCCTTGCGGGTGACGATCAGGCCCGGGGGCATTTGCCGGCGCTTGTACTCGTTGCGCGCGACCATGCCGGCGACGCGCGCGACCAGAGCGGGGTCGAAGCCGGCTGCGATCACCTCGCGGGTCGACTCACCGAGCTCGACCAGCCGTTCGAGCAGCGCGTCGAGCACGGGGTACGGCGGCAAGCTGTCCTCGTCGCGCTGGTCGGGTCGCAGCTCGGCGCTCGGCGCCTTTTGGTAGCAGCTCTCGGGGATCTGCTGCTTGCCCGCGAGCCGGTCGTGCGCGCGCGCGACCTCGTACACGAAGGTCTTCGGCAGGTCGCTGATCACGGCCAGCCCGCCGGCCATGTCTCCGTACAGGGTGCAGTAGCCGACCGCGATCTCGCTCTTGTTGCCGGTGGTCAGCAGCAGATGGCCGTGCCGGTTGCTGATTGCCATCAAGGTGTTGCCGCGGATGCGCGCCTGCACGTTCTCGAACGTGGTGTCGGTCTGCGCAGCTTGCGCCGGCGGCGGATCGAGCTCGCGCAGCACCGGATCGAGCACGTCGATGTAGCGCTGGAAGATGCCGTCGATCGGCACGGTCACGCACGACACGCCGAGCGCCTGCGCCAGCGCGCGCGCATCGTCGAGGCTGCCCTGCGACGAATAGCGCGTGGGCATGGCCACGCCGAGCACGTTCTCGGGGCCGAGCGCGCGCGCCGCGATCGCGCACACCAGCGAGCTGTCGATGCCGCCGGAGAGCCCGAGCACCGCCCTGCTGAACCCGCACTTGCGCGCGTAGTCGCGGGTGCCGCGCACCAGCGCGTGCAGCGCGGCTTCGGGGTCGCGATCGAACGCAGGCGCGACGCTCTGCGCGGGCTCGAGCTCGCACACCAGCACCTGCTCCTCGAACGCCGCCGCGCGCGCCCAGACCGAGCCGTCGCGGCCATAGATCGCGGAGCTACCGTCGAAGATCAGGTCGTCGTTGCCGCCGACCAGGTTCACGAACACCAGCGGCACGCCGTGCGCCGCCGCGCTCGCCGCCAGCATGCGCGGGCGCGTCGCACGCTTCTGCAGGTCGAACGGCGAGGCCCCGGAGTTGATGATCACCTGGGCGCCGGCCGCGACGCAGTCCGCGACCGGGTTGGTCCCGTACGGCCGATCGAGCGGGCTCTCCACGTCGTTCCACGCGTCTTCGCAGATCGTCACGCCGAAGCGCGTCCCGTTCAGGTCGAAGACCAGCGAGGCAGCGCCGGGCTCGAAGTAGCGGTGCTCGTCGAACACGTCGTACGTGGGCAGGAGCCGCTTGTGAAACACGTGCGCAACGGTCCCGCCACGCAACAGCGCCAGCGCGTTGTAGAGCCGCGTGTCCTTGTTCGGACGCAGCTCCGGCCCGATCAGCTGCCCGTTGGCGCGGCGATCGACGAAGCCGACCAGGACCGCCAGCTCGGGCGGTAGCTCGGTCGCGAGCGCCGCGAGCGCGCGCAGGTTGGCTTCCACGAACGCGGGCCGGTCGAGCAAGTCGCGCGGCGGATAGCCGGTCAGCGTCAACTCGGGGAAGATCGCCAGCTGCGCGCCTTGCGCGCTGGCGCTGCGCACCGCTTCGAGCACGCGTACCCGATTGCCATCGAGGTCGCCAACGGTCGTGTCGATCTGACAGAGCGCAACGCGCATTGCGACGCAGCCTAGCACGGTCTCTCAATCGGGAAGGGCACGCGCCCTTCCCGACCCATCGGCAGAGCCGCTGGGCCCCACCCATCTGCGGCGTGGTCGCTGCGCCTCCGCGCGGCTCCGCGCGGGCTGCAAGCGTTACTCCGCGATTGCGGGCTGGTACTTCGCGTTGCCGGGCGTCACGACCACGAGCCGGTAGTCGCCGGGCGCGAGATCGGTGGGCAGGCTGAACGCGCCGTCGAAGCCTCCGTCCGGACCGGTCACGGCCACGCCCAGCAGCATGCGCTCGCGCCGGCCGTCGGCCGCCAGCGACACCTCGACGCGCAGCCCCGCGATACCGTTGCCGGCGTCGTCGTGCACGTTGCCCGCGAGCGCGAGCGCGTCGCCGCGCAGCGCTTCGAAGCGCCGCTCTTGCAAGCTCACCTCGAGCGGCGCGCGCCCGCTCTGGTCGCGCGCGCGCGGGCCGTCGACGCTGCTCATGAACGGGGCCGCTTGTCCGCTGGCCTGCGCGGCCTCGCCCGCCTCGGCGCCATCGGCTGCAGGCGATAGCCAGCGCCCTTGCAGCTCCTGGTCACCCGGCTTGCGCAGGCCCTGAGTGTTGCGGCCGAGCTGCGAGTAGCTCTCCTCGTACGCCGCCGGCCGCGGCAGAGGATCGGGCTCGACCGGCCGGTACAGCGGTCGGTCTTCGGCGCCGTGTGCGTTCAAGCCGTGCGCGGCGCCGCCGAGATCGATGCGCAGCCAGCCGAGCTTCGGCAGCTCGACCTCGACCCAGGAGTGCGCCTCGTTCTGCACGAAGCGCGCAGGGATACCGAGCGCCTGCGCGGTGATCACGAACGCGTACGCGCGGTGCCGGCACACGCCCTTCTTCGCGCGCGCCAGATCGAGGTACACGTCGCCCGTATCGGGCGGCGGCTCGGCCGACTCCTCGAACGCGCGAAAGTGCGCGACCAGCTTGTTGAGCGCGGCGGCGAGATCGGCGCGCGGGCCCAGCCCGAGCTCGCGCGCGAAGCCGAGCGCGCGCGCGCGCACGCCGGCGTCGAAGTCCGGCACCCGCTGCGCGAGCGCAGAGACCGGCGCCCGGGGCAGCGGGCTGCCGAAATAGCTGCGCGGTGCGTCGGTCAAGAACGCCACGAACACGGGCTTGGTGGGCCGCTTGCCCTTGGGCACGGCGAAGAAGTTGTCGGCGCCGTCGCGCTGGATCACCAGCTCCGCGCTCGGCTCGGTGCGCACGCTCAGGATGCGCGACTCGGGCGAGACCGACGGCAGCGGCACCCCGGCGCCGCTCGAGAAGTCGAGCGTGGCTTCACCCCAGAAGCGATCGCGGGGGCGCGGATCGGGCGGCGCGCTGTCGGCGCCTTCGACCGGAACGCTGCGCCGGCGCGGGTCGGCGACCGCGAGCACGGGCGTCTTGCCGTCGGGCGCGAGCACGATCGCGTCGAGCGCCGTCACGCGCTTGAACGGTGCGATCTCGGGGTTGAACGACGCGTGGTACTGCAGCGTGCCTTCGAGCTCGGTCTGCCGGTCGGGCGCGAAAGTGGGCGACCGCTGGCCCGGCAGCTCGGGGCCGACGCCGTCGCCCGGCTCGGCGATCATGGCCGGCGCTTCGCTCGAAGAGCCCGGCTCGGGTGCGGGCAGGACCTCCCCCTGGTACTCGATCGCTTCGGGCGCCTGGCCGCCGCGCGCGAGCGC
>Ga0190265_10003903_pt1 | contig 10256 bp, 9 predicted proteins | sample Popmic124T_FD_133135 | JGI IMG/M metagenome (GOLD analysis project Ga0190265, IMG submission 133135) | Populus adjacent soil microbial communities from riparian zone of Indian Creek, Utah, USA - 124 T | ecosystem: Environmental > Terrestrial > Soil > Riparian zone | place: USA: Utah | collected...
CAGCGCCGCGCACAGGGCGACGGTGCGAATGGTGCGAACAGTGCGACGGTGCGAGGTTACTTGGGCCATGTTTCCTCAATCCAGTACGCGTAGCAGTCGTACTCGAGCAGTTCCGCGTCCCGCTCGGCACGGCGATAGAGCGGCATGCTCATCTTCCACGGACGCGTAAATGTCTTCGGATCCTCGATCGTCACTTCGTAGAGCATGTGATCCCGATCCGTCGGCGTGTAGCGTTCGACGACGTGGAGCTGTTCGCTGTGGAAGTTGCAGGCGCGGTCGAGCCACGTCTGGTCGGTGAAGTGGACGACATCGACGACGAGCGTGTTGCCGTCCCAGCGGCCGCGGGAGTCGCCCATCCACCAGTCGATCGGCCCCTCCGGGTGCGGGTTGCCGTTCATGTAGATGTGGCGAAGCGTGTGGTTGTACTCGTAGAGGATGTTGACCTTGTCGGCCTGCTGGACGATCTGGAACGGGTACGGCATGTAAGTGATGCGCGGGACGCCCGGGAGCCAGCATTTCCTCTCGGGGTCGAGCGTGGCGCGGTTCACGAAGTTCTGCTTCTTTTTCTCCAGCGCCTCGGGCCGATACGGGATGTCGTTTCCAACCACGACGCCGCGGCCGGCCGGCACGTCCAGGCTTGCATTGTGATCCTGGATGTCCCACGCGGCGGTGTTGAGCACCTGCCAGATGCCCTGGATGTCGGGGTGTCCGTCCGGCGTGCGAGGAGGCGTGTAGGCGGAGGGCGCTGCCTGGCCCGCCAGCACCGCGGGGAGGCACGCGAGCACCGCGATCGACAAAAACCAGCGCTTCATCCGGTGGATTCTACCTCGGTGTAGACTGGCGACGAATGAGAAGCGCGCCGGCCTCTCGGCCGCGCTGGAGGTCAGCATGAGATTCCTACTTGCCGCTGCCGCGATGGTCATGGTGCTCGCCTCGTCTGCCTCGAGTCAGCAGGGGCCACAGAACATTGGTCCCCCACCGAATCAAGCGTTCTACCTCTCGGCGACGGACGTGACTGCCCACAGAAACAAGCTGCAGAACGTCGCCTACGCCAATATCACCCTCGTCGAGCGCGTCGATCCCGCGACGTCCAGCGGCATCGCATATCGAATGGCGGTCGACCGCCGCCGGCCGCCACAGAGGGCCGCGACGCACGCGACCGAAGGCGAGATCTGGGCGGTCGTCGACGGGAGCGGCGAAATCACGACCGGCGGCCGGATCGTGGAGACCAAGGATGGCACGACGGTGAACCGCCGGATTGAGGGAGGCACCGTTCACAAGGTGTCGAAAGGCGACTTCCTGCTCATCCCCGAAAACGTGCCGCACCAGGTCACCGCGTTCACCCCGGAGCTTTACATGGTGACATTCGAGTTCCCACGCGGCGTGAAGGCTCCATAACAGTGTCTCCAAGGCGGACGATGTCTGAACCACGACGGCCACGACGAACACGAAGCACTACGAATCGTGTCGTGCACGTCGTGCCGTCGTGGTTCGTGTTCGTTCTGTCGCTGGGTCTTGCCGGTGTTGCCCTCGCGCAGACCAACGGCTTTCTTGCCCTGGCTCCCGACTTTCCGCTGTGGGCGTACGGCTACAAGACCGTTCCCGCCGCCCCGCAGGACTGGTCGGGTCGATGCCCGGGCACGAGGCCGCGCGACTGCGACAGGCCGGGCGGCATGCCGACCGACGCGTCGCCGACGCTGCTCCGTGTGCCGGGAAGCGACCGGGCATTTACGGTCACGCAGATCACGTCGCCGTACAGCCCGGCGGACTGGTTTCCCGGCGACCATCCGCCGATGCCGGAGATCGTGGCTCACGGCAAGGAGACCACCGGGTTTCGCGCGTGTGCCATCTGCCACTATCCCAACGGCCAGGGGCTGATGCAGAACGCGCCGGTGGCCGGGCTGCCGGTCGACTATTTCCTCCGGCAGATCGAGGAGTTCGCGAACGGCCGCCGGAAGAGCGCGGATGTCAACAAGGCGAACGCGTGGGAGATGGCGGCGATGGCGCGCAACCTCACGCCGGAGGAAGCGAAGGCCGCCGCCGAGTACTTCGGATCGATGCCGTTCAAGCCGTGGATCAGAGTGATCGAGTCAGAGACCGTGCCGCAGTTCACGGCGACGGTCAACGGGCTGTTTCTCAAGGCTGAAGGCAATGCTACCGAGCCGCTCGGGCGTCGCATCGTCGAAATGCCGGAAGACTCGTACCAGACCAACATGCTTCGCAACCCGAGACTAGGGCTCGTCGCATATGCGCCGGTTGGCAGCGTGAAGGCAGGCGAAGCGCTCGCGATGACAGGCGGCGGCGGACGGACGCAGACGTGCGGGACGTGCCACGGAGCTGATATGAGGGGAACGCCGGCGGCGCCGCCGCTGGCGGGCCGGCAGCCCGGCTACCTGGTCCGGCAGATGTACGACTTTCAGAAGGGGACGCGCAACGGAGCGATGGCGCCGCTGATGAAACCCTCGGTGGAAAAACTCACCGCCGACGATCTCATCAACCTGTCGGCGTATTTGGCTTCGCTGAAACCGTAGCCGGGTCCGCTGCGCGGAACCCGGCCTACGTGTATCAACCTATCCGGGTCGCCTTGCCCGGAACCCGGCCTACGTGTATCAACCTATCCGGGTCGGCTGCCCGGAACCCGGCCTACGTACGTCGTTTGGTCAACTTTGTGTACGTAGGGCGGGTTCCGCGCAGCGGACCCGAATTAATTTGAACGCGGGGCCTGCCCTCCCGCGGTTGCTTTCGCTTTTTCCGCGGCCAGCGTCTTCGCGGCGCTCTCCTGCGCCGCCTTGGCCCGTTGGTTCCACGTGGCGGGATCCACGAAGGGATGCGGGGCGCCGGGCTTCCGGTTCTTGAGCAACACCGCGCGCTCGAGCACCCCGCCGCCCGGATAGCCGTCGGGCTCGGCCCAGCTGTGGGTCTGCAGGTTCACCTGAACGCCCTGCATAGCCGCGAGCTTGGTCGCATTCCTTACGCCCTGCTCTGCTCCGGCGAGCCCCGGGCCCCCGCCCGCGCCCGACGGCACCACCGCTTTATATGACCGCCCCGCGTCATAGACGGTAATGCCCTCAGTCATCAGCACGCCGGGCGTATGGCCAGGCAGTTGATGGAATTTCAGTGTCTGGTTGCCCAGGGTCAATGTGTCGCCGTCCTTGACCACCATGTCGCGCTTCGGCATGCGATTTGGCTTGGGGTCCCTTCTGCTGGTCCCGCCATCCAGGGCTTCGATCATCGTCCAGTCCTCTGCGACCGCCACGACGCGAGCACCGGTGGCTTCCTGCAGCCGCGCGGCGCCGCCAACATGGTCGAGATGACCGTGACTCAGAATGATGTATTTGATGTCCTTGAGATTGATGCCGACTTTCTTGATGTTGGCGAAGACGTGATCCACGTAGGGTTCCTGCGCGGAATCGAACAGAATGTGGCCCTGCGGCGTCGTCACCAGCCAGACCGACACGTAACACGGGCCCACATAGTAGAGATTGTCGAACACTTTGAACGGTTCGATCTTTTGAAGTTCGACGTCGTCCGGGCGGGTGACCCGACACGTCTTGCTCAGCGGCTCGGTGCCCGACTGGGCCGCGGCCGGCGCTTCGCCCGAGAGACCGGTACCCAGCGCAATCGCCACGCAGATGGGCGCAACCATCATGACGCGTGCCGTCGTTCGCATAGTGCCTCCTCGCGTCCTAAAACCTTGAACCACGACGACACGACGAGCACGACGCACAAAAATTCGTGACCGTCGTGCCCGTCGTGGTTTGAATTCCTAATTCGCCCCGCCGCCGGGCGCGCCGCCGCGACCTCGTCCGCCAGCGCCCCCGCCGCGCGGGCCGCCGTACCTGGCACCGCCGGCGCCTGGATCGGTGCGCATCTGTCCGCCGTTGATCGTCGGCAGAGGTTGTCCGTTCACGTAGTGCGAGTCGTACCGGACCGAGTTCCCGTTCGAGTCGAGGAATGCCAGCGAGTCCAGAAAGAGCCCCGGCTCGGGATAGCCCGCCGGCACCGTTCCCTCGGCGATGTACAACCGATCGTCGTGCATGTACATGCTCACCATCGTGCGCGACTTGTCGGCATTGCCGGTCAGAAAGAGCTGCTGGCCGACCACCTGGTTGATGTTGTTCCAGCTGTACTCCGTCACCTTGGCGTCCCGCTGCATGACCTGCCACGCCGCGTAGATCAGGGCGCCCGCCCGATCGGCCCACGAGTATCCCGGCCCGGTTGAACTGAACCCACCGCGGCACGGTTCCGATCCGGCGGGACACGACTTGGCCTTCTCGGTCAGGATGCGCTCGATGTCCCGGTAGTCGACCACGGTCAACGAGTACCGGCCCGGGCCGCGCGTGGCGCGGTACACGCGTGCCGGCAGGTCCGCGCCGAACTGCGATTTGTAGATGGTGTTCGTGACCGTCGGCTGACCGGGGAAGTTCGTGGTGAACCGATCTTCCTTGCTCACGTACTCGGTCCATTCCTGCGCGACGGACGGTACAGCCATCGACAAAATGAAGGCCGCGACAATGACTGGAGTCAGGCGCATGACATTGTCCTCAATCAATTCGAGCGCGGCGCCTGCGCCTTCAGCTTCTCCTGCTCGATGTACTTGATCGTCCCCGCCTCGGCGACGTCGAGCCACGCGCGCCACGCTTTGTTGTCCACGAACGGATGCGGCTGGCCCGGCTTGCGCTGCGCGAGCTTCTGCGCCGGCTCGTGGACCGCGCCGCCGCCCGGGACGGGGTAGGTGTTCAGGTAGCTGTGCACGTGAACGGGCACTTCAACGTCAGCGAACTCGCGCTTCAACCGCCGGATGCTCTCGAGGAACTGCGTTCCCCCTTCCACGCCGTTGCGCTGTCCGGGCCCGCCGAAGACGAACGCCTTGTGCGGTTTCCCGTTGTCATACACCGTGAACGCGAATGACGCCGAGCCCGGCGTGTGGCCTGGCAACTTGTAGACCTTGATCTCGGTCTTGCCGAGCGTCAGCGTCTGCCCTTCCTGGAGCACCATGTCGCGCATCAGGGCCACGCCGCGGTCCTGGTTGCCGCGCCCCGGGTTCTTGTAGGTCGCCTCGATCAACGTCCAGTCCTCCGCGAGCGCGGCGACACGCGCCGTGCCGCCAGACGCCGCCTTGATCTTGCCGGCGCCGCCAAAGTGATCGAGGTGACCGTGGGTCAGCAGGATGTACCTGATGTTCTTCGGATCCAAGCCAACCTTGCGGACGCTGTCGAGTACGTGATCGACCAGCGGCTCCTGCGCCGAATCAATCATGATCAATCCATCCGTCGTCTGGATGAGCCACACCGACACCTCGCCAGGCCCGACGTAATAAAGATTGTCGAAGACCTTGATCGGCGGAACCTTCTGGTATTCGACGTTGTCGTTCTGGCTGCCGCGATAGCTCTGGCTGAGCGACTCGCCCGGCGCCGGGCCCGGCTTCTGCTGCGCGGCACCGGTGACCTGCATCAGCGCGGCAACCAGCAGACCGCCGAGCACGACTGTCAGTGAACATGCTTTCATCGTTATCTCCTGTCTCCCGATGACTGATTCTCAATCGCCTCGGCTGCGGCGCGCGCGAGCGTCACGGCCAGCGCCTCCATCGCATCCTCGATCGATTCGATCGAGGCGGTGGCGCCCTCCTTCTTGCTGAAAAACTCGAGGAACTGCGCGACCCGCGCGTTCGGATTGGTGATCGCGTGCGTCGTGCCTCCCTTGAAGAAGTGCGTCTGCCACGGCCCGAGCTTCACGGGATTGGCCTGCCCCTGAATGGTCAGGACGATCGGGTCGTTCATGGTGACGAAGACGTGCCACAGCATGTCCGGATGGTTATGCATGCTGCGCGTGGAGTTCGCCAGGATGTCGACACGCACGATGCGGCTCTGGGCGTTTTCGATCAGCGTGGTCGGCGTCGCCGGTTCGCCGTCCGGCCCCTGCGCGAATGCCGGCGAGCACGAGAGGACGAGCGCGAGCAGCGTGAGTGCGGGATAGGGTTTCATGTCAATCACACTCCCAAGTCCCAACTCCCAAAACCCAACCCCCGACGCGATCGTGGGAGTTGGGAGTTGGGTTTTGGGAGTTCTTTAGAACCGCGCCCGGAACCCGACCTGCACGGTGCGCGGCTGATACGCGATACCATCGGCCGCGTCAGGCTGCCCGAACCGCGCGTTGCGCTCGTTGAGCACCCAGGTCGTGAAGTTCGCCCGGTTGAACAGGTTGAACAGCTCGATCATCGGCTCCACCGAGTAGCGGCCGTTGAAGCTGAAGCGCTTCATCGCGCGCAGGTCCACGCGGTGCAGGTCCTTCTTGTTGAAATTACCGACCGGAATGATGGAGCCGTCCGCGCGGGTCCGTTGGGCGATCTGACCGCCGGCGCCGTGAATATCCACGCCTGACACCGTCGTGGCGTAGCCGTTGTCGCCGTAGAAATACAGCCCGCTGAGCATCACTTCGTACGGCAGCTCGTAGATGGCGTTGACGACGGCGCGGTGCTTCTGGTGGTCTGAGAGGTACCAGTCACCGCCATTGTAGATATCCGCGATGAAGGTCACCGGCGTACTGCAGTTCCACTCCGTGAACGTCGCGTTCCAGGTGACCGGGTACTGGCAACCGCCAGCCGTCTGCGGAAACGCCGCCATCTCCGGCAGCAGCACCGGGTAGTTCTTCTCGTATTCCATGGTCAGCGAATAGGTCGCCGACGCCTGCCAGCGGTTGCTGAAGCGCTTGGTGAAGCCGGCCTGCAGTGAATGGCTCTTCTCGTCCTCGCCCGGGCTGTTGCGCCGCATGCTCACCGTGCCCCACTCGGGGAACGGCAGGCGGTTGATCAGGTTCGTATTGAACGGCAGCCCCGTCGCCGCGTTGTACGCCGTGTTGATGTTGGCCCCGTTGATGTTTTCGTGGCTCTTGAAATAGACGTAGTCGGCCTCGATCGCCATCTGCGCGCCTAACTGCCGCTGGAAGCCAAGCGATCCCTGATACGAATACGGGAACACCGACGTCGGGCTCGCCAGGTTGTTGCCCACGGTACGGCGGATGCAGCCGGTGCGCGCGCCGCCCTGGTTCACCTTTTGATCCCAGCACGTCCGCCGCACGAGATCGTCATAGCTCGGCTGCGCTCCGTTGAATGGGTTGCTGTTGAAATCGGGCCGGCCGTCCGGGATCAGTTCGACGCCGACGATGTTCACCCACGAGACCGTGCCGTGCGCCGACTGGTCGGTCGCCCAGCCGTAGTACTTGCCGAGACCGCCGCGGAGGACGGTCCGGTCGTTCAGCTGGTAGGCGGCGCCGACGCGCGGCTGCCAGTTGTCGGTATCGTTCGGCCGGCCGGCCTGCACCCATGGCTCGAAGGTGAAGTTCTCACCGAACCCGTTCCTGGTGAGGTCGTAACGCAGACCGAGATTGAGCGTCAATTTGTCGCTGACCTGCCAGTCATCCTGGACCCAGCCCGCGATCTGGTGCCGATCGACGGCGAAGGTGAAATCGCCGATGCCCTGCGTATACCGGCGGGTGATCGGGAGGAACGCGTCGAGGTTCCAGGTCTCCGGGTCGTTCCACACAGGGAAGTTCGCCGCGAAGTTGGCCGGAATCGGCCCGAGGTCCATCGTGTAGATGCCGGTGCAGTCGCGGCAGATCAGCAGCCAGAACGAATTCTTGATGTAGTCGGCGCCGAGCTTCATGTCGTGGCGCCCGCGCGCGTTGTAGGACACCGTGAAGTCGTCGCGGATCGACCAGTTGCCCTGCTGGATCTCCTGCGGCACGCTTCCGGGAGGCCCGAAGCGGAAACCCTGGAACGTGAGAATCGGACTGCCGTTGACGATGCCGTCGGTGAGCGCCGACGGATGCTGCGGCCACGGCACGTGCGATTCCTCGAGGTTACGCAGACCGACGTAACCCGTGCGGACTTCGTTCACGGCCCGGTTGCTGAGAACGTTGGTGAACGTGAACTGGAACTGATCGCTGTCACGGTAGGTGTGAACGAGGAACGACGGGTGATCGGTCGAGCTGCCCTCGAAGCCCTGGTCGATCGCCTGGTCGTTCTGCCAGAGCGCGCCACGCCACGAAAGCCGGAAGCTGGGCGTGAACTGATAGTCCAATCGCAGGCCGGCCTTGTGCTCTTCACGCGGCGCCGTGAACTGCAGGTTGAACTCCGGGAACGGCGTCGTGAACACCGTGCTGTAATCCTGCCGCTCGAACTCGTAATTCAGGAAGTAGTGGAACTTGTCCCGCATGATGGGACCGCCGTGCGTCGCGCTGACCTGCTGGTTCGAGTAGGGCAGGACGTAGCCGACGATGTGGTCGGCCGCGTTCAGCTTGTCGTCGCGGAAGTACGCGCCGAACGATCCGGCGTAGTTGTTGGTGCCGGACTTGGTGACGGCGTTGATCTGCACGCCCTGCGAGCGGCCCTGGCTGGCGTCGAACCGGTTCGAAATGTACTCGAACTCGGCGATCGCGTCGCGGCTGTAGCGCGTCTGGACGTTGCCGAGGCCTCCGCCCTCGTAGGTAATCTGCTGGCCGTCGACGTTGACCTGGTACGTGCCGGCACCCTCGGCCGCGATCTCGTTCGTCCCGACCTCGTTGACCTTGATGCCGACGGCCAGCATGGCCAGGTCCTGCCAGTTGCGCCCGTTGAGCGGCAGCTCCTCCATCTGCGTCTGGCTGATGTTGCTCCCCAGGCTCGAGGTGGTGACGTCGATGAGCGACGACTCGGCGGTGACCGTCACCGATTCGGTGAGCCCCGACGGCGACATCGTCAGGTTGACGGTCACCGTCTGTCCGACAGACAGCGGCACGCCGGTGCGGGTCGCATCCGCGAAGCCGGCCAGTACGGCGGACAGACGATACGTACCAATGCGTGCGGGCATGCGGAACACGCCGCGCTCGTCGGTGACGGCCTCGAGCGTGAAGCCGGTCGCTTCATTGACCGCGGTAACGGTCACGCCGGGCAGCACGCCGCCCGTGGTATCCGTAATGGTTCCGGTGACCGTCGCTTCCTGCGCGTATCCGGCGCTCGGGAACATGAAAGCCGCGGCCATCAGGAAAAGGGGCATCACGACTCGCCGTCTCAAACCCGCTGTCATACGATCCTCCTCCATTACCGAACGGGGCGAGCAAGCTCGGCCCCTACTTCAGGGACGACGCTGCGGCGGCCAGGCCGGCCCGCGCGCATTTCTCATCGGCCGCCTGGTCGGGCGCGCCGCTCAACCCGAGTCCGCCGATGCGTTCCGTGCCGATGACGATCGGAAGTCCGCCGCCGAGCGGAACCACTTCCGCCAGGTACCGCTGTCCCGTCAGCTCGCCGTCGCCCTGGGTGCGGTTGCGAAATTCCGTCGACGTGACGCCGAAGGTCCGTGCCGTGTAGGCCTTGCGCCGTGCGAGGTCGGCGTTGTGAGGGTTGGATGTGTCCGCGCGTAACAGCAACTTGAGATCGCCGGCCCGGTCGACGATCGCCACCGTGACGTCGAAGCCGTCGGTCTTGCACGCGGCGATCGACGCATCAGCGATCGTCCGCGCGAGCGGCAGCGAAATGTCGCGTACCGTGAGCACCTGGGCGTGGCCGGCCCACGGAGCGACGCCGGCAAGAACTGCCGCCGTCAGGAGCATTGAAGTGACACGCACCGTGCCTCCTGTACTCAGCCTGATGACAAAGGCGGCGTAATACTGGCACGGAGGCCGGTTGGTAGCAAGGCGCCTGTTTTGTGGCACTATTTGCGGGCAGCGGCAAGGGAGGAAACGTCATGCGCATGACCGCACTGGTTGTCGCGTTGGTCCTCGGGACTTCAGGTTCCGCGGCGGCTCAAGAGTGGGACCTCTATACCAACATCCCCGACGGCTTCAAAATCAACTTTCCAGGTCAGCCGAAGATCACCGAAACGACCTGGGTGTCCCAGCTCGACTACAAGCTGCCGGCGCGCATTTACAGCGCGGACAAGGGCGATGAGCATTTCTCGGTGACCGTGGTCGATTACAGCGGCATCGAGCAGATGGGAATCGAGAAAGCCAAGAACTGCCCACCTGGCAACGCCAACTGCCGCGCCAACGCGGGCGCGGCGCTGGGCCCGGGGTACTCACGCCACGATGAGCGCGGCGCTCTCGTCTTCGCGACGGCCAAACTCCTGAAGCGCGACGCCAAGCTGACAGAGCTGGCCTGGGACTGGCAGGACATGGTCGAGGGACATTTCATCCAGCTGACCAATAACGCCGATCAGTCCCGTACACACGCCTACGTCGCGATGCACAACCGCAAGCTCTACATCATCGAAGGCACGGTGCCG
>Ga0190265_10003904_pt1 | contig 10256 bp, 10 predicted proteins | sample Popmic124T_FD_133135 | JGI IMG/M metagenome (GOLD analysis project Ga0190265, IMG submission 133135) | Populus adjacent soil microbial communities from riparian zone of Indian Creek, Utah, USA - 124 T | ecosystem: Environmental > Terrestrial > Soil > Riparian zone | place: USA: Utah | collected...
TCAGCCCGCCGGTCAACCACTGGTGGCACGTAACGCTGTACGTGTCGCCGCGCGGCCTGACGACGCATGCGATCCCCTGCGGCCCCCGCAGCTTCGAGATCGAGCTGGACTTCAGCGCCCACCGCCTCGAGGTGCGTTGCAGCGACGGACAGCGCGGCGGCTTCGCGCTCGAAGACGGCCTCGCGGTGCGCGATTTCCATGCGCAGATCTTCGAGCAGCTCGGCAGGATGGGAATCGCCGCGACGATCCGGCCGCTGCCCTACGACTGCTTCAGCAAGATCCCGTTCCGCGACGACCAGGAGCACCGCTCGTACGACAAGGCGTCCATCACCCGCTTCCATCGCCTGCTGGTGGCGCTAGACGGTGTCTTCGCCGGGTTCCGCGGCCGCTTCGCCGGCAAAAGCACGCCAGTGCATCTCTTCTGGCATACCTTCGACCTCGTAGTGTCGCGCTTCTCGGGCCGTGGGGCACCGAAAGTCGAGGGCATGAGCGCCATGCTGCAGGAGGCTTACTCGCACGAGGTCATCAGCTTCGGCTTCTGGTCGGGCGACGATGAGCTCGGCGCGCCCGCATTCTATTCCTACACCTATCCGGAGCCGGCCGGCTTGCGCAGCCTTCCGCTGCAGCCGCGCGAGGCGTTCTGGAAGCCGCGCAACGGCAGCTCGCTCGCGCTCTACCGTTACGACGACATGCGCTCGGCCGCCGACCCGCGCGCCGCGCTGCTCGGGTTCTTCGACAGCGCCTATCTCGCCGGCGCGAGCGCCGCGCACTGGGATATCAAGGTGCTCGAGAAGCGCTGGTGATTCCAGTCTGCGCGGCGCGCGCGCCGTGCCGCAAAGCGTCCACGCTCCAAGCCCCGGCGCCCGCGAACACCAAGTAAAGGAACACGAAGCAATAGAGCACCGCGAGCTCGCCCTGGTTGAGCATCGGCAGCAGAACGTTGCCCTGGCTGCCATGCGCCATGAAGTAGGCCACCGCCATGAAGCCGCAGAGGATGAACGCCACCGGCCGCGTGAACAGCCCGATCAGGATCAGCGCGCCGCCGATCACTTCGAGTACCCCGGCGAGGCCGACCAGGGACACGAGCTGCAGCCCATCGAACATCGCCTGGTGCGGCACGCCGAAAAGTTTCGCCGTTCCGTGTGGGATGAGCAGAAACCCCGTCACGATACGCAGCACCGCCAGCGCGCGCGGCCGCCAGCTTTCGAAAAATGCGATGTCCATGGTCAGAACCTCCTCCGGATGAATGACTTCATGATCAAAGCGGTTTCAGGTCTTCCAGCACCGTCGGCAGCAGCTCGCTTACGTTCGGGTGGATGCGCACGTGCCGCTGGAACTCGGTGTAGGGGATTTTCGAGTACACGGCGTCGATGAGCGAATGCACCGCCTCGTCCGCGCCGGTGCCGAGCAGCGCGGCGCCGAGGATGCGCTTCGAGCCCTGCTCGACGTGGATCTTGAGGAAACCGTGCGTCTCGCCCTTCTCCACCGCGCGCGCGACCCGCGACATGGGGCGCGTGCCAACCAGAGCCTTGATGCCCTTCTCTTTGATCTCTTTCTCAGAAAGGCCGATTCGCCCGAGGGGCGGGTCGGTGTAGAGCGCATAGACCGGGACGCGGTCGGTGTGTTTCCGTCCGGCGTTCGAGAGCAGGTTGTCGGCGACGATCTCGTAGTCGTTGTACGCGGTATGGGTGAAGGCACCCTTGCCATTGCAGTCGCCGAGCGCCCACACGCGCGGATTGGAAGTGCGCAGGCCTTCGTCGACCTCGATGTAGCCGCGCTTGTCGGTCTTGACGCCGGCGGCATCCAGACCGAGGTCGTCGGTGTTGGGCACGCGGCCCACGGCCAGTAGCAAGTGGGTGCCGCGCTCGCGTGGCGCGCCTTCGCTGCAGTCGAGGCCGACTGACAGCCCGTCGGCCTCCTTCTGCAGGCTCAGGCATTCCGCTCCCAGGCGCAGCTCGATGCCTTCGGCGCGCAAAATTTCCTGGATCGCGACCGACACGTCCTCGTCTTCGCGCCCCACCAGCCGCGGGCCCATCTCCACCACCGTGACGCGGCTGCCGAAGCGGCGGACCATCTGCGCGAACTCCAGCCCCACATAGCTGCCGCCGATGACGAGCAGATGCCCGGGGACGAAGTCGAGATCCATCATCGTCTCGTTGGTCAGATGCGGCACGGTATCGAGCCCTGGCATCTTCGGAATCAGCGGACGGCCGCCCACGTCAAGGAAAATCCTGTCCGCGCCCAGCCTCTCCGAACCGATTTGGATCTGCGCAGGGGCAACGAAGCGCGCGTGCCCGCGGTAAACCTTCGCGCCCTTCAACTCCTGCATCCACTTCTCGACACCCTCGCGCGAGTTGCGCACGATGTCGTCCTTGCGCGCCTTGACCCGCTTCATGTCGACCCGCGGTTCTCCGTGCATCAGCACACCGTACTCGCCCGCTCGCCTCGCCATGTGCGCAGCGTAGGCGCTCGCCACCATGGCTTTGGTCGGTGTGCAGCCATTGTTCACGCAGGTGCCGCCGAACTCATGCTTCTCGACCACGGCGACTTTCATGCCGGCGCCCGAGAGCCGCGCGGCGAGCGCCGGGCCGGCCTGGCCGGTGCCGATGACGAGGGCGTCGAAGGCCGTCACGCACTTATCATAGTCGTTAAGCTCAAGTTTGCATGTCCAACGAAGCCCTGCTGATCGCCCTGCTCGGGCTGCCTTTTGCCGGCAGCGTCGCCGCCGGGTTCTTTCCCGCGAATGCCCGCAACCGCGAAGCATGGCTCGCCGGCGCGGTTGCGCTCGCGGTGCAGGGGCTGGCGTGGTGGGTCTATCCGGAGATGGCGCATGCCCAGGTGCTGCGCCTGGACCTTGGGTGGCTGCCCGCGCTCGGCCTGAATTTCACCATCCGCCTGGACGGCTTCGCCTGGATGTTCTCGGTCCTCGTCAGCGGGATCGGCTTCCTGGTGGTGCTCTATGCGCGCTACTACATGTCGCCCGCCGACCCGGTGCCGCGCTTCTTCGCGTTCTTCCTGGCGTTCATGGGTTCGATGCTGGGCGTGGTGCTCTCCGGCAACCTGATCCAGCTGGTGTTCTTCTGGGAGCTCACCGGCCTGTTCTCGTTCCTGCTCATCGGTTACTGGCACCACAATGCCGCCGCTCGCGACGGCGCGCGCATGGCGCTGATCATCACTTCGGCCGGCGGCCTGTGCCTGTTCGCCGGCGCGCTGCTGCTCGGCCGCATCGCCGGCAGCTATGACCTCGACGTGGTGCTGCGCTCGGGAGACGCGATCCGCTCGCACGCGCTGTACCTCCCGGCGCTGCTGCTGGTGCTCGCCGGGACCCTGACGAAGAGCGCGCAATTCCCGTTCCATTTCTGGCTGCCGCAAGCCATGGCGGCGCCGACCCCGGTCTCGGCGTACCTGCATTCAGCGGCGATGGTGAAGCTCGGCGTATTCCTCATGGCGCGGCTGTGGCCGGTGCTGGCGGGAACCGACGCCTGGATGTGGACGGTGGGCATGGCCGGGCTGGTGACGCTGGTGCTGGGGGCCTATCTCGCCATCTTCCAGCACGACCTCAAGGGCCTGCTCGCCTATTCGACCGTAAGCCACCTCGGGCTGATCACGGTGCTGCTCGGCCTCAACACGCCGCTCGGCGTCGTCGCTGCAGTGTTCCACACGCTGAATCACGCCACCTTCAAGGCCTCGCTCTTCATGGCCGCCGGCATCATCGACCACGAGACCGGCACGCGCGATATCCGGCGCCTGAGCGGCCTGTACCGTTACCTACCGGTGACCGCGACGCTCGCAATGGTGGCGGCGGCGGCGATGGCGGGCGTGCCGCTGCTGAACGGCTTTCTCTCCAAGGAGATGTTCTTCGCCGAGTCGCTCGAGGCCGAAGGGCCGCTGCGCGCCATCGACCGCGCGCTGCCGTTCATCGCCACGGCTTGGGGCATGTTCAGCGTCGCCTACTCGGTGCGCTTCATTCACGGCGTGTTCTTCGGCCCGCCGCCGGCCGGGTTGCCGCGAATACCGCAGGAGCCGCCGCGCTGGATGCGCTTTCCGATCGAATTCCTGGTGCTCGCCTGCCTGGCAGTGGGCGCCTTCCCCGCGCTGACCATCGGGCCGTTCCTGGATATCGGCGTGCGCTCGCTGCTCGGCGCCCAAGCGCCGTCGTACAGCCTGGCCGTGTGGCACGGCTTCACCACGCCGTTCGTGATGAGTTTGGTAGCGCTGGCCGGCGGCGTGGCGCTGTACGCTTTGCTCTTCCGCTACCTGGCGCGCGGCGAGGAGCGCACGCCGCTCCTGCCGGCGATCGACGCGCGGCTGATCTTCGACCGCGTCCTCCTCGTCGTCTCCTGGCGCTGGGCGCGCTCGGTCGAGACGCTGTTTGGCACCCGGCGCCTGCAGCCGCAGCTGCGCTGGCTGGTGCTCGCGGCGCTGGTCGCCGGCGTATGGCCGGTGTGGCGGGCCGGGCTCGATGCCGGCCCATTGCCGTGGTCGCCGATCGATCCGGGGCTCGCCGCAGCGTGGGCGATCGGCGCAGTGTGTGCTCTCGGCGCCGCCTGGCAGGCCAAGTTCCACCGCTTCGCCGCGCTCATGCTCGCCGGCGGCGCCGGCCTCGTCGTCTGCCTGACGTTCATGCGCATGGCGGCGCCGGACCTCGCGCTCACCCAGTTGCTGGTGGAGATCGTCACCACGGTGCTGCTGCTCCTCGGCCTGCGCTGGCTGCCCAAGCGCATTCCGTTCGCCTGGACGAGCGCCGGGGCGCGCGCCGCGCTACCGCGCCGGCTGCGCGACCTGGCGCTGGCGGGCGGCTGCGGCCTCGGCGTCGCCGCCCTTGCCTATGCCGTCATGACGCGTCCGCTGCCCGAGACCATCTCGAGCTACTTCATGCAGAACGCCTGGCCGCGCGGCGGCGGCACCAACGTGGTCAACGTGATCATCGTCGACTTCCGCGGCTTCGATACGCTGGGCGAGATCAGCGTGCTGGCCGTGGTCAGCATCGCCGTCTATGCGCTGCTGCGCCGCTTCCGCCCTGCGCGTGAGAGCCTGGAGACGCCGCCGCGGCCGCAGGACGCCGACGACGACCTGCTGGTGCCGGCGGTGATCATGCGCCTGATGTTCCCGATGGCGGGCATGCTCGCCGGTTACCTGCTGCTGCGCGGCCACAACCTGCCGGGCGGCGGCTTCGCCGCCGGACTGGTCCTCGCGCTTGCGGTGATCCTGCAATACATGGCCGGCGGCACGCGCTGGGCCGAAGAGCGGCTGGCGATCCGGCCCTCGCGATGGATGGGCGCCGGCCTGCTGCTCGCCGGCGCGACCGGCGCCGGCGCCTGGGCCTTTGCGCATCCGTTCCTCACTTCGCACACCGCGCACCTGCAGCTGCCGGTGCTGGGCGAGCTCCACCTGCCGAGCGCGCTGCTGTTCGATCTGGGCATCTTCTCGCTGGTGGTGGGCGCCACCGGGCTGATTCTCATCGTCCTCGCGCATCAATCGGTGCGCCATCCATGGAACTGATCGTCGCCCTGCTGATCGGCACGCTCGCCGGCTCGGGCGTCTGGCTGCTGCTGCGGCCGCGCACCTTCCAGGTCATCGTCGGCCTGTCACTGCTCTCGTACGCGGTCAACCTCTTCATCTTCGTCATGGGATGGGTGCGCGGCGGGCGACCGCCGTTCGTCGAGCCCGGCGCCGTCGTCGATTTCGCGCGCTTCGCCGATCCGCTGCCGCAGGCGCTGGTGCTGACCGCCATCGTCATCAGCTTCGCCACCACGGCGCTGCTGCTGGTGGTGCTGGTGGTGGCGCGCGGGCTCACCGGCACCGACCACGTCGACGGGCAGGAGCCCGACGCATGAACTGGAGCGAGCACCTTCCGATCGTGCCGGTGGTGCTGCCGCTCGCGGCCGGCGCGCTGATGCTGGTGCTCGACGAGCGGCGCAGCACGCTCAAGGCTGCGATCAGCATCGCCACGCTCCTCCTCCTGCTGGTGGCCGCGCTGGCGCTGCTGCGGCTTGCCGACAGCCCGACCGCGCCGGTCTACGCGCTCGGCGACTGGCCGGCGCCGTTCGGCATCGTGCTGGTCGCCGACCGGCTCGCCGCCGCGATGGTGCTCCTCGCCGCGGTGCTCGGCCTCGCGGCGATGGTGTTCTCGCTCGCGCGCTGGCACCGCGCCGGGCCGCGCTTCCATTCGCTGCTGCAGTTCCTGCTGATGGGCCTGAACGGCGCCTTCCTCACGGGTGATCTGTTCAACCTGTTCGTATTCTTCGAGCTGCTGCTGGCCGCGTCCTATGGCCTTGCCCTGCACGGCTCGGGGACGGCGCGCGTGCGCTCGAGCCTGCACTACATCGTGATCAACCTTGGCGCCTCGCTCCTGTTCCTCATCGGCGTGAGCCTGATCTACGGCGTCGCCGGAACGCTCAACCTGGCGCATCTGGCGCAGCGCATTCCGCAGACCGCCGCCGTCGACCGGGCGCTGGTCGAAGCCGGGGCGGCGGTGCTCTTCATCGCCTTCCTGGTCAAGGCAGGCATGTGGCCGCTCGGCTTCTGGCTGCCCTCCACGTACGCCGCGGCGAGCGCGCCCGCCGCGGCGCTTTTCGCCATCCTGAGCAAGGTGGGCTTCTATGCCGTGCTCAGGATCTGGCTGCTGCTCTTCGGCGGCGGCGTGGGAAGCGAGCTGCTGTTCTACGGCGGCGTGGCGACCCTCGCGTTCGGCATCATCGGCATGCTCGCCTCGCAGGAGCTCGGCCGGCTCGCCGGCTACAGCCTGCTGGTCTCCTCCGGCACCCTGCTCGCCGCGATCAGCCGCAGCGACGGCGCGGTGACCGCTGCGGCGCTGTTCTACCTGGTCGCCTCCACCCTCGGCATCGCGGCTTTGTTTCTGCTGATCGAGCTGGTGCAGCGCTCGCGCGAGCCCGGGGCCGACGTGCTGGCGGTGACCGCCGAGGCCTTCGGGCTTGCCGACAAGGACGAGGAGGAACCGGAGGAGCAGTCGGGCACCGAGATCCCGGCCGTCATGGCGCTGCTCGGCCTGAGCTTCGTGTGCTGCGCCCTGCTCGTCGCCGGGTTGCCGCCGCTGCCCGGCTTCGTGGCGAAGTTCGGCCTGCTGGCGGCGGTGCTCGCGCCGGAGCCGATCTCCGCGCGCGCTTGGGCCCTGCTCGCCCTGCTCACGCTCGCCGGCCTCGCCGCCGTGATCGCCATGGGACGCGCCGGGGTACGCATTTTCTGGGCAGCGGAAGAGCGCAGCGTGCCGCGCGTGCGCCTGATCGAGATCACGCCGATCGCGGGGCTGCTCGCGCTGTGCTTCGCGCTTACGCTGGCCCCCGGTCCGGCGATGCGCTACCTGCAAGACGCGGCGCTGGCACTGCACGCGCCGCAGGGCTATATCGAAAGCGTTCTGGGCCGGCCATGAAGCTGTTCCTCGCCCTCCTCGCGCTCTGGCTCGTCCTCAACGAATCGTACGCCGCGGGCCACGTGCTGCTCGGCGCCGTGCTCGCGTTGGGCGGCGTCGCGGTCTACTCGCGGCTGCAACCCGCCGCCAACCGCGTGCGCAACCGACCGCTTGCCGCGCTCCGGCTGCTTGGGTTGGTGCTCGCCGACATCGTGCGCTCCAACGTCGCGGTGGCGCGCATCGTCCTCGGGCTCGGCGCGGGCAAGCGCACCGCCGGCTTCCTCTCGTTGCCGCTCGAGCTCCGCCATCCCGGCGCCCTGGCCGTGGTCGCCTGCATCATCACCGCGACCCCCGGCACGACGTGGGTGCGCTACGACCGCGTGGCCGGGGTGCTCACGATCCACGTCCTCGACCTGGTCGACGAGCAGGCCTGGATCCGTCTTTTCAAGGAGCGCTACGAGCGCCGCTTGCTGGAGATCTTCGAATGAACCCTGACTTCGTATCGGTAACGCTCGGCGCCGCGCAGCTGCTGCTGGCGCTCGCCATGGCCTGCGCCCTCTACCGCCTGCTGCGCGGGCCGCGGGCGCAGGACCGCGTCCTCGCCCTCGACACGCTGTACGTGAATGCGATGCTGCTCATCCTGAGTTTCGGCATCTCGGCGGGCAGCCGCGCCTTCTTCGAGACCGCGCTGGTGATCGGCATGCTCGGCTTCGTCTCCACCGCGGCGGCGGCGAAATTCCTGCTGCGCGGGGAGGTGATCGAATGACCACCCTCGCCGCCCTGCTGGTGCTCGCCGGCGCGCTGCTCGCCTTCATCGGATCGCTCGGCCTGGTGCGCATGGGCACCTTCTTCGAGCGCGTGCATCCGCCGACGATGGGGACCACGCTCGGTACGGCGCTGGTGCTCGCCGGCTCGCTGCTCCACTTCAGCGCGCTCGAGTCGCGCCCCGTGCTGCACGAGATCCTGGTCGGCGTGTTCATGCTGCTGACCACCCCAGTGACCTACGTCCTGCTCGGGCGCGCGGCGCTGCGCCGCGACCATGAGGAACCAAAGCAGGAACCGAAGCGCTGAGTCACGCCTCCTGCACCACCAGCACGTCGGCCTTGGCGTCGGCCAGCACGTGGCGCGTGACGCTGCCCAGCACGAGCGCCTCCATGGCGGAACGCGTGCGCTGGCTGATCACCACCAGGTCGGCGCCGAGCGATCGCTCGCGCTCGAGGATCAGGGCGGCTGCATCGCCGCGCTCCACCATCGGCAGGAAACGGCCCGCATCGCCGGTGGCGGCCTCGCTCAGCCGGCGGGTCTCGGCGAGGGCCTGCTGGAACACCTGCGCGCGGTGCTGCTCGATCTCCTCGGTCTGCACGCCGGCGCGCCGCAAGGCGCCCTCGAAGACCACCTCGTAGGCGTGCACCGCGGTGAGCTTGGCCTCCGGAGCGATGCGCGCGGCGCCGGCGAGGCCGTTCTCGGAGCCGGGAAGAAGGTCGACCGCCGCCAGCACGTTGCGATAGGGCTCGCGAGCGGGCGTGCGCACCACCAGCACCGGGCAGCGGCAGCGACGGAGCAGCTGCTCGGCGGTGGTGCCGACGAGCGCGTCGCGCAGCGGATTGAGCCCACGCGCCCCGACCACGAGCAGCGCAGCCCCCGGCCCGCTCGCCACAATCTCCTCGAGCACCTCGCCGACCGCGACGCGCGCCGCGGCCGGCGTGCCGAGCGAGGCGGCCGCCTGCTCGAGCAGGCGGCGCGTATCCTCGACCAGCCGGTCGGCGACATCCGCCGGCGTGCGCACCCATTCGCGCACCGATTCGAGCGCGCGGCGGCTGACCACGTGCAGCAACTCGAGCTCGGCGCCGTGCTGGGAGGCGAGCAGCGCGGCGCGCCGCACCGCGTTGCCGGCATCGCTCGAGAAATCGGTGGCGGCGACGAACCTCAATGACCGAGTACCTGGCTGAGGAACAGCTTGGCGCGGTCGGTCTTCGGTGCGCTGAAGAATTCCGCCGGCGGCGCGGCTTCCACTACGCGGCCGCCGTCCATGAAGACCACCCGGTCGGCGACGGTGCGTGCGAATCCCATCTCGTGGGTGACCACCATCATGGTCATGCCCTCGCGCGCGAGCTCGACCATCACGTCGAGCACTTCCTTGATCATCTCCGGGTCGAGCGCCGAGGTCGGCTCGTCGAACAGCATCAGCTTCGGCTTCATGCACAGCGCCCTCGCGATGGCCACGCGCTGCTGCTGGCCGCCGGAGAGGTGCGACGGATACTTGGCGGCCTGCTCCGGGATGCGCACCCGGGCGAGGAAGTGCATCGCCGTCTCCTCGGCTTCCTTGCGCGGCACGCGCTGCACCCAGATCGGCGCGAGGGTGAGGTTCTCGAGCACCGTGAGGTGCGGGAACAGGTTGAAGCTCTGAAACACCATGCCGACCTCGCGGCGCACGCGGTCGATGGTGCGCTGGTCGTCGGTGAGCTCGACCCCGTCGACCACTACGCGCCCGCTCTGGTGCTCTTCGAGCCGGTTGACCAGGCGGATCAAGGTCGACTTGCCCGAGCCCGAGGGCCCGCAGACCACCACCTTCTCGCCGCGGCCGACGTTCAGGTCGACGTCCTTCAGCGCGTGGAATGCGCCGAACCACTTGTTGACCTTGAGCATCTCGATCATCGCTGCCTCATGTGCTCAAAGCTCTTGCTGTAACGGGACATGGCGAAGCAGAAGGCAAAGTAGACCACGGCGGCGAACACGTACGCCTCGACGCCGAAGCCGTTCCACGCCGGCTCGGTGAGCGAGACCTTGATGGTGGAGAGCAGGTCGAACAGGCCGATGATCAGCACCAGCGAAGTATCCTTGAATAGCGCGATGAAGGTGTTGACCAGCGGCGGCACCGAGATGCGCA
>Ga0190265_10003905_pt1 | contig 10254 bp, 9 predicted proteins | sample Popmic124T_FD_133135 | JGI IMG/M metagenome (GOLD analysis project Ga0190265, IMG submission 133135) | Populus adjacent soil microbial communities from riparian zone of Indian Creek, Utah, USA - 124 T | ecosystem: Environmental > Terrestrial > Soil > Riparian zone | place: USA: Utah | collected...
CAGGAGAACGGCGTGACGATCGACGCCAGCGGCGGGGTCCCGGGCGACACCGAATCGGTCAGCGGTCCGGTCGAGCTCGCGCGCAAGTTCGCCGAGACCGAGGAAGCGCAGAGCTGCTTCGCGTCGCACTGGTCGGACTTCGCGTACGCGCGCTCGCTCGACGACGCCAGCGACGCCGACGCGTGCACGCTGGAGACGATCACCACGCGCTTCGCGCAATCGGGCTACGACGTGCGGGCGTTGCTGCTCGGGCTGACGCAGACCCCCGCGTTCCTGTACCTGCCGGCGGTGAGGGAGTGAGATGAGCCGCTCGTTTCGATTGAGCCGTCGCGCGATGCTGAAGGGTGCGGGCAGCATCGCGATCGCGCTGCCCTGGCTCGAGGTCATGGAGCGCGGGCGCGCTCGCGCGCAGGCCGACACGGCGGCCAAGCGTTTCCTCGCGGTGTACACGCCGGGCGGTACGGTGCAGGACAAGTTCTGGCCGACCGGCAGCGAGAGCGCATTCACGCTCAGCCCGATCCTGGCGCCGCTCGAAGCGGTGAAGAGCAAGCTGCTGGTGCTGCAGGGCCTGCAGATGAAGAGCGCCATCGGCGAGCAGCACCAGGCCGGCATCGTCGCCTGGCTCAGCGGCACGCCGCAGTCGGGCTCGCACCGGCAGTACGCGTCGGGGCCGTCGATCGATCAGGTGATCGCCACGCGCGTCTCCGCGGACAAGCCCAAGCGCAGCCTCGAGCTCGCGGTGCGCTGGGCGACCGGCAAGTCGCACGGGCTGCTGCACCCGATCAACTCGATCAACTTCGAGGACAACGACCGCTACAACCCGATCCCGCCGCGGCTCGACCCGGTCGCGATCTACGGCGACCTGTTCGGCAGCCTGGATCCGAGCCAGAGCAACGAAGCGCTCGCGCGGCTCAAGCGCAAGCAGTCGATCCTCGACTTCGTCGGGCGCCGCTACGAACGCCTGCTCGCGCGGGTCGGCACCGCCGATCGCCAGAAGCTCGATCAGCACCTGACCAAGATCCGTGAGATCGAGCTGGCGCTCTCGACCCAGGTCGTGCCCGACGCCGAGTGCCGCGTGCCCGAGCAGGTCGACACCTCCGACTACAACCCCACAACCGGGCTCAACTCGACCGACAACGGCTCGGTCCGCGACGGCTCGACGGATGCCGCGATCCCCAAGGTCGGCAAGCTGATGATCGACATGATGGTGATGGCGATGGCCTGCGACATCACCGCGGTCGGCACCCTGCAGTGGAGCGACACCGAGGCCAAGCACACGTTCCCGTGGCTCGGGCTGTCCGAGCACCACCACTTCTACCAGCACGACGGCGGCTTCCGTCCGGCCGAGTGCGAGAAGATCGGCACCTGGTACTCGGAGCAGCACGCGTACCTGCTGAGCGCGATGGATCAGGTCGACATGGGCGGGCACAGCCTGCTCGACGAGAGCGTGGTGTTCTTCGGCTCCGAGCTCGCCGATCCGCCGAGCCACAACAAAGACAGCATGCCCTTCCTGCTCGCGGGCGGCGGCGGCGGCCTGCGCGGCGGCCGCTGGCTCAAGCACGACCGGCGCACGCACAACGACCTGCTGGTCTCGATCCTCAACCTGTTCGGCGACGAACGTCAGACCTTCGGCACGCCCGAGCACTGCACGGGCCCGCTCGGCACCCTGGTGTGAGAGAGGTCGATTTCACAGGAAGGCGGGAAGACGGGAAGCCGGAGAGAAAGTCTCTTAGCCCCGGCGGCCCGTGCGGTACTCGAGCGGCGTCTGGTCTGTCCAGCGCTTGAAAGCGCGGTGGAAGGCCGCGACCTGGGAGAAGCCGAGCAAGAAGGCGATCTCCGAGAAGGCCAGATCGCTGTCGCCGACGTAGCGCAGGGCCAGGCGGCGGCGCAGGTCCTCGAGCAGGTTCTTGAAGCTGGTGCCTTCGTGCTCGAGCTTGCGCGCGAGCGTGCGTTCGCTGAGGTGCAGCGCACCGGCGACGTCGGCGAGCGTGGCCTGCCCGCTGGCCAGGCCGCTCATCAGGTGCTCGCGCACGCGCGCGGTCAGGCTCTCGACCTTGGGCAGCTCTTGCAGCAGGCGATCGGCGTGGCTGCGCATCACCGCGTGCAGGCGCGGGTCGGCCGTGGGCAGCCGCTCGGTCAGCGCCTCGCGCGGAAACAGGAAGCCCGCGTACGCCTGCGCGAAGCGCACCGTGGCGTTGGCGGTGAACACGCGCTGGTAGATCGCGACGTCGGCCGGCGCCTCGTGAACGAAGCGCACCTCGAACGGCCAGCGCAGCTCGGGGTTGCGGGCGCGCGCAGCCGCGAAGAACGCGGCCAGCTCGAAGTCCTCGGCAGCGCGCGGCATGACCACCGCGTTCTCGAAGGAAATGATCGCGTGCTCGCCGTCGACCCGGATCGAGAAGGTGAGCGCGTCGTTGATCAGGTGCATGTAGCGCCCGATCGCCGCGAACGCCTCGGCGGCGGTCTGCGCGGTGCTGGCGGCGTATTCGAGCGCGCCGTAGTCACCGACCTCGATCAGCTCGGTGGCCTTGAGCCCGATCTCCTCGTCGCCGGTGATCAGGATCGCGCCGCGCAGCAGCTCGTGCACGGTGGCGATCGGCGTGCGCCCGTCTTCCTCCAGCGTGTCGATCCCCACCAGCGCCTCGGGCGGCATGCTGGGATACCGGCGCAGCAGGCGCCCGAACTGCTGGATCAAGCGATTGGAATAGCAGTGCTGGCTCTCGAGAGGTCGCATCCGCGCGCGCAGATTAGCACGCGCGCCCTTGGGCACAGCGAGCCCGGCGCGTTAGCGCCGAAGGGGGGCGCACTCGCAGGACGCGCCAGCGTCCGAAGAGGCGAGCTCATGCGCTCCGCAAGAGCGCATGAGCGACGGGGGGCTTTGCCCCCGACTAAATAGGAGTGACCACTTGGCAGCGGACTTCGGCGTCGACGATGTGCGCGCCGTTGGACTTGAGGGTTTCGCAGGTCGTGCCGGTGAGCTCGACCGTGCGATCGCCGACCAGGCGCCAGCCGTTGGGGTCGTCGAGGTTGATCTGTTGGCCGTCGACGCGCACCAGCACGTGGTCCGCGCGCGGGGGCGGCTTGTCGAGCACGAACGTGCAGCTGACCACGTCGCCCGCGATGCGCTGCAGCTCGTCGCGCAGGCTCTGCTCATTCTCGACCGGCCGGTGCATCATGTCTCCCGTCCCACCGCGGGTGGCGAAGCCGTCGAGCACGGTCGCGAGCGCCGCATTGGCGGGGCCGGTCGTGTTGTAGCCGACCACGTAGGTGCGGACGCCGAGCTCGCGCAGGGAGTCGATCGCCGTGTTCGCGATTTCGATATCGGCCGGGGTCGTGTCCTCGCCGCCGCCGTTGGGACAGGTCGGCTGACCGTCGGTCACCAGCAGCACGAAGCGCGGCGCCGGGATCTTGTCGGGATCGGCGGGCGGAGCGCCGAACGTGCCGATCAGGTTGCGCAGCGTCTCGCCGGTCGGGGTGCCGCCCTCCGAGGTGGTCGTGTCGAGCCTGGTGCCGATCGCCGCACCGTTGTTCGGCGCCACCGGCACGACCACGTTGCCCGGCCCGCAGGCAGCGATGTTGCCCAAAGCCTCGAAAGCGCGATCGATGCACGGTTGCTGTTCCGCCGGCGGCAGGTTCAGGCAGGCCGCGATGTCCGGGACCATCACCTGCTCCGGGAACAGCGCGAGCCCGAAGTTGATCTGCGCCTGCAACTCCGTGGTGATGGTGCGCACGGCGGAGACCGACGGCTGCCAGCGCCCGTCGCGCTGCATGCTGCCCGAACGGTCGAGCACGATCAGGATGTCGGGGGTGGTCGGCATGGCCGTCAGATGCACGACCTCGCACAGGTTGCTCATCGGTCCGGCGCCCATGCTGGGACCGATCGGCGTCATGGTCTGCTGCGTGGGGTTGCCGAAATTGGGCCCGCCGCTGCCGGCTGCCGCAGCGCCGCCTGCCGTCCCGACCGCGGGGCCGGGCGCGGCGATCGGCTTGTTGCGTGTGCCGCCTCCGCTGTTGTCCTCCGCGGAGCACGCCCCACCCGCCGCCAACAACAACGCGCATCCCAACCATCGCTGGTGCATCGCCGACCTCCTGACCAACTCTCGAACGCGGAGCGCTCGTGCAGCGGGCACCCAATCCCGCGTGCATCGGGCAACCATAGATGCCCGGGAACCCAGGCGCTGCTCATATCGTCGCGTGACGGGTGTCGTTACAGGCTCTTTCCATAGCGGGCTGCCGCCAATTCGATCCATACGCTCTCGTCAAATGGCGCGATCCGCATGCCGCCGGCGCGCTCGCGCCCGGATTCCGAAGGCGAGCGCGACGAACGCAAACGCCCGAAGCCGACCGGAAGCTCGCGGCTTCCCGGAAACGATGCCGCATCCCTCCCCGGAAGCTTCGGTACTGTTGCGCGGCAAGGGGGCGGCCACTCCGAGCCCGCCGGCGCCAGCGCCGACGATGCCGTTGCCCCCAAAGCCCGGCGCTGCGCCGAAGCCCGCGACGGGCGCTCCCGCTGCGCCGGGGACGCCCTGACCGGTCATCGCGGCCGGTGGCACGCCCATGCCGCTGACGCCCGGCGCCGCGCCGGCCCCGCCGGCAGCTGAACCGCCCGCCGCGCTGCCGCCGCTGCCGGCCATCGGCATGGGGCAGGCTTCGTCCGCGCCGCTGCAGTCCTGGTCGACGCCGTCGCCGCAGCGCTCGACCGCGCCGGGGTGACGCATCGCGTCCGTGTCCGCGCAGTCGACGTCGGCGCTCGAGCCGTCCCCGTCGCCGTCGCGCGCCGGGGCGCACACGTCGTCGACGCCTTGGGCCATCACCGTGCAGCCCGCCGAGCACATCTCGGTCGTGTCCACGCCGTCCACACAGCGCCGCCGCGCGGTCCGCGCGTCGTTGCAGGTCCAGATCGCGAACGTGTCCGCGGGACAGGTCGGCTTGGGCGGCTCGCCGTCGCACGCGCTCGCGGGCAGGCTGCGATAGTTGTTCTGCTGCACCCAGAGCGACTCGGTCATCGGCGAGCAGTCGCCCGCGAACGGCTCGACCCAGGTGCTGTTGTTCGTCGTGCGCGGCTCGAAGTGAAGATGCGCGCCGGTGCTGCAGCCGGAGCTGGCGATCTGGCCGACGACCTCGCCGCACGTGACCTTGTCGCCCATCTTCAGCTTCACGCTGCCCATGCGCATGTGGCCGTAGATCGCGCGATAGCTGCCGTGATCGATGATCACCTGGTTGGCGAAGCCGTTGCCGAAGTTCAGCCCGCAGCTCGCGCCGCCGCACTGCGTGCAGCGGTCGAAGAAGCCGTCCTGGCTGCTGATCACCGTGCCGGCCGCGGCTGCCACGACCTCGTAGCCCTTGTCGATACCGGCGTTGTTCTCGAGCAGCGAGAAGTCGCTGCCGGTGTGCCCGTCATAGGTGTTGCTGCCGCAGTTCCAGTCCTGCGTGAGGAAGTTCTCGCTCTGGTCGATGTAGTAGTAGTAGCCGATGCACGACGGGCAGTTGACCGGCGCCCGGAACTTCTGCGCAGCCGCGAGCGCGGGCAGCCCGCAGCTGAACGCGGCGCACGCGATGAACGCGATGAACGCGAGCGGGTCGCGCGCGCAGGGACGCCGGCCGGCGCTCACGGCGCACCTCCACGCGTCGCGCCCGGGCGCGGTCCTGCTGGCTCTGGCGGATCGGTCGCAGCCGGCGGCTCGCTCGCGCTCGGCCCGCGCAGCGGCGCCTGCTGGCTGGTGCCGTCGGAGTCTTGCCAGGTCGCGAGCTCGCCGCGGATGCGCAGGCCTTCGGCGGTGCTCGGCAGCGGGACGAAGCCCGGCCAGCCGTCCTGCGCGCCGGTCGTGAACGCGCAGTTGGTCAGGCAGCGCACGGGCGCGTCGATGGCCGCGAGCCACACGCCCGCGACCCCGCCGTTCTGCGCGCCGACGAGCAACACGCGCCCATCCGGCTGCGGCGCGAGCAAGCCCGCGCTGGCGAGCCCGCGCGCCAGCACCCGATCGCGCCCGGCGACGTCCAGCACGTGCAGGTCGGAGCTCAGGTCGTAGCGCGCGACGTAGACCAGCTCGCCCGCGGTGCCCAGCGCCGGCGGTGCCCCCGACTCGCGCGCGAGCACCCGCCGCGCGCCCCCCGGCGCGACCAGCACCAACTGGCGACGCTCGTCGACCAGCGCGACGCCGTCGCGGAACGGCACGTACGCCAGCGCCTGGCCGTCGATCGGCCGGCGCGAGCCATCGGCGTAGCGGAACGCGAGCCGCATGTGCGGTACGGCGTCGCTGCCGGGCGGCGCGTTCGCGTTGGTGGCAAGCACCTCGATCTCCGGCGCCGCGCTCGCGCCCGGCGTGCCGGAGCCGCTACCGTTGTTCGCCGGCGGCGCGCCGCCCGAGCCACAGGCCAGCCCGAGCCCGAACGAAACCGAGAGCCAGAACGTTCGCATCGTCACCCGTCGCACCGTTCACCTCCCGACCCCGCAGCCCAGCTAACCGCGGGACGACCCGGACCCACAAGTACGCCGGCCAGCCGCCGTCCAGGAGATGTTCATTTCGACACCAGCTCCTGTTCTCACCCGTACGCGTGCCGTCCCCCCCCGTGCCGCTTTCCTGTCCAGTGTCGAATTGGACAGCTGCCGGGGGTGCTCCCCGGGCGCTAACAACCGAGCGAACGTGGTTCTGCGGATGCCCGCGCTGGGTTATGGAGTGAGCCGGTGAACACCAAGCTGCTGATCGACGCGATCGTGCACCAGACCACGGTGCTGATCGCCCAGCTCTCGACGGCCTCGGGCATCCGCGCGCCGCTCGCGCACGTCGCCGATCAGGTGTTCCTCGAGCTCTCGCGCGAGATCGAAGCGCAGGGCGTCTCGCGCAAGGTCGTGGCCGACATGTTCGGGCTGGCGATCCGCACGTACCAGAAGAAGGTGCAGCGCGTGGTCGAGAGCGTGACCGCGCGCGACCGCACCTTGTGGCAAGCGGTGATCGAGCACCTGCACGAGCGCGGCAGCACCTCGCGCCGCGACTTGCTCGCGCAGTTCCATCGCGACGATCCGATCGTGGTCGGCTCGGTGCTCAATGATCTGGTCTCGAGCGGGCTGGTGTACCGAACCGGCTCGGGTGAGACCACGATCTTCGGCGTGACTCGCGAGCAGGACCTGGTCCAGACCGTGCGCGAGCAGCGGCGCGAGTCGCTGGCCTCGATCGCCTGGGTGATGATCTACCGCAGCGCCGGCATGACGCGCGCCGCGTTGCGCGATCAGCTGACGGTCGACGAAGACGCGCTCGACGAAGCGCTGGAGGCGCTGGTGGACAGCGGCCAGGCCCGGCGCAGCGCTGAAGGCCCGGACGCGCTGTACACCGCGGACACCTTCCTCGTGCCGGTCGATGCCGAGACCGGCTGGGAGGCGGCGGTGTTCGATCACTTCCAGACGGTGGTGCGCGCGATCGGCCTCAAGGTGCGCCGCGGCGTGGCGCGCTCGAGCCGCGACGACGTGGTCGGCGGCGCGACCCTGAGCTTCGACATCGAGCCCGAGCATCCGCACGCCGCCGAGGTGCTGGGACTGCTCAAGCGCGTGCGGACGGATGCCAACGAGCTCTGGACGAAGGTTCAGGCTTACAACGACGCCCATCCGGTCGCGGAAGAGACGAAGATGGAGGTCTCGTTCTACTTTGGGCAGTGCGTGATCCCCGCGGACGAGGAGTGATGGGCGTGCAGAGCGAGAGGGCGAGAAGAGCACGACCGGACGCGAGCGCGGGCGCGGGCGTGCTCGGGTTGGTGCTCGGGTTGCTGCTGCTGGCCTGCGGCGATCCGGAAGCGCCGGGGCCCAAGGTCGGCAGCAACTCCAACTGGCTGCGGGCATGTACCGCCAGCGAGCAGTGCGACGAGGCTCCAAGGTGCGAGTGCGGTGCGTGCACCGAGCGCTGCAGCTCGGACGCGGATTGTGCCGGGCTCGGCGACGCACGCTGCGCGCGCGGCGACGATCCCGCCGCGCGCTCGGCCTGCGCCGGCGTGGACCTGGGCGGCGCAGGGCTGTGCTTGCCGCGCTGCACCCCGGGTAGCTGCAACGACGGTCAGGCCTGCGTCGACGGCGCGTGCGTGCTCGCGGCCCTGCCCGAGATCGCGTTCTGCGCCGACGTGGCCGACCAAGACATGGCGGCGCGCGCTCGCGAGGACCGCTTGCTCGAGCTGGTGCAGAGCATGCGCGCGGCGGGTGCGACCCGCTGCGACGGCGCACCGCCAGCAGCGCCGGCACCCGCGTTTCGGATCGACCCGCAGCTGATCTGCGAGGCGCGCGTCTACGCGCGTGAGCTCGACGCGAACGGTTTCGACGGCCTGATGGACTCACAGGGACGCACCCCGGAGGATCGGCTCGCGCTGGTCGGCTATCGCGCGCGGCTGTGGGGCGAGAGCTTCGCGCTGCAGACCACGAGCGCGGAGGCAGCGCTCGAGTTCATGCTCTCACAAGCCGACTCGTGCCAGCGCTTGACGGACTCGCAGTACGTGGACATCGGCGTCGGCAGCGCGGGCGACACGTGGCTCGTGACGATCGGCGTCGAGTAGCGCGCGCATGTAGGATACACACCCGCTTGCGCGCGCTCACTTTGCTGCTTGCAGAACCGAGCCGAGGTCGTGGATGCTAGTGACCCACGTCGCGCGTGCGGCGTAAGGAGGGGCCAACATGCAGGGTGACGACGCAGCCGCCAACGCCGCCGCAGCCGGAGTTGGCATCGGGGTCATGATCTTCTATCTCGTCTTCATCGTCATCATGGCGGTGGCGGGCTGGAAGATCTTCGAGAAGGCCGGCAAGCCCGGCTGGGCCGCGCTGATCCCGATCTACAACATGGTCGTGTTCCTCGAGATCGTCGGGAAGCCGGTCTGGTGGATCGTCCTGATGTTCATTCCGCTGGTGAGCTTCGTGATCGCGATCTTGCTCTCGATCTCGCTGGCGGAGACCTTCGGCAAGGGCGCCGGATACGGCATCGGAATCGCGTTCCTCGGCATCGTCTTCCTACCCATGCTCGCCTTCTCCGACGCCCAGTACTCACCGCCAGCTCCTGCTTGATTTTTGATCGGGGGGCAAAGCCCCCCGTCGCACTCGCGGCCTTGCGGGCCGCTCGGCTCGCCTCTTCGGACGCTATCGCGTCCTCAGAGTGCGCCCCCCTTCGGCGCTAGCGCGCCGGGCTCGCTCCGCTCGCTCGTTGATGTAACGCTCAGGCCTCGGCGCTAGCGCGCCGGGCTCGCTTCGCTCGCGTGTCGATGTGACGGTCCCCGCTAGAGCAGGCCGTCGGCGCGGGCGAGCTCGCGGAGTTGGTCCTTGACGCGCTCGAAGCGTTTGCGCAGGCGCGCGGCTTCCTTGTCGAGCTCGGCGTCGCTGACGGTCGCGACGCCGTCGCTGAGCGCGACCGCGAGGTCGCGCCAGGCCATGCCGCGGTCCACGCGCAGGATCAGCAGCATCTGATCGTCCGGCGGCAGGGTCTCGCGCAGCTCCTGCATGCGATCCTTGACCGCCGTCTTGAGATACGCGCGCGTGTTGGTCCGCACGTGATCGACGAGCTGCGAGAGCCGGGCGTGGGCTTCCGGCGCGAGGTTGAGCTCGCGCCGGTGATGCGCGAGCGAAAGAAAGTCGTTGGCCGTGTTGCGCGCGAGCCGATAGCACCAGCTGCGCAGCGAGCAGCGCCACTCGAACTGCGGCAGCCCGAGCCACAGCTTCTCGGCAAAGGCCGCGAACACGTCCTCGCCGTCGGCCACGCTGCGCAGCCGAGCGCTGACGAACGCGAGCAGCTCACCGCCGTACCGGCCGATCGCCACGCTCGCCGCCCGGTCGTAGTCGCGCGCGTCGCAGGCCTCGCGGACGTCGGGGTCGTCGCTGTCGGCGCAGCTCATGAATCCGGGCGCGGGCCGGTGCCGGTGCGCGCTGCCATGCTGCGTTCTTGGCCGAGCTCACGCGCCAGATCAAGCAGGCCCTCGCGCGTGGAGCAATATGCGCGCCAGCGCAGCCGGCCGAGCCCATCGAGCGATTCGACCGTACACGGCAGCGACGGGTGCGCACCCTGGACGTGCGCTTCGACCTCGGCGATGAACGCCTGCTCGTCGATCAGACGAGCCGCATCACCGCTACCGCCATGAAGGATGCGAAGCACGCCGCTCACGAACGCGATCGCCCGCCGCGCTCCGAGCCCGTGCCGAGACAAAGACCCGAGAGCGCTGCGGGCATTCCCATGTTCCCGATGGTGACGGACGGCGGCCGGGAAGGATGTGACACGGGATTTCTGAGGGCGTGAG
>Ga0190265_10003906_pt1 | contig 10251 bp, 7 predicted proteins | sample Popmic124T_FD_133135 | JGI IMG/M metagenome (GOLD analysis project Ga0190265, IMG submission 133135) | Populus adjacent soil microbial communities from riparian zone of Indian Creek, Utah, USA - 124 T | ecosystem: Environmental > Terrestrial > Soil > Riparian zone | place: USA: Utah | collected...
CGGTCACGTACAGGTCTGGCCCCAAAGCATTCCGTCCTGTCCAGAAAGGCACCGAACATGAACGATGTCTCGATCGTCGCCACCGCGGTTTTCCATTCCGTGTACGCGGTGCTGCACGGATCCTTCGACCGCGTCCGACCAATGCCGGGTGAGAGCCGTGACCGCGGCGCCGTGTCGCTCGAACAAGTCCTGTGGTTCGTCGCGGCCGGCGTCAGCGTCGCGGTGATCGCCGCGATCCTGTGGAACAAGATTCGCGACGAGGCCAACACGCCGGTCCAGTCGCCGTCCGCGCCGTAGGCCCGTCGTCGCGCTGCCCGTGCCTCGTCTGACGCGCCCACCGAATCGGCGCCGGATGCGCGGTGACGACGGTGCGTCGTCGTCGTTGACCGCCGTGCTCCTGACCCCGGTCTTCGTCGTGCTCGCGTTCGCCGCCTTCCAGGCCGCGATGTGGGGGCACGCGCGCACCGAAGCGCGGGTCATCGCCCGCGACACAGCGGCGCTCGTCGCCCGGTCGGGTGTGTTGCCGAGCGACGCCCGTGAGTCGGCGATGACGATCCTCGCTGCCGACACTGATCTGCGCCGCCTCGACGTTTCCGTCGACAGTGACGGTCAGCTCGTCACCGTGACCGTGTCGGGTGCGGCACCAGGGATCATTCGCGGCACGTCGGCCGATGTTTCGGTCACCGCGGTCGTCCCGCTCGAAGGGTGGACACCGTGAGGCGGTGGTCGTCATCGCCCCGCGATCGCGGTGCGGCCGAGGCGCTCGGGCTCGTCCTCGTCGCCCCGGTCGCGATCGGACTCGCGTTGCTCGTCGTGTTTCTTTCGCGGCAGGTCGACTCGCGGGCACAGGTGCGGACCGCCGCCGAGTCGGCCGCGCAGGCCGCGGCCCAGGAACGTTCACCGGACGCGGCCACGGCCGCCGCCCGGCAAGTGGTCGACGCGATGTTGATCGACCCTGACACCTGCGCGTCCCCGACGGCCGCGGTCGACGTCACGCAGTTCGCGCCGGGCGGTCTCGTCGCCGTGACGGTGTCGTGCTCGGTTTCGGCCCGCGGCATCGAGCTGGTCGCGCCGGCCGATCCACAGTCGGCCGGTCGTCGGTTCACGGTCACCGCGTCCGCCACGATCGATCGTTACCGGGCGACGGAGGCGGCACCATGATCCGCGGCCGCGGCGACCGAGGATCGGCGATGGTGACCGGGGTGGTGCTGATGTTCGCCTTCACCGCGGGCGCGATCATCTGGCTGGCCCGTGATGTCGATCGAGCCGTCTCCGAGCGCGCCTCGGCCCAGTCGATCGCGTTCCAGGCGGCCCGTTCGGGCGCCCAGCAGGTCGACATCGAGGCGTTGCGCCGTGGCCCCAGCGTGCCGATCACGATCGATCCGGCACTGGCCCGATCGGCGGTCGAGAGCACGGTGGCACGGCTGCTCGACGCCTACGGCCTCGACGGGATGGTCACAACGATCGGTGTCGCCGGCGACCGCGTCACCGTCTCACTCGAGGTCGAGACCGCGGGTCGAACCGTGACCGGCACCGGATCCGCGAGAGCACAGGCGGCGCCATGATCGGACACCACCGACTTCCGGTTCGGGGCGCACCCCGTCCACAGGTGATGGGAGGAGGTTGATCGGATGCATCTGGCTGGATCGCGTTCGACGGCGCGGTTGCTTGCGTCGCTCATCGCCGTGGCCGCGATCGCCTGCACCCCGATCGTCCTGATCTGGGTCGGACGGCGGCGCTTCGGGGCGGCGTCGCCGTCGACCGGGGTCGACCCACCGTGGCGTTGGGATGCGACGACGATCCGTGACGCCCTGACCGATCGGTTGACCGAGTCGGTGATCGTCGATGTCATCATTCGCATCGCGCTCACGACCGCGTGGGTGGCGGTCGCCGTCATCCTCATCACGATCGTCGCCGAGACCGCACACATGGCCCGCCACGGCGGGATGGCGCTCCCGAGCGTGCGTGGTCTCGGCTGGTCGCAGCGGTTCGCTCGCTGTGTCGCCACCGGCCTGCTCGTGATGCTGCCGACCACCCACGCGCCACGAGCCGAGGTGCACGCGGTGCCGGTCCGCGCCACGATCGTGAGTCCCGCGCTCGTCACGTCGAGGCCGATGGTCGTCCCGATGACGGTCCCGGCGGAAAGCCCGGCGAGCACCACGACGAGCGCTCGCTACACCGTGCGGGCCGGTGACTCCGTGTACGAGATCGCACAGCGCCTGACCGGCGCCGACCGACGTCGAACGGTGACGGTTGCCGAGCAGATCCTCGATCTCAACCTCGGCACGGTGATGAACGACGGACAACGATTCACGAACGCGGCATACATCGAGCCCGGTTGGGTCCTGGCGCTCCCGTCCGGTCCCACTCCACGCGTGGCCGGCACGGCGGCATCCGAACCGACTGCGGTGCACATCGTCGAACCCGGCGAGACGCTCTGGTCGATCGCCGGTGACGAACTCGGCGTCCCGACGCAGTGGCCGGAGATCTGGGATCACAACCGCGGCGAGACGATGGTCGACGGCAGGGTGTTCGACGATCCCGACCTGATCTTGCCGGGCTGGGCGCTCGACGTGCCGGTCACCGATGGGCCCGTCGGCGTCCCCCACCTGGATGCCCGGCCGGTAGCCGGTCCGGCGATCATCGTCGCGCCTGCGCCGCCCACACCGACCGTCCCGCCCGCGACGACCACGACACCACTGAACCCTCCGGCGGCGACACTTCCGCCGGCCGCGGCGTCCATCCCGCCGGCCGTGTCGTACGTCCCGTCACCACCGGCCAACGGGGCGGCTCCGACGTTGCCGGCTCCTTCGACGTCTGGAGCGTCCTCCGACTCCGCCCAGCCCACCGCCGTCGGTGACCTGGGCGACGTGACGGCCATGATCGATGGCCGCCGACTGTTCGGGCTGGAGCACGCGGCGATGCTCTCGGTCGGGGTGCTCACCGTCGTCGGCGTGCATCGCCTGCGGCGTCTCCGGGCCGCGCGTCCGCGGGCTCGCGTTCCCCTGCCGTCGCTCGGCGCGCTCACCACCGAGCGGGCGCTGCGCACGATCGGCGCGGACGAGCGGCTGCTTCGCGTCGACATCGCAGTTCGCGCCGCCGCCAGCCAGCTGTGCACGCGCGATCGGCAGATCCTCGCCGTGATCGTCGACGAGCACGGCGCGGTCGAGATCGTGCTCACGGCTCCGTGCCCCGCCGATGCCCCGTTCGTCTCGAGCGGCGATCGTTGGCATCTGGCGGCGGCGACAGTGACCGATTCGCTCGTCTCGGCGGCACGGCCGGTCGGCGCTCCGTGTGTGAGCCTCGTGCAACTCGGCGTGACAGCAGACGGTCGCGACCTCTACGTCGATCTCGAAGCGCTCACGATGTTCTCCGTCGACGCCGCGACGGATCGTGCCGACGCGGTCGTCACCGCGATCGCCGCCACCCTCGGCACGTCCGTGCTCGCCGAGGTCTCACAGTTGGTCGGCGTCGGGATCGATCCGGCGGCGTTCGTCGGCCACCGCCACCACGTCGGGTGTGAGTCGTTCGATGCCGCATTGGATCTCGCCACGTCACTCCTCGGAAGCACCGCGCTGGCAACTGAGTCGACGTTCGCCCTGCGGACGAGGGTCGTGGGTGGCGAAGCCTGGGAGCCGGCGATCGTGCTGGTCGCATCCGACTTCGCCGACGAGGTCGGCGACGCGTTACCCGATCAGGCGGTGCCGGGGCTGGCGGTGGTCGTCGCCGGATCAGTCGACAATGCGCGCCACACGCTGATCGACAACGGATCGATGTGGCGGCTCGAGCCGTTGGACATCGACGTCGTTCCGCTCGGTCTCGATCGCGCGGAGCTCACAGCGATCACTGAGCTCGTGGCGAACGCGGCCGCCGGCCTCGAGGCACCCGACGATGCCCAAGCTGAGGGCGCGGGCGGGCCGGACAGCGCGCCGATACCGACGTGGTCTTTGCTCGTCCGCCTGCTCGGGCCGGTCGACGTCGTCGACGAGCGCGGCTGCTCGGTCGACTTCGAGCGATCGAAGACACGTGAGCTGATCGCCTGGCTCGCCACACATCGCGGACGTTCGACGCGCACGCTGGCTCGCACCGCGTTGTGGGAGCTCGACGTCCGTGATGCGACGTTCTCGAACGTCGTCTCCGAAGCACGACGGGCGATGGCCCGCCTCGTCGAGCCCGCCCTCGGTGAGGAGTGGTTGGGTCGCACGCTCACCGAGGATCTCCCGTTGCACGATCAGGTGCGCACCGACGCCGAGCTCGTCGAGCACCGGCTGGCGATGGCGCGGCGACTCGGGCCCGACGAGGCGATCGACGTTCTCCGTCCGGCCGTCGAGATGATCCGCGGGATGCCGTTCGAGGGCACCAGCTACCTCTGGCCGGATGCCGAGGGCCTGGCGTCGAACCTGGTGCTGCTGGCGACGTCTGCGGCATCCGAGCTCGCCCGCCATCACCTCGCGCTCGGGCAGATCGACGCCGTGTTCTGGGCGACCGGACAGGGCCTGCGCGTGTTGCCGGGCCACGAGGACCTCATCGCGTTGCGGATGCGCGCCCATGCCGTCAACGGCGACCTCGCGAGCGTCCGCCACGAGTGGCAGTCGTACGAGCGGGTGATCGCGGCCGATCCGTGGAGCGACGGCGAACCCGCGCCCAAGCTCGTCGAACTCCGCCACCAGTTGCTCTCGCCGTGTCCCGCTCCGGACGCCGCGGATTGACAGGCCGACCATCGCGGACCATCCTCGTGGGGCGGGCGTTCATCACTCGGGGGTTTTCGAGATGAAGCGCAGGCTTACTTCCGTCCTGGCCGTTGGTGTTCTGGTGAGCGGGCTGGTGGCCACGGCCGTCGGCGCCGCACCTGCCAGCCAGCAGGCCGGCGACGACCGCTACGACGTCTACGTGGGCAGGCTCGACCTGCGCGAGCTGGAGACGCTGCGGGCGTCGGGCATCGACCCGCGCGACATCGGAGTCGTCCCCGCCACCGGTGGCGGGCTCGACGTCGAGGTCGTCATGAGCGGCGAGCAGGCGGACGAGCTCGCCGACCAGGGCGTCGACCTCGAGTTGAAGCAGGTCGACGGCGAGTCGGCGGCCGAGATGTCGACGCGCCTCGCCGCCGAGGGCTACGCGGTCTTCCGCCCGTACAGCGGGCCCGGCGGCCTCAAGGAGGAGTTCGAACAGATCGCCGCCGACAACCCCGACATCACCAAGCTGGTCGTCATCGGCCAAACGGTGCAGGGTCAGGACATCGTCGCCCTCAAGGTCACCGAGAACGCACGCAAGACGCGCGACGGCCGCCGGCCTTCGACATTGTTCTCAGCCGCCCAGCACGCACGCGAATGGATCACGCCCGAGATGGTCCGCCGCCTGGCCCACCACGTGGTCGACGGCTACGGCACCGACCAGGCGGTGACCGACCTCGTGAACAAGACCGAGATGTGGTTCGTACCCGTCGCCAATCCCGACGGCTACGACTGGACGTTCGAACCGGGTCAGCGCATGTGGCGCAAGAATCTCGCCGACAACAACGGCGACGGCTTGATCACGCCGGGCGACGGCGTCGACCCCAACCGCAACTACCCGACCAAGTGGGGATACGACGACGAGGGATCGTCGCCCGAACCGGGCAGCGAGACGTACCGCGGAGCGGCGCCGTCGTCGGAGCCCGAGACCGTGGCACTCGACGGCCTGATGGCGCGCGTGGGGTTCGAGTTCCTCATCAACTACCACTCGGCCGCCGAACTGTTGTTGTGGGGCACCGGCTGGCAGGTGTCGACGCCGACGCCCGACGACGCGATTTACGAGGCGATGACCGGCGACGATGCCAACCCGGCGATCGCCGGCTACGACCCCGACATCTCGGCCGAGCTGTACACGACCAACGGCGAGACGACCGAGCACGCGCACAGCACGTACGGCACACTCGCGTTCACGCCCGAGATGTCGACGTGCGAGACCGTGAGCGCCGCCGACCCGAACGACGAGTGGGAGCCCGACGACTGCGGGAGCGGCTTCCACTTCCCCGACGACGAGGGGCTGATCCAGGCCGAGTTCGTGAAGAACCTGCCGTTCGCGCTTGCCACCGCGCAGTCCGCCGACGACCCCGACGATCCGGTGTCGGTCGTGGGCCTCGGAGCCCCCGACTTCGTCGTCGACAGCTTCGAAGTGTCGTACGGCGACCCACAGCAGGTCGCCGTCGTCGCCCGTCGGCACCAGTCACACCGGCGGATGAACTACGAGATCAACGGCGGACGCACACACCGCATCGCGATGTCCGAGTGGATGGGCGGCGAGCGCTACGGCGGCGAAGCCGACGTCTACTACGCCGAGTATCGCGGCGAGGTGCAGGGCGCCGCTCCCGGCGACAGCGTGGAGGTCTGGTTCACCGCCGTCGAGAAGAATCGAGGCGCCGTCGAGAGCGAGCACTTCACCTACACGGTGGCCTCCGACAGCGGCGCCGACGTGTTGATCGTCGCCAACGAGGACTACACCGGCGTCAACCCGACGTACCCGGCCGGGACGACCGCGCCGAAGTACGCCGACGACTACGCCGCGGCACTCGACGCCAACGGCATCAGCCACGCGACGTTCGACGTCGACGCCCAGGGCGTCCCCCACCCGCTCGGCGTGCTCGGGCACTTCGACGCCGTCGTGTGGGAGATCGGCGACGACCGCCTCGGCCAGGATCCCGAGGACGAGATCACCGACACATATCTGTTCGGGCCGCTGACCGACCTGGCCGTTGCCGAACGCCAGCAGTACCTGACGCTGGCGATGCGCGACTACCTCAACGAGGGCGGCAAGCTGGTGTACACCGGCGAGATGACGGGCTATTTCGGCCAGCTCGGTGGGTCGATCGGCGGCATCTACTACGGGCTCGACGGGGCGCCGGAAGAGGACTGCGTGGTCACCGGCGACTTCTTCAGCGACTGCCTGTTGCTCGCCGACGACTTCCTTCAGTACTACCTCGGTGCGTTCGGACGGGCGACGTTCGCGGACCCGGGCGGCATCGCCGGCACCGGCCCACCGCTCGAGGGCGCGGCCGCCTCCTTCGGTGGGCAGGCTGCAGCCGACAACCCGCTCGACGAGGCGGGGGCGTTCGCGTTGACGAGCGACGTGATGCCACCCGATCAGTTCCCGCTGTTCGCCGGCACGGCGTCGAGCACGTACGTCACCGTCGACGGCGTGAACCCATTCGGTCCGGTCGAGGGCGTCCAGTACGCGGGCGCCGTGCACGCGGACGCCTCGTACATGAGGCTCGCGCGCACCATCGACCTGTCGTCGGTGGCGGCCGCCGACGCTCCCGCGCTCGCGTTCCAGATCTCGTTCAACACCGAAGTCGGCTACGACAACGTCATCGTCGAGGCCGCACCCGCGGGTACGGACGAGTGGACGACGCTGCCCGAGAGTGGCGGCGCGACGAGCACGACGCCGCCGACGCAGTGCGAGGACGACTTCCTGCTCGAGATGCACCCGTTCCTCACCCACTACCTGACGGCGGGCGACCCGTGCGCGTCGACGGGGTCGAGCGGATCGTGGAACGCGCTCACCGGCGATTCGGGCGGATGGCAGCAGGTGGCGTATGACCTGTCGGCGTATGCCGGCGGGCCGGTCGACGTGTCGATCAGCTACGTGACTGATCCGGAGTCGGGTGGCATCGGCGTGTTCGTCGACGACACCCGGGTGACGACCACCGCCGGCGTGCTCGACGCCGACGGGTTCGAGGGCCCGACCAGCCTGTGGAGCATCGAGGGCGCGCCGGAAGGGAGCGCGCCGAACCAGGGCGACTTCGTGATCTCGACCGTGCTCGTCGAGGTGGCCGCCTCGGTGACAACCGCCGATTCAGTGCTGCTCGGCTTCGGCATCGAGCAGCTCGCCACCCCGGCCGAGCAGGCCGACATCCTCGGCCGCATCATGGAGCACCTGCTCGCCTGACGCGGCGTCGGTCGCGTCAGGTGGGGCGCTCGAGCTCGGGCGTGTGGGCCACCTCGACCTGCTTGGCGCTGCGGCCTTCGCCGATCGTGAAGCGGGCGATCACGTGCACCGTCACCTTCTCGCCGGCCGACTCACTGTCAGGCAGCTCACCGACCGGGATCGGCGCGCTCCAACCCGGTTCGGCGGTGTCCTTGCCACCATCGAGGGCGCCCTCCGAGCGGGCAACCTCGTGGTACCAGCCGGTGAACGCCATTGCCACGAACGTGCCGTCGGTGAGGTCGACCGCGATCGGGTCGTCGCCGCGGTGCACGAGCTGCGTGCCGTCGGCGGTGGCCTCGACGCCGATCGCCGCGGTGGGGCGGTCGACGATCGCGTCACACAGGTCGTGCAGCACCTCGTCGAGCTTGGCCCACGGGCCGGGCGGCGGCGACCCGCTCCCGTAGGTGACCGACGTGGAGCCGATGTCGACCTGCACCGTCTTCGCGCCCGGGCGGCGGACCGGCGGGTGGGCCGGTTCGGCGGCCTCGCACGCGGCGACGGCGTGGGTCAGGCGTTCCGACTCGTCGGCCGTGAGCGTGCCGCCGAAGTGACCGGCCGCCGAGGCACCGGTGGTGCGCCAGGCCTCGAACGTGTCGCCGTCGACCGACAACCATTCGCTCTCGGGGATCCCCGACCGGGCGCCGCCGCTGCGGTGATAGCTGACCTTCATCGCAGCTCGATCCGCCACGTGCCGCCGCGGGCAGCGGCGACGAGGTCGGCGAACTCCTGCACGTGGCGAGGTTGCACGCCATGGTCGTGCGGGTCGAAGACGCGATCCTCGTCGCCCATCAACGAACCCGACGAGTAGGTCAGCACCTGGATCGTCTCGTACCCCAAGAGCGATTCGGCGGGCATCGCCTGGAAGATGTCGGCCGCCACGTCGGTCTGGCTGGTGGTGAACGCATCCTGCGGATCGGGCGCCGGCTTGGCCGGCACCGCGACGGGCGGCAGCACCGCGTAGGCGGCGACGACCCGCTGCGCAAACGCCCCCATCTCGATGCCCCGACCGACTGTCGCATCGTTGCCCGCCTGGTCGTCGCGGGCGAGGATCGCGTCCTGCACCTCCTGCGCGACCTGCTCGGGGGTGGCGCCATCGGCCGGCGATCCGCTCTCGCCGACCGGCGGCTCGTTGCCCGTGATCTCGCGATAGTCGCCGGGGTGCACCTGGTACTCGTCGCGCAGGCCGATCAGGTGGCCGTACTCGTGCGGGATCGTGCTCGCCGCGCTGGCGTCGGTGAGGAACCACTGGCCGGCGTTGGCGCGCCCGGAGCCGGGGTCCACGTCGACCACGTTGGCATCGCCGCCCGTCCCCTGGACCATCACGAAGTCGATGTTGACCTCGTCGCCGGTGTCGCTCACGGCCTTGTAGATGTTCCACGCCGCGGTGACGAAGCCGAACCAGTCCGGCGACGGCGGGTTGTTGCGGAAGTCGACCTTGGCCGTGCACAGGATCTGGTTGCCGGCGATCCGCCACGAGTACCGGGACGCGGAGTCGCCGGTCAGGCCGGTCTCGAGCCCGCCTTGTTGCTGCAGCCACTGACGGTCGACGGCGCCGACCGTCGTCACCGGCGCATCGACGTCGAGGTGCTCCCACGTGAGGAGATCGCCGACACCCGTTTCGGGGATGCCCTCCGCCGACTGGTACGCCGTCGTCGCGTCCGCCACGGCGGTGCCGAACGCGCCGTCCTCCGTGATCGGGTCGAGGCCGGCGGCGAGGCGCACGATGTTGAGCTTCTGCTGGAACTCCTCGACGGCCGGACCCGACATCAGTCCGCCCGGCCCGACCGGCGGGTGCAGCGACGTGCCGGCGACCTGCTCGCCGCGCGTCTCGGCATCGACGCTCGCCACGTGCTCCTCGAACCCGGCATCGTCGAGCCCACCTCCCGGTGCAGCGATCTCGAGCGCGTCCCACGTCGCCTGATCGACGATGCCCGTCGGTGCGGCACCCATCACCTCGATCTGGAACCGCACCACCGCCATCAGCACGGCGATGTCGTACGTCGCGTCGACCGGCAGGAACGGCTGCGCCATGTCGGCGGCGTTGAGGCGCTGCTCGAGCAACCCGACGTCGGGCCCCTCGTCGCCGAGGGAGAACAGCGCCGGTCCCGGGATCGGCGACAACAGCGCACCCCACGTGAGCGGGCCGATGATGCCGTCGGGCACGAGCCCGTGGCTCTGCTGGAAGGCGATCGTGGCGGCGCGCGTCAGCGGCCCGAAGATGCCGTCGGGCACGAGCGGCGGCGCGGCGCCGTGCCCGTTGAGCAGCAGCTGGGCCTCGGTGACCGACTC
>Ga0190265_10003907_pt1 | contig 10251 bp, 11 predicted proteins | sample Popmic124T_FD_133135 | JGI IMG/M metagenome (GOLD analysis project Ga0190265, IMG submission 133135) | Populus adjacent soil microbial communities from riparian zone of Indian Creek, Utah, USA - 124 T | ecosystem: Environmental > Terrestrial > Soil > Riparian zone | place: USA: Utah | collected...
CGCCGCCCGCCTCGTAGGCACGGCCCGGGACCCGGGGATGCCACGCCAGCGAGTGGACGTCCGGCTGCGCATTCGGCCGGTGGTCCTGCCAGCTCTCGCCGCCGTCGGTCGAGCGCATGAGCCCGCCGAGCTCGATGCCGGCGAGGAGGAGGCCACGGTCGTGCGGGCTGGGCGCGATCCAGCGGACGTGCGACGTCCACGGGCGCGGCGGGAAGCTCCACGTCGGCTGCGAGGGGAGCTCGAGCAGCGCGTCGAGCGCGCGCCAGCTCCCGCCGCGGTCGTCGCTACGGAAGAGGCGGCTCGGCTCCGTGCCGGCGTAGACGGCGCCGTCGGCGGCGCTGACGGCGAGCGAGAACACGGCCGGGTCCGGCAGCTCGCAGTCGCTCCACGTCTCGCCGCCGTCGGTCGTGCGGCGCACGCCAGCCTCGCGCAGTCCTGCGTAGACCGTGTCCGGATCGGCCGGGTCGACGGCCAGGCACTGCGCGCCGCTGCCCAGCAGGAGCAGCGAGACGGCCCAGCTGCCGCCGTCCTCGTCGAGGCGGGCGAGCCCGTCGCCGGTCGCAGCGTAGAGACGCGCCACGCCTACAGCCTATGAAACGCTGTCGCCGTGAGCCGCGTCACGATCGACCGACCCACGGGTGCGCTGCGCATCGGCGGCAAGAAGGTCTTCCCGCTCGGGCTCTCGAACCCGCCGCCGCTCGGCTCGACGACTCCGGGCGGCGTGAACGGGCTGAAGGAGGTCGCCGACGGCGGCATCAGCTTCATCCGTACCGGCCACGGCCAGTGGGGACCCGGTCAGCTCGCGCAGCAGATCGCGGCCGAGCGGGCGATGCTCGACGCGGCCGCTGCCAACGGCCTCCACTGCTGGCTCTACCTCGGCGAGCTGCCGAACCTCCCCGCGCGGACGCCGGGCCAGCAGGCCTCCGCGCGCGAGCAGATGCTCTCGTCGATCGCGGCGGAGCTGAAGGATCATCCCGGCCTCGGCGCGTACAAGGGCATCGACGAGCCGCGCAACCCGTTTCGGGGCGCGAACTGGATCCGCCCGGAAGGGCTCACCCGCGCGCTCCAGCGGCTCAAGGCCCTCGACCCGAACCACCCCGTCGTGATCATCCAGGCGCCCAGGAGCACGGTCGCGCAGCTGACGCCCTACCGGCCGACGTTCGACATCACCGGCGCCGACATCTTCCCGATCGCGTATCCGCCGGGCCAGCACTCGGACCTGCCGAACAAGGACATCAGCGTCGTCGGCGACGTCACGCGCAAGATGGTGCGTGCGGCGGGGGCGAAGCCGATCTGGATGACGCTCCAGATCGCGTGGAGCGGCACCGTCACGTCGAAGAGCAAGCCGAGCGTGGTGCCGCGCTTTCCGACGCTGCACCAGCTGCGCTTCATGGCCTACGACGCCATCATCTGCGGTGCGCGCGGCCTCAACTTCTTCGGCGGGCACCTCACCCAGGTGGCGCGGCCGGTGGACGCGCGCGCCCGCTGGAACTGGACGTTCTGGGAGCAGGCGCTGCGACCGCTCGTGCAGGAGCTCTCGTCCACCGCCGTCGGCCCCGCGCTCGTCGCGCCTGCGGGGCCGGCCGTAAAGGCGTCCGCCAAGGACGTCGACGTCGTCACGCGGCGGGAGGGCCGCTTCCTCTACGTGCTCGCCGCGCGGCGAGGCGGCACGACCTCGCGCATCGGCTTCACCGGCCTGCCGAAGAAGGGCGACGGGACGCCGCTGCGCGGCGGGCAGGTGCTGTTCGAGTACGTGCAGCAGCCGCCGCCGCCCCCGATCGGCGCCGGCGAGCAGCAGTTCCGCTCCGTCCCGGTTGCGAGCAACGGCTTCCGCGACTGGTTCGGCCCACACGACGTGCACGTGTATCGCTTCGCCCTTTGAGCTCGGAGGAGGTGGCATGGTCGTCGTCGTCTTCAGGATCACGCACCGACCCGATCTCCCGGTCGAGGAGTACGAACGGCTCGCGACGCGGATGGCCGAGCTCGTGACCGCGATGCCGGGCTTCGTCGACATGGACTACGCGGAGGTCGAGGGCGGCGAGCTCGTGATCGCGCGCTTCGAGTCGCACGAGGCGCTCGCGGCATGGCGCGAGCTGCCCGAGCACAAGGAGGCGCAGCGGCATGGTCGCGAGCGCTTCTTCGCGGCATACCGGATCGAAGTCTGCGAGACCGTCCGTTCGTACGAGTTCGAGGCGGAGCTCGCGCCGTCGGCGTGACGCCGTCCGCGCTCCCCGCGCTCGTCGACGAGCACTACGGCGCCATGCACCGGCTGGCGCGGCTCGCCGGCAAGCCGGCGGAGGCGCGGGCGGTCGTGCGCGCGGCGTGGGCGAGGGCGCTCGCGCAGCCCGGCTCGCCGACGCGGGCGCAGCTGCTCGGCCACGTCCTGGCCGAGCTCGACGCGCCGCGACCGCCGGCCGAGGGCGCGCCCGCGGCGCCCCCGCACGAGCTCGAAGCGGAGGACGGCCGCTGGCCGGGATGGTGGAAGGACGACCTCCCCGCAACGCCCGACCCGGAAGACGAGGCGCTCGACGCCGCGATCGGATCTCTCCCGCCCGGCCTCGCCGTACTGCTCGTGCTGCGCGACGTCGAGCAACTCGACGCGGTGGAGGTGGAGGCTCTGCTCGGCCACTCGCCCGACGCCCAGCTCGCGTTCCTCCAACACGGCCGCTCCGCCCTGCGAAGCGCGCTGCGCGCGACGGAGGCGGCTCCGTGAGCGAGCTCGACCGCCGCTGCAACGTCCTGTCGGAGCTGGCCACCCGCTACCTGGAGGGTGCGCTGCCGCACGCCCAGCAGGTGTCGTACGAGACCCACCTCGTCTTCTGCGTGAGCTGCGTCGCCTACCTGTCGGACGTGCGGCGGCTGCGGGAGCGGCTGCACGCGCTTCCCCCAGACCCGGTGGACGGCGGCGAGCGGCGCGCGATCGTCGAGGCGGCCGCGGGATGAGGGCTTACAAGTTCCTGCACGCCGGGCGCGTCGGGCCGTTCAGCGGCTACGCGTGGCCGGAGGGGGAGTGGGTGGACGCGCACGGCCCGCTCGAGCTCTGCCGCACCGGCATTCACGCCTGCAGGCTCGAGCAGCTCGCGCACTGGCTTGCGGACGAGCTCTGGCTGGTCCAGCTCGACGGCAACGTCGTCGAGGCCGAGCTGCAGGTGCTTGCGCCCCGCGGCAAGCTGCTCGAGCGCGTGATCGCCTGGGACGAGGCGGCGCGTGCCGAGCTCGCTGCGGAGTGCGTGCGGCGGACGGCGAGCTTCGCCGCCGCCGAGCTGCGGGAGCACGGCCTCGACGCGCACGCCGACGCGCTCCTCGCCGCGCCGGTGGACGAGATCGCCGCGTCCGCGGACGCGGCGGAGGAGGCGGCGCGCGAGGCGATCGGCGGCGGCGACGCGGTCGCCCTCGCCGGCTACGTCGCGGACGCGGCCGCGTGGGCCGAGCGCGGCCACGCGCCGGGCGTCGCGTTCATCGCCGCGCACGCGGCCGATGTGCACGCGCCCCCTGGCGTCGACGATCCGTTCGCGGCCGAGCGCGCGGAGCAATCGCGCTGGCTCGTCAGCCGCCTCGGCCTGTCGGAACTCAGCGCAGACGGCGCGTGAAGAACGTGACCGAGATGCCCTCGTCGAAGCCGGCGCGGGCGAACAGGCCGCGCGAGGCCTCGTTTGCGCTCGAGACGTCGGCGACGATGTCCTGCCGGCCGAGCGCGCGCACCGCGTCGACCATCGTGTCGACGAGGCGCGTGGCGAGTCCGCCGCGGCGGTGCTCCGGATCGACCGCGAGCCACTCCAGGTGGCCGGTGTCCTCCAGGATCTCGTAGCTCGGCGCACCGAGCACGAACCCGACCACCTCGCCGCCGGCCTCGGCGACGAAGCAGAGCTCCGGGCTCCCTTCCACGTGGTCGGCCACCTCGCTGACGCTCCAGTAGTTGTACGGCTTGTCGTGCACGTGGTAACAGCGCGTACCGAGTCGGTAGACGGCGGGGAGATCCTCGATCGTCATCGGCCGTATCTCGGCACTCACGGCTCGACCTGCCCGAGGTCGCGGGCGGGATCGCTGACGAGGTCCTCGGCCAGCAGGTTCACCCGGCGCGTGAAGGCCGAGCTTCCTTCCATCAGCTCGTCGTCGGCGGGCGCGGCGGGGAAGACGAGACCGGCCAGCTGCGACGGCTCGCCGGACGCGAGCGCGGCTGTCACGTCGGTCACGGCGACCGGAGCTCCGCCGAATGGGCCTGCGAGCCGTGCGACCGCGTCCTCGAGCGCGCCGCCCTCGAGGGTGCTCAGGCGCTCGAACACGCGCTCGACTTGTTCGAGGTAGAAGGTGAGCGTGTACGCATCGGGGCGTTGCGACGGAGTCTTGCACTGGAAGAGGTACGCGTGCAGGACCGCCCGGGCGTGGGCGTCGAACGCGCTCTGCGACGCGCCCTCCTGCCACCGGATGTCCGCGACGAGGCGGTGGAGGTTCGCCTTCAACTCCCAGTCGTCCTCGTCCAGCGCCAGCGCCGCAGCGTCGCGCCACGCCGCGCGTGCTCGGGCGAGGTCGCCGAAGTCCGCGTGCAGCTCGGCGGTCTCGAAGAGCGTCCACGCGAGCTCCCAGCTCTCGTCGCCGCGCTCGAAGAGCCTCGCGGCTTCCTCGTAGTAGGCCAGCGCCCGCTCGTAGGATCTCGTGTCCGCGGCCTCGCGATACCGGACCGAGTGCGCGAGGAAGTTGTCGAGAAGCCCGCGTGTGTGCCGCTCGTCGAGCCCGTCGAGCTTGTCCGCGTCGGCGTCGAGGCCGCACGAGCCGCGCACGCCGAGGAGGGCGGCACGGACGTCGGCCCAGTTGCCGGCGCTCGCCTTGCGGTGGCCCATCGGGTACGCCTCCAGCAGCAGGGCGAGGTCGTCCACCCACTCGTCGTCGTCCTCCCTCATTCGGCGCCAGTCGGCAAGAAGGTCGGGGCAGAACGGGAACGGTAGATAGCAGCCCCACCACCAGAACGCGTCGAGGAACACACGCGTGAACTGGAGCCGGGTTCGTCGGCGCTCCTCGTCGGTCGCCGCCGCGCTCCGGTTGTGGTAGAGCCATTCCCGCAGCTGGCTCTGCCACTCGGGCTTCTCGTAGCGGTACCAGTTGTCGTATGCGCGCGCCGAGTCGTGCAGCTCCGGCTCGTCGACCGTGAGCCGGGCGTAGTAGTGGTCGGCCGCGCGCCGGTGGAGCTGACGCCGATGGGCGGGCGCGAGCCGCTGCTCGAGCGGCTCCCGGATGAACGAGTGCACGCGGTACGAGCGGGGCCCGGCCGGCTCGACAAGACCGGCCTCCTGCAGCCGCTCGACGGACTCGGCCGGCGTCAGCGGCAGCGCCTCGTGGGCCGCGAGCGCGGTGAACAGATCGAGGTCGAACCGGCGCGTGACCGCGATCGCGCTCGCCTCGTCGGCGAGCTCGGCGACACCCGGGGCGCGGACGATCTCGAGCGCCAGCTCGACGCGCTGCGCGGTGTACTCCTCGGGCAGCTCGGCCAGGTGCGCCTCGAAGATCTCCGGCTCCGGCTCGGCGAGCGTGCGCAGGTACTTCGCCGCGAGACCGGCGGTGAATGCGTGGCCCTCGCTCCAGCCGTGCACGACGTCGACGAGCCGTGGATCGACCGTCGCGCCGGGGAGGCAGCACGTCAGGAGCTCTCCCACCTCAGCCCGTGAGAACGGCTCCAGCCGGGTCCGCTCCGGCGTCAGCCCGGCTACGCCGGGTGCTGCCGCCGCCGGGCTGCGGACGATGACGACGAGCGTGTTCGGGAGCTGCGCCACGAGCGACAGAACCCAGCGCGCGAGCAGGCTGCCTGCGACGGTGTCGTAGCCGTCGACGGTGACGAGGGCCGTGCGCCGCTTGACCAGACGGGCGTAGCGCGGGAGGAACGCCCCGACGACGAGCCGGAGCTTCTCGCCGAGCAGGAGCTCCTCGATGCCGGAGGTGTCGAGGTCCACGTCCACGGCTCCGACGCGCGCGTTCGCGCCCACGTCGGCGCCGCCGGCCTTCACGCGTACGTCAGCGTCGACGCGCATCAGCGCTCGCTCCTGCTCGGCGTGGCTGAGCTCGTTGGCGAAGGCGCCGAACTGCGACTCGCTGCCGCCGAAGAGATCCTCTCCGAGCCGCTCGACCACCTGGACGAAGGCGTCGAACGACTGCGACGGCGTGGTCGGGCAGGAGGCTTCGTCGAAGGCGAGTCGCAGCGGCACGACGTCCCCCCACGCGGCGACCTCCGCATGCAGCTGCCTGACCAGCCAGGTCTTGCCCATGCCGGCGATGCCGAACGTGTCGGCGACGCGCGTCGTGCCGCGCGGCGGCGAGCCGGCGAGCGCCTCGATCAGCTGCCGGCGCCCGACGAAGGCGTCGGCGGATGCGGCCGTCGTGGACGCGGTCTCAGCCTCGCCTGCGCCGGCGCGAGCCGCCGATGTCGATGCTGCCGACCCGGGCTCCCTTGCCGACCTTCGCGCCCTTCACGTCGACGTCCGCCTCCAGCCGGTCGGCCGCGCTCGGGGCCTGGATGTGACCCACGTCCGCGCGCTCGTCGATCTCCGCCTTGCGTCCTCGCACGCGTGTCCCCACCCGGCCGGTCCTGTGTGTCTCCGTGCGTGTCTCGCGGACGAGCCAGGCGACGAGCGCGGCGACGAGGACGCCCGCCACGATCGCCACGACGGCGATGCTCGTCGTCGCCGCCAGGATGGCGACGAGCACGAGCCCCGCGCCGATGCCGAAGAGGAGCGGCGGCTCGTGCCGCAGCCCCTTCACCACCTCGAGCAGGGGAGTCCGCGACTCCTCTGCGGCCGGCGCTGTTTCGGTTCCGTCACCCATGTCTCCGTCCTTTCCTAGAGCTCCCGCAGGTCGAAGCGCTCGAACCTGACGACGACGAACGACTCGCTCGAGCCCACCCGCAGGCCGACGATCCCCGCGCCGAGCCCCTCGTCGTCGCGGACGGTCGGCAACTCCCGGCCGTTGACGGTGAGCGTGAGGTTGGCGGTGTCGGTGCCCGTGCACTTCGCGTAGATGTCGTTCGCGCCCTCCGCCGCGCCGGTGCCGGTCTGGATGCCGCCCGTCAGCGACCGGCCCTGCCCGTTGCGGTACCGCACGATGTTGTAGCGCCCGCCGGACAGGACCGAGAGGAGGTAGTAGTTCTTCGCGTTCTCGTAGCGGCAGACGAAGCCGAGGCCGTAGTCGCGGGCGCCGCTGACCCACTCGGTGCGGACGCGGAGCGAGACGTCGGCGACGGGCTCTGCGCGATCGGCGAGGTGCAGCAGCGGCCGGCCGGGGAGCGACGCGCGCACGTACATCTGCTCCCCGTCGAAGTAAACCCGTCCGTTCGGCCGCGTCACCGGCCCGAAGAGGGACGTGGACTCGGTCGTCGTGGTCGTCGTTGCCGGCGTCGTGGTGGTCGCGCCCGTGGTTGCAGCGTCGACGTCGTCGCCGCCGACCACCCCGGCCTGATTCAGCGCCGCGATGAGACCGCTGATCGCGAGGACGAGCGTGGCGAACGTCGAGACGATGCCCCGGACGCTCGTGAGGAAGGAGATGACGCCGCCGCTGCCGCCGTCTCCGCCGTCTCCGCCGGCGTCGGAGTCCCCGCCGGCGGCCTCACCCATCTCGTCCATCGCTCCCTACTTCGCCATGGCCTTGAAGAGTCTTTCCGTTTCGGCGCCCCACTCGCCGTCGACGCCGGTGCCGAGCTTCTTCTGCAGCCACTTCACGCCGGTCTCCGTCTTCGGCCCCCACTCGCCGTCGCAATCGAGCTTCGGCGTGTGGCCGGCCGCGTTCACGGCCTCCTGCTGGGCTTTGATCGAGCGGACGGTCGTCATCGGCTTCACGAGCTTCGGCTTCGCCGCCGTGGTGCCGGTGCCGCCCGTCGTGCTCGCGGTCGCCGCGTCGGCCTTGCCCGGCAGAGCCGCGCCGGACGAGTAGACCGGGTGGCCGTAGCCGAAGATCCGCGATGTGCGCTTGACCACCTTCTGGTAGACGCCGTTGCCGTTGAAGAAGGTCTGCCCGTCGACCGAGCCGGACGTGTTGCCGCCGATCGTCGTGATCGTGTCGGGGCCGACGCCCACGACGAGCTCGACGTGCGTGCCGCCGTTCGGGCCGAAGTAGACGATGTCGCCGACGTGCGGCGTCTGCGAGAAGCGGCCCTTCTTCCGGAACCAGTCGACGCCCATCAGACAGCTCGCCGTCTTCGGGCCGCAGTCCGCGTTGTCCGAGTTCCACAGGCAGAAGCTGACGAAGGCGTGGCACCACGGGTAGCCGAACCCGTCGTGCGGGTACGAAGCGATCTTGCCGAGCCAGCGGTTGAACTTCGTGTCGTTCTCGCCGCTCTCGCGGTAGCCGAGGTGCTTCTTGGCCTCGGCGACCAGCGACGTCGGCGAGCCGAAGCCGCCCCTCGTCCCCGTGTCCGGCTCCCCACCCACCATGCCGCCCTGCTCGCGGATCGCCTCGTCGAGCTTCCGCATGCGCTCCTGGTCCTGCTCGGTGTCCTCGATGACGACCGGCTCCTCGTCGGTCCTCGGCTCGGTCAGCTGATCCGTCATTGCCGTCTCCTTCCATTCGGGCGACCAGAGGTCGCCATGCGGCCGGTCCGCGCGGAAGCGGGGTCGGATCTGGATGCTTCGCCTCGTTGCAACGGCGGTCCCTCGCTTGCTGTCCCGGTCAAGACTCGCGCGCCGCAGTGCGCCCGCATCGAACGTAGCGCCGCTGCCCCCATACGGTCAAGGTGCGGCGGCCGCTTGAAAGACGGCGCGAGCGAGTGGGAGAATCCCCGCACTACCGGGGACGACAACTGCGGCTCGCCGCTCGGATGCCGTGACACCTGCGCCGGAAGGAGGGCTCGTGCCTTCGAACTACCTGATGCCCGACGTCGTGATCTGCATTCCCGGGATCACGGGAAGCGTCCTCAAGAAGGGCGGCAAGGACGTCTGGAACATCTCGGGGAGCGCCGTCCTGAACGCGCTGCGCTCGCTTGGCGGCAGCGTGCAGGACCTGAAGCTCGAGGAGGATCCGATCGACGTGGACGACGTCGACGGCATCACGGCCCCGTCGGTGATCCGCGACGTGCACCTCATTCCCGGAATCTGGAAGATCGACGGCTACACGAAGCTCGTGCAGCACATCGAGGAGAAGTTCGACGCCAAGCGCGGCGAGAACCTCTTCGAGTTCCCGTACGACTGGCGGCGCGACAACCGCGTGGCCTCGCGGCAGCTGGCGACGAAGGCGCAGGGCTGGCTGCGCGACTGGCGGCAGAAGTCGGGCAACGACGGCGCGAAGCTCGTCATCGTCGGCCACTCGATGGGCGGCCTCATCGCCCGCCACTTCATCGAGTGCCGCGAGGGGTGGAAGGACACGCGCACGCTCGTCACCATCGGCACCCCGTACGGGGGCTCGCTCTACTCGCTGGGCACGCTCGTGAACGGCAAGAAGATCAAGTTCTTCGACCTGACCGAGGTGTCCCGCTCGATGACGGCGCTCTACCAGCTGCTGCCCGTCTACCCGTGCTACGACGGCGGCGACGGCCAGCTCGTGCGCGTGGCAGAGACGGAGATCAAGAACGTCGACCCGGCGAAGGCGAAGGCGGCGCTCGCGTTCCACCACGAGATCCGGGACGCCGTCGAGGAGAACATGAAGGACCAGACGTACGCGGACACGCGCTACGACATCCGCCCGATCGTGGGCATCGAGCAGCCGACGGCGCAGTCGGCGGTGCGCGACGGCGACAAGGTGAAGCTGCTGCGCCGACATGGGCAGGACGACCTGATGGGCGACGGCACGGTGCCGCGGCCCTCGGCGACGCCGGTGGAGCTCGAGGGGGAGGGGAACGCCATCTACGGCGCCGAGCGCCATGCCTCGCTCCAGAACGACGATGACGTCCTCTTCCAGCTGAACGGCATCCTCACGCAGAAGTCGTTCAATCCCAAGGACTACCGCGATGCGGTCGCCAAGATCGGCCAGTCGCTCGACGTCGAGGACGACTGGTACACGAGCGCCGACCCGATCCCAGTGCGCGCGCGTCCGCACGACGACCTGCGCGGTGGCCTGCTCATCGCCGTCGCGGCGGATGCGGAGACCGGCGAAGAGCGCGTGCGCCGGCCGCTCAAGGCGGCGGGTGACGGCTGGTACGGGGCCGAGCTCGGGCCCCTGCCGGAGGGCGTCTACCGCATCAGCTCGATCGGGGCGAACGTCGAGCCGGTCACCGACCTCGTGACCGTCGTGGACGAGTAGTCGAGACGCTCGTGGCGAACTGGGCCGTCGTCATCGGCA
>Ga0190265_10003908_pt1 | contig 10250 bp, 8 predicted proteins | sample Popmic124T_FD_133135 | JGI IMG/M metagenome (GOLD analysis project Ga0190265, IMG submission 133135) | Populus adjacent soil microbial communities from riparian zone of Indian Creek, Utah, USA - 124 T | ecosystem: Environmental > Terrestrial > Soil > Riparian zone | place: USA: Utah | collected...
GATGTGAAGACAACTCTGAAGGCGGAGGTGAAATGAGTAATCGAACGGCGGCATTTCACAATTGCGGCGTGGCGCACGGGTCAGGCGGTGCGTCCCTGAATCGAACGAGACCAGGTAGGGCAGCGCTGTCCTCAGCGCGCCGCAGAAATGACAAATCGCTTGGCGTTCCCCAGCGCGCTGAGGACAGCGTCGCCCTACCTGGAGGCTCGTGGGCCAAGAGAATGCATTATGGCGTCTGGATTTTCCTCACGCTGCTGGCGACAGCTCTCATTAACTTTGCTGCAGAGATAAAACCGGGGTTGACTGATTTGAATCCCCGCGGCGTCCAGCGCGGTGACAGAATTCAAATTAAACTCGCCGGCTCCAACCTCGTCGCGCTCACGGCGGTGAAGTTTACCAATACGAATCTCACCGGGACGGTCATCAGCGCTGCGACGAATGCTGCGGAGATAGAAGTCCACGCCGCGGCCAGCCTGGCGCGCGGCACGTATGAGTTTTCCGTGGCGGACACAAATGGCGAGAGCGGGAAATTGAAGCTCTACGTCGATGATGTGCCGCAGGTCTTCGTGCGCGAAACCAATCCGCCGCCGCGGACGGTCCAACAACCGGAGAAATTGCCGCGCTTGCCCGTAAGTATTTGGGGAGCGCTGGAGAAACCAGGCGACGGGGACGCCTTCGAATTCGAAGCCGGCACCGGAGAGACGCTAGTGCTCGATCTTTCCGCGAAGTCGGTCGGCTCGAAGATCGCGAGCGGCGAAATCGTGGTGCTGGATGCAGTGGGGCGTGTCGTGGCGGAGAACAGCGGGTTCGATGGCGGCGATCCGCTGCTGGCATTCAGACCCGCGAAAGCAGGACGGTTCACCGTGCGGGTGAGCGACCGGATGGCGGCGGGATCGAAGGACCATTTTTATCGGCTGACCATCGGCGCGCTGCCGTACGTCACAGGAGTGTTTCCGCTGGGCGTGTCGGCGAAAGCAACGAGCACGGTTCAACTCATTGGCCACAATCTCCAACCTCGCCGCAGTCGAGGTCACGACGCTCCATCTGATCCGAGCACCCTGACATCTGTGACCACGGTGTACGTGAAAGCCGGTGCGCCAGGTGATGTGGACGTTCCCGTTGACGCCGACGTGTTCCGCAGCCGGCGCAGCTTCAAAGTAATCGCCAGCGCCGCGCCGGAGTTGGCCGAGTTCGAACCGAATGACATGACGCCAATCGCGAATGAAATCCAAATCCCGGGCGCGGTGAATGGGCGGATGTTTACAGCCAATGGCCAGGCCGACGCGGACTCGTTTCGATTTCGCGCCGAAGTGGGACGCCGATTGATTGTTGAAACACAAGCGGCGCAGCGCGGTTCGCCGGTTGATACAAAGATCGAGATTCTTGACGCCAGTGGACGGCCCGTGCCGCGGCTCCAGCTTCAGGCGGTGCGCGACTCGGCCATCAATTTCCGCGCCATTGACTCAAACCAGCAAGGGGCGCGACTCGACAATTGGGAGGAGATGGACTTGAACAATTACATCTATTTCAACGGCGATGTGGCCCGCTTGTTCCGAATGCCCCAAGGACCAGACTCTGACCTGCTCTTCTACCCCGCGGCCGGGAAGCGCCGGGCCTATTTCGACGGCACGGCCACGGGCCATGCGCTCGAAGAACCATGCTACGTCGTCGAACCGCGCGCGCTCGACGAGCAACTTGTGGCCAATGGCCTTCCGGTGTTCACGGTTTTTCACGCGAATGATGATGATGGCGAGCGCAAACTAGGCGCCGACTCGAAGCTCTACTTTACGCCCAGCGCGACCGGTGATTACCTCGTCCGCGTCACCGACGCGCGCGGTTTTAGCGGTGATCGTTTCGCCTATCGTTTGGTGGTGCGCGATGCCAAACCGGATTTTAACGTGACGCTCAACGGCGCGAATCCCACCGTGCCACGCGGAAGCGGCCAAAGCTTCTCGGCCACAGTCAGCCGGCTTGATGGCTTCGAAGGGGAGATCCGCGTGGACATCACACACCTGCCATCCGGCTTCATCGTTTCGAACCCGCTGGTCATCGAAGCCGGACACAGCACGGCCCACGGCACTGTGTTCGCACTCACCAACGCGGCTTCAACCACCAACGCCAACATCAAGCTGACCGCGACCGCAATTGTGGACGGAAAAACGGTGACGAAGGACATTAGTTCGCTGGGCCAAATCAAAGTGGCCGACGCCCCAAAGCTATTTGTCCACTTCGAACCTTTCACCAGCGCCAGTGAAACAAACATCGTGGAAGCACCGGAGGACAAGCCATTCGAGATCACCCTCTCGCCCGGCCAGATGATTCCGGCGTGGTTGAAGATTCGCCGCAACGGACACAAGGAACTCGTCACGTTCCAGATCGAAAACCTTCCGTTCGGTGTCATCGTGGACAACATCGGATTGAATGGCGTGTTGATCCCGAAGGATGACAATGACCGCGAGATTTATCTCACTTGCGCCAGGTGGGTCGGCGACATGGAACGGTTGTGCTACGCAATTGAGCAGAATGCGGGCCGGCAGACTTCAAGGCCGCTGATTCTGAAAGTCAGGAAGCCAGCGCAAGCAGCAGCGAAGTAGAATCCACTTGTCCTGGCGCGCCCCGCTTATCCTACAGTGGCGGCGATGGAACAACAGCGCCTGACGCTCGGGCATTCGCCGGATCCCGATGATGCATTCATGTTTTACGGACTCGCGAAGGAACTGATTCCGACGCACGGCTTTCGCTTCGAGCACATTCTCCAGGACATCCAGACGCTCAACGAACGCGCAACGCGCGGCGAACTGGACATCTCAGCCATCAGCATCCACGCCTACGCTTACGTGTGCGACCAATACGCGCTGCTGCCGAGCGGCGCGAGCATGGGTGATGGCTATGGCCCGATGCTCGTCGCAAAGCAGAAATTTTCACGCGAGGAAATTGCCGACAAAAAGATCGCCGTGCCCGGGACGATGACGAGCGCATTTCTCGCGCTACAACTTTGGCTGGGAAAGCCAGCAAAGGAATTCCACTTGGTCGTTGTGCCGTTCGATCAAATCTTCCAGACGGTGCGCGAAGGGCGCGCGGATGTCGGGCTGATCATTCATGAAGGCCAACTGACGTTCGCGAATGAAGGCCTTCAACTCTGCGCGGATCTCGGCGTGTGGTGGGGTGAACAAAACAATGGTTTGCCGCTGCCGCTCGGCGGGAACGTGATCCACAAACGGCACGCGCCGGAAATGCGGAGGAAAGTCTCCGACATCCTCTCGGCCAGCATTCGATTCAGCCTCGATCATCGCCCTGAAGCCGTGCAACACGCGTTGCAGTACGCGCGCGACATGGGGCGCGACCTTGCGGACAAATTCGTCGGCATGTACGTGAACCACTGGACGCTCGACTATGGTGAGCGGGGCCGCGAATCGATTCGTCGCTTTCTCGCACAGGCCCATGAACGAGAACTGATTCCGCGCGCGCCGGAACTTGAGTTTGTGATGTGAAGCGTCCGGCGCGCGGTCAGTGGCCCGATTCAGGATCTTCAGACTTTTGTTTCGAGAGGATCAAATCAATCGCGCGGTCGAGATGCTCGCGATAACCGTGAACGTCAAGGCATTTGGCGTCGGGCGTCCCGCGAACCGCGTAGAGCCAGCCATCCGTGTACGGGTGTTTGTCGATCAGCGAAATCTTTTCGCGCAGTGTGGCATTGCCACCCAGAAAAGTGCCATCTGCGACACAATAAACATCCGAGATGGCCTTGAAACCTTCGACCCAGCCGACGATTTGCCCGACCGCAACGTTCGTGTTCCCTTCCACTTCGAACCCGTGATCGACCATGTCTCCCAGCATTCGAGTGGCAAACTTTGTCAGGCCAACGTGCCAATTGCCAGCTGGCTGTCGCGCGAGCCAGAAATGCGAACGCGAGTAGAGGTAATCCACCGGCAGGTGCGTGACGAAATGAGAGCGCTTGTAAAAGAGCGTTGCTGGCTTGCCGGTGTCCACGGCGCGAGACGCTAAAGAAACTTCCTTGGCCAGCGCGATTAAAAACTCGTCAGTGCGCCATACCGCAGTTCAAATGTCAGCGTGATCTATTTCGACCACAACGCGACCTCGCCGCTGCTGCCGGAAGCGCGGCAGGCATGGCTTGACGCGTCGGAAAGGTTTCCAGGAAATCCCTCCAGCCCGCACCGGCTCGGTTCACGCGCGGACAACGCATTGAACGAAGCGCGGGAGAAATTAGCCGCCATGCTTGGGTGTCACGCGACGCAAATCGTTTTTACTTCCGGCGCGACGGAATCCAACAACACGGTGCTGCACCATGCCGCGCGCGTCGCGGCAGAAGAAGTGTGGGTTTCAGCCCTCGAACATCCGTGTGTGCTGGAGCCGGCACAATTCAATTTCGCGGGCAGGCTGCGACTGATTCCCGCCACGCGGAGTGGCGTCATCGACCTGGATTGGATCAAAGACAGATTCAAGAATACAACACCTTCACTCGTGGCTGTCATGGCGGCCAATAACGAGACCGGCGCGTTGCAGCCCTGGGCGGAAGTAATACAACTTTGCCGCGCGCACAGCGTCCAGTTTTTCTGCGACGCGGTGCAATGGGTTGGCAAACTGCCTGCAAAAGGCCTCGGAGAATGCGATTGGCTCACCGGCTCGGCGCATAAATTCGGGGGACCGCGCGGCGTCGGATTTCTTAAAGTCCCGGCCAGCTTGTCCGTCACTCCGCTCCTGCGCGGTGGCCCGCAGGAAGAAACACGCCGTGCCGGAACAGAAAATGTTCCCGGAATTCTTGCCATGGTAGCGGCGCTGGAGTCCCGCGAAAAACAGATTGGGCGCCTGGATTTCCAAGAGGCAGAGAAATGGCGCGAGGACTTCGAACGCCAATTATCAGGTGCGCTTCCCGGATCAGAAATTGTGGCCGCCCGCGCGCCGCGCCTGTGGAACACCGTCTCCGCCCTTATGCCCGAGGCAGATTGCCAACAGCGCTGGGTCGTGAAGCTCGACAAACTTGGGTTTGCCGTCTCGACAGGCTCGGCGTGTTCCAGTGGCAAGGAGGAACCATCGTATGTCCTGAATGCGATGGGCTATTCGGCTCCGGAAGCCGCGCGCGCGCTCCGCTTCAGTGCGGGCTGGGAAACCACCGCCCGTGATTGGCAGGCGCTGCTCGCCGCATTGCAAACAGTTGGCGCCGATGTCGCCAAGCCGGGAAAATTTCTGGAAACGCAGGCCGCTCTCGAGTAAGGTTTAGCCACTCAAGCAACCCAAAGAACCAGTGCTGTCGCCTGCATTGCTTCCGTTTGTGAATCTGGGCGCTGAGTGTATTCCGTGAATTTGCCCCGGAGTGGTGGACGGACATAAAATCTGTGTGTTTGTTCGGCTGCCCACCGGGGCGTTCTCTTTTCGCCAAGCATTCCAAACACGAAGTGAACTGCGCCCGGCTCGTCCTCCGTCAAAGCCTTCGTTCGGTGCGCTCCAGAAACTGCCGCGCCGTCTGATGAGTCGGCTGGAGTTTCAGCGTTTCCGAGAATTGCCTGGCGGCTTCAGCCCAGCGCTTCTCGTTGGCCAGCAACACACCGTAATTAAAATGTGCATCCACGGAAGCCGGCTGTAGGCGAATCGCTTCCACAAAATGCTTCTCGGCGTCGCTCGACCGCCCTGCCTTCGCCGACTCCAGCGCCAACGCGAGATGCGCTTCCGCGAAATTCGGCTGCGCGCGAATTGCGGCCGCATAGTGCTCCGCCGCCACCGCGGAATTAGTGGCCAGCCATGCATTGCCAAGATTCAGGTGCGCAACCGCGTTGCTCGGACTGATGCGCAAAGCCGCTTCATAGTGGCCAATCGCACCCGCCCTGTCGCCACGTTGATTAAGCAATTTACCCAGGTTCACGTGCGCGGCGCCGCTGTTGGTGTCCCTGCGCAACACGTTCTCGTATTCGGCAATCGCCGCATCGATCTTTCCCTGGCGCGCGAGCAACTGGCCGTAGTTCACCCGCGCTTCGGTAAAGCCCGGTTTGAGCCGAAGAGCCGTTTGGAATTCGCGCTCGGCCTCCGCGGTGCGGCCCAGGTTCGACAACGCGAGCGCCAGTCCGTTGCGCGTTTCAACAGAGTCCGGATTGCGCCGCAACGCGACGCGAAAGTGAACAATGGCCTCTTCGCGTCGCCCGGCACTGTCCAGCAAATTGCCAAGGTGATAATGCGCCAGCGTTTCGTGCGGCAGCAGTCGCGCCACCGCATTCCATTCCGCCAGGGCGCGCCCGGAGTCGCCATTGGCTTCGAGGAGCTTCGCAAAGTTTTCGCGCAACACCCAATCGCCGGGAGCGAGTTGCAGCGCCTTTTCGTAGGCCTCGATCGTGCGGCGATAATTCTCTGGATTCAAACGGGCGCCCAGTGCCTCGATCTCTTTGCGCCATTGCGCATCGCGTTCGGCATGGCCGAATTGCGCCGTGAACGGCGGCTGCTGTAAGCGCCGCCGAACCTCCTCATAAACCTGCAAGCGATCCCAATCAGTCCACGCGAGGCGCTCGGCGCATTGCTCCGCCGTTGCCACCTTCAGCACTGCCGCCATCCGTTTGTGATCCAATGCCAGAACCACGGAATCGAGCAGCGCGCGAGCAAGATGGTAGTTGCCTTCCCAAGTGAAATGAACGTGTTCGACAAAGCCTGTGCGGCCCGGCACCCCATCGGAAATTTGCGCCGCGAAAATGTCGGCAGCGTCCACCAAATGAATTTCCCGGCGCCGTTGCGCACCGACATCTCGAATGACGGCATTGATCGCGTCATCCGCCCGGAAGCGGAGCGTATCGTATTCCTTGGCCAGATTGAAGTTCGTCCGGGCCATCGCATGGCCGCCCAGCGCGAGTTCGCAACGCGCAAGGTGAAAATACAGTTCAGCAAATGTGTCCGCCGCCGGCACGGCTCGGCGCGCCTCCCGAAAGGCAACATGGGCCTGCGCAAAATGATTCGTCCGACCCAACGCGATGCCGCGCGCCAGCGCTTCGTCGAACTTCGTTCGTTGCGAATCATTCAACGAGACGGCGTGCTGCGAAGCAAAAGGCGGAGAGTCCTTCAAATTGACCGCTACCGTGCTCAACACGACTTCCGCACCGGACTTCGTGCCGAGCCGCGCGATGTCTTCGAGATTGCGGCGAAAGTGCGCATAGACGGTTTTCATCCGCGGGTCATCGCGCGCGACCTGTTGCTTGAGAAACATTTCCATGCCGCCCCATTCGGCCTGGCCCTGCTCGCCCAGAGATTTGAGCCACTGCACGAGTCGGAGTTTTTTAAGCCACAACGATGTGCGAATGAAGGTCAGCCCCGGCGTCTGCCGCCCGAACACGGTGCCGCTGCCAAATGGACCCACGACTTCGTTGTTGCCCATGTAGATCACCCATACGTCCCCTTCCAGTGGCGCGCAGTCTTTCGCGATCTCGCGGACGACGTGCGAGTTGATTGCGGTCATGGCCACGTTGATCACTTCCAGGCGGTTGCTGGGAAACTTGGCTTCGAGCATCGCCTGGAGCATTCGCGGCAGACCGAAGGCCGGCTCAGGATCGCCCATCGCGGCGGATTCACCGAACACAAAAATGCGGATCGTGCCTGGTTCCTTGCGCGCGGGGAAAATGACCGGTTGCGGCGTGCGCGCGAGTTGCTTTGGGAAAAAACGCCAGCCGAATTGGCGGTTCTCAATTAGCATCTGGCGGCCAGTGATCCGTTGCTGGAGGAAGAAATCCGTCGGATAGCCATAGCTCGCCATACGAAGGAAAATTTCCGCGGTCCCCAACAACAGAACCGGCATGAGCAGCGCGATGACGCGAAAGATCCAGCGTCGCCGGGAAATGGCCCGCGCTGAACGCGGCTCAATCGAAGGTTTTGTTTTTCGACGCGGCTTCAAAGCGGGAAAGCTACCATTCGGTCCGCGGAGAAGTGAATGGAGAACCGCCGGCCACTATTTCGCCGGCTCCCTTCCATTCTGGAGACCGGACTTCAAGACATTCAGTCCACTACGCCGGTTGCGCCGTGAGCGCTTCGCGGACTTTGCGCAACAACTGCTGGGCGCTGAAAGGTTTGGTCAGAAAGTCGAGCTGCTTCTCAATGTCAATCGACCGCGAACAGGCCGTGGCGCAAACGATTCGCGTCTCCGGCGAAATGGCTCGTATCTTTTCAATCAGTTCGCGCCCGTTCATCTTTGGCATCACCATGTCGGTTACGAGCAAATCAATCAGCGAATTGCTTTCTTCCAAAACCTTGAGCGCCTTCTCGCCACTCGTCGCCGTCAACACGCGATAACCCCGCGATTTGAGAACCATGTCGGCCATGGTGAGCACCATGTCTTCATCATCAACCACCAGAACGGTTTCCTTGCCGCTGAGTTCGTCGTCCGTGATGATCTTTTCCTCCATGACTTTTCGCACGGCGGGAAGATAAACGCGCACCGATGCGCCCTGGCCCAATTGGCTGGAAATGGAAACACCGCCTCCGTGATTCGTCACAATGCCATAGACCCAGGCGAGACCCAGGCCGCGGTGCCCGTATTTCGTCGTGAAAAATGGCTCGAACACGCGGGGCAAAACTGCCGGCTCGATGCCGCAGCCATTGTCGCTCACTTCGATGCACACATAAGCTCCCGGCAACAGGTGCGCCGTGCGGTCCTGGGTGGGCGCGCTCAGTTCTACATTGCGCGTGTGAACGCTCACGCGCCCATCGACCTTGATGGCCTGCACTGCGTTCTCAAGAATCTTGACGAACGCCTGCTGCATCTTGGCCTCGTCATGATTCACGGTGAAAATTTTCGGCTCAAACTGGAGCGACCAGGCGAGCGCGTTGTGTTGCGGCGTCTGAAACAACTCCACGGTGCGGCGCAGCAGGTTATTGATGTTGCCGGTCGTCTGGGCGTAGGCGTCCTTGTGCTCGGAGCTAAACGCCGCCAGTTGGTTGGCCACCTCCGCAGCTCGCTCCGCAGCTTTCTCGATTTCGATGAGGGATGGACGCCAGGGATGTTCCGGAGCGGCGCTGCCCAACACATGCGTCGCGTGGCCCAGGATCGCCGTGAGCGTGTTGTTGAAATCAAGAGCGACCGTCCGGGTCAACTGCAACGCACAATCCAGCTTTTGCTTCTGCGCCAGATTGATTTCCACGGAAGGCATCTTTGAGTCCGTGCGGGGCGCGCCATTGGTCTGCGACGGGGGAAAAAGTTGGAATAGATAGAGGAGCGCGCCGCTTCGCTCGACCAGACACACGCTGGCCGTGAAGGGTGTAATGGTGATTCCTTTGCCTCGCAATTTCAGAATCGACGTGAGGCTTTTCGCCTCTTTGATTTTGGCCAGGAACAGCGTCGGCTCCGCACCATTCTCGTTCGTCCAGATGTTCGCGAGCGAAGCTTTTGCTTCCAGTTTATGGCCAAAAAAATCACGGGTGGCCGCGTTAACGCACTGCACCAAAGCGGAAGCATCCACCAGGAACGCCGGCCAGGCGGCAGCGTTCAAAACCGACATTGCATCAAGTTGTTCCGACATTTTGGAGGGACGCACCAATGGTTGTGCGCCCACTTCTCAATCGGAACTTTGGAGAAAAAGTGAAAGAACAACGCGTCCGGCCATCGCGCCGCGTCCGAGTCATTGCATTCCGCAGTGTGGCCATCGGCAACGCCAAAATCGGCAAGTTGCGGGTGGCTCGCGTTAAAGGGAAAATGCTTCGGGCAGCAATTCTCGCACGGTGAACTCGCGCACCACCTTGGGTCTCCTTGCGTCCGCGATCCACACGAGGGCTTCCGGCGCGTATTCAGCCAGCAGTTGCCGGCAGGCCCCGCAAGGCGTCGGACCTTTTGGAAGAGCAGCAACGACTGCGACCGCTTTGAAATTGTTCTGTCCCTCCGTGAGCGCTTTGAACAAAGCCACGCGTTCGGCGCAGCAGGTCAGCCCGTAGCTGGCGCTTTCAACGTTTGCGCCCGAAATGATTTTGCCATCCGACGTGAGCAACGCTGCGCCGACCTGGAACTTTGAATACGGCGCGACTGCGTTCTCGCGTGCTTGCAACGCCGCGGCGATGAGCCGCGCCTGGTCACGACTCGACATACAATTGGGTGAACTGCTCGAGCAGGCGCGCCGCGGCGGGCCGCGCCGCTTCACCCGCTGCGAGCACTTCCTTGTGCGAAAGTTTCTCTTTGCTTCGGCCCGCCGCGAGATTGGTGATGCATGAGAGCGCGGCGACGCGAAGTCCACACTGGCGGGCGACAATCGCCTCCGGCACCGTGCTCATGCCGA
>Ga0190265_10003909_pt1 | contig 10249 bp, 8 predicted proteins | sample Popmic124T_FD_133135 | JGI IMG/M metagenome (GOLD analysis project Ga0190265, IMG submission 133135) | Populus adjacent soil microbial communities from riparian zone of Indian Creek, Utah, USA - 124 T | ecosystem: Environmental > Terrestrial > Soil > Riparian zone | place: USA: Utah | collected...
ATGCTTGGCACGCTGGCTGCCGACGGGCACCTCACCATGGTCAATCCGGCCTGGGAGCGATGCCTGGGCTGGAGCAGCGAGGAGCTGACGACCCAGCCGCTCGTCGCGTTCGTCCATCCCGACGACGTCGCGGCGACGATGGAAGGGGTCGGCGCGCTCGCGGGGCCGGGCGGCGGCTTCGAGAACCGCATGCGCACGCGCGCCGGCGACCACCGGCGCCTCCGGTGGACCACGGCCGCCGCCGACGGCGTCGTCGCCGACGGCGAGGCGATCAGGCGCCTCGACTGGCTCGACGACGACATGTTCCGCGGCCGCAAGGTGGCCGACCTGTTCGCGGAGGTCCCCGACGACGTCCTCCAGCTGTCCCTCGAGAACTACGGCGCGGCGCTGCGGGGCGAGCGGCGCACCTTCGAGTTCCAGAGCGGCGGGCTGACGTTCGCCATCCAGGCGGTTCCGGTCGGCGCGGACGACGGGACCGTCGAGGCCGTGCTCGTCGTCGCCCGCGACATCTCGGAGCGCACCCACGCCGAGCAGCAGCTCGCACGCCGCGCGCGCCAGCAGAACGCGGTCTCCGAGCTCGGCCGCTTCGCGCTCGAGAGCCACGACCTGGGCGAGCTGATGACCGAGGCGGTGACGACGGCGACCGCCACGCTCGGCGTCGAGGTGGGCCAGATCCTCGCGCTCGGCGACGACCGCGAGAGCCTGACCGTGGTAGCCGCCGTCGGGCTCCCCGAAGGCGGCGATCCCGCACTGCAGGTCGCGAGCAGCCTCAGCATCCCGATCGAGGATCACGACCGGCCGTTCGGGGTCCTGAACATCACCGCGGGCGAGCCGCGCGAGTTCTCCGAGGACGAGGTCGCGTTCCTCACCGCGGTCGCGACGCTGATCATGCTCGCCGTCGAGCGCCACCGCGAGGAGCAGGTGACGCGCGACGCCGCGCTGCACGACCCGCTCACCGGCCTCGCGAACCGCACGCTCGCGCTCGACCGGCTCGCGCTCGCGCTCGCCCGGCGACGGCGCGAGCACATCGACGTCGCGGTGTTCGTGCTCGACCTCGACGGCTTCAAGACGATCAACGACTCGCTCGGCCACGCCGCCGGCGACGAGGTGCTGCTGGCGCTCGCCCCGCGCCTGACCGCCGCGGTCCGGACGACGGACACGGTCGCGCGCCTGGGCGGCGACGAGTTCGTCGTGATCTGCCCCGACGTCGACGGTGCGCGCGGCGCCATGGACGTCGCCGAGCGCCTCGCGGCGGCGGTCACCGACCCGATCGTGCTCGAGAGCGGCGAGCACTTCTGCACCGTCAGCGCCGGCGGCACGCTCGCCGCCACCGAGCAGGACACGCCCGACTCGCTGCTGCGCGACGCCGACGCGGCGATGTACCGGGCCAAGGAGCGCGGCCGCGGCCGCTACGAGCTGTTCGACGACGCGATGCGGATCAGCGTGATGACGCGCGTGCGCACCGAGACCGAGCTGCGCCACGCGCTCGACCACGGCGAGCTCGAGGTCTGGTACCAGCCGGTGATCGACCTCGCGACCGGCCGCACGGTGTCGACCGAGGCGCTCGCGCGCTGGCGACACCCGGAGCGCGGCCTGATCCAGCCGCTGGAGTTCATCCCGATCGCCGAGGAGACCGGCCTGATCGCCGCCCTCGGGCTGCAGGTGCTCGAGCAGGCGTGCGCGCGGACCGCGGCGTGGCAGCGGCAGATCGACCCGGCGCTCGGCGTGTCGGTCAACATCTCCGGCCGGCAGGCGATCAGCCCGACGTTCCCGGCGCAGGTGGCGGAGATCGCCCAGCGGAGCGGGCTCCGCCCCGGCACGCTGGCGCTGGAGATCACCGAGACGGTGCTGATGGAGGAGGCCGACTCGCTGGCCGTCGTCCTCGGCACGCTCCAGGAGCACGGGCTGACGTTCGTGCTCGACGACTTCGGCACCGGTTACTCGTCGCTCAGCCGGATCAAGCGCTTCCCGCTCGACGTGCTCAAGATCGACCGCTCGTTCGTGTCGGGCGTCGACTGCAACGCCGACGACCGCGCGATCGTCAAGGCGACGATCGACATGGCTCACGCCGTCGGGCTGGCGGTCGTCGCCGAAGGCGTCGAGACACGCGAGCAGGAGGAGCTCCTCCGCGCGCTCGGCTGCGACCGCGCGCAGGGCTTTTTGTACGCGCGCCCGCAGCCCGCGGAGGCGACCGAGGAGCTGCTCCGGGCGTCACGCCACGTGGTCACCGACACCTGAGCGTGCGAGCTGCTCCAGCGGCACGCCGGGGTCGGCGAGGCGCCGGTCGTCGACCGACACGCGCTCGCGGATCAGCCGCTCGATCGGGTCGCCGACGTCCCACACGTTCACGTTCATGCCCGCCAGCACGCGATCGCCGGCGAGCCAGAAGGCGATGAACTCGCGGGTCGCGGGGTCGCCGCGGAACACGACCCGGTCCCACGTGCGCGCGAACCCCCGGTACTCCATGCCGACGTCGTACTGGTCGGAGAAGAAGTACGGCAGCAGGTCGTAGGCCGTCGTGCCGCCGAGCATGCTGCGGGCGGCCGCCGGCCCCTGTTCGAGCGCGTTCGCCCAGTGCTCGACGCGGATCCGCTCGCCGTAGAACGGGTGCGGGGCGTTGGCCACGTCGCCGGCGGCGAAGACGCCGGGCGCGCTCGTCTGCAGGCGCTCGTCGACGAGGATCCCGTCGCCGACGGCGAGGCCGGCCTGAGCGGCGAGCTCGGTGCGCGGCTGCACGCCGACGCCGACGACCACGAGGTCGCACTCGAGCTCGAGCCCGTCGCTCGTGCGGACCCGCTCGACCGCGCCGTCGCCCTCGAACGCGTCGACGCCCGTGCCCATCAGCATCCGGACGCCGTGGTCCCGGTGTAACTCGCCGTAGGCGGCCCCTATCTCCGCGCCCAAGACGCGCTCGAGCGGCACCGACAGCGGGTCGACGACGGTGACGTCGAGCCCCTTCTGCCTGGCCGACGCGGCGACCTCGGCACCGATCCAGCCGGCGCCGACCACCACCACCACGCCGCCGCGCTCGAGCCGTTCGCGCAGCGCGTCGGAATCTCCGACGGTGCGCAGGTAGAGGACGCCGTCGAGCTCGCCGCCGGGGATCGCCAGCCGGCGCGGCTCAGCCCCCGTGGCCAGCAGCAGGCGGTCGTAGCCGAGCCGCTCGCCGTCGTCGAGCGTCAGCTCGTCCGCCGACGTGTCCAGCCCCACGGCCGTGCGGCCGACGCGCAGCTCGATGCGCCGGTCGCCGTAGAAGGCCTCGTCGTGGACGTACACCTTCTCGCGCCCGACCTCGCCGCGCAGGTAGTCCTTCGACAGCGGCGGGCGCTCGTACGGGCGCTCGTGCTCGGCGCCGACGAGCACGACGCGCCCGTCGAATCCCTCGTCGCGCAGCGTCTCGGCCGCCTTCGCGCCGGCGAAGCCGGCGCCGGCGATCACGAATGTCCGGTCGGCGGTCATCGCGCGCGGTCGTACGTGAGTGCGAGCCGGGCCAGCGTCAGCGCGCCGAGCATCAGGCCGAAGTCCCGCAGCGCCACGTCGTAGAAGCCGGGGATCGTGAGCAGGTTGAGGATGATCCCGGCCAGCCAGGCGGCCACCACCGGCGCGCCGTAGCGCGGCTTGAGCGCCACCAGCACGCCGGCCAGGATCTCCACGCCGCCGACGACGTACATGAAGTCCTGCGCGCTGCCGGGCATCAGGTCGTCCACCCACGGCGCGAGGTAGATCGGCCAGTCGACCAGCACGTTGAAGAACTTGTCCAGGCCGAAGGCGATCGGCGCGACGGTGAACGCCACCCGGAGCATCAGGAACGCGTCGTAGCCGGCGTCTCGTTCCTTCGCCGCGATCGAGGCCCGCGGCGTGTCGGGTGCATCCTGCAGTGCGGAGCTTCCCATGGTCCGTTCCCTTCTAAAGACAACAGCGATAGTCCGAGCGTAGGACGGCGCACAGCATTTGTCAACTCTTTTTGTTGATAGACTTCGGACATGGACCGCGACCAGCTCGAGGACGTCGGTGCGCTGAGCGCGCTCGGCGATCCGACCCGCCGCCGCGCGTACGACCACGTCGCCGCCGCGGGGCGCCCGGTCGGGCGTGAGGAGGTGGCCGCCGCGCTCGGCATCGGCCGCACGCTCGCCGCGTACCACCTCGACCGCCTGGCGACGGACGGCCTGCTGTCCGTCTCCTACGAGCGCCTGTCCGGCCGCTCGGGCCCGGGCGCCGGCCGGCCGGCCAAGATGTACGACCGCTCCGCGCGCGAGGTGGCCGTCAGCCTCCCACCGCGCGACTACGGCCTCGCCGCGCGGCTGCTCGCGCACGCCGCGGCGCACGACGAGCAGGGCGAGACGCGCCGCGCCCTGCGCGCCGCCGCGAGCTCGCTCGGCCGCGAGATCGCCGCCGAGGAGCCGGACCGGCGCGACCTCGAGCCGCTGCTGCGTGCGCGCGGCTACGAGCCGTTCGAGGACGACGACGGCGTGCTGCGCCTGCGCAACTGCCCCTTCCACGCCGTCGCGCAGACGCATCCCGAGGTGGTGTGCGACATGAACCTCAGCCTGCTCGAGGGGCTGCTCGTCGGCGTCGACGCCGACGCGACGCTCGACCCCGCCCCGGGGCGCTGCTGCGTCGCGATCAGGCGCGGCGACCGAAGCGGTCGAAGCGAAACGGCGTGAGCACGGCGGGCCGGCGCCCGCTCAGCATGTAGTCGCTGAGCGCCCGCCCCGATGCGGCGCCGAGCGTGATGCCGAGCATGCCGTGGCCGGTCGAGACGAAGACGTTGCGGTGTCCGGGTAGGCGGTCGATCACCGGCAGGCCGTCCGGCAGCAGCGGCCGCCCGCCCACCCACGGGTCGCGGATCAGGCCCATCAGGTCGTCCGGGTGCTCGTACCAGTTGCCGAGGTAGTGGCGGCTGGCGGCGGCGACCGCGACGATCCGCCTCCAGTCGAGTCGCCGGTTGTCCCCGCTCAGCTCCATCGTCCCCGCGATCCGCACCGTGCCGTTCATCGGCGACGCGACGATCCGCTTGTCGCCGAGATAGAGCGGGTGGCGCGGCGCGGCGGCGAGCTTGACCGAGAAGCTGTATCCCTTGCCCGCCTGCAGCGGCAGCCGATGACCGAGCTCGCGCAGCAGCGGCGCGGACCAGGTGCCGGCGGCGATCACGACCGCGCTGCATCGAAGCTCGCCGCGGGTCGTGCGCACGGCGACCGCCGCGCCGTCGGAGCATTTCACGCCGGTGACCGCGCGGTCCTCGTGGATGCGCCCGCCCGCCTTCACCAGCGATGCCGCCAGCGAGGAGACGAGCCGGTCGGGATCGACGAGCCCCTCGCCCGCCACCCGGTAGGCGGCCGCGACCCCGCGCCCGAGCGCCGCGTCGAGCGCCCGGACCGCCTCGCCGGTGGTGACGTCGTCGGGCACCTCGTATCCCGTGCCCGCCATCGTTCGCTGGAGCGCGAGATGGTGGCGGGCGGCATCGACCGAGAGGAAGGCGTGCACGAGCCCGGGCGTGCGCAGCGTCGTCTCGACCCCGGCGTCGCGGAGACCGTCGAACAGCTCGAACGTCGGCCGGTTGAGCTCGACCAGCGCCGCGTACCCGCGGCGGAACGGCGCGGCCCGGCAGCTGCGCCAGAACCGCAGCGCCCACAGCGCGCGCGCCGGATCGAGCGACGGCCGCAGGTAGAGCGGCGAGTCCGGCCGGCCGAGCGATCGCAGCACGTAGGAGATCGCTCCGGGCGCCGCGAGCGGCGCCGAGTGGCTGCGGCAGACCCAGCCGGCGTTGCCCCACGACGCGCCGGTCCCGACGGCCGTGCGCTCGACAACCTCCACCGCTACCCCGGCCGCCGCCAGGTAGTGGGCCAGGCACAGCCCGACCGCTCCCCCGCCGACGACGACCACCGGATCGTCGCCGCGGCCAATTCCCCGGCCCGGCATCCGGCTACTTCAGGCCCATCACGCGCTCGGCCTCCTCGAGCCCGCCGTCGAAGTGCGCCGCGTAGTTGCCCACGTATGCCCGCGTGCGCTCCTCGCGCGGCCGCTGGAACAGGTCGGCCGGCGGGCCTTCCTCGACGATCCGCCCGCCGTCGATGAAGACGACCCAGTCCGACACCTCCTGCGCGAACGGCAGCTCGTGGGTGACCAGGATCATCGTCATGCCGTCGTCCGCGAGCTCGCGCATGACGCGCAGCACCTCGCCCGTGGACTCGGGGTCGAGCGACGACGTCGGCTCGTCGAACAGCAGCACGGTCGGCTTCAACGCGAGCGCACGCGCGATCGCGACGCGCTGCTGCTCGCCGCCCGACATCTCCTCCGGGTACGCCGTCGCCCGGTGCGCGAGGCCGACGCGGCGCAGCAGCTGCACCGCGCGCTCGATCGCCTCCGTCTCACCGATGTGCGCGCCGTGGATCTGGGCGAGCATCACGTTCTCGACGGCCGCCAGGTGCGGGAACAGGTTGAAGCGCTGGAACACCATCCCGACCCGCTGACGCAGCTTCGGGAGGCTCTTGCAGACGACGCGATCGCCCGCGAAGATCGGCTCGCCGTCGATCTCGATCACGCCGCGGTCGGGCCGCTCGAGCAGGTTGACGCAGCGCATCAGCGTGGTCTTGCCGCCGCCGCTCTGGCCGATGATGCTCACGATCTTCCCGCGCGGGACGTTCAGGTGCACGTCCTGGAGCACCTGTCGCGTGCCGTCGAACGACTTGCACAGGCCTTCGACCCGCACGGCGAGGTCGGGCGTCGTCATGCGATCGCCTCCTGCTCGAGCATGGCCCGCACGCCGCGCATGCGGCGGCGGCGGCGAGGCAGCAGCGGAACGCCGCCGCGGACCTGCCGCTCGAACCAGAGCAGGCCCTGCGAGAGCGGATAGCAGACGACGAAGTACAGGACGGCGATCACCGCGTACACCTCCAGAGCACGGAACGTCTCCGATGCGATCAGCTGCCCTTGTGACATCAGCTCCGCCGCCGAGATCGTCACCAGCAGCGACGTCGACTTGAGGAGGTCGACGAGCATCGTGTTGGTCCCGGGCAGCGCCTGTCGCAGCGCCTGCGGGAAGACGACGTGGGCGAACGTGACGCGCCGGCCGAGCCCGAGCGCCTCGGCCGCCTCGCGCTGGCCGCCGTGCACGCCCGCGATCGCCGAGCGGAAGATCTCCGACAGGTACGACGCGTAGAAGATCACGAGGCTCAGCGTCCCGGCCTGGAACACGCTCAGCCTCACGCTGACGGAGACGAGCCCGAAGTAGGTCAGGAAGATGATCGCGAGCAGCGGCACGTTCTTGAACAGCTCGGTGTAGATCGCCGCGGGCCAGCGCAGCGCGCGCAGCGGGCTCAGGCGCATCAGCGCCAGCAGCAGGCCGAGCAGGACGGCGCCCACGAAGCCCGCCGCCGTGAACTCGAGTGTCTTGATCAGCCCGTCCCGCAGGGCGGGCGCGTAGTCGGACCACTCGACGTTGAACAGGGCGGCGGTCATAGCGACGGCGGCGTCCAGTCGGCCGGACGGTCGACGCCCTGGCGCAGCGGCCCCATCCACGGCGAGGCCTTCAGGAACTGCTCGGGATCCCCGCCCCACTTCTCGATCAGCTTGGCCATCTCGCCGCTCTCGTACATCGCCCGGATCTCCTCCGAGACCGCCTTCTCGAGCTTCGGCTGCTGCTTGGGCAGGTAGAAGCTCGTCATGTACGGCCGGAAGAACTCGTACTCCGGGTGCTCCTTGATCTGAGCGTCGGTCGGCGGCTGCAGGTACTGCGTGTCGATCTTCAGGTCGGGCCGCGCCTTCTGCTGGCTGATGATCAGGAGCGGATCGAGGAAGCCGACGTCGAGGCGGCCGGAGCCGAGGTCGTCGAACACGCCGTTGGCGTTCGGGTAGGCGCCGAGCTCGGCATCCGGCACGGCCTTGATCGAGTTGACCCAGACGTAGCCGGTGACGGTCCCGAGCCTGAGGCCCTCGAGGTCGTCGACCGTCGAGTACGTCTTGCCCGAGTGCACGCCCATCGCCGGCGGCGAGTAGTACGGCGGGTCGGTGAACAGGCCCTGCTTCTGGCGCTCCTCCGACCACGCGACGCCGCCGACGGTGATGTCCACGCGGCGCGACTGGACGCCGCCGAGCATGCCGTTGAAGTCGGTCAGCTGCGGCTGCACCTCGAGGCCGAGCTTGTCGGCCACGGCGTGGATGATCTCGCCGTCGAGGCCCTCGATCTTGTCGCCCTTCATCGCCGTGTACGGCATGTAGGACTGGACGGCGACCTTCAGCTTGCCCTGCTCGATCGTGTCGAGCTGCGCTCCGCCCTTAGCGGCGCCGGACGGCGTGTCATCCGATCCGCACCCGGCCGCCAGCACGGTCACGGCGATGGCGGTCACCAGCGCGTTCGTCCACCTCATGGCATCTCCCCGGCTCTGTTCGGTGATTATATATCACCAGTACATCTCTGGTATACTCCGGGTCGATGAAACTGTCAAGCGTGTGGCGACCGGCGGAGACGCGAAGATGAGCCTCGTGGCCGCAGTGAGTCCCGAGCGGATTGCCGACCTGTGGGACGGTGACCCCGAGTCGCTGGCCGACCTCGCCTACCTGCGTCTGCGCGAGGAGATCATCGGCGTCGAGCTGGCCCCCGGCACGCTGCTGCGCGAGGAGGACCTGACGCGTCGTTTGGGCGTCGGGCGAACGCCGGTGCGCGAAGCGGTACAGCGCCTGCATCGCGACGGCTTCGTCACGATCATCCCCCGCCGCGGGACGCTCGTCAGCGAGATCAACATCACCGATCTGGCGGGGATCTACGAGGTGCGGGCGCACCTCGAGTCATGGGCCGCCCGGCTGGCCGCCGAGCGCGCCGGCGCCGCCGATCGCGCCGAGGCGCAGGGTCTGCTGAGCGAGCTCGATGCGATGACCCCCGGCGAGGGCTACAAGCACCTGCTCGCGCTCGACCGGCGGATCCACCGGTTCGCCTACCGGTGCGCGCAGAACGCCCACCTCGCGGAGACGCTCGACCAGTACCACAACCTCTCCCTGCGGATCCTGAACGTGGCGATGAAGCGCTACCCGAAGCTCACGCCGAGCCTCGACGAGGTGGTGCACGATCAGCGCCGGCTGCTGGAGGCGATCCTCCGTGGTGACGGTGCGGCAGCCGAGACGACCGCCGTCGAGCACGTCACGCGATTCGAACGCGAGATCCGCAGGGTCATCTGAGCCGCGCGGCTAGAGCAGGCCGACGCGTGCGGCATACGCGACGACCGCGGCGCGCGAGGGAAGGCGCAGCTTGTTGCGGGCGTTGGCGACGTGACGGTGCACGGTGTGGGGGCTCACGAACAGCCGCTCCGCGATCTCCGTGTCGTTGAGGCCCTGCGCGACGAGGCGCAGCACGTCGAGCTCGCGCGCGGTGAGGTCGCCGAGCGAGCCCGGGTTGGAGTCCTCGAGGAGCGGGGCTTCGGCGCGGGCGACGTCCGGCGCCGCGCCCAGCGCGTCGAACCCGTCGCGTGCGGCGCGGGCCGCCGCGGCTGCGGGCTCGGCCCTGCCGAGCGCCGCCAGCGCGCGTGCGAGGCCGAGTCTCGCCAGCGCTGCGTCGTACGGCGCCTCGACCTCGCTGAACCGGTCGAGCGCGTCCTCGTACTCGCAGCGCGCCCCGTCGCGGTCGCCACGCGCGAGCGCCAGCTCGGCGGCCGCGAGCTTCGCGCGTCCGTGCACGTACGGGGTGGCGATCCGCTCCGCGGCGTCCGCCAGCTCCGCGCACGCCTCCTCCGCGGCGGCAAGCTCCCCGGTCTGGACGCGCGCGCGGACCAGCAGCTCGAGCGCCGGGACGCGGTGGAGCGCGCTGCCGGGCGCAACTCGTCTCAGGACTCGCTCGGCCGCATCGGCACCGGCCGCCGCGTCGCCCGCGTCGAGCGCCAGGCTTCCCAGCCCGAGCACGGCGAGCCGGTGCGTGCCGGCGCGCTCGAGCAGCGCGCGCGCGTCGTCGGTCCTCCCCTGCCGGGCCCGCAGCTCGGCCAGGCGCACGAGCCCGCCGCCTGACATCCCGGGGCGGGCGGCCTCGAGATCGCCCAGCGCCGCGGTCAGCTCCTCCTCGGCCCCCGCCCAGTCGCCGCAGGTCGCGAGCACGGTGCCGTAGGCGCTGCGGCAGACGCCGCGCGAGTGGCGGGCGCCCCAGCGCTCGGCCGACGCCCGCATCACCCTGCACCACTGCGCCGCGCGCGGGAAGTCGCCGACCCCCTCGCACGCCGCGATCACGTAGCAGAGCGACCAGCTCAGCGAGATCGGAAGCTGCAGTGGC
>Ga0190265_10003910_pt1 | contig 10248 bp, 10 predicted proteins | sample Popmic124T_FD_133135 | JGI IMG/M metagenome (GOLD analysis project Ga0190265, IMG submission 133135) | Populus adjacent soil microbial communities from riparian zone of Indian Creek, Utah, USA - 124 T | ecosystem: Environmental > Terrestrial > Soil > Riparian zone | place: USA: Utah | collected...
CCGCCGCTTCAGCAGCCGGGCCTCGTACCGGGCACCAGTCCGCGTTTCGCGTAGCGGGCTCTTCCGGCACCGAGTCCGAAAGGGAGCGCTGCGCCGGGGCCGGTGGCGAATAGTGGTGCGCGGGTATGGCGCCGCGATGGTCTCCGCGAAGACGCGGCTGCGGCGACCGGCGTAGTCCGAAGCCTATTCCGGCCGGCGTGGGACCAGCACGGCACGCTTGAACTCGGCCACGAGCGTCCCGTCCTGGTTGAGGGCGCGGGTGTGGACTCGCACGACCCCGCGATCGGGCTTCGAGCGGGACGGCTTTACCTCCAGCACCTCCGACTCGACGAAGAGGGTGTCGCCGTGGAAGACCGGGGCGGGATGCGTGAGCTCGTCGGTCGCGAGGTTGGCGATCGCCTTGCCCGACACGTCCGGCACGGTCATCCCGAAGATGAGCGAGTACACGAGTGGGCCGGCCACGACATTGCGCCCCTGCTGCGACTGCGCCGCGTAGACGTCGTTCACGTGCAGCGGGTGGTGGTTCATCGTCAGCAGGCAGAAGAGGTGGTCTTCCGCCTCGGTCACAGTCTTGGCCGGCCAGTGCTTGTACACGGCCCCGACCTCGAACTCCTCCAGGTAGCGGCCGTACGCCCGCGCCCCGGAGGCCTCGCGGCGCGCCTGGTCGGTCTCTACGTCGTGCGTCTCGATTCCCATTCCGCGCGGCAGAATAACGTGCCGCGGCCGCCGCGTAGTGAGCTGGATCTCCGCTAGGCGGGTTTTCGCAGCACAACCACGTCCTGGCGGTCAGCCAGGGCGCGTGGCAGGATCTCGAGCACCTCAAAGCGCTGGCCCCAGACGTCGCGTACGTACTCCTCGGAGTGAAAAGCCAGCCCGAAGGCCGCATCGGTTCCTGGGAAGTCCCGTTCGGTCCAGACCGAGCGCGAGTAGGGCTCGTGTACGAAGCCATGCTCCTCCAGCGATCCGTGCATGGCCATCCGGCGTACGCAGGACGGCGAGTTGCTCACAACCTCGCCGGCTCGGTAGGACTCGAACTCCTGACGACCGTGGGTGGTGAGCAGCGCCACGCCCCCAGGCCGCAGCACCCGCCTCAGCTCGTCGAGCCAGCGCATCTGGAGCCCCTCGTCCAGGTGGGTGAACACCGAGATCGAGTAGATCAGCGAGACATCCTTCTCAAACGGGATCGGAGGCTCGGCCGCGTTCACGGCCCACGACGCTTCCGGGCGGTTCTCGCGCGCCCAGGCGATCGCGTCGGCGTCGACATCGCAGCCCCAGAAGCTGGCGCCTGATCTGCTGCGGGAGACAACGTGCGTGAGCACCCGGCCGGCGCCCGCGCCGAAGTCGAGGATCGAGTCGAAGCTCTCGAAGCTCATGCCGACCGCGCCCAGGGCGGCGTTCAGCTCCTCCGCCGATTCGCGCCCTCCCTCCACGTAGCTGCTCACGTTGGGCCAGCCCGCTCTGGCCCGAACCTGGCCTGGGGGGATCGCGCCGCCGTACTTCTCGCTGCGCCGGTAGAGCGCAACGTAAGCAGGATCGACCGCCGCCCTCATGTCCTTGGCGACGCGCTTCAGCGGCGCAGGCAGAAGCCGAATCGCTCTCTCCCGGCGTTTCACTGCTCGGCCGGCCGCAGGTCGAGCTCCACCTCGCGCAAGCTAGCAACCGCCGAGCCGCTCGATGCGCTCGAGCACCTCGGCGGCGGAGCCCGGGCGAACGTCGCCGAAGCTCTCTCGCAACCCGAGCCCGGCCAGCAGGCGCAGGCGTTCGGCGGCGCCCGCCGCCGCAAGCGGATCCACCCCGTCGCCCGCCAGCAGTGAGGACGCGTCGCCGAGCTCCTCGGCGCGCCTGCCCGCGTGCAACGCGAGCGAGCACAGCACGCGCTCGGCCAGTTGCTCGAAGGGAACCTCCTCCCCGGGCCCGGCGATGCTGTTGGCCACCGTTTGCTCGAGCCCGTGCCGGCGGGCCCCGAGCATCATCTCGGCGACGAGCGCGTCGCGGCCCTTCAGATATACGGAGCGAAGCAGCTTCACACGCGCGGCCGCTCCCGCAGGAGCGTCGAGTACCTCGACCTCCAGACCCATACCCGTGGCGAGCTCCGCGAACGGGGCGGCGCCGGAGCCAGCGGCCAGGATCGGCACGCGCGCTCCCGAAGCGGCCACAGCGCCGAGCACGGCGGCGTCGGCGTAGCGCCCACCGGCCGCGGAAACGAGGACTGCGGCGCGCTCCTTGTCGGCCGGAGGGGCGCTCGCCAGGTCCGCGTACACGGCACCGGAGGCAAGGCTTTCAGCCGCGCGTTCGGCCATGCCGGACGCGGCCGACCCGGGCACGCACGCCAGCACGAGCGACGCGCCGACCAGGGCCTCCTCGAGCGTGGCAGCCGGAGTTGCGCCCGCGGCCTCCATCCGCTCGCGCAGCGTTTCCGCTCCGCGGGCATCCGTGCGCGGGCGGCTCCACGCGCGCATCTCGGCCACCCCGGCGGCGCTCGCGGCTGCCGCGAGCGCCGCCGCCAGCTCGCCGAAGCCGATGAACGCAAGCGCCGGCACAGCGAGCGCTCAGCCGGCCCGCGCGCGTCCGAGGCGACCCAGCACGCGCCGCCAGGCGTTGCGGGAGAGGTCCGGGAGGCGCACCCGCAACAGGACAAACGCGGTGGGTGCGGGATCGCTCAGTCGCCACATCGGGAAGTGCCAGCGGCAGAGCAGGCTCCGGATCCAGGCCGCGAGCCCGAGCTCGCCCGCCGCGCGGTACTCGACGAACGCCGAGGCGTCCTCGATCGGATTCCACATGCGGACCTTCCGGTAGCTGCCAACCGGCGCAACCGGCTGGCCGGCCGCCCGGCGGTATGCGATCACGGGGATGTCGATGCCGGCAAGCCGCACGATCTCATTGGCCAAGGAGAAGCGATGGTTGCACTCAATGATCTTCCAGGCGCCGTCGCGATGATCGTGCTTGAACTCGACACAGGCCACGCCGCGCAGGCCGACCCCCTGGCAGAAGCGACGGCCCACCTCGATCAGGTCGGGCTGCCAGACGGTCTCCTGGTAGCAGGTGAGCCCGAAGCCGATCGGCTTCTGGCGAAGCTTGTGCTTTGTCAGCTCGAACAGAGGCGCGCCGTCCGGCATCAAGTAGGAGTAGTAGGAGCAGAAGGCTTCGTCGGGCCCCGGCACGATCTCGGTGAGCAGCATCTCCGTTCCGAGGTCGAGCGCCTCGTCGAATCGCTGGAGCAGCTCTTCCCGGTCGTGTACCACGAAGAGCTTCTTCGACATCCCTGCGGCCTGCGCGAAAAGGTGCGAGCTGACCGGTTTCAGCGCGCACGGGTAGTCGAAGTCCCCGGCCGCGCGCTCGGCCTCTTGATGGGTGCGCACCGCCTGCGTGCGCGGCGCCGGCACGCCGGCCGCCCGCGCCAGCTCGTTGGTGCGCGTCTTGTCGAGCATCGCCAGCAGCACCTCGTCGTTGGCCTCGACCGGGAGGTAGCCCCACTCCTCGAGCGTGCGGCGGTGGCGCCCCACCACCTCCAGGCTCTCGTCGTCGGCAGGCAGCAGCACCGCCCCGCGCGGGCCCCGCTCGAGCCAGTCGAGATAGATCTCGCCGAGACCGTGGGTACGGGAGATCTCCGTGAAGGACGCGCATGCGCGCGAGTGCCGGATCGGGTCGGCGCGGTCGCCCACGGCGTGCACCTCCACGCCGATGGCGGCGAGGCTACGCGCGGCCGAAACAGCCATCTGGGCACCGCCGATGACCAGCGCAGGCGGAAGTGCCACGGAACTAGCTCTCGTCGATGATCGCGCCGCTGCTGTTGAGCACGTCGTCCACCCAGGCGTTCGAGAACTCGCCACGCCCTACAGCGGCCATGTAGCCGGCTTCGCTGGCCGCCTGGGTCTTCAACCGGTCCAGCAACTCGGCCGCGGCCTCGCGCGGGACCATCACGACGCCATTCATGTCTCCGACCACCACATCGCCGGGCGACACCACGATGCCGCCCGCGGAGACGCGGTAGTTGATCTCGCCCGGGCCCCGATGGAGGGGCCCGATCGGCGTGACGCCGCGTGCGAAGACCGGAAAGTCACCCAATGCCCTGATACCGGGCAGGTCGCGGACGAGTCCGTCCACCAGGAAGCCGGCGACTCCGCGGTGGCGCGCCTTGGTCGAGATCAGGTCGCCAAGCACCGCTGTCATGTGCGAGCCGCTCGTGTCAACCACGATCACATCGCCGGGCTGGGCGATGTCGAGCGCCTTGTGCACCATCAGGTTGTCGCCGGGATAGACCTTGACGGTGCAGGCAGGGCCGCAGAGCGTGAGCTCGTCCGCGGTGAGGTTGCGGATGCCCGTCCCCATCGTGTAGAGCCGGTTCATCAGGTCGGAGATCGCCGGCGTGTCGAATGCACGCAGTCCAGCCACCACGTCGGGCGAAGCCCGCTCTATCTGCCGCCGAATCCGAAAGCCGGGACCCGGATGGATCGCCGCGGACTTGGGCTTGTTGGGCGTTTCAGAGGGGGAGTCAGGCATCACAGGCGCTCGGACTGCTCGTCCTGCAGGCTATCGGCACCGGGAGAGCGAACGAGCCGGCGAAGCATCCCGAGCATGAATTCGAGGTCGTCAGGGGCCAGCTTCCGCTCGATGGCCACGAGCACCCCGAAGTAGACGACGGCGCAGGCGGGTAGCGCGGCGAGCAGCCAGGGCTGTAGGGCGAGCGCCACAAGCGCCATGGCGGCGCCTGCCGCGAGCGGACCGCCGGCTGTCTGGCCAAACTGCAACGGCCCCACGGTCTGGATCGACACGCGCAGCATGAAGAGCGCCCCGACGACGTAGGTCCCGAGCATCGCCGCCGCGGCGCCCTCGGCCCCGAACGGCGGGATCAGGGCGAGGTTCAGAGCGATGTTCAACGTGAGGACCAGGGCGGAATAGAGGATGAGCACGCGCGGCTCACGGCGCGAGGTGATGAGCGTCCACATGAGGATCGAGATGCCGAGTGGAACGACGGTGAGCGCCAGCAGCCGCAGCGGCGTGGTGGCGGCGTCGAATCGCGCGCCGAACAGCAACTCGAGGATCTGCTCGGCCAGCACCAGCAACACCACTGCCCACGGGATCAGGAGCGTCAGCGAAAGCTTGATCGCCCGCTGCACCACAGCGTGGATGCTGGGCTCGCTGCGCTCGCTCAGGTAGGTGAACATGGCCACGAAAGCGCCCTGGAGAGCCACCGACACGAATAACGTGGCCTCGAGCAGGCGGTAGGCGGAGCCATAAAGGCCGACGACCGTCTGGCTGGCCAATGCCGCCAGAAGCAGCGCGTCGATGCGCGCAACGCCTGTGGACATCAGCTCCTGCGCGGCAAACGGAAGGCTGCGCCGCCACAGGTCCCGGCGCGGCCCGCGGGGCAGCTGCCGGGCCGGCATTCCGATCCTGCGTGCCAGCAGTGCCATCGCGACCACGAAGGCGAGCGCCGAGGCCACCGCGTAGGCCACGGCTACGGCCACGACGCCCGACCCCGTCAGTAGCAGCAGCACCCCGACGCCCGCCGACACCATCCGCTGGGTGATCAACGAGGCCGCTATCAGCTCCGCGCGCTCGAGCGCGTTGAACGCCGCATAGACCGTGAGGCTCAGTCCGTCCAAGAGGAACGACGCCGTCAGCAGAAATACGCACATGCGTGTTTCGGCGTCCTCGCTGACCACGAGGATCAGCAACCAGGAACCGGCGATCACCGGAACGGCACGGACCAGCTTGAGGGTGAGCACGTTGAAGAACCGGGTGTCGAGCTCCTTCCGGTCCCGAGCCACGTGCCGCAGGAAGTAGCGGTCGAGCCCCATGTCGATCGGTACTGCCGCGATCTCACCCCAGGCCAGCGCGAAAACCAGGATGCCCACCCCCAGCGGCCCCTCCTGTCGCGCGAGCACGACGATCAGCACGAGGGAGAAAATCTTGCCCACCAGGTCCGCCGTGCCGCGCACGGCGGTGTTGCGCGCCACGCGCGCAGCCGCGCCCTGCGCTCCGCCCGACTCGCGCGCGCGGTCGTTCACGAGCGTCTCACCTGACGGCGGAGGAAGAGCGCCTCTTTCTGGCCCTGCGGCTCGCGACCCGCTGCAGGAGCACCGCCGCCCGGACCGCCGGCGCCAGTGGCGAACGCGTGGGCACGACCACCGTCCTCAGCGCGCGAAGGTCCGGCCACAGCCAGGCGAACGGCTCGCTGTCCGGTGCCGCACACGAGTCGAGGAGATCCACGGAGATGCGCTCGTGAAAGGCCTCAAGAGCGTCCACCTCGAGCAGCACCCCCGGGCTGAAGCGTGCGAGCTCGCGCTCGTAGGCCACCTTGAAGCCGAACATCACCCCGCCTTGAACCAGGTTGCATTGCATGGCCACGATGCGCCCACCGCCCTGGAGAGCGAGGATCTGCAGCCCTCCCTCACCCGTCTGCCCGCACAGCGCGCGGAAGAACGCGGCATCCTCGGGACGGCTCGCGAGCGCTGTGCCGTTGTCACCCTTCCAGCTGCGGAGCTCCATCTCGAGGAAGGCCTCACAGGCCTCGGGCTGGGCCGAGCGATCCTCCACTGCGAGCCCGGCACCAACCTCGCGCTCGAGCCGGCGCTTCAGCCGGCGCAGCTCCTTGCGGCGCTTCGGACTCACGGTGTCGAGATAGGTGGGCTCGGGCCGGCGGCGCACGGCGGCCCGCTTGAACTCCTCGTAGACGATCGGCCGGCAGCCCTCGGCTTCGAGTGCCGTCAGGAGGCCCGGCCCCACGCTCCCGTCGGCATCGAGCGGATCGAGCACGACCAGCGCAGCGCGCTCGTCGCGCACCAGCGCATGTGCCAAGGCCGCGACGGCAGGTGGCAGCGCATCGCGGTCGACGAGCGGGGTGGCGAAGTAGGTGTACTCCGGCAACCAGCGTTCTGCGTGCGCGAACGGCTTCAGGCGCCGCCAGCGGCCAGCGCGGGTGAGCGGAAGGCAGGCAAGCCAGCTCGCTTTGTCACGGATCACCAGCAACTCCGCTGGTTCGCCCCAGGAATCCGCGGATGCCTGGACGAACGCGGGTCCGAAGAAGGGGTTGGGCTCGGCGGCGCGACCCACGAGCGTCTGCCATGCGTGCCTGTCGTCACCTGAGAGCTCGTTTGTGAACAGGGTCTGGGCAAGCACCGGAGGCGCGGGATCTTAGTGCCCGCTAGATTCCCGGCCGCGTGCGCAACCCCCGAGACTTCGCCAAGCCCCTCGCCGTGGGCGCCCCGGATCCGGTCCTCGAGGTGCCGTTCACCCCCTCGCGGATGATCCACTTCTTCGATCCTTCGAACGAGAAGATCGTGGGCAAGCTGCCCGACCTCGCGACCAAGGCGGACATCGTGCTCGGCAACCTCGAGGACGCCATCGCGGTGGAGAACAAGGAGGCGGCCCGCGAGGGCCTGGTACGCGTGGGCAAGGAGATGGACCTCGGGACTACCTCGCTCTGGACCCGGGTCAACTCCCTCGAAAGCCCGTGGGTGCTCGACGACATCACCCGGCTGGTCACCGAGATCGGCGACCGCCTGGACGTGATCATGGTGCCCAAGGTCGAGGGGGCGTGGGACATCCACTACGTGGACCGCCTGCTGGCCCAGCTCGAGGCCAGCGCCGGCATCGAACGCCCGATCATGGTCCACGCGCTGCTGGAGACCGGCATCGGCGTGGTGAACCTGGAGGAGATCGCCACCGCCAGCCCGCGCATGCAGGGCATGAGCTTCGGCCCGGCCGACCTGGCCGCCTCGCGGCGGATGAAGACCACGCGCGTGGGCGGCGGGCACCCCGGCTACCTGGTGATCTCAGACCCCGACCCCGACGATGCCGACGCCCCTCGCCCCACCGCGCAGCAGGATCTCTGGCACTACTCGATCGCGCGCATGGTGGATGCCTGCACGTCGGCGGGAATCCTCCCCTTCTACGGACCTTTCGGCGACATCAAGGACGTCAAGGGGTGCGAGGCCCAGTTCCGGGCCGCCTTCCTGATGGGCTGCGTGGGCGCATGGTCGCTGCACCCGGTACAGATCGACATCGCCAAGAAAGTCTTCTCCCCCGACCCCGACGAGGTGAAGTTCGCCAAGAAGGTGATCGAGGCGATCCCGGACGGGCGGGGAGTGCACATGATCGACGGGAAGATGCAGGACGACGCCACCTGGAAGCAATGCAAGGTGATGGTCGAGCTCGCAGAACAGCTGGCTCAGAGGGACCCGGAGCTCGCGGAGGCCTACGAATTCGTGGCTACATAACACGCGTCGTCCGGCTGCGCTAGCATCGCGCCATCCAACTTGCCGAGTCGCCTCCTTTACCAGTGGAGGAGGCGAACGGGGGACCCATGAGTAGGGGCGAATCGCCCGGCACGTCAGTGCCATGCGTAGCGTGATCTTTCAACGCGAGCCCGTCAGCTAACCCCGTAGGCAGCGAAAGAAGTGGAGGGTTCCCGTGTTTCGGACTGTCGCGGCGTGCGCTGCTTTGCTCGCCATCCTCTTGCTGTCAACCACCCCGGCTCACGCCGCCGACCCGATGGTCGGAAAAATCAACGACATGCGCCGGGCTCACGGCGTGGCACCGCTGAAGCATGCGCCCGGCCTCTCTCGCGCCTCCACGTCATATGCCCGGCGCCTGATGCGGGCTGACCGGTTGGCGCACCCCTCGCGAGCGGCCGGACGTTTCTCCGCCAGCGGCGAGATCCTTGCCCTCCAGAGCGGATGGCGGGTCCGGCGGGCCGCGGCGGTCCGAGCCTGGCTCAACTCGCCGTCTCATCGCCCGATCCTGCTAAGCCGCGGCTTCAGGCATGTGGGCGTCGGGATGTCCCGCGGGCGCTTCGGGTCGGCCCGCAGCTCGATCTGGGTGGTGCGCTTCGGGCGCCGCTGACGCCTAGCCACACCCTCGAGAGAGGGATCTATAGGGTTCCGCGCCGCTCATGCGGTTCTACGAGTACGAAGCCCGCCGGATCGTCGAGGACGCCGGGATCCCCGTGACCAAGTACGGCTTCACCCGGTCGGCCGAGGAAGCCGCCAGGATCGCCGAAGACATCGGGGGTCCCACGGTGATCAAGTCGCAGGTGCTCACCGGTGGGCGCATGAAGGCCGGCGGCGTGAAGTTCGCCGATACGCCCGAGGAGGCCGCCGCACATGCGGCGGCCATCCTCGAGCTGGAGATCAACGGCCTCATGCCCAAGGGCGTGCTCGTGGACCCCAAGGCCGAGGTCAAGCAGGAGTACTACGCCAGCGTGGTGTGGGACGGCACCCGCAAGCAGCCGATGATGCTGTTCTCCGACATGGGCGGGATCGACATCGAGGAGGTGGCCGAGACCCACCCCGACCACGTGGGCCGCGGGCACTTCTCCAACCTCCTCCCGCTGTCGGACTTCCAGGCCAAGCAGACGATCGCCGCCACCGGCGTCACCGGCCGGGCGCTCACGCGCCTCACCCCCATCCTCGCCCGGCTCGGCCGCCTGTTCCAGGAGCACGACATGACCCTGGCCGAGATCAATCCGCTGGCCGAGCTCGAGGACGGCTCCTTCGTGGCCCTCGACGCCCACATGGAGATGGAGGACGAGGCACGCCCCAGGCAGAAGGCGCTGCTGGCCAAGCTGGAGATCGAGGAGGACGACGCGCGCGAGGGCCACGAGCCCTCCCCCTTCGAGGCTGCGGTCACGGCCATCGACGCCGCCGACCACCGCGGCGTGATCCAGGGCAAGGACACGGGCTTCGAGGGCAACCTCGGCCTGGTGATCGGCGCCGGCGGCGGGTCGCTCACCCTCACCGACGCCGTGCGCTCGCAGGGCGGAAGCCCCGCCAACTACTCGGAGATCGGCGGCAACCCCTCCGTGGCGAAGGCCTGCGGGCTGGCCAAGCAGGTGCTCCAGAAGGACGGCGTGGAGAAGATCGCCGTGATGATGTCGATCGTCTCCAATACGCGGGTGGACATCGTGGCCCGCGGTGTGATCAAGGCCTGCCTGGAGCTGGACAAGGACCCCGGCGAGACGATCGCGATCTTCCGCATCCCGGGCGCCTGGGAGGAGGAGGGCTTCAAGATCCTCGACAAGTACGGGATCGAGTACTGCGACCGGTCGGTGTCGATGCACGAGGCGGCGCAGCGCGCGGTGGCCAAGATCCAGGGGGAGGCCGCCGCCTGATGTCGATCCTGATCAATGAGGACACCACCTTCATCGTCCAGGGGATCACGGGCCGCGAGGCCGTGAACCTCACGCGCGAGTGCCTGGACTACGGCTCCAAGATCGTCGGCGGCGTGACGCCCGGGCGCAAGGGC
>Ga0190265_10003911_pt1 | contig 10246 bp, 6 predicted proteins | sample Popmic124T_FD_133135 | JGI IMG/M metagenome (GOLD analysis project Ga0190265, IMG submission 133135) | Populus adjacent soil microbial communities from riparian zone of Indian Creek, Utah, USA - 124 T | ecosystem: Environmental > Terrestrial > Soil > Riparian zone | place: USA: Utah | collected...
CCGCTGGGGATCGCGTCCACCGCCGTGTCTTCGAAGTCTTCACACAGCAGGTACGTGCCCTCGTCGCAGCTCGCGCCCGGCGCGCCGCCCGCGCCGGAAGCCCCTGCGTTGCCCGCGCTGCCGCTGCTTCCACCGCTGCCTCCGGCTCCCGCCCGGCTGCCGGCCATACCGGCGCTGCCGGCGCTGCCGCTGCTGCCGCCGCTCCCCGCCCGGCTGCCGGCCGCGCCGCCCGCGCCCCCCGCCCCGGATTGCCCTGCGCTGCCGCCGCTTCCGGCAGCTGAACCGCCGCTGCCTGCGCCCGCGCTGCCGCCGGCGCCCGAGCCGGGCGCACCACTGCTGCCGGCGGTGCTCACGCCGGAGCCGTCGCTCGGGGCGGGCGTTTCAGTGCCGTCGCACGCGATCAGCGCGCACAGCGCTGCAGTCAGCCAAACGCAAACGCGGGCCATTCGTCCATGCTCCCCGGCCGCTGAGGCCGCTCGGTGGTACCCAGTGGCGGTGGACGCCCAGGGGCGCGTCAGGTCATTAACGGTAGCAGCGGGCCCTGGTAGTTCGCGCGGCCGGTCAGGTCGCGGTCGCCGAAGTAGTTCACGTCGTTCAAGCCCATCGCCAGGCAGATGCTGGTGAGCAGCTTGTTGTGCGGGACGCGCTCCTGGCTCTGGATGTTGCGCAGCCGCAGGTAGCGCCCGAGCTTGAGCACGCGACCGCCACCGCCCGCGATCACCGACGGGTGGCGGGTCTCCTGGTTGTCGTGGCCCTCATGACCGAACTCGTTGTGCCAGAACACGATCGTGTTCTGCAGGATGCTGCCGCCCATCGGGTCGAGCGGATCGGCCATCTTGTCGAGCTCGTCGAGCACGGCCGCGAAGTGCGTGCCGCTCCAGCGCAGCCCCGCGCAATACGCCTTGCGCATCTCGACCCGGTCGTTGCCCGACGCGCCCCAGTAGTCGTGGACCAGGTTCTCGTGGAAGCGGAAGCCCGGCGGATAGTGGCCCATGATGTAGGGCGTCTGCACGTCCGGCAGATCGGTGAACCAGTTGGGGTAGTCGTTCAGGATCTGCAGGGTCGCGACGCGCGAGCGCCCGCAGGCGAACGCTTGCGCGATCACCTTGGTATGCGCGCGCGTGATCTCCTCGACCCCCGCGACGTTGCGCACGTTGCCGTCGCGCGTGGGCGTGTCCATGCCGCTGGTCATGCACATGCCGACCGGACCGCCGGACATGCCGCCGCTCTGCGCGGCCAGCCTGGCCATCGCATCGAGGTGCTTGTCGATCTTGTCGCGCTCGGTGCCGACCAGGCGCTGGCGCAGGCGCATCAACGCGCTCTCGCTGTAGCCGTGGATCAGCTCCTCGCCCGCGCTGAAGTCGACCTGCGGGGTGCCGCCGGTCGTGGGCGGGCGGAAGTCGGCCGGGAAGGCCTGGCGGAAGAGCTCGCGCGGATCGGGCTCGGGATCGCGCGGGCGGCCGCGCTCGTCGTAGCTCATGCACTTCCACGTGCCCGAGCCTTCGACCGACGCCGTCAGCAGCGCGGGCGAGCTCAGACGTGAGTGCAGGAAGAAGTCGAGCGAGGGGTGGTTGTCGAAGTTGCCGGAGTCGCGATCGGCGGGCGGCTGTGCGCCGGTGAGCAGCGCGCCTTGCTCGTTGTGCCCGTGGTAGTCGCGGCGATCGGCGCGGGTCTTCTCCTTGGAGACCTGCGTGTCGAGCCCGTCGAGGACGGTGATCTTGTCCTTCCACGGCGTCATCGGCCCGAGCACCGAGTCGGTGTACTCGAAGCTCAGCTCGCCGAGCGCCATGTCGGTCGACGGCGGCTCACCGCCAGCCATCGGCCGCGGGATCCAGGTGTCGCGGTCCGCGCCGTGCGGCGTCCGCACCGCCAGGAAGCGCATGGGCGCGCCTGCGTTCTGAGCGTGACCGGTGCGCGTGACCCAGCTCGGCAGCAGCCCGGCGCCGAGCGCCGCGCCACCGAGCAGAGCGTTGAAGCCTCTTCGTGAAATTCGTGATCGTGAACTACTCATGGGCCGGCCTCCGTGCGGCGCTCGATGAACGCGGGATGGCGCACGAGGGAGACGAGCAACTCCTCCAGCGAAAGGTCGGTCTCGAGCAAGCGTTCGTGCGCCTGCTGGGTCCAGGCCACCATCTCGGGCGAGCCGAGATCGATGCCGGCCAGGAAGTGCGTGAAGCGCTGCACGAAGCAGCGCTGGAACGCCATGTCGTCGGCCAGCGCGTGCGCATAGGCGCGCGCGCTGTCGTACAAGCCGAGTCCCATCACGTCGACCTCAGTGTCGACGGGATGGCCCGCGACGTCGGTGGTCTGCCACTTGCCGTCGCTGCCGAAGCTCTCGAACAACATGCCGACGGGATCCGCGACCCGGTGGCAGCCGCCGCACGCCGCCGCGGAGCCGCGCGCGTCGACGATCTCGCGCACGGTCGCGTCGGGACCGACCAGCTTCTTGAGCTCGGCCTGCACGTCGAGCCCGGCGGGCGGCGCCAGGCTGTTGTTGCACATCGCCTGGCGGAAGATGTTCATGCCGCGCCGCACCACGTTGTCGCGGCCCTTCTTGCCGTGCGCGACCAGCCACGCGCCCTGGGTCAGGATGCCGCCGCGCTCGCCGGGGTCGAGCTCCACCTTCATCAGGCCGGTGCCCGGGTGATCGACGCCGTAGTGCTCGGCCAGCTCGGGCTGCACCCACGTGTAGGGAGCGGAGAGCACGTCGCGCAGGGTGCCCTTCTCGGTGATGATCACTTCGCGCACGAACTTGCGGTACTCCTCGTGCATCTGCGCGACCAGGGCGGCGTCGAGGCCGACCTCCGCGCCCTGGCTCTCGAGCGTGTGCATCTCCAGCCACTCCCAGAAGAAGCGCTGCCACGCGGTCTCGGACTTCAGCATCAGCCGGCGCGCCTGCGCTTCGCGCTGATCGGGATCGGTCAGATCGCCCATCTCGGCGGCCTTGAGCAAGTCGGCGTCGGGGGCGTGATCCGTGATCGAGAACGCGAGCAGGTTGGCGATCTCGTTGTTCGAGAGCACCATCGGCTCGGCGCCGCCGAGCTCCGAGCGATACAGGAAGTCGGGCGAGAGCAGCACCGCGCGCACGACGCCGCCGAACGAGTAGTCGTAGTCGTACGTGCCGCGCAGCTGGTCGAACAGGCCGCGTAGCTCGGCGATCTCCGCGCTGGTGACCGGCCGCCGGAACGCGGCCTTCGGGAACCAGGCCAGGAACGAGTCCACGCACGGCTCCATGCCGTAGTTGGTGCAGCGCGTGGTGGTGTTCTTCTGCATCACGACCCAGCTGGCGATCGCGCGCACGCCGTCCGCGAAGACGCTGGCGTTGCCCAGGTCGACCAGCGCGTTCTCGGCGATGTTGGTGATGCCGGCTTCGGCGGCGGTCTCGGGGATCTTGACGGCCGGGGCGCCGGCGCCGAACAGCCGCTCGATCTCGGCGTTGAACTGCTCGGAGCTGAGCCGCCAGATGCGCTGAGCGATGCGCGGATCGTCTGAGTCCGTCCCGACCGGTCCGCCGCCCGGACCCGTCCCAGGTGTGGAACCCGGGCCGCCGCTGCCGCCGGTGCCGTTGGGGCCGAGCTTGCCACCCAGTCCGGGAACGAACGGGTCACCGCCGTTGGGCGCCGCGCTCCGCTCGATGTCGCCCGAGCACGCGCCAAGTGCAAGAGCAAGCGCGAGTCCAAGCGTGAGGCCTGGAGTCACCCAGCGATACATCATCAAAATGCTTCTCCTGACCGGGGACACGCCGAACTGCGTGAAAGAGGCGAGGTACCCGTCTGATCAGTGTGCCTCATGGGGACTGGTGGCGTGCCCCCCATGACTCGGGTCAAGGCCCTGATTTCACTGCGGATCATGGTGGGAGTTATGTGCCTCACGTACGGCCATTCAGGTCATCGTGCTCTCGCAAGACACATTTAGCGGGGGGCAAGGCCCCCGTCGCTCATGCGCTCTTGCGGAGCGCATGAGCTCGCCTCTTCGGACGCTGGCGCGTCCTCAGAGTGTCCCCCCTTCGGCGCTAACGCGCCGGGCTCGCTCTGCTCGCTGCCCGAGCTTCGCTGGTAGCGCGTCCCCTGACCGATGCAGCGCTGGACGGTCGTCGTGGCGGTTGTCGTTTGCAGTGAGCGGTTCGCGTGCCAAGCTCTGGACCCCAGTTTTCGGCGAGGCGGCAAGATATGGGCACGTTCGAGGGCGCGTGGACTGCGCTGGTGACACCGTTCCGCGACGACGCGATCGATGAGCGCGCGCTACGCGACCTGGTCGAGGGACAGATCGCCGGCGGCATCGACGGCTTGATGCCGTGCGGGACCACCGGCGAGAGCGTCAACCTCGACCGCGCCGAGTTCGCGCAGGTGCTGCGGATCGTGATCGAGCAAGCCAAGGGCCGCGTCCCGGTGGTGGCGGGGGTGGGGACGGCGTCGACCCGGCACACGCTGGAGCTGTGCGCCGAATCGAAGAAGCTGCGCGCGGACGGGGTGCTGGTGGTCACGCCCTACTACAACCGTCCCAGTCAGGACGGGCTCTACGCGCACTTCAAGGCGATCGTCGAGCGCGGCGCGCTGCCGGTCGTGCTCTACAACATCCCCGTGCGCTGTGGCGTCGACCTCTCGCTCGCGACCATGGAGCGTTTGGCTGGCTTCCAGAGCATCGTCGCGATCAAGGAATCGACCGGCAACGTGACCCGCACCGCGGACCTGATCGCGCAGTTCGGCACGCGCTTCACGGTACTCTCGGGCGACGACGCGCTGACCTTGCCGATCATGGCGGTGGGCGGGCGCGGCGTGGTGAGCGTGGCCGCCAACGTGGTGCCCGCCGAGGTCGCCAAGCTGGTCGACCTGGCGCTCGCCGGCAGCTGGGACGACGCGCGTGCGCAGGCGCAGCGCTTGCGCCCGCTGTTCGAGGCCATGTTCATCGAGCCCAGCCCCGGGCCGGCCAAGGCGGCCATGGTCATGCAGCGGCGCATCGCGCCGGAGATCCGCTTGCCCATGGTGATGCCGGGCGAGGCCACCCAGGCCAAGGTCCGCGGCGTGCTCGTGCAGATCGGAGCGTTGTGACCACCCAGATCGCCGTGCACGGCGCCGCGGGTCGGATGGGCCGCAGCGTGATCGCGGTCGTGCTCTCCGACGCGCAGGCGCGGCTCGCCGCTGCGATCGAGCGCGCGGGGCACGCCGCGCTCGGTAGCGACGCGGCGCTGCTGTCCGGGGCCCCGGAGGCGAGCGGAGTCGCGCTCGACGCAGACGTGGAGCGCGCGCTCGAGCGGTGCCAGGTGGTGATCGACTTCAGCGGGCCGGAGTCGACGCGCGCGTTGCTGGCGCGCTGCGCGGAGAAACGCGTCCCGGCCGTGGTGGGTACCACCGGCATGGACGCGGCCGCGCGCGAAGCGGTGCAGGCGCTGGCGCGCGTGGTGCCGGTCGTGTTCGCGGCCAACTTCAGCATCGGCGTCAACGTGCTGTGGGCGCTGTGCGAGCGCGCGGTTCAGCTGTGCGGCGACGACTTCGACCTGGAAGTGGTCGAGATGCACCACCACCACAAGGTCGACGCGCCGAGCGGGACCGCGCTCAAGCTGACCGACGTGATCGCGCGCGCGCGCGGGCTCGAGCCGGGCGCGGCTGCCGTGCACGGTCGCAGCGGGCTGGTCGGCGCGCGCCGCCCGGGTGAGATCGGCATGCACGCGCTGCGCGGCGGCGACGTGTTCGGCGATCACACGCTGGTGATGGCAGGCCCCGGCGAGCGGCTCGAGCTCACCCACCGCGCGCACGGCCGCGAGATCTTCGCCCGCGGCGCGGTGCGTGCGGCACACTGGGTGGTGGGCCGGCCCGTCGGGCTCTACGACATGAGCGACGTGCTGGGGTTGAAGGCCTGACGGAGGGCGGGTCCGCCCTCTTGCGCTGCGCCTCACGAAGCGCTGGCCCGCCGGTTCTCATCACCCGCATAGCGCCGACCCCTGCGCGTGATTTACAGTCTCGCCAACGAATCCGCGTCTCTGCCGCCGATTCGCGACCCACCATGACGCAAGCCCAGCCCATCTGCGAGCACTGCGGTGCCCCGCTCGACGGCAAGACGCAGTTCTGCGGCATCTGCGGCAAGGGCATCTCCGCGCCCGCAGCGGACGCAGGCGCAGCCTCGGCCGCGGCCTCCGGCGGGGCGGCCTCGCTCAAGAAGACGGTGTTCGGCATGCCGCAGGGCTTGGTGCTGCCGGGCCGCAGCAGCGTCGCGCCCGCGCCGGTCGCCAGCGTGCCGTCCACCCCCGACAAGGACGAGCCCGAGCCGGAGCGCGAGCGCAGCACCGCGGCCGGTGTGATCGTGCCTCCGCGCGGACAGATGGGCCGCACCATGCTCGGCGTGCCGCTGATCAATCCGCAGGACGCGCCCTCGCCGTCGCAGCCCGACCCGGGGCGCTCCGACGCCCCGCGCGTGGGCAAACCGATCGGCACCAAGCTCGGGCTCGGCGGGTTCGAGTCGCCGCTGCCGCCTGCCGGCGCCTCGGGCCAGACGGAAGTGCTCGAGGTCCATGCAGGCGTGCCCAAGCACACGTTGATGGGCGGCAGCGCCGACGCGCTGCTCCCGCTGCACGCCGGCGGCAACGCGCTCACCGGCAAGACCGTTCCGCGCGCCGTGCCGACCGTGGATCACACCTTGATGGGCCTCGAAGAGGCGCAGGACGGCGGACCCGCGCCGCCCTTCGCGGCCGAGCCGGCGGCCGACAAGGGTGCCGACGCGCTGGCGCTGAGCACGCCGAGTCCGAGTCCGAGCGCGACCAAGACCAGCAGCGCCGACTGGCCGCGCGACTCCCGCGATAGCTTGTTCAGCACCGCGCCGGCGCCCGGGCGCGGCAGCTCGCTGCCCATGTTGGCGCTGTTCGGTCTGTTGTTGGTCGCCGCCGGCGTGCTCGGCTACCTCGCGCTCGGCGACAAGGCGCCCGACGTGCGCGTGCACGTGGTGTCCGAGGCGGGGCGCGACTCGCTCGAGTTCGAGGTGCCCGGCGCGCAGCCCGGCACGCGCATCCGCTTCGGCGGACAAGAGCAGGCGCTGGTCGCGGGCCGCGCGCGCTTCGGGCTCGCCGCGGACGCGATCCGCGTGGGTGAGAACGTCGTGCTGTTCGATCTCGTCACGCTCGAGGGCGAGGTCGACGCGGGACGGATCGGGCTGCAGGTCGACTACCGCGCGACGCTCGACACGGGCCCGCTGCGCGCGGGCAAGGCCGCGGTCGACGTCGTGATCGCGGCGCGTCCCGGCACCAAGATCCTGCTCGACGGCAAGCCGATCATGCTCGACAAGGACGGGCGCGCCGTGCGCAGCGATCCGATCGACCTCGGCGACGGCAGCGGGACGATCGAGCACGTGGTGCGCTACCGCGTGGAGCCACCCGGAGCCGAGGCGGTGGTGGGCGAGCTGCGCGTGACGCTCGCGCTCACCGCGCTCAGCATCGACCGCCCGGGGCCGGAGCTGGTCACCGATCGCGACTCGGTCGAGATCGCCGGCGAGGTCGAGGCCAACGCGGCCGTGACGATCGACGGGCGCAAGGTCGAGGTGCGCAGCGGTCGTTTCCTCGATCGCTTCCCGCTGCCCAAGGTCGGCGAGTACCAGCCGACGATCATGGCGATGGCCGAGGGCAAGGCCCCGCGCGCGATCAAGATCAAGGTGCGGCGCGTGAGCGACCTGGCCAAGGCGGCCGCGAGCTTCAAGGTCGACGCGGCGCTGAGCTACGCGAAGATCGCGCAGAACCCCGGCATCTACCGCGGCCAGCGCGTGGCGATGGAGGGCCGCGTCTACAACGTGAGCGTGGACGCCGGGCACAGCGCGCTGCAGATCCTCGTGCGCCAGTGCCCGAAGGGGCAGCGCTGTCCGCTGTGGGTGAGCTACCCGACGGCGACCGAGCTCACCACCGATAGCTGGGTGCGCGTGCTCGGCACTCTGCAGGGCGAGCAGCAGTTCCGCTCCGAGACCAACGAGCTGCGCAGCGTGCCCAAGGTCGTCGCCGCGTTCCTGCTGCCGATCAAGCCGTGAGCAGAGTTCACAGGAAGACCGGAAGACGGGAAGAACAAAGACCTCTGGTTCTTCCCGCCTTCCCGCCGTCCTGTTCGATCTCTTCTCTCGCATCCGCGCTCGTCTGCGTCGCGCTGGCGGCGACGGCGAGCGCGGAGTCGGTGCCGATCGGGCGCTACGTCGAGCTGCGGGCGGGCGCTGCGGCCGGGCATCCGTGGGCCGCGTCGGGGGGCGACGCAGGGCGCACCGGGCGCTCGCACGCGCGGGCGCCGCTGCGCGTGCCGAGCTTGCAGTGGCGGCTCGCGCTCGCTACCACGCGGCTGGTCCCGCCGGCGGTGCGCGCGGACGGAATGCTGATCGTCGCAGCGAGCGACGGTGTGCGCGCGATCGACGCGCGCGGCGAACAGCGGTGGTTCGCCGCGCTTGGATCGGTGCGCTACACGCCTGCGCTCGGGCCCGACGGCGAGAGCGTGGCGATCGCCCGCGGTCGTGTGTTCGTGCTCGATGCGCGCGGCCAGGCGCGCGAGCTCGAGCTGCCGGCGCCCGCGGTGACCGCGCCGCTGCTGCTCGGATCGGGCGCGATCGTGGTCGCGGGCGTGGACCAGCGCGCCCACGTGCTCGGGCTCGACGGCGCCTACGTCGGCGGCGCGGCGGTCGGCAGCGCGCGCTGGACCCTGGCCAGCGGCGATGGCTGGATCGTCGTCGCGGGCAACGGGCGCGAGCTGATCCTGGTCTCGCCCTACGGCGACGCCAGCCGGCGGGTGAGTCTGGGCTCCGGCCTGGCGGTCAGCCCGCTCGCGCTGGGCGGCGCGATCTGGACGATCGCTCAGAGCGGGACCGTGTCGATCGTCGAGCCCGACGGGCGCGCGACCTCGCTGGTCGAGCTCGGTCCGCACGCGGTCGGCGTCGCGCCGGCGCTCGGCCGGGACGGCGGGCTACGCGTCGGCCTGCGCCACGGTGAGCTCGCCTGCTACGACGCGGCCGGCAAGGAGCGCTGGCGGCGCGGCATCGACGGCTCGCCGAGCGCGCCGTTGCTCGACGCCGACGATACCGCCGTGGTGATCAGCTCGCGCGGCACGCTCTACGCGATCGCGCGCGACGGCACGCTGCTCTGGCGCCAGCGCACGGAGCTGTCCGCGGCCGGCCGGCCGGTCCTGTCCGCCGACGGCACGCTGTACCTGGTCGGCCGCGGCGGCCGGCTCGAGGCGTGGCGATGAGCGACGGTGATCAACTCCCTGCCTTCGATGCGCGCATGCTCGGCTACGCGTTGCCGGAGAGCGCGATCGCGCAGCATCCGCTGGCGCAGCGCGACGCCGCCCGGCTGCTGTGCCTGCAAGGGCCGACCGCCGTCCTCGCCGATCGCGTGGTGCGCGAGCTGCCCGCGCTGCTCGCGCCCAGCCTGATCGTGCTCAACGACACGCGCGTGATCCCCGCGCGCCTGTTCGGCGCGAAGACCACCGGCGGCAAGGTCGAGCTCTTGCTGGTCGAGCGCCTGAGCCCGCCCGGCACGCGCGAGCGCTGGATCGCGCTGGCCAAGGCCAAGAGCCTGCGTGCCGGGAGCGAGCTCGTGTTCAACGGCGGCGCGCTGCGCGCGCGGGTGATCGCGCGCGGCGAGCAGGACTTCGAGCTGGAGCTGACCGCCGAGCCCTCGGTCGCGGCCGCGCTCGCGGCGCACGGCGTGCTGCCGCTGCCGCCGTACATCCGGCGCGCGGCAGGAGCCGACGACGACGCGCGCTATCAGACCGTGTACGCGGCGAGCGATGGCGCGGTCGCGGCTCCGACGGCGGGGCTGCATCTCACACGCGAGCTGCTCGCGGCGCTGACGGCTGCCGGCCACGAGATCGCCAGCGTGACGTTGCACGTCGGGCCGGGTACGTTCGCGCCGCTGCGCAGCGACGACCTCGCAGCCCACACGATGCACTCCGAGCGCTACGAGATCCCCGACGCGACCGTCGCCGCAGTCGAGCGCGCGCGCGCGGACGGCCGCCCCGTGCTGGCGATCGGCACGACCGTGGTGCGCGCGCTCGAGGCCTCCGCGGACGCCGCCGGCGAGCTGCGCGCCGGCCCGGGGCGCACGGACATCTTCATCTATCCGCCGTACCGCTTCCGCGTCGTCGACGCGCTGCTCACCAACTTTCACTTGCCGCAATCGACCTTGCTCGCCCTGGTCATGGCGTTCGCCGGCGTCGAGCCGGTGCGCCGCGCGTACCAGCACGCGCTCGCCAGCGGTTACCGCTTCTTCAGCTACGGCGACGCGATGCTGATC
>Ga0190265_10003912_pt1 | contig 10246 bp, 6 predicted proteins | sample Popmic124T_FD_133135 | JGI IMG/M metagenome (GOLD analysis project Ga0190265, IMG submission 133135) | Populus adjacent soil microbial communities from riparian zone of Indian Creek, Utah, USA - 124 T | ecosystem: Environmental > Terrestrial > Soil > Riparian zone | place: USA: Utah | collected...
CGGCAGTCCGCTCGCCAGCCCGACAGACGTGCTCACCGTGGCGACGATGCTCGCCATGATCGGCGCATTGTGGTGCGCGTGGCGGCGGCCGCTGCCGCTCCCCATGCTGGCGTTCGTCATCGTGGTCATCGCCCTGATGCTGCTGCCCGCCACCGTCACCGCCCGTCCGCGGTTCTTGTTCACGGCGTTCCCGTTGGTGATCCCGGTCGCCGCCTGGTGGTCGCACCGCGATCGGATGGGCTGGGAGCTGACGCTTGTCTCGTGCGGGGCGGGGCTCGCCACGCTCACCGGTCTGTACGGGGTGTTCGGGGCGATCCCGTGAGACTCCCCCGGGTTCGGCGACCTCCACTCGGGGTCGTCGTGCTCGGCCTCCTGGCCTATCTGCCGTCGCTCACCGCCGGCCGCGGGCGGATGCCCGCCGACACCAAGCTGTACCTCTACCTCGACCCCGGTCGACTCGTGTCCGACGCGCCGTACACGTTCGACGGCCGGCAGTTCGCCGGTTGGGTCCCCCATCAGACGATCAGCTACCTGTGGCCATCAGGGCCGTGGTACTGGCTGTTCGAGACGATCGGCGTTCCCGACTGGATCGCCCACCGCCTGTGGATCGGCACCATCTTGTTCGCGGCCGGGCTCGGCGTCCGCTGGCTCGCGCACCTGCTCGGCATCTCCGGCGCCGCGGCGGTCGCCGCGGCTGCGCTGTACCAGCTGTCGCCGTTCGTGCTGCCGTACCTGTCGCGGACGTCGCTGATGCTGCTGCCGTACGCCGGCCTCGGGTGGATCATCGGCCTGACGATGCTCGCCGCCCGGAGATCGACGTGGCGGCACGCCGCGCTCCTCGCCCTCGTCGTGGCGACGGTCGGCGCGCCGAACGCGACCGCGACGGCGATGATCGTGCCGGCCCCGGTGTTGTGGTTGGTGCACGCCGCGTGGGGCGGCGAGATCACGTGGCGACGGGCGGCGGCAACGGCCGGCCGCATCGGTGGGCTCTGCGTCGCGGTGTCGTTGTGGTGGCTGGCGATGCTGTCCGTGCAGGGCAGGTACGGCGCCGACGTGCTCGCCTACTCGGAGACCCTGGAGGCCGTCTCGTTGACGTCGACGAGCACCGAGACGTTGCGCGGGATGGGCTACTGGCTGTTCTACGTCCGCGACCCGGTCGGCTTCACGACGTCGGCCGCCGAGGCCTACATGGCGTCCGGGCGCTATGTCGTCACCAGCTTCGTGCTCACCGGGCTCGGCATCGCCGGCCTCGCGTTCACCCGCTTCCCCGCCCGCCGGTTCGCGGTCCTGCTCGTGATCGCGGGCATCGTGCTCGCCGTCGGCGTGCACCCGATCGACGATCCGTCGCTGCTCATGTCGCCCTTCGCCGACTCGTCGCGCTCGTCGCTCGTGCTCGCGCTGCGCAGCAGCACGCGGGCCCTCCCGATGGCGGTGCTCGGCCTGGCGCTCGGCACGGGTGCGCTCGTCGCCGCCACCGCCCGCCGGCTCCCCCGTCACAGCTGGGCACCCGCCGCCGTCGCCACCGCACTGGCGGCCGCCAACCTGCCGGCCGCGTGGAACGGCGGGTTCGTCGATCCGGTGCTGTCGCGCGACCAGGACCCGCCCGACGCCTGGCTGGCGGCCGCCAGTGATCTCGACCGACTGCCGGCGGGCTATCGGGTGATGCAGCTCCCAGGCGCCGAGTTCGGCGCGTTCCGCTGGGGATACACCGTCGATCCGCCACTCCCCGGGCTGACCGAGCGGCCTTTCGTCAGCCGTGACCTGTTGCCGCTCGGCAGCACGCCGGCGATGGACCTGCTCTACGCGCTCGACGACCGCCTCCAGAGCGGGATCGCCGAGTCGGCGGCACTGGCACCGGTCGCCCGGCTGTTCGGCGTCGACACCATTTGGGCGCCCAACGACATCCGCACCGACCGGTTCCGCAGCCCTCGGCCGGAGGTCACGGCGGCGCTTCTCATCGGTGACCCGGGCAACCTCGGCGACCCGATCACGTACGGCGACCCGGTCGTCCCGTCGTCGGTGCTGCCGATGGTCGACGAGCGGTCCGTCGGCGATCACCGCGTCGGTGCCGCGCTGGCGCCGGTGTGGTTGGTACCGGTCGAGGATCCGGTCGGTGTCATCCGCGCCAAGTCCGGGGTCGTCGCGATCGTGGGGAGCGGCGACGGTGTCGTCGACGCCGCCGCGGCCGGGCTGATCGACGGCACCGAGCTGATCGTCTACACAGCCAGCGGGACGTCGGATCTGCCGTTGCACGGCCTGATCGTCACCGACTCGAACCGCGACCAGGCTCGCCAGTGGCGCGGCAGCCAGGACACCCGCGGGTTCACAGAGTCCGGCGGCGAGGAGCCGGGGGTGGCCACGTTCGACAGCGCCGATCAACGGCTGGAGGTGTTCGAAGACGCCGACGCCGCGTCGCAGACCGTCGCGATCCAGACCGGACTCGTGACGGCTCATGCCAGTGCCTACGGTGAGGTGTTCGCGTACCGCCCCGAGGACCGTGCCGCGATGGCGATCGACGGCGACGCGACGACCGCGTGGCGGGTTGCCGACCGCTTCGACGCCACGGGTCAGTTCATCGAGCTGACCGCCGAGGAACCCGTCGACTCGATCGACGTCGTGCAGCCGATCGACGGATCGACGGGTGCCGCGCCGAACCGGTGGATCACAGCCATCGACGTGAGCGTCGACGATGGGACGTCGGTGCGATTCGACCTCGACGAGACGTCGCGATCGGCCGGCCAGACGTTGCGGCTTCCTACCGCCGGCACGACAGTACGGCTGACGATCGCGGCGACGGACGCCGCGCCCGGATCCGGCAACGGTCTCGTCGCGACCGGTCTCGATGCGGTCGGCTTCGCCGAGATCCGCACCGGCCTCGGGCCAACGCTCGAAGTCATCCGGCCGCCCACCGACTGGGTGGCGAAGATCGGCGCCGGCGAGCTGATCGAAACCCCGATCGACCAAGTGTTCACTCGCCTGCGTGTCGACCCCGCCAATCGCTGGCGGCGTGACCCGGAACCCCGGCTCGTGCGCGACGTCACGGTGCCGCCGGGGTACGCCGCGAACATCGACTTGACGCTGCGGCTCTCGGCTCGCGCCGACGACTCGGTGATCGCCGGGCTGCTCGGGCTCTCCGGCGCGACGGCGTCGGAACGGCTCACCGGGATGCCGACCGCCGGCGGGTGGGCAGCGACCGACGGCGACCTCGAGACGGCATGGATCACTCCGTTCGGACGACCGATCGGCCCGACGCTGACCGTGCCGGTCGCGACGACCACCGTGTCGACGATCGAGCTCCGCCAACCCGCCGGCGACTTCTCACCGATCACCCAGATCACGGTGAGCGGCAGCGGTGCCGACCTTCCGGTTGCGGTCCCGCCCGCCGATGCCGACGGATGGAGCCGCGTCGACGTCGGCGCCCTCCCCGTTGCGGGTGAGGCAAGGGTCACGATCACCGGTGCCGAGGTGCTGACGACTCGCGACCGGCGGTCGAACGAGATCGTCGCCCTCCCGGCCGCGGTCGCCGAGATCCGTCTCGATGGTGCGGACGCCGTGCCGATCCCGGCCGAGGTCGACCTGGGATGCCGCGAGGTGCTGAGCATCGATGGTCTCCCGGCGACGTTCGACCTCGGCACCGTCCGGATCGGCGCCGTGCTCGCCGGCGAACCGATCGTGGCCTTTCCTTGCCGAGGCCGTGCCGGTGGGATCCCCGCCGCGGCGCAGCTCGCCACGATCCGGATCGGGAGCCGCCCCGGCGTCGAGACCGGCCTCGACGTCGACCGCTTCGTGCTCCACGATCAGGCGCCGAGTGGACCGGTTGCCGGTGGTCCCGTCGACGTCGAGGTGCTCGACCAGGAGCGGACCTCCCGCACCGTACGGGTCGGCCCGTGCCCGGCGGGCTGCTGGGTCGTGCTCGGTGAGGGGCTCAACGACGGATGGGTCGCCGACATCGACGGTGACGACGACGAGGATCTCGGTCCCGGACGGCTGGTCGACGGCGGGTTCAATGGCTGGCGCCTGCCCCCGTCAGATACCCCCCGAACGGTGACGTTCACGTGGACGCCACAGCGCACAGTCACCGTCGGCCTGTGGCTGAGCGGGCTGGCGGTCATCGCCTGCGTCGTGCTTGCGGTCGCCGATCGGCGCCGCCGCCCGTTCGCCATCGCCCGTTCGCCGCGGCTGATCGGCCTCGGGCGCGACCCTGTTGCGACCCGGCGCCAGGTCTGGGCCGGTCCGATCGTCGCCACGGCCGCGGGTCTCCTGCTGGCCGGGCCGGGTTGGGCACTCGTGGCGTTCGCGCTCGCCGCGGTCGCGGTCGCGCTCGGCCGAGCCCGCCTGCTCGCCGCCGCTGCCCTGGCGATCTGGCTCTGGTGCGGGGCGGTCGTGCTGTGGCGGGTCATGCGCTACCGGCCGTTCCCGAACGCCGGCTGGCCGGGCACGTTCGAAGACCTCCACCGCCCAGGAATGCTGGTCCTCGCGCTGCTCGTCGGTTCGCTCGCGGCCGAGCCGCCCAGACGGCGGACGCAGGGTTCCGGGCAGTAGCCTTTCGCGTCCGTGACGGGTTCACCGCGTAGCTGCCTCTCCGTCGTCGTGCCCTGTTACAACGAGCACGCGACGATCGTGTCGCTGATCAAACGCGTCCTCGAGTCGGCGTGGGTCGCCGAGGTCCTCATCGTCGACGACGGCTCGACCGACGGCACCCGCGACCTGCTCGTCGGTGTCACCGACGAACGGGTACGCGTCGTGTTCCACGAACACAACCAGGGCAAGGGCGCCGCGCTGCGCACCGGCTTCGCCCTCGCGACCGCCGAGTTCGTGCTCGTCCAGGATGCCGACCTCGAGTACGACCCGTCCGAGTACGACCATCTCATCGAGCCACTGGCCTCCGACATCGCCGATGTCGTCTACGGATCACGGTTCTTGTCCGGCCGGCCTCACCGGGTGCTCTATTTCTGGCACTCGGTCGGCAACAAGTGCCTGACGCTGCTCTCGAACATGTTCACCGACTTGAACCTGACCGACATGGAGACGTGTTACAAGGGCTTCCGCCGCGACGTGATCCAGTCGATCGAGATCGAGGAGGATCGGTTCGGCTTCGAGCCCGAGATCACCGCCAAGCTGGCCCGCCGCGGGCTGCGCATCTACGAGGTCGGCATCTCGTACGCCGGTCGGACCTACGCCGAGGGCAAGAAGATCGGATGGCGCGACGGCGTGCGCGCCCTGGTCTGCATCGTGAAGTACTCGCCCATCGGCGAACGCCTCCGCGCGCAGAGACCGCGGAGACCTTGACGGTGGATTCCTTGGCGGGAAACACACGGCCCAGGCGTGCACCAACTGGACGCGGATCAGCTCGACGCGCGCGGTCGAGTCTCGCCCCAGCCCACTTCATCTGGGAACACGTCCCGGCCCTCGACGGGCTACGGGCGGCGGCCGTCGTCGCCGTGCTGCTGTTCCATGCCGGTCACCTGCGGGGCGGGTTCTTGGGCGTCGATCTGTTCTTCGCCCTGTCGGGCTTTCTGATCACATCGCTGCTGCTGCGCGACGCCGAGCAGGGCGGCGTGCAACTGCTCGCGTTCTGGGGACGGCGGTTCCGGCGTCTGCTCCCGGCGGTGTTCGTCCTCATCGCCGTCGTCGCCCTCGGCGCGTGGATGCTGGGATCGCCCGCCGAGCTCGACGGAGTGCGCCGCACCGGTGGTTGGGCGCTCGCCTACATGGCCAACTGGCACTTCATCGGTGAGGCGGACGGGTACTGGGCGTCGTTCGACCAGCCCTCGATGTTCGATCACCTCTGGAGCCTCGCCATCGAGGAGCAGTTCTACGTGGTGTGGCCGCTCGTCGTGCTCGCCGTGTGGAAGGTGAGCAAGCGCAGATACCGGCAACGCAACCTGCTCGCCGTCTGCGTCGGCGGCGTCATCGCCTCGTTCGTGGTGATGCTCGTGTCGTACGAGCCAGGCGCCGACCCGACTCGGATCTACATGGGCACCGACACCCGGGCCGCCTCGATCCTCGTCGGCGCGGCGATGGCGACCGCGCCCGCCCGACGGGTGGCGACCAGGGCGGTCACCGCGCTCGGTCGGCGCGTCGACCACGTGATCGCGGTGCTCGTGATCGGGATCAGCGCGTCGTGGGTCGTCGTCGACGGGGCCACCTCGGCCGCGCTCTACCGCGGCGGCCTGCTGCTGCACTCCGCCGTCGCGGCCGTGATCGTCACGGCCCTGGCAACGGTGCCCGCCGGTCGCATGGCGGGCGCGCTGTCGTGGCGACCGCTCGTCTGGGTGGGCGTGCGTTCCTACGGGCTGTACCTGTGGCACTGGCCCGTGTACGTCACGTTGTCGAGCGAGCGCACCGGGCTCGACGGTGCCGCGCTCACGGTCGTGCGCATCGCGGTCTCGACCGCGCTCGCGGCCGCGTCGTTCCGGCTCGTGGAAGACCCGATCCGCCACCGCGCGACGTGGGTCCGCGACCGGCGCGGCATCCCGGCGCTGGCCGGCGCGGTCGTGCTCGTGGCCACGACGTTGATCGTGCTCCCCCACCCGCAACGCGAGATCGCCGCCTTCGACCCCGGCTCGATCACCATCCCGGTGGCCGAGGTGCAGGGCCCGCCTGCGACGTTCGGCCCGCCGGTGCCGCATCCCGTAACGCCGAGCACCGTGCGGTCGACCGCCGAGCGACCGGTCTCGACGTCGACGAGCGTGTCGACGAGCCTGTCGGCGCGGAGCGCCGACCGGGCGTCGGCCGAGACCGTCATCGTGTCCCGAACGGTCGCCTCGTCAGTGACAACCATCGAGTCGACGGCCAACGAGTACGCGACCTTCGAGGCGGTGCCCCTCGCGCCACAGGTCCTGGCGGCGAGCGCTCCGCTGACGAGGCTGCCGATCACCAGCGTGTTGTGGACCGGTGACTCGATTGCCTACGACCTCGCGCCTGGCGTCGGTGCGGCGCTGACCGGCGCCGGGTTGCTCGCCAACTCGAACGCCTATCCGGGCATGCGGCTCATCGACGACGGGCAGTTCGGTCTGCTGCCCAAGTTGCGAGCCGAGCTCCCCGGCTCGGGCATCGACGTGATCGTCGTGCAGCTATCGATCTGGGACGCCATGCGCGACGCCGCCGACCTACGAGTCGCGCTCCAGGAGCTCCACACCGTCGCCGTCTCGAACGCCGCCCTGCTGGTGCTCGTCTCGTCGCCACCCACCGAGGACCTGGCTGCCGACCAGGGGCTTGTCGGCCTCACCGGGCACGCCAAGGCGCTCGCCGCCGAGAGCCCGACGACGGTCGTGTTCCTCGACTCCACTGCCGTGTGGGGAACGGTGTTCGACCTCGACCTCGACGACGACGGAACACCCGAACGCAAGCGCGACGGCGCCCACGTGTGCCCGTCCGGCGCGGCCAGGTTCGCGTTGTGGCTCACCGCCGAGCTCGCCGCCCGCTTCGACGGGGCCACCCCCACACCCCCGACCGAGTGGGCACTGGGCACCTGGGTCACCGACGCCCGCTACGACCAACCAGTCGGCTCCTGCGCGCCTCTCTCTGATTGAGCCGGCTCACCCTACGATGGATGCCATCACGTCTGGTCGCCGGCTCGTCCGGCGCACGTCTGGTCGCGGGCGCTTCAGCGTTTCACGAAGTCGCGGATGCCCCAGCGGGTCACCAACAGCATCGACTCGGCGATGATCCGGCCCGACATCTTCGATGTGCCTCGCTCGCGGTCGAGGAACACGATCGGCGTCTCGGCGACGGTGAACCCGCGGCGCACGAGTCGCCGCACGAGCTCGGTGAGGAACGCGTACCCCTCGGCGGTGGTGGTCGACGGCGAGATCGCCCGCAACGCGTCCGCCCGATAGGCACGGAACCCCGACGTGCAATCGCTGATGTCGAGGCGCAGCACGAACGACGTGTAGCGATTGCCCCATCGCGACAGCATGCGCCGCCACGGTGACCAGTTGACGGTCATGCCGCCCGGCACGTAGCGCGAGCCGATCACCGCGGCAGCACCGTTGTCGATCAGACGCAGCATCTCGGGGATCGCCGCCGGGTCGTGCGAGAAGTCGGCATCCATCGACACGATCCGGTCGTAGCCCTCGTCGAGCGCCATCGTGAACCCATTGCGGTAGGCGCTCCCGAGACCGTGCTTGCCGGGCCGTCGGAGCAGCTTGATCTGACCGAGCTCGGCGGCGACCGTCTCGGCGAGCGCCGCTGTCCCGTCGGGACTGTGGTCGTCGACCACGATGAGGTCGGCACTCGGCACCGCCGTGCGGATCGCCGCCAGGATCGCGGCGATGTTCTCCACCTCGTTGTAGGTGGGCAGCACGACGACAGTACGCACGGCGGACGATGGTACTTGGGTGGCTTCAGAGCGTGGCAGCGAGCACTCGCGCGAGGCGCTCACCGCCCGACTCGGTGAGGGCGCCGTCCGCCTCGCGAACCGGCGTGCCCGTGGGGGCGCACGGCTGTTCCCACCACTCGCACGGCAACGTGGTCGTTCCGCCCGGCGCACCGATCAGGCGAGTCGGATCGACGGTGCGGAACCCGGCCGCCGCCACCGTCGACGGGTCGGGACCGGCACCTGCGACCACGACTGCCACTCCGTCGGCGTTCATGATCGCCGCTGCCGCGGCATCGATACATGCCGTCGCCGTGTCGAACGCCACGACCACCTGTGCCGGCTCGGTGTCGTCGACCGCGGTGGCGAGCATGTCGATCTCGTCGCACCAGTCGCTCGACTCGAACCACTCGACGGACAAGCCGTCCTCGCGGATCCGCAGCTCGATCGACCGGCGCGCTTCGGCGAGCACCCCGTCGCTGACGACGAGGACGTCGACGTCGCGCTCGGAGCCGTTGATGGTCGGCCAGAGCCACCACGTCCCGGCAATCACCGCGGCCATCGCCAACAGCAATGGCGTCACCGGTATCGACCGTCCGAGCAACGTGACGCGTCGAGGGCCGAGCACGCGGTGAAGCTACCGCAGGCCTGCTCGACGGCGAGGCGACCCCCCTGTGACGACACCGTGGAACACGCGCGTCACCCCCAGCGCCGACGCATCCCAGGTGAGAGTACGCGCGCGCCGCAGCGCGGCCGCACCGAGTCGCTCACGCACGGCCGGGTCGCCGAGCACCTCGACGAACCGGTCGGCGAGATGCTCGGGCGCGGCCAGCAGGCCAGTCACGCCGTCGATGACCGACGAACGGTGTCCCGGGATGTCGGTGGCGACCGCCGGTGTGCCGCATGCCGCGGCCTCGGTGAGGGCGAGTCCCCAGCCCTCGGCGATCGACGCACTGGCGACGATCCACGCCCGCCGGTACTCACTCGCCAGCTGACCGTGGGGCACGTAGCCGACGATCGTGACCCACGACGCGGCATCGTGGTGCCGGATCCAGCGCTCGAGGACGGCGCGTTCGGGTCCCTCCCCGATGATCCTCACCCGCAGGTCGGGGATCGTGGCGCGGGCCGCGGCCGCGGCCTCGATCAGCAGCCCGAAGCGCTTGACCGGCGCCAGCCTCGCGGTGGCGACGATCGTGGGCTCGTCGGAGCGGCGCTCGCCGGGCGTGAAGAACGGCTCGACGCCGTTGTCGACGGCCGTCACCCGCGCCGGCTCGAACCCGATCGCCAGCAGCTCGTCGCGCGTCGAGGCGCTGGGCGTGACGACCTGCGTCCGGCGGTAGAACGGCGGCGCGAGACGGGTCTCGAGCGCCCTGCCGAGTCCGGCGAGCGGCCGCGGCAGGATCTGGTCCCACATCGGGCCGTGCACGTGGTGGACGATCGTGATGCGCGGCCGGTGGCACCAGACCGGCGAGAACCATGGCACCCCGTTCCAGATCTCGACGAGCCCGTCGTAGCGACCCATCCGGCGAGTCAGCTCGGCGACGACCGTCCGCGGGAAGACGGAGTACCGGCTGCCGCGGCGGACGACGTCGTAGCCGTTGCGGCGAGCGGTGGCCGGGATCCCGAGCCCGGCCGACGTCCGGTGCAGCACGTCGAGGCCGGCGTCGGCCCAGCGCCGCATGAAATGGTCGGCGTGTACTTCGGACCCACCGGCGTCGGGATCGTCGAGATCGCGCCAGGCGAGCACGTGCACCCGGCGCACCCCGGCCGCCCGGATCTCGCCGACGAGCTCGTGCAGCTCGGCGAGCTCGTCGTTCGTGCCCGCGTCGTTCATAGCTCGTCGTTCATGCTGGACGGGCGATCGACAGTAACGCCGGCCCGAGCCAGCGATCGGTCACGTCGAACGCGGCCTGCGGTGTCCAGTGC
>Ga0190265_10003913_pt1 | contig 10245 bp, 8 predicted proteins | sample Popmic124T_FD_133135 | JGI IMG/M metagenome (GOLD analysis project Ga0190265, IMG submission 133135) | Populus adjacent soil microbial communities from riparian zone of Indian Creek, Utah, USA - 124 T | ecosystem: Environmental > Terrestrial > Soil > Riparian zone | place: USA: Utah | collected...
AATGGCCGAGATCGAGATCGGTCTCGGCGCCGTCGTCGGTGACGTAGACCTCGCCGTGCTGATAAGGCGACATCGTCCCCGGATCGACGTTGAGATAGGGATCGAGCTTTCTCAGGCGGACCTTGTAGCCGCGCGCCTGGAGGAGGGCGGCGAGCGAAGCCGCCATCAATCCCTTGCCAAGCGATGAAACCACGCCGCCGGTGATAAAAATGAACCGCGCCATGGGAGGACAGGCTTAAGCGGGTGGTGGGCGAAAGGGCAAGCGGGCGAATCGGAAATATTTCGCGTTCGGCCGCCCTCCCCCTGCCGCAATCCCCTCGAGCGAGGCTATTTGGCAGGCGGGCGCGCCGCTTCGCTTATTCCGCCGCCGGGGCGCCGGCCGGGGCCGGCTGGGCGGGCGGCGCCTTGGTCGGATCGGGCGCCGGGCTCTGGCCGGCCGGGCGCGGGGCCGGGGCAGTCCGGAGCAGGCCGGGGTCGAGCTCGCGGACGCCGCCCTGATTGGCGGCGAGTCCGGCGAGCGCGATCGAGAGGACGACGAAGATCGTCGCCATGATCGCGGTGCCCCGGGTCAGGAAATCCGACGCGCCGCGGGCGCTCATCATGCCGGCCGGGCTGCCGCCGCCGGCCAGGCCGCCGCCCTCGCTGCGCTGCATCAGGATGAGGACGATGAGGACGAACGCGACGAGCGTCTGCACGATGAGGAGGAAGGTGAACATGGCGGTGCTTTCGGGAAAGGGATTGCCGGCGACTTAGTGGATCGGAGGCGCGCGTTCAACCGCCCGCGGCGGCGGCGACGATCGGGACGAACTGGGCGGCGGTCAGGCTGGCGCCGCCGACCAGGGCGCCGTCGACATCGGGCACGGCGAATATCTCGGCGGCGCTGTCGGCCTTGACCGAGCCGCCGTAGAGGACGCGGATTCGGCCGCCGCGGTCGCCATAGCGGCCGACCAGATCCTCGCGGATCGCCGCGTGCATCGCGGCGACGTCGGCCGCAGTCGCCACTTTGCCGGTGCCGATCGCCCAGATCGGCTCGTAGGCGACGACCAGCTCGCCATCCTTCCACTTGTCGGGCAGCGACCCTTCGAGCTGTCTGGCGACGATGGACAGCTGGTCGCCGGCGCGGCGCTCGGAGTCGCTTTCGCCGACGCACACGATCGTGGTGAGGCCCTGTTCGAGCGCCCCCACCGCCTTGCCGCGGACCACCGAATCGCCTTCGTTCCGCTCGGCCCGGCATTCGCTGTGGCCGACGATGACCAGCCGAGCGCCGGCTTCCTTCAGCATCGCGGCGGAGACGCCGCCGGTATGGGCCCCGCTCGGCGCCCAGTGGCAGTCCTGGCCGCCGATGATAAGGCCGCCCGCGCGGGTGCCGGCCGAAGCGATCAAGGTGAAGGGCGGGCAAATGGCGACATCGACGCCGCCGGCGCCGCGCGCGGCCTCTGCGATCTCGTGCAGCTCGGCCAAAGCGGCGAGACTCCCGTTCATCTTCCAATTGCCCACGACGAGCTTGCGGCGGAGGGTCATTCGGCTTTTCCTGGCTTTAGGACGGTTGCCCGGCGCCTAGCGCGCTTCTATGACCCGCGCAAATCCACCTCCCCGTCAGGACCACTTTCATGATCTCGAGCCTTCGAAAGAGACTTGCCTCCGGCCTGGTGCTGGTCATCCTCGGCCTTGGCATCATCAGCCTGGTCTTCACCGATTTCGGAACCAGCGGAGTCGGCGGGATCGGCGCGCTTTCCGGCGGCGGCTCGGCCGATGCGGTGGCCACGATCGAGGGCAAGGACCTGCCGGCAAGCGAGGTCCAGGACGAGATCAATCGGCGCTATCAGGCCGCGCGCCAGCAGCAGCCGACGCTGGATCTGGCGACGTTCCTGGCAGACGATTCCTACGGACAGCTGCTGAACCAGATGATCACCTTGTGGGCGCTCGACCAATATGGGCGGGAGCGCGGGCTCGTCGTCTCGCAGACTCTGGTCGACCGGATGATCGTCAACATCCCGCAATTCCGGAACTTCACCGGCCAGTTCGACAATGCCACCTTCAGGCAGGAGCTCGCCGCCCAGAATATGACGGAGGCGCAATTCCGCGAGCAGCTCACCCGTCAGCTCATGCAACGCCAGCTGCTCGCGCCGATCGCGCTCGGCGGCCGAGTGCCGCTCGACATCGCACGTTATTATTCGAACGTCCCGCTCGAGCGGCGGCGCGGCTCGATCGGCATGGTCGCGGCCGCGCCGCTGGCGGCCGGGGTGGCGCCCACTAACGCCGAGATCGCCGCTTTCTACCGTGCCAATCGGGCGGCCTTCACGATCCCCGAGCGCCGAGTCGTCCGCTACGCGCTGGTCGGGCCCGAGCAGGTCGCCCAGGCCGGCGCCGCGACCGACGCCGAGATCGCCCAAGCCTACCGCGCCAACCAGGGCCGCTTCGGCGCCCGTGACGTCCGCACCCTGCAGCATCTCGTCGTCCAGGACCGGCGTCAGGCCCAGGCGGCCGTCCAGCAGCTGCGCGGGGGCGCAAGCTTCGCCGAGGTCACCTCGCGGCTCGGCTTCGCGGCGAGCGACCTGACCTTCGCCGACCAGACGCGCGAGGCGTTTGCGGGCCAGGCGCCGGCCCCCGTCGCCCAAACCGCCTTCGCGACCGCCCAGGGGCAGGTCGCCGGGCCGATCTCCTTCGAAGGCCGATTCCACATCGTCCGGGTCGAGCGAGTCAACACCCTCCCCGCGCGCAGCCTCGAATCCGCGCGCGCCGAAATCGCTACGTTCATCGAACGGCGCAAGAAAGTCGAGGCGCTGGACGACCTCGTGACCCGGATCGAGGACCAGCTCGCCGAGGGCGCCAATTTCGAGCAGGTGGCGCGCGCCGAGCGGCTCGCGGTCGTCACCAGTCCGCCGATCACCGCGGCCGGGCGAGTCGCCGGTGGCCAGCCGGTCCAGATCACGCCCGAGCTGCAGCGCATGCTCCCCACTGCCTTCGCCATCGACTCCGAAGAGCTGAGGCCCGTGGTCGAGCAGCTCGAAGCCAATAACCGCTTCGCTTTGCTCGATGTCCAGCGCGTCGACGCCGCCGCGCCGCCGCCGCTCGCCCAAGTCGTCGACCGGGTCCGCGCCGCCCTCATCCAGCGCCGGTCGATCGAGCGGGCGCGCGCGCTCGCCGACGGCATCGCCCGCCGGGTCAATGCGGGCATTCCGATCGCCCGCGCCTTCGCCGAGGCGCAGCCGCGCCTGCCGGCGCCGGAGATGGTGACCAGGGAACGCGCCGACGTCATGGTGGCGAGCGCGCCGCCCGCGCCACTGGCCGCCCTGTTCGACCTCCGGCAAGGCCGCGCGCGGGTCGTCGCCGCGCCCGACCGGGCCGGCTTCTACGTGGTCTTCCTGGCCGAGCGCACGCCCGGCAATGCGGCGACCATCCCCCAACTCGCCGAGCGCACCCGCGCCCAGTTCATGGCCTCGCTGAGCGAGGAGATGGCGCAGCAATTCGCCCGCTCGGTCGAGTTGCGCAGCGAGATCAGCCGCAACGAGGACGCCATCCGCCGCGCCCGGGCGGCGATCGGCGGCGGCGGCACCGAATGAGGCGATCGGCGGCCACGATCCTGGTCGTCGACAATTATGACAGCTTTACCTGGAATCTGGTCCATTACCTGCGCGAGATCGGGGCCGAGGTGCGGGTCGCGCGCAACGACGCGCTGACCGCCGCGGAGGCCCTGGCGAGCGGCGCAGACGCGATGCTGATCTCGCCCGGGCCGGGCACACCGGACGAAGCCGGAATCTCGATCGATCTGGTCGCGGCCTGCGCGCAGGCGCGGCGGCCGCTGCTCGGCGTCTGCCTCGGCCACCAGGCGATCGGCCGGCATTTCGGCGGGACGATCGCGCGCGCGCCGGCGGCGATGCACGGCAAGGTTTCGCAAATCGCCCATGACGGCAGCGGGGTGTTCGCCGGTTTCCCCTCGCCGTTCGAGGCGACCCGCTATCATTCGCTGGCTGTGGCGCCCGCCGACGTGCCCGATTGCCTGGCCGTCAACGCCCGGGCGGACGACGGGACCGTGCAGGGCCTGCGCCACCGCGACCTGCCGATCCACGGCGTTCAGTTCCACCCCGAGAGCATCGCCAGCGCGCACGGCCATTCGCTCCTGGCCAATTTCCTCGCCGCGGCGGGGCTCGCCGCCCCTGCTTGACAGCGTCCGTAACGTTCCGTACACGTTCCGCATACGTTCCACGGGAGGGATGGCATGCTGACCCGCAAGCAACATGAGCTGCTTCTCTTTATCGACGCCCGCCTCTCCGAAACGGGCGTGTCTCCATCGTTCGAGGAGATGAAGGAGGCGCTCGACCTCAAGTCGAAGAGCGGCGTCCACCGGCTCATTTCGGCGCTCGAAGAGCGCGGCTTCATCCGCCGGCTGGCCAATCGGGCGCGCGCGCTCGAAGTGCGCAAGATGCCCGAGATGAAGGGCGCCGCCGCCGGCCCCGGTAAGAGCGCGCCTTTGCGCATCCCCGATGCGGCCAACGATTCGATCATCGATCTGCCACTGCACGGCCGGATCGCCGCCGGCACGCCGATCGAGGCCCTGCAGGGCACCGACACCCTCCCCGTCCCCGCCGCCCTGCTCGGGCCGGGCGAGCATTATGCGCTCGAAGTGGCCGGCGATTCGATGGTCGAGGAAGGCATACTCGACGGCGATTATGCCCTGATCCGCCGCCAGGACACGGCCCGCGACGGCGAGATCGTGGTCGCTCTGATCGACGAGGCGGAAGCGACGCTCAAGACCTTCCGCCGCGAGGGCCAGATGATCCGCCTCGATCCCGCCAACCGGCATTACGACCCGCAGCGCTACCGGCCCGATCAGGTGGTGATTCAGGGGCGGTTGGCCGGATTGCTTCGGCGTTATTGAGTGAGATCGGCGGCGCGCATCCTTCTCGTTGCGCTCGCCGTGCCTCTCCTGGTGGGCGGTGCGGCGCCTTCCGTCCTCATAGTCGACGTAGGCGGCAATCGGCAGGACGGGCCCTGCTATGCCACGATCGCGGGCCGGTCGATCCGTGCGGAGGAGCTGTCCGCCCTCGCGCAGATGGCGTGTGCGAGCCGTTCGCCTGACCGGCCGCGCGGACGTACCCTATCGTTGCGTGGGCCACCTGATCTTCGAGCTGCAGCGGGCCGGGATCAGGCGGATCGACGTCATCCCACGGGCCCTCCATATCCAGATGAGTGACCGGAGCGCACAATGGCCAGATTGAACTATGTCGAACTGCCGGTGCAGGACGTCGGCATCGCCAAGGCCTTTTACGAAGCCGCCTTCGGCTGGGCGCTGACCGAATTCGGGCCCACTTATGCCGCGACCATGACCGGCGACACCGACATCGGCCTGCAGGGCGACTCCGCCGAGGCGACGCGCGCGCCGCTGCCGGTGATCGAGGTCGAGGACCTCGAAGCGGCGCTGGACGCGGTGACCCTGGCCGGCGGAATGATCGTTCGGCCGATCTTCGCATTCCCCGGCGGCCGCCGCTTCCAGTTCCTCGACCCCAGCGGCAACGAGATCGCCTGCGTCAAATCGGGCTGATTCGAAGTCACGATCATCTGCCGACCGCCTCCAATAGGCTAGACTCGATCCGGATCAGGTGGGAATCCTTCCCCGGCGAAGCAATGTCCCGAGCGCCTGCCTTGCAAGGCAGTCGAAGGGGCCGGGGCCCAGGCTCGGCGCGAGACGGGGGTCGGAAGGAGGGCGGGCGATGATCTCCGCGCCAAAGCGGCTTCCTTGGTCGGCCCGATTTCAACCTCCAAGGAGCCTTCCGCTCCTGGACCCCGGCCCTCGCCCGGGAACGGCATCGTTCGCCTTCGCAGGTTCTGCTATCCGCGCCTCTGTAAGGGTCCGCTCTCGCGGGCTCGCGCGAAGCAGCGACAAGCGAGGGTCAGCGGATTGCGCCCGCCCACGGATGCCGTCCCTCCCGCGCCGCGACCGTGGCCACCCGCGGTTGCTCGCCGAAGGTGATGGCGAGGCCGCCGGTGCGGCGCAGGAAGAAGCGGTCGGCGCGCAGCCAGCGCGGGGTGCAGCCGCGCGGAAGCCCGCGGTCGGCGACGACGATGTCGGCCTGCGCGCAGGCCCGGACCATCGCGTCCCACCGCACGAAATGCGGCGTTCGAGTGACCAGGATTCGCCATCGTCGGCCTTCGCGCTCGATCGTCGCCGCGCACAGATCGGGGCTGCACGATGCGCCGGGGAGGCGCTCGAGCTCCAGATAATCGGGCTCGGCGCCGCTGAGCTCGGCCAGGGTATCGCGGACATAGTCGCCGGCCTTCGGGCGGAGCAAAGCGAGGCGTCCGTCCGCCGTGCGCAGGACGAGATGCCTGCCGTCCCCGGTGACCAGCAGATCGGGCGCCGGCGTCGCCACCGCCCAGAGCGCGCCGGCGGCGACGGGCGCGAGGCCCCAGAGGCGCCAGCGCGTCCGCCAAAGGGAGATCCACAGGCCGCCGGCGACGATCGAGGCGAAGGCGGCGGGCGGCATTGCGGGCAGCAAGGCGACGGCGCCGGGCGCGCCGGCCGCGGCATGAGCGAGCCTGAGCAGCACGCCCAGCGCCTGCCCGGTCAGCCACCAGAAAGGCGCGCCGAGGCCGACCAGATCGAAGAGCAAGGCCAGCGCCTCGAGCGGCATGATGACGAAGGTGGTGAGCGGGATCGCGACGACGTTGGCGAGCGCGCCGTAGAGGCCGGCCTTGTGGAAGTGAAAGAGCGCGATCGGCATCAGGGCCAGCTCGACCGCGAGGCCGGTGAGGACGAGGGCGAGCAGGCCCCTGCCCGCCTTGGCCGGCCAGCCTTCGTCGCGGCGCGAGAACCAGCCTTGGGCGCGCGGGCTTTCGTGGAGCGCGATGATGGCGACGATCGCGGCGAAGCTCATCTGGAAGCTCGCCCCGGGCAGGCTTTCGGGCCACAAAAGCAGCACGACCAGCGCCCCGACCGCGACCAGGCGAAGCGTGATCGCCTCGCGCCCCAGAGCGATGCCGGCGAGGACGAGCAAGGCGGCGATGCAGGCGCGCACCGTGGGCACTTCGGAGCCCGTCAGCAAGGTATAAGCGACGCCCGCCAGCGCTCCGGCGGCGGCGGCCACCAGGACGAGCCGGAAGCGCAGCGCAAGCGCAGGGCTGAGCGCGAGCAGCTTTAGCGCCAGCAGCATCACAGCGCCGACCACGGCGGTCAGATGGAGGCCGCTGACCGAGAGCAGATGGGCAAGGCCGGAGCGGCGCATCGCCTCGGCGTCGGCTTCGGGAATGCCGAACTGGTCGCCGGTGGCGAGGGCGGCGGCGATACCGCCCTGGGCGCCGCCGAGCCGCGCGCGGATATGGGCCGAGAGGCGCTGGCGCCAGCCGGCGATTCGCGCCGTCAGGCCCTGCGCCGAGGCCGGCTCGACGACCGCAATGTCGAGCGCGCGTCCGGTGCCGCCGATCCGCTGAAACCAGGCGACGCGGGCGAAATCGTAAGCGCCGGGGACCGCCATCGGCGCGGGCGGCATCAGCCAGGCCCGCAGCCGGACGGTCGCTCCGGCACTGAGCTCGGGCACGATCTTGTCCTCGGCGACGTTGATCCGGAAACGATAAGGCAGCCCCTCTCCCTGCGGCCGAACGACCAGACGGATCGTCCGCTCCGCCGCCAGGCTCTGGACGGTTTCGATCGTCGCGGTCACGTCCATCATCCGCGCCCGCTCGATGCGCGGCGCCGCGGCGCTTTCGGCCTTCCACCAGATCAGGCCGCAGCCGAGCGCGGCGGCAAGGGCGAAGATGACCAGCGCCCTCCCCCAGCGAGTCCCCCAGCCCAAAGCGAGCGCCGCGAGGGCGAGGGCGCCGGCGACAAGGAGGAAGGCGATCCACGCGGCGGGCCCGGGAAGCCAGAACCAGCCGCCGATGCCGAAGATCAGGCCGACCGGGAGCCAGAGCGGCAGCTGGTCGCGTTCGGCGTCGGCGAGTGCCTCGAGCCGGCCGGAGAGGCGCGAGAGCCAAGCCCCGCGCACGCTTGGTCGCGGCGCGTCCGCTATGCTAGGGGCGCTCGCATCACGGGTCGCCATGGCCCGCCATCCTTGGAGATTCGTTCCGTGAGCGCAAGCAATGTCGTCACGCGCTTCGCGCCCTCGCCGACCGGCTTCCTTCATATCGGCGGCGCGCGGACGGCTCTGTTCAACTGGCTCTATGCGCGCCATCACGGCGGCAAGTTCGTCCTGCGCATCGAGGATACCGACAAAGCGCGATCGACCCCGGAAGCGATCGCAGCGATCCTCGACGGGATGAGTTGGCTCGGACTCGACTGGGACGGCGAAACCCATTTCCAGTCCGAATTCGCCGCCCGCCACGCGGCCGTCGCCAACGAGTTGCTCGCCGGCGGCCACGCCTATCGGTGCTGGATGACGCAGGAGGAGCTGGCGGCGCAGCGCGAGACGGCGAAGGCCGCGCGAAGGCCGTTGCGCACGCGCAGCCCCTGGCGCGACCGCGACGACGGGCCCGACGCGCCCTTCGTGCTCCGGCTGAAGGCCCCGCGCGACGGTGAAACCGCGATCGAGGATCAGGTGCAGGGACGCGTGACCGTCAAGAACGAGGAGCTCGACGATTTCGTGCTGCTCCGCTCGGACGGTTCGCCGACCTATATGCTGGCGGTGGTGGTCGACGATCACGACATGGGCGTCACCGACATCATCCGCGGCGACGATCATCTCAACAACGCCTTCCGGCAGCTTGCGATCATCCGTTCGATGGCCTGGCCCGAGCCGGTCTATGCGCACGTGCCGCTGATCCACGGGCCGGACGGCGCGAAGCTTTCCAAGCGCCACGGCGCGCTCGGCGTCGATTCCTATCGCGACGAGCTCGGCATCCTCCCCGAGGCCCTGTTCAACTATCTGCTGCGGCTCGGCTGGGGCCATGGCGACGAGGAGATCATCGCGCGCGGGGACGCCGTGAAATGGTTCGGGCTCGACCATGTCGGCCGCTCCCCGTCGCGCTTCGATCTCAAGAAGCTCGAAAATCTCAACGGCCACTATCTGCGCGAGGCCGATCCCGCCCGGCTCGCCGATCTCGTCGCTCCCAGGGTGGCGGGCGCCGATACCGCCCTGCTGGCCCGCGCCATGGCGGTTCTGACCCCGCGCGCCAGGGACGTGAACGAGCTCGCGGAGGGCGCGGCATTCCTGTTCAAATCGGTGCCGCTCGACATGGACGAGAAGGCCGCGTCCCTGCTACATGAGGAGGCACGGAATGTGCTCGCGCGCGTCCACGGGGCCCTGTCCGCTCTACCGGACTGGACCGAGGGGGCGACGGAGCAGGCCGTGCGGGAGGTTGCCGAAGGTCTGGGCGTGAAGCTTGGCCAGGTGGCGCAGCCATTGCGGGCGGCGCTGACCGGGCGGGCGACGTCGCCCGGTATTTTCGATGTGCTGGCGCTGCTCGGCCGCGAGGAAAGCCTCGCGCGGGTGGCCGACGCGATGACGGGGAAGGAATCTTAAGATGGCCGATAAAGCCACGCTCTCGATCGGCGGCAGCTCCTACGATTACGAGGTCACGTCCGGCACCGTCGGGCCCGAGGTGATCGACATCCGCAAGCTCTACAGCCAGGCCGACGTCTTCACCTACGATCCCGGCTTCACCTCGACCGCGTCCTGCCAGTCCCAGATCACCTATATCGACGGCGACGCAGGCATCCTCCTCCACCGCGGCTATCCGATCGACCAGCTCGCCGAGAATTCGACCTTCATGGAGGTCTGCTATCTGCTGCTGAACGGCGAATTGCCCAAGCAGGACGAACTCGACGGCTTCACCCGCACGATCAGCCGCCACACCATGCTGCACGAGCAGCTGGCGACCTTCTATCGCGGTTTCCGGCGCGACGCCCACCCGATGGCGATCATGTGCGGCGTGGTCGGCGCGCTTTCGGCCTTCTACCACGACAGCACCGACATCACCGATCCCAAGCAGAGGATGATCGCCTCGCACCGGCTGATCGCCAAGATGCCGACGATCGCGGCGATGGCCTACAAATATTCGGTCGGCCAGCCGTTCATGTACCCGCAGAACAACCTGACCTACACCGGCAACTTCCTCAGGATGACCTTCGGCGTTCCCGCCGAGCCCTATGAGGTCAATCCGATCATCGAAAATGCGATGCGGCGGATCTTCATCCTCCACGCCGATCACGAGCAGAACGCGTCGACCTCGACCGTGCGGCTGGCCGGGTCGTCGGGCGCCAACCCCTTCGCCTGCATCGCGGCCGGGATCGCCTGCCTTTGGGGCCCGGCC
>Ga0190265_10003914_pt1 | contig 10245 bp, 8 predicted proteins | sample Popmic124T_FD_133135 | JGI IMG/M metagenome (GOLD analysis project Ga0190265, IMG submission 133135) | Populus adjacent soil microbial communities from riparian zone of Indian Creek, Utah, USA - 124 T | ecosystem: Environmental > Terrestrial > Soil > Riparian zone | place: USA: Utah | collected...
ACGCGCATCCAGGTGCCGACCTCGACCGGCAAGATCCGCAACATCGAGCGCATCGGCGCCCTGAAGTTTTCATTGCAAGGTAAGCCCCTGCGTTTGACGGCGTTCATCGACGTCGACTCGCCGCAGGTCAATCGCCTCTTCATTCCCTTCGCCGATCAAACCAGCGGCGCGGAAACCTATGCGGCCGGGCGCTACATGGAGCTCGACCCGACGGCCACCGGCATCTACGTGGTGGACTTCAACGTCGCCTACAACCCGTATTGCTACTACAGCCCGGAATTCGACTGCCCCTACCCGCCCAAGGAAAATCGTCTCGACGTGCCGATCCGCGCCGGGGAGCGCGCCACCAACACCACCGCCGTCACGCCATGACCCATTCGACTCGCGATCCGGCGCAGGGACCTCGCCCGATCGCTCGCTCAGGGCAAGCTCTCCGCGCGCTTCAGGCGATCGTCTTCGACTTCGACGGCGTCATCGCCGATAGTGAGCGGTTGCATCTGCAGGCGTACCAGGACATCCTCGCGCCGGAAGGCCTTTCAATAACCGAGGCCGAATATTTCGAGCGCTATCTTGGCTACGACGATGTCGGTGTGTTCAAGGCGGTTGGCAAAGACCACGACGTGCCGATGAACGACGCCCGGATCTCGGACCTGATGGCGAAGAAGGGCGAGCGTTACGAGGCCCTGGCCGCCGCCGGCGCCATGCTGTTTCCCGGAGCGGCGGAGTTCATCCAGTCGGCCGCGGCGGCGAACGTGCCCATCGCGATTGCCTCCGGCGCGTTGACCGGTGAGATCGAGGAAATCCTGGTGCGAGCGGGCCTGCGATCGCTGTTTCCGGTGATCGTCGGCGCGGACAAGACCGAGAAAAGCAAGCCCGACCCCGAGCCATACCGGGTGGCGTTCAATTCCCTCAAGGCGCTCAGCGGCCGTGACCTCGAGCCCTGGCGATCGGTCGCCATCGAGGATTCGAAGTGGGGTCTCGTCTCGGCCCGCGGCGCCGATTTGCGCTGCGTGGCGGTGACCAACACCTATTCGGCCGCCGAGCTCCGCGCCGACGCCGAGCTGGTGGTTCCCGGACTTCACGCCTTGACGCTCGCGGCCCTGGACGCGCTTTGTGCCGATTGAGATCGACGTGGCGAAGACGCTCGCGGAGCAGATTGCGGATGCGGCCGATCGGCCGGGCCCCGATCTGGCGGCGCCGGCGTTTCTGATTGCGCGCATCGAGTACCCGCGGCTCGTACCGGCGCCGTACCTCGATCGCCTCGAGCGGATGGGCGACGAGGCGGCCCGGTTCGTGGCGGAGGAGCCCGGCGCCGACGCGCCGCTGGCCGCGCGCATCGACGGGGTCAATCGCTATCTGTTCAACGAGGTGGGCTTCAGCGGCAACCGTGAGCACTTCGACGATCCGCGCAACAGCTGCCTGAACGAGGTCATGGATCGGAAGACCGGCATTCCGATCACCATGGCGCTGATTTACATCGAGGTGGCGCGCCGCGCCGGCATCCGCACCGAGGGGGTCAATTTCCCGGGCCACTTCCTGGTGCGCTGCCTCCAGGATCTCCACACCGACGATCCCAGCGAGGGCCTGATCGTCGATCCGTTCCATGCCGGCGCGATCCTCAACGAGCAGGATTGCCGGCAGCTGCTGCAGCCGCACCTGAGCGACGCCGCCTTCGAACCGTCGCTGCTCGCGCGCGCCACGCGGCGGCAGATCCTGGTCCGCATGCTGCTCAACCTCAAGAAGCTGTACGTGAAGATGCACTCCTTTCCGCAGGCGCGCATCACCACCGACGCCCTGCTCGCCCTGCAGCCCTCGTCGCTCGCCGATCTGCGCGATCGCGGACTGCTGGCGTATCACATGAGCGATTTCTCGCACGCGCTGCGCGACCTCGAGGAGTACCTCAAGCTCGCGCGGTTATCGGAACAGGACGAGGATCAGAAAAAAGAAACCGAGCAGGTCTGGGAGCACGTCAAGACGCTCCGCAGGCGTGTGGCGCAGCTGAACTGAACAAGAACGAAGAACAAATAACGAGGACCGAAAACAGACGCCGCGCGTCCTTTCGTTCTTCGTTCTCGTTATTTGATCCCGCCGATCTCCCTGTAGAGGAACGCCGAGGCGATGACGCCGTTGTGGAAGTTGCCGAGATCCAGCTTCTCGTCGGGAGCGTGTGCGTTCTCGTCGGGCAACCCGACGCCAAACAGCACGCACGGCACGCCGAGCTCCTCCTGGAACGTCGAGACCACCGGGATCGATCCGCCTTCCCGGTTGAACACCGGCTTCTGGCCAAAGCCCTGCTCGATGGCGCGGCCCGCCGCCTGCACGTACGGATTGTCGAACGCCGTCATCCACGGCTTGCCGCCGTGCATGCGCGTGATCTTCAGCTCCACCGTCTTCGGCGTGACCTTGTGCAGGTATTCCTCGAACAGATCGCCGATTGTTTTCGGATCCTGGTTTGGCACCAGCCGCATGCTGACCTTGGCCATCGCCACGGCCGGCAGCACGGTCTTGGCGCCTTCGCCCGTGAATCCCGACAACAGGCCGTTCACTTCGAACGTCGGCCGGGCCCACACGCGTTCGAGCGTGGTGTAACCGCTTTCGCCAAACAGCTTCGGCGCGCCCAGTTCCTGCCGGTACTTCTTCTCGTTGAACGGCAGCCGCTGCCACTCCGCGCGCTCCTCTTCCCTGAGCGCCACCACGTCGTCGTAGAAGCCGTCGATCTTGATGCGCCCGCCCTTGTCCTTCATCTGCGAGAGCACCTGCGCGAGCACCATCGCCGGGTTGGCCACCGCGCCGCCGAACGAGCCCGAGTGCAGATCCGACTTGCTGCCGCGCAGGTCGATCTGGAAGTAGGTGAGACCGCGCAGCCCGTAGCAGATCGACGGAATGCCGCGATCGAACATCGGCGAGTCGGAGATGACCACGACGTCGGCCTCGAGCAGATCCTTGTGGCCCTTGATGAAGTCGTCCAGGTTGGCGCTGCCCACTTCCTCTTCGCCTTCGATCAGGAACTTCATGTTCACCGGCAGGGTGCCGTTCTGCTTCAAGTGCGCTTCCACCGCCTTGAAGTGCATGAACACCTGCCCCTTGTCGTCGGCCGAGCCGCGCGCGTAGATCTCGCCGTCGCGGATGGTGGCCTCAAACGGTGGCGACGTCCAGAGGTGCACCGGATCCACCGGCTGCACGTCGTAGTGGCCATAGAACAGGATGGTCGGCGCGCCAGGAGCGCCCAGCCATTCGCCGTAGACCACCGGATGGCCCGGCGTCTCTTCGAGCCGCACCTTCTGCAACCCGATGCGCCGCATCTCGTCGGCCGTCCACTCGGCGCACTTGCGCACGTCGCCCTTGTGCTCGGGCAGGGCGCTGATGCTGGGGATCGCCAGGTACTGCTTCATCTCATCGATGTAGCGATCGCGATTGACGTTGATGAAGTCGACTACTTTATCCATGGCTACTTCAGCGTATCAGGACTTCGCACGCCGGTCAGCGTGTCTACCGCGACCGTAAGCTCCTCGAGGTTGAACGGCTTCATGAAATAGCTGCAGCGCGATTCGGTGAGGAACTGGCGCGTGTCCTCGCCGTCGATGTCGCCGGTGATGAAAATGAACCGCCGCGCCATCTCGGGCCGAATCTGGCAGACGCGGCCATAGAGTTCCTGGCCGCTCAGCTCGGGCATTTTCACGTCGCAAATCACCGCGTCGTAGGCGGTGCGCTCGATCATCACCAGGGCCCGCCGCGACAGCGTCGTGCTCTCCACGTCGTAACCGGCCGCCGCCAGCACCCGCCGCACCAGCGCGGCATTCGATTCTTCGTCGTCCACGACCAGCGCCTTGCGCGGCCGCGGCGTCTGGTCGATGTGGTCTTCCGGCGGCGCGATCACCGCAAACGCCGGCAGCGGTACCCCACGCTGCTCGGGAAGCGGCTGCGCGGGCGCGGCCGCGGCGCTCACCGCAATCAGCGACTCGGCCATCACCGGCAGCTCCACGGTGAACTCGGCGCCGCCGTTGGCGCGATTGCTCGCGGTGATGTGCCCGCCATGCTCGCGGACGATGCCGTAACACACCGACAGGCCAAGGCCGGTGCCCTGACCCACTTCGCGGGTGGTGAAGAACGGATCGAAGACGCGCGTCAGATCTTCGTCCTTGAGGCCGCTGCCGTTGTCGGCCACGTCCACCATGATCCGGTCCGGTTCGCCTTCGAGGCGCGTCGAAATCACGATCTCGCCGCGCGCTCCCGCCGGGACGACCGCCGACGGCGACAGGCCGCTGCGCCGCGCCGCGATGGCCGCTTCGGCGTTGTCGATCAGCTTGACGATGACGTCCTCCAGCCGGTTGTGGTCGACGTAAACCAGCGGCAACCGATCCGCGACCTCGATCTTGAGGTCGATGCCGGCGCCAATCAGGTGCGGCTCGCGCGTGGCCACCGCGTCGCGCACGACGCGGTTCATCTGCTGCCATCCCCGCGCCGACTCGGTGCGGCCGGCGAACGTGAGCAGGTTGCGGACAATGCCGGCGGCGCGATTGGCGTTGTCGCGAATCGCGCGCAGCTCCTCGGTTTCGAGCGACGGCGGCTTCGCCGCCAGCATCAACTCCGCGTAGCCGAGCACGCCCTGCAGCGGGTTGTTCAGCTCGTGCGCGACGCCCGACACCAGCTGGCCGACCGCGGCGAGCTTCTCCTTTTGGACGAGCTGCTCGCGCGTGCTCGCCAGGTCCTGCCCCGCCCTGATCAAGGCGTTGCGCGACAGGAACTCGCGCCACACCACCACCAGCCCGAAGGGAATCATCATGGCGAGTGCCAGCCGGATGCGGAGCGACTCGGTGGCTTCCGATACGGTGAGGAACCGCCGCGCGACGAGATCGGTGACCGGGATGGCCACCAGCAACGCGATGGCAATCAACGAGACGACCGGCAGTTTCGACAAGGCCGGCGCTTCTTCCGCGGGCTCGAAGAGTCTGTCATCGTGGGCGATCGCCGCGGCCAGCAGCAACACCAGGTACGGCGCCATGAAGGCGATGTCCGATAACCCGCCCGGCGCATAGTTGCCCGCCGCCTCGACGGCGTCGTACGCGAGGCCGCCAAAGAACGTCAGCGACAGGCCAAGCGCGTAGACGCCCAGCATCCGTTGCCACGCCGGCGAGCTCGACGTGCGCCATACGTACATCGCCCACAGCGCGAGCAGCAGGTTGCGCGCGTTCAGCACCTGCGTCAGGTTGTCGTTATACAAGTCCTCGCGGCCATCGGTCGTCCACGCGATCGCCACCACGAAGTAGATGTAGACGAATGCGGAGAACAGCGCGATCAACACCAGGTCGAGCACCACGATGTCGAACAGCCAGCGCGGGCGGTCGCGCTCGGGCCGTCCGTAGAGGGCCGCCGCCAGCGGAATACTCGACGCGAAAAACAGCGGGTCGGTGGGCGACATCACGGGCACGCCGCCGCGATACAGATCGTAGTAGGTCCACACCGCCTGGCCGATCGCCCACATCACGCCGTGCACGGCGTTGAGGTTCCAGAACACGCGCACCTGGCCGCGGCTCTGCCGCGCCAGCCACAGCGTGAAGCCGGCGTAGACGAGCGGCGGGATCATCTGCGCGAGATCGCCGAGCGCGGCCAGCCGCTGTCCGGTGATCACCGACGCGACGGCGTAGAGGAACAGGAACGCTGCCCCGGCCAGACCGGCCTTCTGAAACATGGAGGCGCTCAGTATACCGGGCGCCAGCGCGTATCGTCGCGGCTCACGCGATGTTCGTGTTCGAGCTTGATCAGGTGCGCCAGCACGCTCTCACGTGCAAATCCCTCGAGGGCCGGCTGCAGGCCCGGGTAGATTCGCGCCAGGATGTCTGCCACCGTGACGGCGCCGGATTCGAGCGCCGCGAGCACCTGCTGCTCGCGCTCGGCGCGATGCGTGATGTAGTGGCGAATCAGCGCTTCCGGGTCTTCGATCATCGGGCCGTGCGCGGGCAGGGCGCGCAGCGCATCGAGGCGCAGCAGCCGATCGAGCGAGGCGAGGTATTCCGAGATGCTGCCGCCGTGCGAGGCGGGGATCACCACGGTGGTGCCCTGCTGCAGCATGTCGCCCACAAACACCGTTCGCGATTCGGCATGCCACAAACAAATGTGATCGGGAGCGTGGCCGGGCGTGTGGACGACCTGCAGGGTGCCCTCACCAGTCTCGATCGCGTCACCGTCGGCCAGCGGCGTCCACGCCAGCTCGCGATCGCGGATCGGCCACGGCATCTTCGACAGCCGCGTCGACGGCCGCCGCTCCCGGATCGCCGGGGCGCCGGCGATGTGATCGCTGTGCGCGTGCGTCACCACCAGGTGGAGATCGCGCGCGCCAACCGTTGCGTTGATCTCGACGAGGTGCGACGGTGTGGCAACGCCCGCGTCGATCAGTACCGGCCGATCGCCTTCGATCAGGTAGGTCCAGTTGCCATCACCGGTGAGCGGGCCGGGATTGCCGGCATGCAGGAAGCGCGGCGTCATTTGGCTCGCAGCCCGACAAACGCGACCACCACCGCGAAGAACATCACGGCCGCCGCGCTCAGGTAAGGCGTGGTCATGCCGTAGGCGTCGTAGAGATACCCGCCCCACGCCGGCCCCACCACGCGGCCGAGGCTCGCCAGCGACGACGCCAGGCCGAGGGTCCCGCCCTGATCGTTCTCGTCCGAGAGCTTCGACACCATCGACGACAGCGACGGGTTGTTGAAGCCCATGCCGACGGCAAGAAGGAAGAGCGCGACCAGCAGTGTCGGCACGCTCCACACGAACGGCAGCATGCCGATGCTGACCGAGACGAGCAGCAGCGCCAACGGAATCAACCGCCGCTCGCCGACGCGCTTGACGACCCTGCCGACCAGCACGCCCTGGATCAGCGCGAGCACCACGCCGATGAACGCAAACAGGAAGCCGATCGACGCCGCCGTATAGCCAAACCGCGCTTCGCTGAACAACGCGAACGTCGCCTCGAACGCCGAGAACGCCATCGTCACGATGAAGTAGAGCGCGAGCACGAGCAGCAGGGTGGGCTTGGTCATCGCATGACGGAAGGCTTCCATGCGTCCGAGCGACTTGGTTGACGTGGTGACCCGCCGCGACTCGGGCAACAGGAACCACGCCGCGATGAAGTTGCCCAGGCAGAGGGCCGCCGCGAACCACATCGGCGTTTCAGGCGAAATACGGCTCAGCAGGCCGCCAATCGCCGGACCAAAGATGAACCCCAGGCCGAAGGCGGCGCCGACCATGCCCATCCCTTTGGCGCGGTTCTCCGGCGTGGTGATGTCGGCGATGTACGCCTGCGCCGTCGGAATGTTGGCACCGGCGATGCCGCCGATGATGCGCGCGACAAACAGCAGGACGAGCGAGCTCGCCAGGGCGAGCGTCACGTACGACAGGCAGGAACCGAGCAGGCCGATCAGGATGATCGGCTTTCGCCCGATCTTGTCGGACCAGCGCCCCCACACCGGCGAGAACGCGAACTGCATCAGCGAGAAGCTGGTGCCGAGCAGGCCGATCGTGAAGGCGTTGGCGCCAAATGATTCGGCGTAGAACGGGAGCAACGGAATGATGATCCCGAAGCCGAGCAGATCGATGAAAACCGTAATGAAGATGATTACGAGCGGCGACACTACGAAACTTTTCTCTCTCGGCCGTGGAGCCACAACGACAACGCCACATACCAGGCTGGGAAGACCAACGACACCGCGAGCCAGGGACCGTCGGTGGCGGGCAGGCGGACAATCATCCAGGTGAAAATCGCCGCCCAGGTGGCGCCGAGGACCAGCGTCGGCGTCTGCAGCGTCCGGGTGCGTGACGGATACACATACTTCAGCGGCACGAACACCAGCACCGCGAGGATCACCAGGATGATCGCGTTGGTGATCTTCGGCATCTGCAGGATGTAGAGGTAGGCGACCACGATGTTCCAGTACGACGGAAAACCGGTGAAGAAATGATCGTGGGCCTCAACCTTCGCGGCGGCGTGCGCGAATCCGTACGAGCTCGAGATCAGCATGGCCGCGCACACTGGCAGGGCCGCGGGCACGAGGCCGGCCTGCCACACGATCAGCGCCGGCACGAAGACGAAGGTCATGTAGTCGATGATGTTGTCGAGCAGCGCGCCGTCGAACTCCGGCAAGCGCTCCTTGACCTTGAACGCCCGCGCCAGCACCCCGTCGGTCGAGTCGACGAAGGTCGCGACGATCAGGAAGATGAACGCGCCCCGGAAGTTGTGCGAGAAGGTCATGGCGGTGGCGAGAAACGCCCACACGGTGCCCGTGGCCGTGTAGAGGTGCGCGATCCAGGGCAGGACCGGCGCCACTGCTACAGTCTGCGCTCGGCGTTCGGGAAGGTATTCCAGACCGGCACGCCGCAAAAGTGCGTGCCTTCCGTGCACCGCGGCGACACGATCTTGTTGCGGAGCACGCACGGCGGACCGAGAAAGCGTCCGAGCTGCGGGTGGATCGCCTTGACCTGGCTGATCTCGTCCATCGACGCGAGGTAGATCTCTTCCTGCGCGTTGAAGCAGGTCCGCAGCGTCCACTTGTGCTGCAGGGCGATGAACGATCCTGATTCGACGAGGCGCAGCGCCTTCGAATTCGGGACGATGTAGAGCGCGAACTCGAGCGGGACGCCGAGCGCGAGCAGGCGGTTCTTGGCCGCCCAGGCGCTGGTCATCGCCTCTTCGTAGACCGCCAGCGCCGCCGGGTTCTGGCGGATCAGCCGCGGCGTGATGTAGTCGGGCACCTGCGTGTCGGCGAGGGTCATCATCGGGCGCGACGCCGGCACCATGCGGTGGCGCTGGTCCTGCGAGTCGGCGGTGTGGCTCAGGCGCTTTTCGAACACGTAGCTGGCGTGATTGAGCGCGCGCATCATCGGCGAGTGATACGCGACGTCGAGCATGTCGACGCGGTACTTGTTCTTCGCGGGATTCATGACGCGATCGATGGCGTCTTCGTCATCCATTTCGGCGGTGGTGAGGCCGAACGTGGCGCGCACCGCGTCCGCCACCACCCGCTCCGCGCCGGCCGACCAGTCGCGCAGGCGCGAGACGCGGCCGCCGAGGCGCCGATCGAACTCCGCCGCAAACGCGTCGCCGCCGCCGCGCGCGGCCGGGAAGGCCAGTTCCGGCAGCGCCTCGCGCTCGAAGGTGCCGAAGCCAATCTTCTCGAAGAACATCGGGTCGACTTCTTTCACGAGGTCGACCATCGCGCCGATCACCATCGCCGCTTCGTAGGGCACGTCACCGGCATTCAACATGCGATACAGGCGATGCAGGACGATGCCCGACACCGTGTGCACCATCGAGGTGAACGCGCCGATCGGGATCACGTAGCGCGCGGTCTCGATGGCTTTTTTCTCGGCCTCGCGCTCGACGGCCTTCAAACGCGCCGGCGTATTGGTCGAGCGCACGTAGCGCAGGTCCTTGAGAATCGCCCACGCATCGTCTTTGAGCAGCGCCGACAGCGTGGCGTAGGCATCCCACGCGTGCAGCACGGCCTGTTCGTAGATGTCGAGCGCCTCGCCGGTGATCGGCGGGACCAGCGCGCGCGGCTCGTTCAACTTCACGTATCGCTGACTCGACTGTTCGGAGTTGTAGAACGGATACGAGTGCAGGACGCTCCACACCAGCTGGCGCGAAATGTTCTCGAGGCCGAATTCAAAATGCGCGTGCTGGAAAACCGTGTGGTGGCCGCCCTCGAAGGTCAGCGGACCAATCGAAGCGCGTTGCTTGTCGGTGATTTCGCTGCGCTCGATGACCCGCGGCGAATAACAGGTGCGCGCCGCGGCAATGGCCCCGTCGTACGGCACGCCCGGATAGGAGCGCAGGGTGACCCTCGGCGGTGCTGTGGAGAGCGCGACGGCGGGCATCAGCTGCACGCAATTATACGCCGCCGCCTTTGCTTTCTTGGACGGCCCGCTTGCGCTAAGATGCTCCACCGCGCCGGATATCCCGGCGCATCCTGAAAAAATTCAAAAGGAAGTCACAGATGGCACGCTTCATCGGGACGATCGCGGTCGTACTCGCGCTCTCTTCACACGTCGCGTCGGCGCAGGGCATCACCGTTGCCGAGCTCGGCATGTTTGCCGGCTCGTGGACCCTCAGCCTCGACTCGCCGCAGGGCGCGTTCGAGCAGGAACTGATCTTCAAGGACGAAGGCGGCAAGGCAATCGCGGAAATGTCGAACCAGATGCAGCCCGAGACGCAGAAGGTCACCGACATCACCAAGAGCGGCACCGACGTGGTCC
>Ga0190265_10003915_pt1 | contig 10242 bp, 4 predicted proteins | sample Popmic124T_FD_133135 | JGI IMG/M metagenome (GOLD analysis project Ga0190265, IMG submission 133135) | Populus adjacent soil microbial communities from riparian zone of Indian Creek, Utah, USA - 124 T | ecosystem: Environmental > Terrestrial > Soil > Riparian zone | place: USA: Utah | collected...
CGCACGGGGGTTCCGCACGGGGGTTCCTCACGAGGGTTCCGCACGAGGGTTCCGCACGGGGGTTCCGCACGGGGGTTCAGCACGAGGGTTCAGCACGAACGTTCGTTATGAACTCCCGTGTTGAACCTCCGCGTTGAACGGACGTGCGAACACGTTCAATGCCTCCACGCCTGCCGCCAGCCGCGGCAGGGCCCAGCCCATCAATCCGCGCTCGTCGGCGTGCAGGAGATCGACGCTCTCCATCAATGCGTTGCTGAAGACCTCGCGATCGATCGCGCGGCCGGAGGCATGCGCGTTCATCACCGCCAGCGCGCAGGCGGCGTTGAGGCACGACACCGCGATCGCAAAGTCGTCCAGCACCGGCCGATCGCGGGCGCCAAGCGCCTCGATGCTGGCGCGCAGGTAGTGGTGCGCCACCGGCTGAATCGCCGGCGCGTTGACGTCGACCCGTTGCCGCAACACCGCCACGTTCACGCGATCGACGGCCGGCGCCAGCCGGTGAAAGTGGGCGAGCAGGCGGAGACGGCCGAGGCGCAGCGACCATCGCGAGTCGGCGCGATGATCGATTGCGTACCTCGTGGCCGCCACGACATAGAGAAATCCAAATTGCATCAGCCGGCCAATGCGGCCCGGCGCGCGGGCCCCGCCAGCGCTGGTGAGCTCGGGCGAGGCAGGCTGTGCAGCCGCGGCCGCATGGGGCAGCGTCAGCTTGATGTACTCGGCAAAGTCCTCGTCTGCCAGCCGGAGGACGCGGCTGCGCGTGAGATCGTCGAGCGCCAGCGCCATGCGGTGAACGTTCGCGCGCAGATCCACGCCGCCTTGCCCTGAGCGAGCCCCGGAGTGTTCTCCGGGGCGAGTCGAAGGATTCGCGCGGGCGAGCATGCGCAGCAGCGACTCCCGGATGATGCGGATCGACGGCGCGTCGAGCGACCGTCCGGCGACGAACTGGCGCCGGTTCGCGGCGGCCGTGACGGGCCGGTCGTGGTCCTGCCAGGTGGCCTCGAGCGATCGCCGCATGGTGTCGCCGGATACCAGCTCACCGCGGTTCTCGACAATCGTCGGGCAGCCGAAGCTGGCCGTCACCACCACGCTCGCCTGGACGGGATGGAACTTGAAGGGAAACATCCGGCAGGTGAGCGGCTTGTTGGCCGCGCCCAGTTCTTCGTGCAGGCGGCAGCGATTCTCGGCTGAGAGAAAACCGCAGGCGCCGTCCTCGCGCGCGCGAATGCGATGGTAGCCGCGCCAGCCGGGAACCGCCTCGAACGGATCGCGGCCGGTGCCTTCGGTGCCGGCCCCGGTTTCTCGAAACCATCGCGCCACGCCGCGGCGGACATAGCTGTCGTGCTCCGCGTCGGTGATCAGCACGTCCCAGCGCCGGCAGCACCGGGCACACTGCGCGCAGGTAAACCGCTGTTCCGGATCGATACGAACCTGCGTGCTGAACCTCCTTGGTGAACCTTCGTCGTGAACCGTCGCGTTATTGCTGTCCCGGCCACCTGCCCGGCGTGTACGGAACCCCCGCCGCTTCCAGTTGCTGCTCGAACTTCCGCAGCTCCGCTTCCAGCGTTCTGAGCGCGGTGATCTGCGCCGTGAGATCCTCGTTGGCGATGTTGTAGTTCTGCTGCTGCGTGCCGGTCGGCGCGCCAGACAAGCCTCGCGCACCTTGCACCGCGGAGCCGACGCGCGACTGGATGGTCGACGCGGAGCCTGATTCATCGCCGCGAATAGTTTCGTCGCCGCGCAGCTGGCGCAGCACCGCGAGCACGCGCTGATCGAACTGGCGCGCCTGAGCCATCAGCTTCACGTCCGCCGGGGAATCGACGAGCGCGCGCTGAATCGCCTGCGTGCGCGTGCGCATCGCGTTCGCCTGCTCCATCGTTCCGGTGAACGATCGTTGCAACCGGTCAACGCGCTCCTGGTATTCGGTGTTCGCGGTGCGTTGCGCGGGCGTCAGCGTCACGCCGGGATCGGCGGTGATCGTCAGCGTCTGCGGCTCGCCGAGAGCGGTGATGGTGCCGCCGACCCGCCGCGAGAGCGCCACGCGATAGCTACCGGGCTGCACGAAGCTCCCGCCGCCGGTCGAGCCTGGATAGAAGGGCGGATCGGCGTCCTGGCCGCCGCCACCACCGCCGCCGAACCCGCCACCGCCCGTGGTGGGCGCGGTCGTGCGCAGGTTCCACACATACCGCTGGATGCCGCGGCCGCCAGGCACCGTCATGCGGCGCACGACGCGGCCGGCGCTGTCGGTCACGGTCATCAGTGTTTGCGGCGCCTCCTCATCTTCTTCCTCGGTGATCTGCTGCTGCGTTGGATATCGCGGCGACGCGTTCTTCGCCTCGGCCGCGCGCGCTTCGTCCTGGCGGCGCTGCCGCAGCGAGCGCGGCGCGTCCTTGACCCAGTAGGTGAGGATCGCGCCGAGCGGACGGTTCTCGGCCATCCAGTGCGCTTCACCCTGCGAGCCGCGCGAGCGGCCGGTCTCGGGCACTTCGATCACCGCCGGCTTGGTGGGGAAGATGTGTCCCTCGCGATCGAACGTGGCCTGCGACAACTGCCGCAGCGCCGAGTAATCGTCGAGCACGTAGAAGCCGCGGCCGAACGTGCCCAGGACCAGATCGTTCTCGCGTTCCTGGATCGCCAGATCGCGCACCGGGATGGTCGGCAGGTTACTGCGCAGCCGAATCCATTTCTTGCCGCCGTCCACCGTGAAGTACAGGCCGAACTCGGTGCCGACGAACAGCAGGTTCGGGTTGACGTGATCCTCGGCAAACGACAGCGAGGCGCCGTTGGCCGGCAGGTCGCCGGAGATCGGTTCCCACGAGGCGCCGCGGTTCACGCTCTTGTAGACGTACGGCTTGAAGTCGCCGTTCTTGTGGTTCTCCGACAGCGCGTAGACCACGTTCTCATCGTGCTTGCCGGCGTAGATGCGCTGCACGTAGACGCCATAGTTGCCGTAGTCGGGCACGCCCGGCAGCCGTTCGCTGCGCCGCCACGTGCCGCCGCCGTCGTATGACAACTGGATCAGCCCGTCATCGGTGCCGACGTAGAGCAGGCCTTCACGGCGGCGTGATTCGCTGATGGTCGAGATGTTGCCCCAGGTCGCCGTCGATTGATGCTGCGCGATCGCTTCGGGCGTCCAGATCCGGCCCATCACCTGCAGCATGTTACGGTCGGTCTGCCGCGTCAGATCGGGGCTGACCGGCTTCCAGGTGTTGCCGCGATCGTCGCTGCGGTACAGCCGGCTGGCGCCGAAGTAGAGGCGCGAGGCGCTGTGCGGGCTGATGATGAACGGCGATTCCCAGTTGAAGCGCAGCGCCGGATCGCCGCGATCCTCGTTCGGGCGGATGCTGACGCGCTCGCTGGTCCGCTTGTCGAGGCGCACGATGCCGCCGTACTGCGACTCGGCATAGACGATGTTCGGGTCGACCGGATCGATGCGTGCGACGAAGCCGTCGCCGCCGGTGACGATGAACCAGTCGTTGTTGGTCGCGCCTTGCACCGCCTTGGCGCGCGAGGGGCCGCCCAGCGTGCTGTTGTCCTGCGTGCCGCCGTAGATGTTGTAGATCGGCGACGAGTTGTCCACTTCGACGTTGTAGAACTGCGTGACCGACAGGTTCGAGAAGAACTTCCACAGCCGGCCGCGATCCCAGCTCTCGTACAGGCCGCCGTCGGATCCTTCGAGCAGGTGATCGGTGTTGTCGGGATCGACCCAGATGAAATGGTTGTCGACATGCTTGTTGCGCTCGCCGATCTGCCGGAACGTGCGGCCGCCATCGTCCGAGACGAAGCTCTGCACCGACGGCACGTAAACGCGATCCGCCGTCTTCGGATCGGGATGGATGTTCTTGTAGTACATCGGCTGCGCCTGGACGTTGCCGCGGCGCTCCCACGTCTCGCCGCTGTCGGTCGACGCATAGAGCGCCACCGGGTTGTCCGCGGATTCGACCTTCGCGTAGACGAGGCCCTTCTGCGCCGGCGAGAAGGCGGGGACGATGCGGCCGACGTCGCCGCTGGGCAGCCCCGTGCGAATGCGCCGCCAGGTGGCGCCGCCGTCGGTGGACTTGTGCACGCCGCTCTCGGGACCGCCGTGGATCAGCGTCCAGGTGTGACGGCGCCGCTGGTGCGCGGTGGCGAGCAGGACATCGGGATTGAAGGGATCCTGAATCACGTCGTTGACGCCGGTGTGCTCGCTGATGTTGAGGATCTTGTTCCACGTCGTGCCGCCGTCGGAGGTCTTGTAGAGGCCGCGATCGCCGCCGGCGCTCCACAGCGGGCCGTAGGCGGCGACGTAAACCACCTTGGAGTCGCGCGGATCGATCACGATCCGGGGAATCTGCTGCGAGTCTTTCAGGCCCATGTTCCGCCACGACCGGCCGCCGTCGTCGCTGCGATAGAGGCCGTCGCCGTAGCCGACGCTGCGCTGGTTGTTGGCCTCGCCGGTGCCGACCCAGATGACGTTCGGGTTCTTCTGATCGATCGCCACCGCGCCGATGGAATACGCGCCCTCGTTCTGGAAGACGGGCGTGAAGGTGGTGCCGGCGTTGGTGGTTTTCCACACGCCACCCGAGGCGACGCCGATGTACCACGTATGCTTCTGTTCGGGATGCACGGCGATCACGCTGATGCGCCCCGACATCAGCGCAGGGCCGACCGATCGCAGCCTGAAGTTGTTGAAGGTCGCGGGCGCCCAGGGATCCTGGTTCCCCTGCTGCCCGCCCTGAGCGAAGACGACTCCGTTGCCGGAGCTGGCTGAGTCGAAGGGCCCGTAGAGGCCAAGGGCGGACAGGACAATCAGGGCAGCAACAAAGGTCAGTTTCTTCATGAGGGCTCAGATTATATTCACCTGGTCATGGATCCCATCACTCGCCGTGGATTTGTAGGGACTATCGGCGTGGCGGTCGGCGCGGGCTGTCTGCCGTACACTCCCGTGCTTGCGAATGGGGCTGTCGAGCCCGATCGGGTGGTGCATACCTCCGGCGACGGCATCGGCATCACGCCTCGCGAGTACGCGGCGCTGTTGAATCACCTCTGCCAGGCCAGGGAGGTCGAGGGCGACAACTACCTGCTTGGCGGGGAAGTGGCAGCGTTCGAGAAGCATTGGGCGACGCTGCTCGGCAAAGAGGCGGCGGTGTTCTTTCCTTCGGGCACGCTCGCGAACCAGCTCGCCCTCCGAGCCCTGGCCGGAACAAAGCGCCGTGTGATCGTGCCGGAGATGAGCCACATCTATAACGACACCGGCGATGCGTGCCAGACGCTGTCGGGCCTCACGCTGCTGCCGCTGGCGCCGGGCCGCGCAACGTTCACCAGGGCGGACGTTGAAGCGGTATTGACACGCACCGCCGGCGGGCGCGTGGCGACCGATGTGGGCGCGATCGTGATCGAGAGTCCGATCAGGCGCCTGTCCGGCCAGATGTTCGACTGGGACGAACTGAAACGTATTTCGGCATTCGCGCGCGACAACGGTATCGCCACGCACCTCGATGGCGCACGCCTGTTCATCGCCTCCGCTTACACCGGCATCTCCCCGGCGGAATACTCGGCGCAATTCGATACCGTCTACGTGTCGCTGTGGAAGTACTTCAACTGCGGCATCGGCGCGATCCTCGCCGGGCCGAAGCGCGTGCTCGACGGCATGTTCCACGTCCGCCGCATGTTCGGCGGCAACCTCGCGGTTGGCTGGAACGCGGCGCTGGTGGCGCGACACTACATGGACGGCTTCGAGGGACGGCTGAAGAGTGCCGTGGGGATTTCGGAGACGTTCTACGCGGCCATGGCCAGGCATCCGCGCGTCGCCATCGAGCGCATTCCGAACGGCACCAACCTGACCCGGGTCACGTTCAAAGGAGTGAACGCGGCCGATGTCGCCAGGCGGCTCGGTGAGCGCGGCATTGCCATGTCGGGGCCGCCCAAGCCCGCAACGATCACGATGGGTGTGAACGAAACCTGGAACCGCATGACGGCCGCCGATCTGATCGACGCGTTCGAGAAGTCGCTGAGCTGATCGACGTTTTACTTACTGAGCTGATCGGATAGTTGGGGTCAGGTCAAGAATTTCGCCCCGTGCGAGGGATAAACGGGGACAGGTCGTGCGCCAATCATCGGCGCACGCCGCCTCTGGGAACGGCCGGTTGCCTTCCGAAATCTCAACGAGCGATCTGTCGACAGGCGCGCATCGCGGCGTTTATCTCGCAGTAATCCGACCTGTCCCTAAGTATCCCTGCCTCTGGGCGAAATTCTTGACCTGACCCCCGTCATCCCTTTCGTCCTACAATTCAGGCCAGTCTTGGAGGATTCATGAGGCCGCTGATTGCATTCGCGCTGCTGACACTCTTTTCAGTTCCCGCCTCGGTTGAACTGACCGCGAACAGCGGGCCGACACGCCTGTTGCGGACGCCGTCGATCAGCACGACGCACGTGGCGTTCGCCTACGCGAACAACATCTGGATCGTCGATCGCAAAGGCGGCGACGCGCGACGGCTCACCAGCTTCCAGGGCCAGTCGAGCAATCCGAAGATCTCGCCCGACGGCACGCTGGTGGCGTTCAGCGCCGACTATGCCGGCAACACCGATGTCTACACGGTGCCGGTGAGCGGCGGCGAGCCGGTGCGGCTGACGTGGCACCCAGGGGCCGACACGGTGCAAGGCTGGACACCGGACGGCGCGAAGATCATGTTTGCGTCGGGCCGCCAGACCTCGGCGCCCAATGCCACCCCGCGCTTCTGGACGGTGCCGGCGAAGGGCGGCATCGAAGAACCGATGGCGCTGCCGCGCGGATATCAGGGGAAAATCTCGCCTGATGGGCGCCGCATTGCCTATCGCATGAACACGTCGTGGGACGAGGAACGCCGCAACTATCGCGGCGGCCAGAACCGCCCGGTGTGGATCGTCGATCTCAAGACGTTCGACCTGGTCTCGCCGCCGTGGACCGATTCGAAGGATGTCGATCCGGCGTGGCTCGGCGACACGGTATATTTCATTTCCGATCGCGACGGCATCGCCAACGTGTGGTCGTATGACGCCACCTCGAAAGCCCTGACGCAGCGCACCAGGTTCATCGACTACGACGTCAAGTCGCTCGACGCTGGTGGCGGCGCGGTGGTGTTCGAGCAAGCCGGCTATCTGCACGTCCTCGATCCGAAGAGCAACAGGACCGACCAGCTCGCGATCAACGCGGCCGGCGACTTTCCGTGGATGATGACGCGATCCGAGGACGTCACCGTGCGCATGGCCAACATGGCGATCTCGCCGACCGGCCGGCGCGTGGTGGTCGAAGCGCGCGGCGAGATTTTCACCATTCCGGCGGACAAGGGCGACATCCGCAACATCACCAATTCCACCGGTTCGGCCGAGCGGCAGCCCGCCTGGTCGCCGGACGGCAGGTGGATCTCGTACTTCAGCGACAAGTCGGGCGAATACAAGCTGGTGATCGAATCGCAGGACGGCGTCGGCACGCCGCGCGAGGTCGCCTTTTCGAAGCCGTCGTTCTATTACACGCCGGTATGGTCGCCGGATTCGACGAAGCTGCTCTACACCGACACCAACCTGAACGTGTGGGTGATGGACGTCGCCACTGGCCAGGCGAAGATCGTCGGCAACGACCCGTGGATGGTGCCGCAGCGCACGCTGGCGCCGTCGTGGAGCCCGGATTCGAAGTGGGTGGCGTTTGCGTCGCGCCTCAACACCCTGTACCGCGCCATCATCGTCGCCAACGTCGACACCGGGGAGAAGAAGCAGGTCACCGACGGCCTTGCGGATGCGATGTATCCGGTGTGGGACGCCAGCGGAAAGTACCTGTGGTTCCTGGCCTCGACCGACTTCGGCCTCGCGTCGCAATGGCTCGACATGACGTCGTACGGCCGCGAGGAAACGTTCTCGCTGTATCTGGCGATCCTGCGGAAGGACGAGGCCAGCCCGCTGCTCCCCGAAAGCGACGAGGACCCCGGCATCCAGCGCACCGTGGAATCGCGCGAGCCCAACACCGGCGCCAGGCCGGCGGTCATCGTGCAGATCGACTTCGATCGCCTGCAGCAGCGCATCCTGCCGGTGTCGGGCGTGCCGGCGCGGCAATACAGCCAGCTGAGGGCCGGGTTGCCGGGCACCGTGTTCTTCCTCGAGGCGCCCCGCGACGCCGGCGCGCGCGGCAACACGCTCCACCGCTACCGGCTCAGCGAACGGAAGCCTGACGTCTTCCTCAACAACATCAGCACCACGTTCGCGGTGAGCGCCGACGGCAAGAAGCTGGTCTACCGCAATCCACCACCGCCGCAACCGGCGGGCGCCGCGGCCAGCGCTGGCAGCGGCAGCCAGCCCATCTTCCTCGTCGACACCGACAAGGCCGCGCCGTCGGCGGGGCAGGGGCGCATCGACGTGTCGCTGCGGATGCGGCTCGACCCGAAGGCGGAGTTCACGCAAATCTTCAACGAGGGCTGGCGCCTGCAGCGCGACTATCTCTACGTGCCGAACATGCAAGGCGCGAATTGGCCGCGCATGAAGGAGATGTACGGCGCCATGCTGCCGCACGTGGCGCACCGCGCCGATCTCAATTACCTGCTCGACAACATGGGCGCGGAGATTGCGATTGGCCATTCGTATGTCCGCGGCGGTGCGATGCCGGAAGTACCGGCGGCCAACGGCGGCCTGCTCGGCGCCGACTTCGCGGTCGAGAACAACCGCTACAAGATCGCGCGCATTTACGACGGCGAGAGCTGGAATCCCGATCTCCGCGCGCCGCTGGCGGCGCCGGGCGTGATCGTCTCGGCCGGCGACTTCATCCTCGCCGTCAACGGTGTCAATCTCGCCGCACCGGACAGCATCTATCGCCTGCTCGAAGGCACCGCGAATCGCCAGACCGTGCTGACCGTCAACGCGCGGCCCGACTTGCAGGGGGCTCGCCAGATTACCGTTGTGCCCATTCCGAACGAGCAGCCGCTGCGGACGCGGGCGTGGGTTGAAGAGAACCGCCGCTATGTCGAGAAGCGATCGCACGGACAGCTCGCCTATGTCTATGTGCCCAACACAGGGCAGGGCGGCTTCGACAGCTTCAACCGCTACTACTTCGCGCAGCAGGACAAGCAGGGCGCGGTGATCGACGAGCGGTATAACGGCGGCGGCTCGGCGGCCGACTACATCATCGACGTGCTGCAGCGCGACTTCGACGGCTACTTCAACAACGTCGCCGGCGATCGGCGTCCGTTTACCAGTCCCTCAGCCGGCATCTGGGGACCGAAGGTGATGATCATCAACGAGATGGCGGGCTCGGGCGGCGACTTGATGCCGTGGATGTTCCGCTCTCGCAAAATCGGCCCCCTGGTCGGCAAGCGCACGTGGGGCGGCCTCGTGCACACGGCCGACACGCCGCAATTCATCGACGGCGGCTCGATGATTGCGCCGCGCGGCGGCTTCTTCACGCGTGATGGCAAATGGGCGGTCGAGAACGAAGGCACCGCGCCCGACATCGACGTCGAGAACTGGCCGAAGGACGTGATTGCCGGCCGCGACCCGCAGCTCGAGCGAGCGGTGGATGAGGCGTTGCGGTTGTTGAAGGAGAAGCCGGTCGATCGACGAACGACCGAACCGGCTCCGCCAAATTGGGGAAAGCGGCCGGGGCAGTAACGGCCGCTTCGCCCTCGATCAGCGTGGCTTCTTGTTGCCCGTCTGCTCTTTCTCGCGATTGAGCTCGACGATATCGACCATGTCGGATGACGAGCCCAGCAGGTGGCGCGCGAAGTAGTCGCCGCGCAGCCAGTTCACGTAGCCCGATACCGGCTGGAACGAGTGGCGCACGCCGGGCAGCACGAACATGTCGAAGCGCTTGTTGGCCTTGATCAGCGCATCGGCCAGGCGATACGTCCCCGCCGGATGGACGTTGTTGTCGATGTCGCCGGTAATCAGCATCAAGTGGCCCTTCAGGTTCTTGGCCAGCTCTGAATTCTTCTCGATGTCGTACTCGAAGCTGACCTTGCCGTCCTTCTCGACTTCTTTCACCCCGTGGTGCTTCTCGCTCCAGCTGTTGTTGTAGATGTTGTTCTCGTGGTTCCCCGACTCCGACCACGCCACCTTGAAGAAATCCGGATAGACGAGAATGGCCGCCGCCGACATGAAGCCGCCGCCGGAATGGCCCCAGATGCCGACGCGGTTGATGTCCACGAACGCATGCCGCTTGGCGAGCTGCTCGATCGCCGCCTTCTTGTCGGCCAATCCGTAGTCGCGCAGGTTGCCGTAGCCGTAGTTGTGGTACCACTTCGA
>Ga0190265_10003916_pt1 | contig 10240 bp, 7 predicted proteins | sample Popmic124T_FD_133135 | JGI IMG/M metagenome (GOLD analysis project Ga0190265, IMG submission 133135) | Populus adjacent soil microbial communities from riparian zone of Indian Creek, Utah, USA - 124 T | ecosystem: Environmental > Terrestrial > Soil > Riparian zone | place: USA: Utah | collected...
ACCCGACGGGACGACGACGTGCTCGACCGTCCACAGCGTTGTCAGGCCGCCGGCCTCGGCGGCTTCGGCGATCGCGACCGCGCCCTGCGGCGGGGCCCCGTGACCGGTGTTGGCGAACATGATCCCGAACTGCATCCGCCGATCATGCACGAGATGGAGTGTCCAGCTCGGGTTGACGAGACGCTGCGAGACGCCTACGTTTCGCTGTGAAACGGCAGCGTCTCACTACTCGACGCACGCAACGCCTCCCGACGATCGGATCCCCCACGATGACGTCCCCCGAAGTCACACCGAACGCTCGCCCGCTCCACGAGGATCCGGCGATCTACGCCAGGCGGTGGTTCCTGCTGGGCGTGATGTGCCTGTCGCTGGTCATGGTCGTGATGGGCGTGTCGGGGCTCAACACCGCGATCCCCTCGATCCAGCGCGACCTCGACGCGACCGCTACCGACCTGCAATGGATCTTCGACTCGTACGCGATCGTGTTCGCCGGGTTCCTGCTCACCGCTGGTGCGCTCGGCGACCGGTTCGGCCGTAAGCGGGCGCTGGTGTTCGGGCTCGGCGTGTTCGGGGTGGGCGGCGCGATCGGCACGTTCGCCGACACCTCGACAGTTGTCATCGTCAGCCGGAGCGTGATGGGGTTGGGCGCCGCGTTCGTGATGCCGTCGACGCTGTCGTTGCTCACCTCGATCTTCCCGCCGGACGAGCGACGCAAGGCGATCGCCCTGTGGGCGGGCTTCGCGGGCGCGGGGGGCGCGCTGGGCCCGCTGATCGTCGGCTTCCTCCTGACCGACTGGTGGATCTTCCCGTCGCACTGGTGGGGTTCGACGTTTCTCGTGAACACGATCGCCGCCGCGGTCGTGTTGGTCGTGGTCGTCATCCTCGCCCCCGAGAGCAAGGACGAAGAGGTCACGCCACTCGACCCGGTCGGGGCCGTGCTGTCACTCGTGGGCCTGGCCGCGCTGCTGTACGCGATCATCGAAGGTCCCACCAAGGGTTGGTCGAGCACACCGGTCGTCGGCGGGTTCGTCGTTGCTGCGATCGCGCTCGGTGCGTTCATCTGGTGGGAGTTCCACACCGAGCATCCGATGCTGCCGATGTCGTTCTTCCGCGAGCGTGGCTTCTCGACCGGGAGCGGCGTCATCACGTTCGCGTTCTTCGTGATGTTCGGGTTCTTCTTCCTGATCGGCCAGTACGTGCAGTTCGTGCGCGGCTATTCGCCGCTCGAGTCGGGCCTGGCGTTGATGCCGTTCGCGTTCATGCTGATCCTCGTCGCTCCCCGCAGCGCGAAACTCGGCGAGCGGTTCGGGTTGAACGCGATGGTCGTCGCCGGCTTCATCGGAATGACCGTGGGCTTCGTGCTGTTCACGTTCGTCGGACCGGACTCGTCGTACTGGGAGATCCTGGCCGGCTTGATCGTGCTCGGCGGCTCGATGGGCATCACTGCCGCTCCCGCAACTGGCGCGATCATGTCGTCGGTGCCGCTCAACCGGGCCGGCGTCGGCTCGGCGGTCAACGACACGTCGCGTGAGGTCGGTGGTGCGCTCGGCATCGCTGTGCTCGGCTCGATCGCGACGTCGGCGTATCGCGGCAGCGTCGACGTGTCGGGAGTACCCGCCGAGGCAGCCGCGGCGGCGGGTGAGTCGGTCGGCGCCGCCGTTCAGGTGGCCAGCGAGCTGTCCGGTCCGCAGGCCGCGGCGTTGGTCGAACATGCCGGCGTGGCGTTCACCGACGCGCTCAACACGACGATGGCGGCCGGCGCCGTCGTGGCGGTGCTGAGCGCGATCGCGGTGTACATGTCGGGTCGCCGCGACGGCCGGAGGGCGGCCGAAGCCACCGCCGAACGGTCGGCCGCCGACGTCACGGGAGGGATCGCCACGTGAACGACATCCCGCCCGAGGTCGACCCGAGGGTCGAGCGCTCGCGGCGGGTGATCCTCGAAGCCACGCTCGACGAGCTCGGCGAGATCGGGTACGGCGCGATGACGATCGAGTCGGTGGCCCGCCGCGCCGGAGTCGGCAAAGCGACGATCTACCGGCACTGGCAGGGCAAGCTCGACCTCCTGAGCGATGCGCTCGAGACGCTCAAGCGGCCGATCCCGCCGCCCACCGAAGGTTCGGCGCGCGAGCGGATCGTGGCGCTGCTCGAGGCGCTCGTGGAAGCGCTCGGGGAGTCGCGATGGTCGAAGTGCATGCCGGCGCTGATCGACGCGGCGGCGCGGGACGAGACGGTGCAGCGGTTCCACCATCAGTTCGTCGGTGCCCGCCGCAAGATCATGGTCGACCTGCTCGTCGAGGGCATCGCCGCCGGCGAGCTCCCCGCCGATCTCGATCCGGTGCTGACGTCGGAAGTGCTCGCCGGCCCGATCTTCTACCGGCGGCTGATGACCGGAGAACCGTTCGGCCGATCGGTCGCCCGCCAGATCGTCGACCTGGTCCTCCCCACCCCGATCTCGTGAAGCTTCGGCGTCGTAGGGACGCCGAAACTTCACGAGATCGGGTCTCGGGCGGCGAGATCGCGCTTGCCGGCGCGGCTGGCGTGGGCCGCGTGGCCGAGGATGTTGCGGGCCATCGACGAAACCTGCCCGACGCTGCGCGCCGCGTACACCTCGGCACGCGCCTCGTGGGCTTCCATCGACGCCGGTTCGTACAGCACAGCGAACTCGACGAGGTGGCAGGCGAGGCGATGGTCCCCGGCCGCGGCCAGCTCGCGGGCCCGGGTGAGCACGCGCTCGAGCCCGCCCGCCAGCTCGACCCACACCCGAGCCTGCTCGGCACGCGGCGCAGGGAGCAGGTTGTCGGGCTCGCCGTCGTACCACCCGCCGTAGCGGCGCCAGACGTTGCGCACGATGAACTGAGGATGGTCGTACACCGGCTGCAGGTAGGGCAGGTCGCGCAGATGCTCGGGCACCTCGACCTCGTGGAGCACACGGTCGAGGGTGACGCCCTGGTTCATCAGCGTCAGGGTCTGGGTCTCCAGCGAGTCGAGCAGTTCGGCGGTGTCGGTGAGCGCCCGCTGCACCCGATCGGCGCCGAAGATCGGCAGCCCGTGGCCCGACAGCATCACCTCGGCACCGCACGCAGCCATCTGCCGCAGGGCGACCGCCCAGTCACTGGCGAACCGCTGCACCTTCTGCGGGTTGCCGGCATTCGGGACGGCCCAGATGAACAGGTCGCCGGGATGGAGCACGGCGAGCTCCGGGACCCACGTCCATGTGGCGTCGTCGGTCTCGCCGCGGGCGTGGTGCAGCTCGAACGTCAGGTCGCCACGCGTGAACGTCAGGTGGTCGGAGTAGGTGACGTCGGGATAGCGGTAGGTGTCGGGCCACGTGAAGTTCTCGACAGGCAGCGCGAACTGGCGCTGGTTGATCGCCGCGTTCCAGCCGAGCGTGCGCTCGTAGCGGCGGAAGTGGTCGGGGAGGTCCTCGTGGGCGTACACCGTCGGCGGCGCCCACCCGTTCGCGGCCGCCTCGGCCTCGAACCGCCGGGTGCCGAAGACGTGGTCGATGTGGTGATGGCTGTAGACGGCTGCGGTGAGCGGGTCGTCGGGACGCCACGCGCGCACGACGTCGTACAGGTGGTCGCTGTCGAACTGGCCGCCGGTGTCGAGCATCACGAGCCCGTCCGCCGAGTCGATGGCGTTCACCGACGCCACCGAGATGAACGTCAGGATGCCCGGCGCGATCTCCTCGGCCGCCCGTCCGAGTGCCGGCCGCACCGGGTGCTCGTCGCCGACCAGGTCGCCCTCGCCGTTCCAGTGCCGCTCGGCCATCTCGCGGATACCGCCGGCCGGGATCGAGTCACCCATGGCCCGGGATCGTACGCTTGGGTCATGAGTGCTCAGCATGTGGACGTCACCCGTGACGGCAGCATCGTCACGGTCACCCTCAACTGGCCCGAGAAGCGCAACGCCCTCGCTGCCGACGTGATGCGCGAGCTCACCGAGGCGCTCCGGGAAGTCGGCAAGAGCGATGCGACCGGCGTGATCCTCGCTGCCAACGGGCCGGTGTTCTCGGCGGGTCACGACTTCGGCGACATGAAGGACGCCTCGCTCGACGACGCCCGGGAGCTGCTCGACGTGTGCACGGCGATGATGAACACGATCCAGGAGATCCCCCAGCCGGTGGTCGCCAAGGTCCATGCGCTCGCCACTGCCGCCGGCTGCCAGCTCGTCGCCTCGTGCGACCTGGCGATCGCCGCCGAGAGCGCCGGGTTCGCGATCCCGGGCGGCAAGGGCGGGGTGTTCTGCCACACACCGCTCGTGGCCGTCGCTCGCAATCTCGGTCGCAAGCGGGCCTTGGAGATGGCGCTGACGGGCGACGTGATCTCGGCGGCGAAGGCGGCCGAGTGGGGGCTGATCAACCGGGCCGTGCCCGACGACGAGCTCGATGCGGCGGTCGCCGACCTCATCCGCCGCGCGACGCGGGGGAGCGTGTTGTCGAAGGCGCTCGGCAAGCGCGGCTTCTACGCCCAGATCGACCTCCCGCAGGAGGAGGCGTACGCGTACGCGATCGAGCTGATGGCATCGACCGTCGTGACTCCGGACGGTCAGGAAGGCATCAACTCGTTCCTCGAGAAGCGCAAGCCGAACTTCACGCAGCGAGCGCAGCCTGACGCAGACGGAGCGTGACCCGATCGCGGCGGTTGCGGATCGTGCGCGCCGTCACCTGGAGGTCGCGGGCGACCTGACCGGGTGAACCCGTCCGCAGCAGGTGCCGGACGAGTTCGAGGTCGGTGTTCGGGACGCCAGCGGCGCGGGCGTCGGCGAGCACAGCGGCGAGCTCCTCGCACGCCGAGACCCGCCGTTCGTCGGGCATCCCCGTCACCCGCGCCGGGTCGAACGTCACCTCGCTCGTCGACTTGCGCCGCCCCGGCCGGCAGAAGCAGGCGTGGTCGGCCTGCCCGATCAGTGCCGCCGCGATGCAGGCCGGCCGGCGATCGGGCGCAAACGTGCGGATCGCGATCCACGCCGCGGCGACGAGGTGCTCGAGCATGTCGTCGCCGAGGCGCGACTGACGGCGGCGCACGAGCGCCAGCAGGCCGGGCAGCACCCGCTGGAGCACGATGCGGGCCGCGAGCTCGTCGTCAGCGGCGCGGATGGCCAGCCGCCGGAGCACCATTTCGGTCTCGTCGGTAGCCACGGTTCGGAACCCGGCCAGCGCCAACAGGGCGTCGAGATCGTCGAATTCGCAATCGGTCACGGCCCACCGGCGGGCGCGGTCGACGATTGCCGGCCGGGTGCGCAGGCGGTCCCACTCACGCTGGAGCTGGGCCGAGACGCCGGATCCGCTCACTCGGGGTCTGCTCGGTGGGGACCCCATGTCGTATCGCGTCGGTGGCGTCGGTGGCGTCGGTGGCAGTCGAGTCATGCGCCGATGGTGCGCGACGGCGTTCACAGCACGTCTCACAGCTGGTGGACCTTTCCGAAATCTGGTGGCCACCGACCCACAGGTCGACGTGGATCTCGGTCGACCCGCGCGCCTCGTGGTGGCCGGTCCGGACGGGCTCGCCGTCGAGCTGTGGCCGGATCCGGGCTCGACCACGGTCGGCGAGCTCGCCCGTGCCGTCGGCCTCGACCCCGCCGCGGGCGTGTCGATCGACGGTGTCGATGTCGATCCGGCGACGGTGCTCGATCGGACGCGCGTCCGCACCGGGAGCTCCGTCGACGCGACGTCCGGCCGACCTCGCGCCGACGAAGCCCACCCGGCTGCGCTGGTGACGGTCGTCCAGGTCGCCGGTCCCGCCGTCGAACCGCCCGTCGGCCTCGGCCCCGGCCGGCATCTGGTCGGGCGCGCCGCCGGCGCTGCAGTCCGTCTCGCTGACCAACACGTCGAGCCGCATCACGCGGTGCTCGACGTCGCGTCCGATGGTGCGGTGTCGCTCCTCCAGCTGGCCGGACGGGTGCCCGTCATCGTCGGTGGCGTCCGGGTCGAGGGGGCAACCGGTGTGCCGCCCCACGTGACGGTCGAGATGGGTGCGAGCCGGCTGCTCGTGGACGTTCGACCGGCCGCGGCCGATGGCGTGGCGACCGGCGGGTCGGCGGACGATTGGCGGCGTTCGGTGTTGCGCGGGCCCCGTCGCAGCGCGGCCGAGCCCGTCGCGCCGATCGTGCCACCGTCCCCGCCGACCGAGTCGGTGGTCGGCGGGTGGGGCGTGACCGGCGCCGTCGTGAGCCTCGTCGGCTCGGTGGCGATCGCCGCCGTCCTGCGCCAACCGGTGTTCGCGCTGCTCGGCGCCGTCGGTGCGGTCGCCTCGCTCGCGGCAGCCGGCACCGGGCGGGCGCGTGACGCACGCGGTCGCCGCCGTCGCCGCCGTCGCGACGCCGAGGCGTGCGGTGCCTTCGCGATCGCACTGGCGGCGAGCGCGGCCAGGTTGCGCCACCGGGCCATCGCCGAAGCAATCGAGCGGCTGCTCCTCCTCGGCGCTCCCGAGCGCCCGGATCTCTGGTCGCGGCGACCTGCCCACGGAGACGCGTTCCGCGTGCTCGTCGGTTGGGGTTCGGCCAGCTGTGCGATTCCGCTCAGCGTCGACATCGACACGCTCCGTCTGGACCTGCGCCCGTTCGTCGACGCCACGTCGGTGCTGAGCGATGTGCCGATCGACATCGACCTGGCGTCCGATGCTGGCACGGCGATCGCCATCGTCGGCGATGATGCGCCGGCCGTCGCCCGGTCATTCATCATCCAGCTGGCGGTCCAGTGCGGCCCTGCCGACTGGCGGCTCGTCGTGGTCACCGACGACATCTGGCGCCATCGCTGGGCCGAGTGGCTCCCGCACGCGGCGATCGGTGCGAGCGCGACGGCCGTGCTCGAGCTTGACGATGCTCGCGTGCTGTCCGAGGCACTCGAGCGCGTCGCCGACGATGCCCGCCGCGTCGTCGTCCTCACCGACGTGCCGGAAACGCTGGCGACACGTACGAGCCCGCTGCGCCGGTTCCTCGCGGGCGAGCATTCGGTCACGACGATCGTGACCATCGACCGCGGTGACGCGGTGCCGGCGTTCTGTCGTTCGGTGCTCGAGGTCGGCACACGCTCCCGCGCCCGCTGGAGTCATCCCGCCGGTGGTTCGGTCGGCTGCGACCGGCTCCACGTCACCGGACTCGCGGCGGACGCGGCGTATTCGATCGCCCGGTGTCTCGCCGGGTTCTCCGATCCCGAGGATCCCTCCGGCGCCGGGACCGAGCTCACCACCGAGGTCCGGATCTCAGAACTGCCGGGTGTGCCGAACACTGCCACCGCGATCGCCGCGTCATGGCGATCGGGCGGTGACGATCCCGCCCCGGCGGCGCCGATCGGTGTCTCGCTCGATGGCGTCGTCGAGATCGACCTCGTCCGTGACGGTCCGCACGCGCTGATCGCGGGGACGACCGGCGCCGGCAAGAGCGAGGTGCTGCGAACTCTCGTCGTCGCCGTCGCCGCACGCGTCGGTCCGGACCACATCACGTTCGTGCTCGTCGACTACAAGGGCGGCGCCACGTTCGACGCCTGCGCCGACCTCCCCCACACCGTGGGGCTCGTCACCGACCTCGACGACGGGCTCGCCGCCCGCGCGTTGGTCAGCCTCGAAGCCGAAGTGCATCGACGCGAGCGGCTGCTGCGCCAGTCCGGCGCCACCGACCTCGCCGGACATCGGGCGATCGTCGGCGCACCTCCGCTCCCTCGCCTCATCGTCGTCATCGACGAGTTCGCCGCCCTCGCGGTCGACCTCCCCGACTTCATCCCGGCCTTGGTCGGCGTCGCCCAGCGCGGCCGGAGTCTCGGCGTCCACCTCGTGCTCGCGACGCAACGGCCCGCCGGGGTGGTCGACGATCACATCCGGGCCAACACCAACCTGCGGCTCGCGTTGCGGCTGCACGACCGCGCCGACGCGCTCGACGTGGTCGGGGACCCCGCTCCGGCTGCGTTGCCGCGCGGTGTGCCGGGCCGGGCCGTGATGCGCCTCGGTCCGAGCGACCTCGTCGAGTTCCAGATCGCGCGGTGCACCACTCCGCTCGACCACGGCGAAGGAGAGCGAACCGAGCTCGAACTGCTCGTCGGCGAGATCCGCCGGGCGATGGCCATCGCCGGCACGGCGGCTCCCCACCGGCCATGGCTCCCGCCGCTGCCCGCCGAGCTTCACGACGTCGACGAGCACGGTGCGGTCGGTGTGGTCGACGAACCTGCGCTCCAGCGGCGCACACCGCTGCGATGGGATCGGTCGCGCGGCAACCTCGCCCTGTTCGGTGCGATGGGTTCGGGCACCACGACCACGCTGCGGATGATCGTGACGGCGGCGACCAGTGTCGACCCGCCCAGCCGTCTCCACGTGTACGTCGTCGACACCACGGGTGACGCGTCGCTCGACGCGCTCGCGGGAGCGCATTGCGCCGATGTGATCCGGCTGCACGAGGTCGAGCGCGTCGACCGGCTCGTGCGGCGCCTCGCCGCCGAGCTCGACCGGCGACGTGCCGAGTCGGCCGCCGATCGTGGACCCGACATCGTCGTGGCGATCGACGGACTGACCGCGTTGCGAGAGTCCCTCGAACACGTCGAACGTGGAGCGTCGTCGGCGGAGTTCGACCGCGTGCTCGCCGATGGACCAGCGGTGGGCATCGCCACCGTTGCCGTCCTCGACGCCGGACGTGGCGGTGGCACCGTGCTGGCACGGTTCGCCCAACGCTGGGTGTTCCACCTCGACGACCCGAGTGGCGCACCGGCGCTCGGCGTGGCGACGCGCAGGGTGCCGCGGGCGATCCCCGGCCGCTTGATCGTCGCCGCCTCCGGGCTCGAGGCACAGGTCGCGCTCCTCGAACGCGATCCACTCGTCGGAGACGGTGGACCGGTCGCGGTCGAGACGCTCCCGCGGTTCGTGCCGGCGCATGCGCTGCGACGAACGCACGCGAGCATCGGAACGGTCGTCGCGCTGCCGGTCGGGCTCGACTTCGCCGCACTGTCGACGGCGGTTCTGCACGTGCCGACCGGTGAGCACGCGCTGATCGTGGGACCGGCGCGTTCAGGTCGGAGCTGGGCCCTGATCAGGTTGATCGAGGCCTGGCGTGAGCTGCATCCCGGCGCGCCCGTCAGCGTGATCTGCCCGACGCGCAGCTCACCGCTGGTCGATCGGTACGGCGCGGCCGAGGCGCTCGACGGTGCATCCGATGGGAGCCGGCTGATCGCGGTCGACGACTGCGAACGGTTCGACGATCCCGACGGCCGTTTGTCCGCCCACCTCGCCCGGACCGCGGGTGTGACGACCGTGTTCGCTGCCGGTCGGGCCGACTCGATACGTGTCGCGTACGGGCATTGGACGGCGGTGTGCCGTCGCAGCCGGCTCGGGCTGGTGATGGCTGCGGGAGGCGAGCTCGACGGCGACCTGCTCGGTGCCGTCCTCCCGCGCCGCACCCCGATTCCGGCCCGGCCCGGGCTCGCCTGGCTCGTCGACGGAGGCGGCCAGTCACTCGTCCAGCTGGCGCTCGACGAACCGATCTCATGAAGTTTCGGCGCCCTCAGGACGCCGAAACTTCATGAGTTGGGGTTGGTGGTGTGACGGGGCGTTCGTCGCTGAGGACGTAGCGGGGGCCGGTGCCGAGCTCGGCGGCGATGTCGTCGGGGTTCCAGATCGCGCACGTCTCGAGCGACAGGCACCCGCAGCCGATGCAGCCGTCGAGGTTCTCGCGCAGGCGCTGCAGCGTGGCGATCTGCTCGTCGAGGCGCGGGCCCCAGCTGGCCGCCAGGTCGGCCCAGTCGTGACGGTTCGGCGTGCGCCGCTCCGGCAGCAGCTCGAGCGCCGACTTGATCTCGGCGAGCGTGAGCCCGACCTTCTGGGCGACGCGGATGAAGCTGACCCGGCGCAGCACGTCAGCGTGGTAGCGGCGGTGGTTCGAATCCGCGCGGTCCGACGAGATCAACCCGTGCTCCTCGTAGAACCGCAACGCTGACGTGGCGACCCCCGATCGGGTCGCGACCTCTCCGATCGACAAGCGCTTGACTTCAACCATTGTTGAAGTCTTACCGTGTGCTCCGTGACGACCGAAGTTGGACATCTGGACACCATCGCCGTCGGCGCCATGAAGATGGTGCGCGTCGACGGCCACCGGCTCTGCCTCGTACGCACCAGCGAGGGCGTGTTCGCGATCGACAACGCCTGCCCGCACGAGGGCTACGGCCTCACCCAGGGCGACCTCGACGGCGACCTGCTCACGTGCGCCTGGCACAACTGGAAGTTCCGCGTGTCGGACGGAACGTGCGTGCTCGGCGAGGAGA